>Ga0116156_10000129_pt1 | contig 81834 bp, 54 predicted proteins | sample AD_UKC045_MetaG_FD_89891 | JGI IMG/M metagenome (GOLD analysis project Ga0116156, IMG submission 89891) | Active sludge microbial communities of municipal wastewater-treating anaerobic digesters from USA - AD_UKC045_MetaG | ecosystem: Engineered > Bioreactor > Anaerobic > Digestate | place: USA...
TCGCCGCCTTCCCACACGCCTTCCCCTTCACCCTCGCCTTCTTCGCCGCCTTCCCACACGCCTTCCCCTTCGCCGGAGCCTTCTTCGCCGCCTTCCCACACGCCTTCCCCTTCACCCTCGCCTTCTTCGCCGCCTTCCCACACGCCTTCCTCTTCCCCCTCGCCTTCCCCCTGTCCCTCCAGGGTCAGCATTACGTCATCCACAAAAATCGCCATTAGATCTCCAGGACTCGCTTCATTGTAGTAGTCGAAGCGCAGCAGATACTCCCCGCCATTTGCCCATCCTGAAACATCGAGTTCAACCATCCGATATTCTTGATATAGAGAGGCATCCAATTCCGTAACTTCGAATACTACGCGGTCCTCAAGAGACACGCGAAGACTGCATGGGCCTTCTGCTTTCGGGATTGCCAGGTAAAAATTGAGAAATGCCGCGTCAGACCTCGGCATGGCAACGGTTTGTTCGATGGATGCCGATTCCTGGCCGCCGGAAGGGGTGCTGCTGAAGTACGCCCAATACTGCCCCGAATGCGGCCCAACCCCCTCCAGCATCCCGCACCGGGCCTCATCACACACTACCGTTGCAAAATTCCGGGAGGTTTGACGCCATGCCGTGGTGTTCATACCTTCTTCAAATCCAGGATCTTTGATGAATCCCGGGAATTCGCCTTCGCCTTCGGCCTCGCCTTCTTCCGTTCCCTCCGCTTCCCCTTCAAGGTTGGGAAGGAATATGGCGGTAATAGTCTCATCCTGATAGATGCGCAGCTTCGTGGGCGAACTGCTTGTGTTGAATCCCGTGCCTTGCCAAATGGAAAAATTCCAGCCTTCGATGGGAATGGCTTCGAGCATCACTTCAGTTCCAGCAAGGTAGGCGGACCGGTCTGGTGATACCTGTATCTCTCCGGCGCCTGGAGGAGAGACGTTTAGCGTCAATGTGTGGTAGGCGTTGGGCGGACAGCCCGCCAGCGCCATGCCCAAGCACAAGATAACACTCCAAAGCGTGACATGCTGGATTAATGTTTTCACGAGGGTATCCTCCATGGTTGCCGGGTAATCGCCGGAGTTATTCAATAGCGGCGAGTTATTCCCCGCTCAGATAGTCACCCAAATTGCGCATGAAATCCAGAAAGGCATTTATCAAATCAATCACCCAAAAAAACAGGTCCATGATGTCAAATGCGATGTCAATGTCATTTTTGAAACTTGACGCCTTTGCCGGAATCCGGCCGGCCAATCCGTGTATTCTCATGTTGCTCATCTTGGTCTCCTTGTAAGCCATTCAGGCTTTCTATAACAACGCTGCTGTTTATGCCTGGACCATTTTTTCATGGTGTTCTGTCTGGAAATGCCTCCAATGTCTCGGCCGTGGATGTCCGAAGTTCATGCCATGCCTTGATCAGGTTTACCCGGGCGAACGCGAGGCGCGCCTGGGCTTCGACAAGATCGCGCTGGCCCTGGTTTAGCCTGACCAAGGGGGCTTTCCCGGCTTGATACTCCTTCTCCACAAGATCACGGTTTCTCCGGACATTTTCAGAGGCGGTCCGCTGAAGGATGATTTGTTGTTGGGCGATTCTCAGGCCAAGCAATGCTTTCCGTACATCCGAAATAACCTTTTGTTCGGTTTCGGCGCGCCGGAACTCGGCTTGACGTTTGGCATGCCTGGCCTCCAGGATGCGCGAGACTTTGCGCCCGCCTGTAAATACATCATAAGCGACATCAACACCGACGGTCGTGGAGTCCGTCTTGCGTTCATATTCTCCGCTTTCCATGCGCTGATCGTTCCAGGAGGCAAACAGTGACACGCGCGGTGATAGAGCGCCATAACGTTCCTTGACAGATGCTTGGGCGCGTTTGATGCCGTGCCCTTTCTGCTGGAGATCTGGCCGGTGTTCGAGGGCATACCGGATTGCGGCGGCCTCATCGGGCGGACGCATGGTTTCATCACTTTCTTCTGGCAGAGGAGCCAGATCAAGGCCATCCGGCAGCCGGACATCTGGTTCGCCCATGACAAGGGCCAAGGCGATCCGCGCGGTTTCGTATTCCTTTTCTGTGGCTAGTAAAGCGGCTTCCGCCGCCTGTTGCCGGACTTCAAAGTTGAGCACGTCACTCAGGGAGGCTTTTCCCAGATTGTGCCGGATCGTCACTTCCTTCACGAGACGCGCATTAAATTCTTTGTCGCTCCGGGCGACTTGTATGTTTTCACGCGCAAGCTGGACGCCATAGAAACTTAGCGCCACGGCATCAAGCAGCAGGCGGCGCGCCTCTTGAAGCGCCGCCTTGGTCTCCTCCCTGCCAAAGCGCGCCATCGCCGAAGTCATCCGGCGCGAAAAGCCGTCAAAAAGCAGCAGACCCGCGGTTACGCCGAACGTGTAGTTCTGGGTGTCCTCCTCTGATGAGTAACCTCCCAGCCCGCCGGCCCCTAACAGGTTGTCCAGCGCGCCATCGCTGCCGAATAAAGCACGCAGGGCTTCGGAAATGTCTTCGGTATCAAATCCATCCTGTTCGGAGTCGTCCGGGCCTACATCCCGCGGAACGCGCGTCTCATGGACGCGGTGGGTGCGATGGGTGCGGCGGCCTTCTTCCTCGAAATTAAAAATATCCTCCGTGGAGTCTCCGTCAAATCGGGTCCGCATGGCCCGGTAGGATAAGGAGAGTTGTGGAAAATACAGGGATCGTGCCTGACGGACGTACTCCCGGGCCTGGGCGACTTGTTCCGCTACGGCATGGAGGGAGGGATTCGCCATCAACGCGCGCCGCTGGGCCGTGGCAAGATCCAATGCATCTGCCGCGCCCGCATTCCTGTCTTCCTGCACAAGTGTGATATCAGCATCCGGTCCTGATTGTTGGGAAGAAGCGGCTTGGGGCACAACGTGACTTTCGCCGGTGTCCGGCGCCTTCGGGCAATCCGCTTTCGCCATTTCCCCAAAGGCTTCTGCCTCGATAAAGAACAACACGATACAGCAAACAAGGTAGAGTGGCGGGCGGACCGCCAATCGGTAATATCCAGTGCGTCCGGTCATGTAACCCCCACAGGTTCAACGAACTGGGGCGAAGACTCCTCATCCACTTCCTTGCTCTCTATCCAGGCGGGCTCAACCTCTTCCGGCGTTGGCCAGCGTCCCGTGGCCAGATAGTGCGCCGCACGGCGCATGTCATTAAGAATGCCCAACAGGCAAGGGATGAAGAGCAAAGTGAGCAGGGTGGCGAATATGAGTCCTGCCGAGACCGTTATGGCCATGGGGATGAGGAATTGCGCCTGAATATCTCGTCCGAATATCAGCGTTGACATGCCTCCCACGGTCGTGATGGTGGTCAGGAAGACCGCCATGAAACGGCGCGCACCCGCTTTCCAGAGCGCATCAAAAAATGGTTCCCCGCCGCCTATGAGGGAATTGAGATGATTAATGAGCACTATGGCATCATTTACAACGATTCCCGCCAGCGCCACCATGCCAAAGTAACTCATAATGGAGAGATCGTAACCCATGGCAAGATGACCCAAAAGCGCCCCAATGGTTCCGAACGGAATGATTACCATAATAACGAGCGGTTGGAGGTAGGATCGGAAGGTGGACGCGATAAGGATGAATATGCCCAGAAGGGCCAAGGGATAGCTTACATACAGGCTGTCGAACGATTCCCGCATGTTGCGTTGCTCTCCTTCAAAGGAAACCGAAGTCCCCGGATATTTTTTCTGAAGCGCGGGTATGAACGCCTCTCCCAGATCAGCGATGACCTCGCTACTGTTGGCAACCGTCACATTGACATCCGCCGTCACCTTGACCCGCCGTTCCCCGTCGGTCCGCTTGATAAAAGTCGGGCCAGGGCCGTAGCTTATGTCGGCAACAGATAGCAGAGGGGCCTCGAACCCTAATGGCGTTCGGATGCGGATGCGTTCAAGTTCGCTTACCCGCGTCCGATCTTCGGCGGGATACCGGACGCGGACACGGATGTCGTCCCGGCCGCGTTGAAGGCGCACTGCTTCCTCGCCGAAGTAGCCCCCATAAATCTGGCGGGCAAGATCGGCCTCCGTCAGCCCCAGGGCCCGGGCGTCGGGGCGCAGCCGAAGCTTAATCTCGTTCTTGCTCGGGGAAAAATCATCCTCGATTTGATAGACCCCCGCATACGTTCTCAACTTGTCAATGGTTTCATGAGCGGCTTTCTGGATGGCATCGAGATCTGGTCCATGCAGCCAAATCTCGATGGGGGCGCCGGGCGGCCCCTCTATGCCCCCGCGAAATACCAGCGACTTAATGCCGGGAATGAGACCCACCTCTTTCTCCCACGCCGCCTTTAAATCCTCTGTATGAATTCCCCGTTCCAATGAGGGGAGCATTTCCACGCGAACCGCGCCGCGATGGCTTCCGCGAGCGGACCCTTCCACACTCATGGTGCTCCCCGCCAGAGAGAAGGTGTTCACGATGAGCGGCTTTCCTGACACGGTAGTTGTTTTTTCCTCAACGCGCCGAATGGCTTCTTCAACCTTGGCCACCGCTTCTTTCGTTACGGGCAGGGGGGTGCCTGTGGGAAACTCGATGCGGGCAACCATTTCATTGCCGTCAATCTTCGGGAAAAACTGAAATTTTAGTACTCCGCTCGCCAGGATCCCCCCCGCGCTCAAAAGGACCGCAATCCCCACGGCCAGGCTGACATAGCGCCACCGTATGGCCAAGCGCGCAAAGGGCGCGTAGGCATGATAGATGAACCAGTACACCCCATCATCCACGGCCTTGTGAAACCGGCGGCCAAACCGGGCCATTACATTGCGGCCCAAATCCGGCCGGTTCAAATCAGGAAGGTGGTTCAAATGGGCGGGAATGCACAGAAGGCACTCGATCAGGGAAATGGACAACGCTGAAATAACCACTATTGGAAGTATCACGATCAACCGGCCCATGACCCCGCTGACGAAACATAAGGGGATGAAGGCCACGATAGTGGTCGTAACTGCTGCTAGAACAGGCAGCGCGACCTCCATGACACCATTGATCGCCGCTTGCAAGGGAGGCTCCCCATTCCGCCTGTGTTGATAGATGGCCTCACCCACGACGATGGCGTCATCCACGAGCATTCCGAGCGCCATGATCATTGCGAACAAGGAGATCATGTTCAAGGTGGATCCCATAAACCAGATAAGCGCCATCCCTCCAAACAAGCAGAACGGCATGCCCTGCGCCACCCAGAAACTCAGCCGTATATCAAGGAACAGCCAAAGCATGAGAAACACAAGGCTCAGGCCGAAAAGGCCATTCCGCACAAGCAGGTTAATCCGTGCCTGCAGTTCATCCGCCATTGCCCCCCAGATCTCCGCATGAACGCCTTCCGGCAATTTTTTCTGGGCCACATATGCGCTTACAGCTTCATCAATCGCCAGGGTATCCTCTTCTTCCGTTTTCATGACCATCAGCGTAAGGCATGGTTTGCCGTTATAGCGGGAAATCACATAATCTTCGGTGAAATCATCTTTGATTGTGGCGATGCGGTCGAGCGTAATGACATCGCCGTTCGGGCGCGCATACACAATAATCCTTGCGAATTCATCGGTGGAATACTTCCGGCCAAGCGTCCGCAGGCGGATTTCCTCTCCTTCCGTCCGCATCAGCCCGCCGGAAAGATTCAGGTTGCTGGCGCGGACCGCCAGCGCCACCTGTTCAAAAGTCAATCCATACTCGCGAAGCCGCTCCTCTGAAAGCTCAATGGCAATTTCGTACTCGCGCGCCCCGAGCACTTCCACTTGCGACACCGGCGGCAGCGCCCGGATCTCCTCCATCATCCGCTCCGCCCATTCTTTCAGTTCCCGCTCGCGCAGGCTTTCTCCGAACAAAGCAACAAAGAGGACGTGCGCCTTGAATGTGGGCGCCTCCGTGATGGGGCGTTCAGCATCCTTGGGAAAGGTTGAAATCGCTTCCACGGCATTTCGGACATGGTCCTTTACGGTTGCGAGGTCGTACCGTTCGTTTACTTCAATGTACGCATACCCAAGGTTTTCCTGGGCCACGGTGCTATATTGCTTGATCCCCTGGATGCTCTCTATTGCTTCCTCGATCTTGCGGCAAATCCCCTCCTCAACCTCTTCCGGATCCGCTCCCGGCCATGCCACGCCCACTGTAATAAGATCAACCTCCATCTCGGGCAGGGTCTCCCGGACCATCTTCATCATCGCGAAAAAGCCGGCCAAGTAAATAATCGCAATAAACATGTTGGCGAAGACGCGGTTGCGCGCAAATGCTGCGAGGAGACCCCTCATGAGTTGCCTGCCGCCTCCTTCGTTATCGTGTATTCCAGCAAGGAGTTCGGCAATGGACTGACCACGCGGGTCACAATAACCAGATCTCCCTCCGTCAGTCCTGAAGAGATATACACCTCGTCCTCTTCTGAACGAATGATCCCTACCTTGCGCCGTTCCAGCCGCGACTCCGCATTGGCCACATAGACCTCGGATTCGAAGGTCACCGCCCATCGCGGCAGACGGAATACCTGGCGCAATGTCTTGCCAGGAATCTCAACCGTGCAAAACATGCCGTCCACCAAAGGCATTCCCCCGTCCTTGGACAAGGCATCCTCTCCCGTCACACGAACCGCTACCGTGACCATGCGCGTCATCGGATCAAACCGTTCAACACGCACAAGTGTGCCCTGCCACTGATTGTTCTCCGGATCCTCGGTCCACTTTACCTGGCAACGCACCGGGTCCACATTCCTAAACCATGCTTCGCCATTAGGGGATTGCGGTTCTTCATACTCAAGCCATGTCCCAACATCACGGCTGTCCAGCGGCACGGAGATTTCCAGCGTGGTGTCATTGGCCAGCGTAACGGCGGGCACCCCAGGAGCCACGCATTGGCCCACTTCGATTTGCGCCATTTTTACCCGCCCGGTAAACGGGGCTCGCACTTCGGTTCTTTCCAGCGCGGTTAACGCCTGATCCAATAAGGACTGTGCCGCTCTAAGCCCTGTCTCGGCTTCCTGTATGCGAAGCGGGTACAGGTCAATGGCATTCGTTACCATGGTGAATGTATCATTGGCCTGATTAAAGTTCACTTCCGACATATGCACCATGGCTTCCGTGCCCACTTGGTGCTTATCGAATAATTCCTTGTCCCGGTTGAATTCAATTTCAGCCAAGTCACGCGTCCGCTTGAGTGTGTCAATCCGGGATTGGTCATTTTCATATTGCTTTTTCAGGAGGGCAATTGTGCTCCTCATTTGAGCAATTTTCGCATCTGCTTGGGCCTTGGCAATTTCGTAGTCGCGCGCTTCAATGCGGAAAAGCACCTCCTCCCGCTGGATTACCCCCCCTAGGTCAAGGTTCGGATGCACATCCACCACTTTTCCTGCCACCTGAGGCGTGACAACCACCATATCTAGGGATCGCACCGTCCCATAGCCAGTAATGCTAACAGAAATCTCTTCGGGGTGGATGCGCCACACTTCCACGCTCAACTTTGCTTCCGGAGTCTCCGTTTGCGGCGGGCGCTCCCGCATCCCCGCCAAGACAAGGTACGACCCCACACCCGCCATGAGCACAATGACCGCAAGGGCCGCTTGCATGGCAACGCTACGCTTCCTGTTAGGAACCGTCATGTCCATTTACCATCCCAAGAACCCGAATACCCCCATTTCCTATCCCTCAATATCGGGTTCTACTCTCTCGACACCATTCCATATTTAAGACTCTGCGGAAATGAGAGTGGTTTCCCACCTCAAAAAAAGGGTGCTATGGGCTGTCCATGACGAAGAAGCGTTATCCTCCCGCCGCCAAGGCCTTTTCCGCGAGCTGCGCGCCGGCGGCACGGCATTCCTCCAGAATTTGTGGCGTGGGACGGTATTGCGCTTTGATGGGCGGGCTGATCATGTCCCATTTCATGGCTTCGAGAGCTTCATGCACCACCTCCGGGCCGCCCTTGCTCCAGCCGTACGAACCAAATGCAAGTGCCGCCTTCTTGGACGGTTTTAATCCCTGGAGATATGCCAGCACCGCCCCGGCCATCGGCATCATCCACATGTTCAAGGTAGCGGACCCGAAGGCTACCGCCGCCGCGTCGAAGATCTCCGTGGCGATGCGGGTAAGATTGGTCCGGCGGATATGAATCAAGCGGACATCCACGCCCTCGTGGATCGCGCCTTCATAAACGGCGTTGGCCATCTGCGCCGTGCTCTCCCACATGGAATCATAGAGCACGACCACCTTGCGCTTGGGTGCGCCGGAGGTCCACTCCCGATAGGCATCCAGAATCTTCGGCAAATGCGTGCGCCAGATGATGCCGTGCGACGGCGCGATCATTTCAATTTCCAGTTTCCCCGCCGCCGTCAGGGCTTTCGCCGTCGGAACGCCATAGGGCATAAGAATGTTTGCAAAATAGGTCTTGGCTTCGATCATTGCGGCGTCCAAGCAGGCATCGTCATCGAACCGCTGGGCCGATGCATAGTGTTGTCCGAATGCGTCCATCGAAAAGAGGATTTTTTCCTGCGGAAGATACGTGAACATAGACTCAGGCCAGTGTGCGAGCGGCGTGTTGATAAATTCGAGGGTCCGTTCGCCCAAGGGCAGCGTTTCACCGGGGCTAATGACTTTAATCTTCCATGAAGCAGTATCAAAATACTGCGAAAGCGCCTGCCGGCACTTCTCGTTGCAGACCAATGTTGCGTTGGGCAGCGCGGATAGAATTTTTGGCAATGCTCCGGCGTGATCCGGCTCCGCATGGTTGCATACAACCCACCGAATCGATGCAGGATCCGCCACCTCTGCGATATTCCGCAGCAGATCCTCCCCATGGGGCGCTTTGACGGTATCGATCAATGCATTCTGCTGGTCCAACACCAGATAGGCGTTGTATGTTGTCCCTTGTTCGGTGGTGTAGCTGTGAAAATCACGGATGGTCCAATCCACATACCCTATCCATTCGATCCCATTGCGCAACGGACAATGCATAATAGTCTCCTCGCGTAACCGCCATTAAAATCCGATGTGCCTGAAAATTGTGCGGTATTGTTGCACATTCCCCCCCTTTTTCGGTATTAAGCACTTCTATGCCCCCAATAACAACGGCACCGTGGTGGTGTGCGGCCCAACACGGCGCCGAGGGAATAACCACGTTGCTTGTTTATCCGAGAATGGAATCCACCTCTTGCTGGTCCACGTCCATGATATAGCGTATGCCGGAGATATCAGCCGCTTCATGGGTCAGAGCCGCGATATCATCGCGCGACACGTGCTCCATGGAGAACTTCCGGTTTCCCGCCAAGAGCTGGCGTAGTCCCTGGGCCAGGCGTTCGTAGTACGTATACAGGCCCAAAGCGCCCGTGGGAACCTTCTCGAATTCAATGTCGTTCAGTTTCCTGCGCAATTCCACCGCCGTTACAAAAATCTCATCCTTGGAATTGCCGAAGCGCGAGATGTAGACCGGGACGTTGTTGGTGTCAATGGTGCGACCGATGGTTTTGCCGACCATGGCTGCGGCGATGGGGGCGCGGGCCATGCCGACGAGTTTGACGAAGGGCGCGCCCAGGGCAAGGCCCTTGTAAATGTGATCTTCAAAGGAGAATCCGCCGGCCACGGCCAACGCGGGCAGGTATTCACCACGATCCGCCAGGCGCTTGGCATATTGGTAGAGCAGCGAGTGCAGATGCACCGGCGGCATACCCCATTCATTCATCATGTGCCAGGGGCTCATGCCGGTGCCGCCGCCCGCTCCGTCCACCGTCAACAGGTCCAATTTGTACTTTGATACATAGCGGATCGCGCGGGCTAAATCCGCCGGGCGGTACGCGCCCGTTTTAAGGAAGATGTACTTGGCTCCGGCGCGCCGCAGGCCTTCCACGCGTTCTGCAAACGATTCTTCCTCCACCATGCCCACCCGGGAGTGCCGTTCAAAGGCATTGAAAGCACCGTGCTCAAATGCCCTGATAACATCGGGATCCATGGGATTGGGAAGCACGATATAGCCGCGTTCATACAGCAGTTGGGCTTTCTTGAGGTTGTCTATCTTGACTTCGCCCCCGATGTCTTTGGCGCCTTGTCCCCACTTGAGTTCCACGCACTGAATATTGAGCTTCTCGATGGCGTATTCGAGGGCGCCCAGCCGGCTGTCTTCAACGTTTGCCTGAACAATAATGGCGCCATAACCGTCCCGCTGGTGGTCCTGGTAGAGTTTCACGCGGCGCTTGAGGTCCACCGTGTCCACCACGCGTCCTTTCTTGATGACGGTCTCTTCGTCCATCCCGACGACGTTCTCGCCGATGGTGAGTCCGGTTCCCGCGATGGCGGAGCCAATGGCCAGTCCTTCCCAGTTATTCTTTGCGACATTAGTCGAACCAATGCCCGGGATATGCCACGGGTAGCGATACTTGATGCCGTTGTCGTGCCCGAAGCGGACCTCCAGGTTCACCGCCGGGAATATCGCCTTGTCACTGTCCGCCTCGATTCCGTGCGCGCCCACGGCCGTGCCCATGATATTAAAATGGGAATAGTCCACGGGATAAGTCTTTTCGCCCGCCGTGGTAATCACCCCAAAGGGCTGGGGATAAATGACCTCGTGGCCGCGATAGGCCGACTTGCCGACCTCGCACATGCCAATGCAGCCGTCCACACAGGTCACACACAGGCCTGATGCAGGCACCACGGAACCCACGGTGCGGTTCTTGGTCAGCGTGGCCGCCGAAGCGTTTACTTTTGAAAATGAACTCTCCATCGTCTTCGCATCCTTTCCATCTGTCAATTCTTGGGCTGTTCACAGGCAACACACGGGGTCATGTAACACATCATGTCATCAAAAGGATCTTTTTCAATACACGGCGGCGTGAGATTTTCGCACCCGCCGCAAATGGCTTTCTCAGGCTCGTTGTAGGTGCAGCGGAGCTGGCAGGCCGGGCACACATACATGCACCCGCCGCACAGCCGGCACGTTTCCGAGTGAACGTCAAACGGCGTGCCGATGCTTCGTTTCTCTCTGCGGTTGCGGAAGCCGATCGCCTTCGCCATCATCTGTTCCTCACACATCCGCACGCATAATCCGCACAGGATGCAGTCTTCGTGCTCCTGGCGAAACCGCTGCTGCCGCACCCCATGGGCCGCGGCAAGGTCCTGGATGATTTTGGATTGCGGACAGGAAGCCAGCAGCAGTTCCAGGATCATCTTCCGCGCCCGCAACACCCGGGTGGACGCCGTGCGCACCTTTAGGCCTTCTTCCACGGGATAGGTGCAGGATGTTACCAGCTTCGCGCGCGCCCCTTCGCCAATCTCAACAACACACAGCCGGCACGCGCCATACGGGGACAAGCCCTCCATGTGGCACAACGTCGGAATGGGAAATCCAAGGAACTGGGCGGCCTCGAGGATCGTCATGCCTTTTTCAACCTCCACAATGAGCCCATTAATGGTGACAGTAACTTTTCCCTTCATATTCCTAGGCAGCCTCCACAGCGTCATACTTGCATACACTTCGGCATGTTCCACACTTGATGCATTTGGATGCATCAATAAAGTGCCGTTGCTTCCGCTCTCCATGAATGGCATTTACGGAACAGGCTTTGCCACAGGCCTGGCAGCCTATGCAATTGTTATTGATCGAGTATGAAAGCAGCGGTTTGCACACTTGGGCGGGACAGCGGCTGTTCTGGATATGCGCCAGGTACTCATCGCGAAAATAACGCAAGGTGGAAAGCACCGGATTAGCCGAGGTCTGACCCAGCCCGCACATCGTCGTGTCTTTCACCACATGGGCCAGTTCTTCAAGAAGATCAAGGTGTTCAAGGGTGCCCTTGCCTGTCGTAATGTCGTCCAGAATTTCATACATCCGCTGTGTGCCTTTCCGGCACGTAAAACACTTGCCACAGGATTCCTCTTTGAGGAAGCGCATAAAATATTTGGCAAGATCCACCATGCAGGTGTTCTCATCCATGACGATCATGCCGCCGGAGCCCATAATGGACCCTGCACGCGACAGGCTGTCATAATCAATCTGAAGATCGAACATGCTGGCCGGGATGCACCCGCCTGACGGCCCGCCGGTCTGAACGGCCTTGATCTGCGCCTTGCCCACGGGACCGCCCCCGATGTTATACACAATTTCCTTGATGGTCATTCCCATGGGCACTTCGACCAGGCCTGTGTTCCGGATTTTCCCCACCAGGCTGAATATCTTTGTCCCGGAATTGTTCTTGGTTCCGATTTTCGCGTATTCGTCCGCGCCCCGCACAATAATCACCGGGATGTTGGCCCAGGTTTCCACGTTGTTGATGGCGGTGGGCTTTCCGTTAATTCCCCGCTGTATCGGAAACGGCGGACGCTGCCGCGGCTCTCCCATTTTTCCTTCGATGGATCGGATAAGCGCTGTTTCCTCGCCGCACACAAACGCCCCTGCACCTCGCACGATTTCAATATCGAAGGAAAATCCGCCACCCAGAATATTTCCGCCGAGGAGACCTAGAGTGCGCGCCTGCTGGAGCGCGGCGGTCAAGTGTTTGATGGCGATTGGGTATTCATTGCGCACATACACCACCCCGCTGGTGGCGCCGGTTCCATACGCACCGATAATCATTCCCTCGATAATACTGTGCGGGTTGCCTTCCAGAATGCTGCGATCCATGTACGCGCCTGGGTCGCCTTCGTCGGCATTGCAGACAAGGAATTTGCCCCCATTGCTCCGCTGCTTCGCCAACATCTCCCATTTCAGGCCCGTGGGGAATCCCGCGCCGCCCCGGCCGCGCAGACCCGCTTTCTTCACCTCTTCCACAACCCAGACAGGATCCTGGACAGACAACACCTTTTCTAAACCGCGGTAGCCGCCTTCCGCAATGTAGTCGTGAATCCGGATCGGGTCAATTTTCTGGTTCGCCTCGAGAATCGTCCGTTGCTGGTTTTTGAAAAACGGGATATCCCCGCGGTGGTAGTACTTCTGCCCCGTCGAAGGATCCTTATACAACAACTCTTCAACATATTCGCCCGCAAGCGCCGCATCGATGATCCGGGGCACATCCTCCGCCTTCACCTGGGTATAGAATGCCTGCTGCGGCTCGGTCAAAACAAAGGGCCCCATTTCACAAAACCCGTGGCAGCCCGTGATCCGAAGCGAGAGCCTATCCAGCAGACGGCGTTCGATCAAAGCCCGTTTCGTGGCTCGGATAATCTCATTCGAGCCACTGGCTTGACAGGCTGTGCCCGCGCAGATACAGAGACAGGATTTCCCAGAGGCGTTTTTCTTCGCGAGTACACTTCGCCATTCCGTCAGCTTTTCAATCGACGATAACTTCACTGCGGTGTCTCCTTCACCCTTCATCACCCACCCGTTTGCCTATTTCCTTTTGTTATTGGAGGTCAAGCAGATGTCCCGGGCAGCCCCGCCGCAAACAGACATGCATGGTTCCACCTCCAACAATAGCCATTGGGGCCATCGGGGCTTGACATATAGAACAATCATCTGCCCCGGTAAGTTCCGCCAGACAGTGCGGACACCGGAATATGGCCACTTCACCGGGTGGAATCTCGCACTCGGAAGCAAGGCTGCCGCTGCCATACAGAGAGGAAAGCCTTAGGCAACCCTCCTGGTGATCGATGGAAACCTTCACATGGATGGAAGGATGGTCATCCAAAGGGAAACCCGCATCCATCAGACTGTGGCTGCAAACGGGACAACTCACCGCAATAGCAAAAGCCTCTTTGTCTTCCCCGTTTCCACTCTGTGCATAACCCTTCCGGGCCTTGTCCAAGAGGCCGCGAACCTGGGAGGTTTTTACCTTTGAGACATACTTGCCGTCTACCACCGTGACAGGGCCCAGCGCACATGCGCCCAGGCAATTCACGGTTTCCAGGCTGAACTCGCCGTCTTCCGAAGTCTCCCCTGACTGTATCCCAAGGCGCTGTTCAAACTCCTCCGTGACACTCTGAGCACCCCGAACGTGACAAGCCGTTCCCAAGCAGACACAAACCCGATGCTTGCCCCGCGGCTGCATGCTGAATGACCGATAGAAGGTCGAAACGCCATAAATGTCCACTAATGAGCGGTCCGTAGCCTGCGCTACCTGCCGTAACGCCTGTTCAGGAAGATAACCATATATTGCCTGGATCTCCTCCAGGATAGCGATCAATCCGCCGCAACCCGCTTCATGCTTGGCGACAACCGCCAAAACCTCCCGTTCATCTACCTGCGCTACCACATAACTCCTTCCATCCCGTTTCATCGGTTCCCTATCCGTCTAAACGGTATTCTTCACAATGCCATGTTCCGCCTTCCCGCTGCCGAAAAACACACGTCTCTCGATTCCCGCAATCCCCGCAAAGCCCATTAATCCGGCTCGGATTGATCGATGCGAGTGATGCCGTTCTCTTGCGCGTCAAGCCTTGAAGGCGTTCGAAGGACTCGCACGAGAGGATGGGTTCACCCGACTCGCTCGGGAACGTGCAACCCGCCGCCCACTTGCATTTGGTGCATAGCGTTTCACCGATTGGGGAGTTCATTCGTATCTTTCCCTTTTTTAGTTATATGTTCAGACATGTGAAAGCAATTGGTGTGCCAATGGAACGATGCCCCCTGGAAAGTGTTGCTGGATAAAGAAAAAGAGGTTGTTCTATGGAGATCTGCCACAAACAGCCCGATACAGGTTTCTCTCTACACCGGAGAGTTTTCGGCCACTGGGGAAAATCTCCCCAGTCTCATTCCCCGGAGAAGCCAACCCCTGACAAATGCAAGTGCCCCGCGCTCAATCGCCCAACGAATGCTCCGGAACCATCAGCGATCCGCGAAGTTTCTCCCGCAAAGTCTTGCGGTCAATGCCCAGGATCTCCGCGGCACGGGTCTTGTTGCCGCGTACATTCGCGAGGACATTATTGATATACTCTGCTTCCACTTCTGCCAAGGTGCGATCCAGTCCTGCGTGTTTTAAGGCCGAGAACCGCATAAGCCGGGGCAGATCGGGGGCGTCAATGCGGTCTCCATCCGTCATGAGAACAAGCCGTTGGACCACATTCTCGAGTTCGCGCACATTGCCGGGCCAGTCGTACTTTCTCAGCACGGCCATGGCGCGTTCCGAAAAATGGGGCTGCGGACGGCCCAACTCCGCCGCGAACCGTTGGGCAAAATGGGTAGTTAAGAGCAGGATGTCATTACCCCGTTCCCGCAACGGCGGGAGAGCAATAGTGATGACGTTCAACCGATAAAACAAATCTTTGCGGAAACTGCCCTTCCTTACAAGCCCTAACAGGTCTTTGTTGGTGGCGGCCAGGATCCGCACATCCACTTTCCGGGCCCGATTGGAGCCTACCATGCAAATCTCCTTGCACTCCAAGACCCGCAGCAGCTTAACTTGCATGGAAGTGCTGGTTTCCCCCACTTCGTCGAGAAAAATCGTGCCCCCGTCCGCTGCATGAAACAGCCCCGCACGCGATTCCGTAGCCCCCGTGAACGCCCCTTTGACATGACCGAACAACTCGCTTTCGAGCAACCCGTCGGGGATTCCGCCGCAATTGACCGGTACAAACGGCGCGGAGGATCGCTCACTGCCATAGTGCACGGCGCGCGCAACAAGCTCTTTCCCCGTGCCGCTCTCGCCCGTGATCAGCACGGTTGCAGAAGTCGTGGCCGCCTTCATAATCGCCTGAATTATCTTCCGCATCGCCTCCGATTCTCCCAACAAGCCATGGGGTATCACCGGCAATTGCGTCCCGGATACGCCGCCGCATCGCTGAACATACAGCTTGTCAAGCGCCCGCCGGACCGCGGACGACAGTTCCTCGTCCGTAAACGGTTTCGAGAGATACTCTTCCGCTCCAGTCTTAATCGCTTTGACCGCCCCTTCGATCGAAGGATATCCGGTAATCATCATGACCTCCGTATCCCGGAAATTCTCCCGCACGTGCCGCACCAGGTCCATGCCGCTCACTTTGGGCATCTTGAAGTCCGTAATCACCAAATCCACCTTATTCGCCTCAAGCAATTCAATAGCCATGGCCACGCTGGAAGCGGTCAACACCTGATACCCTTCCGCCGTCAGATTCCGCTGCAAAACCTCAAGTGTTGGCGCGGAATCATCCACCACCAGAATCCGTTCCTTTTCAGACTTCTTGGACATGGTGCGGGTTCTCCTCGACCGTCTCTGTTGACGGCGCCACCGGCAAGCGAATCTCAAACCGGGTTCCTTTCCCTACCTCGCTCCGGATCAGAATAGTTCCCTCGTGCGATGTGACGATGCCATGCACCACCGGCAGGCCAAGCCCTGTGCCTTGCCCCACATCCTTGGTGGTGAAGAACGGCACAAAAACCCGTTGAAGAACGTCCGGACTCATCCCCGGGCCGGTGTCTTCAACATTCAGGCAAATATGATCCTTGCCAGTCTCCGTCTGGATCAATAGCTTCCCGCCTTCCGGCATCGCCTGCAATGCGTTGACCACAAGGTTCACCAGCACTTGATTGATCTGAGAAGCATCGGCGAAAATCAAGGGTAATGCGGAGTCCAGAGCGTATTCGACCTCAATGCCCGCCTTGGCGCAACGCGCTTCGATAAAGTACAGCCCTTCATGTACCACCTGATTGATATCCACCAGAGTTTTCTCCGGTGGCATCTGCCGGGCAAACATCAGCAGCTTCCTGATGACCTCCCGCGCATGCAACGACGCCGTTTCGATTTTCTTCAGATCCTGGTTGGCGGCTTCAGGCAACGCCGGACATTTCCTGGCCAACTGTGCGAACCCCAGGATGTTGCCCAGCGGCTCGTTCAATTCATGGGCCACCCCCGCCGCGAGGAACCCGATTGTGGCAAGCCGATCGGCATGACGAAGCTGGCTCTGCAGTAGCGCACGTTCTTGTTCCGCCTGCTTGCGCTCGGCAATCAACCCCACTTGCTGCGCCACGGCGTTGATCAGGTTTCGCTCCTCCCGCAAAAAAGGACCCTCATCAAGTTCCGGCTTTTTTTTAAGATAGACCACCTCGGCAAACCCCCGCTTCACTCTATGAACCACTATATCCGCCCGCTGAATATACCGCGTCTCCCGGAAACCTGCCGCCGCATAATTCTGGCCGTCCAGAACAATCCGCGCCGTCGTAATCTCAGGATACTGCCACGCAGAGATGAGCAGCGAAACGGTCTGCTGAAGGATGTCCTCCAGGGAAATACCGGGTGTTCCTGCAATCTCCGCCATATGCAAGAGACAACTCAACTCTTTGATGCGCTCCTGCAACGCGGTCGTTTTGGGCATCTGGATTCTTTTCTTTATCATGTCCCAACGCAGGGCGGCAAAAACTGCACACGGGGTGTAGTGCAGCCACGCCCCTTTCCACTAAGTCTCGCATAATCTTTGCCCATACGCAACCTGTTAGGGGAAAACAAGTGCGCCCTTCTTTATCGGCCACACACTTCCTTGAACTACAACCCCATGGTCAGGGTATCATAAAGGTCCGGACAGAAGGTCTATTCCGGTTATTCGGGTGTTTTCACAAGACGCTTTCGTTTCAGAGAGGAAGTCATAATGCTCAAGAAAATCTTGAAAATTGCTGCCGGTGTTGTGTTGATATTGGTGGTCCTGCTTTGGGGATTCAAAGCCTACCGGGACGCACACTATTTCGACAACTACGAACCGAAAGCCCCGCTGAACATTACCGTGTTGGAAAAAACCGAGGTGAACAAGGAAACGCCCGAAGAAGGCTACGTCCTCACCAAGTTTACTTTTGATGCCTACCAGGGAGAAAAAGTGCCCACCCTAATGTCCATACCACTCAAGCGCACGGGCAAAAAACTGCCGGTGGTTTTGTTCCTGCATGGCATCGGCCAGAATAAAAATTTTCTGAAAGAGATTACGCTGCCGTTCAATCAGACCGGTTTTGCTTTTGTGAGCGCCGACCAGTTCATGCAGGGTGAACGCAAGCTTCAATCCAAAGCCTCATTCCTGGAAGAAGCCCGGGCTTTTATGCAGCGTCCGGCTAAAACCATCAATGAGGCGCGCCGCCTGATCGATTATCTGTCGGAGAATCCCGATATTGATCCCCAGCGCATCTACCTCGTCGGCGCAAGCTACGGCGCCATCACCGGCACCACCGTCATGGCCAAGGACAAACGCATCCGCGCCGGCGTGCTTGTGTACGGCGGCGCCGACTTGGGCAAGCTGCTGAACTCCACCGCGGCGCATCTCGGCATCGCCTCCGGGCTTGGCTGGGTTCATGGAAAAATCAACCCTGAGGAACCGCCCCTGCCCAAACTGACCCCCAGACAAGACCGCATCGCAAGCATGATCGTCTCGTGTGTGGTCCCCATTGCCCGGTACTTTCTCGGCGCGGCGGATCCCATCCACTACGCGGACAAGATTGCCCCCACGCCCGTGTATTTTCAGAATGGCAAGTTTGACGTGCTCGTGCCCGCCACCGCCGGCGAAGCCCTGCAACAGGCCGCCAAAGACCCCAAAAAGATCACCTGGTACAACTCGGACCACGTCGGCATCGATTTGCAGAACACCATCCAGGTCCTGAAGGACGGCCTCGGCTGGCTGCTCGAACAGGACAATCCCCTCCGGCCACCGGAAGAACAAGTAAAAGAAGTTCCCGATTTCAACGTTGAGAGAACCTGAACAATACCGCCGCCCGATCCGCAGGGCACGGTGAAAGGGACCCGGCGTGAATGTGGAAGAGGCCTTGGAACAGTCGCGTGAGAACGTGCAGAAGGTAATCGAGATCTGCCGGCGGCCGGGGCGTATGCTGATTCTCATGCAGGACAATCCCGACCCGGACGCGCTGGCATGCGCGGCGGCTCTGCGTGAGTTCGCGTTTCATCATGCTAAAAAACGTGCGGACATTGGTTATGGCGGCGTTTGCGGGCGCGCGGAAAACCGGGCCATGATGGATGTGCTGCATATCCATGCGAAACGCCTCTCTGCCGCGCAGATTTCCCCGTACCGCATTATTGCCTTAGTGGATGCCCAACCCAACACCGGAAACAACCTTCTACTGAAAAAACGCGTACCCAATATTGTCATTGATCACCATTTGATGCCGAAACGCGCGAAATGGACCACGGAGTTCGCTGACGTGCGTCCGGAATACGGCGCGGCGTGCACCATTCTGTATGAATATCTCACGGTCTCTGGCGTAAAGATTAACCGGAATCTTGCGACGGCCTTGTTTTATGGGATGCAGTCGGACACACAGGATCTCGGACGCGAAGCGAGCATTCCCGGCATGCACGCCTATCAGGAATTATTCATCCGAGCCGACAAGAAAAAGCTGGCGCGCATCCGCCGAGCCCCGGTGCCCGCGGCCTATTTCAACATGCTCGCGGTGAGTCTGTCGGAATGCGTGATCGCAGGCAAGACCGTGATCAGCCATATCCCGGAATGCGATAACGCGGAAATGATTGCCGAGGTGGCGGATTTGCTGCTGAGGCTTGAGGGAGTGCGCTCGACGGTGTGCTACGGGCTGTGTGATGGCAAAATTTATATTTCGGCGCGCGCCGTGGATCTGCGGGATAACATGGCGCGGCGTATGAAACAGGCGGTGCGCATGATCGGTACGGGCGGGGGACACCGCGCAATGGCGGGCGGGCAGGTGCTGGTGAATGGCGATGCTGAAAAACGCATGGCGCTTGTGCGCGAACGTCTTCTAAAAGCGTTCGCGCGCGGAAAGGAGGCGCGGCCCCTGCTGCCTCAACCACAACCGGAAGAAGCGGTGCAATAGCCATCCGCCACTTTTTTTATTTCGCGTTGTCCAACACTTCGAGTGCGGTTTTGCACCGTTGCACGTGTTCGTCCTGCGCGGCGGATATGGCGATGAAGTCGCATGCGGGATCTTTAGAGGTTATTTGCGAAGCGCCCTCATTGAATGCCGCGCGGGCTTCCCCGGGGCGGTTAAGCGCCAGCAATGTTTTCCCGATCCAATAGCGCGTTTCCGCATCTACCAATTTGTATTTTGCGCCGACTGCAAGATTCTCCGGATAAGTAATCGATGCCTGGAAATCTTCGAGCGCGCCTTCGTACTGCTTCGCTTCAAAACGCTGCTTGCCCCGCACCGTCAGTGCCTGCACATACACATCATGAGGCAATGTGCCGCCTTCACGGTTTGAGAACCGCACGCGCCGCAAGAGATCGATGCAGTCGTCCAAACGCTTTTCATCCAGATAGGCCTGAGCAAGCCAGGCAGTTGTATCGGCGCGCGGGGTGACTCCCGAAGGGATGGTTTCCACGAGTTTAATGGCATCCGGACGGCGTTCAAGTTTGGTGAGGATCACGGCCAAGTCGCCATACAGCGATTGGTCGGCGGGCTGCGCGGCAATGGCCTTTCGATAATAGGCTTCGGCTTTGACAAGATCGTTCGCGCGTTTCCAGGCATTCATCCCGAGTAAGCGCCATGCAGTATGCAGCGAAGCATCCAATTCTGCCGCTTTTTCCCACAGCGGCAGCGCATCGTCCAGGTGATTTAACCCCGCCGTCACATAGCCGAGGAGCAAGTGCGCGCGCGCATTCTTCGGCTGGGTTTCCACGGCGTATTGAAGCATCGCCTTCTCCTCCACACGCGCAGGAAACACACCGTCCACGGACATCCCCGCCGCTTGATCCAAATAGCGCCCGGCATCTGGATCCGCGCCCGCCAAATGGCTGTAGTACGCGAGATAATAGAACGGCATCGGGCCGCAGTCCAGCAGATTGCCTTGATCCACGCACGCGGCGCTGAGCAACTTCACCACATCTGTGTATAACCCAAGATCCGCCAGAAAACAGGCCGTTTCCAGCAAGGTGAATTCCTTTTCACCGCTATTCTTCTTGAGGTCGTTGATGAATTCCGGCAGGGCCTGTTTGCGCAATGCATTCAACGCTTTAGCCGTGAAGTTCAGAGGATCGGGATCCATCGCCGCATCGAATATATCGGATTGTTGATTTGCATAGAGTGCCGCCAGGTAGTGATTGCGGCACTGTGCGTCTTTCTTCGGACTAATGTAAGCATTTTTGCCGAAGGCTTCCACGGCCCCGGCGATGTCGCCCATGCGCATGCTGGCACGCCCTACAAGGTCATAGCCCAAGAGCGGGTTATCCAGCGTGCGCCCCGTTGCGTATGCATGCTTCAATGCAGAGGTTGCATCGCCCTGCTGCAAGCGCGCCACGCCCAGCAGATACCACGACGCACCGGAGTCGGGATTCCGTTTCACCGCAAGCTGAAGGCGATCCTCCGCCGCGGTATAATCGCCGCACTCGATGTCGAGCGTGGCCAGCGCACACAGCGCATCCACGTGCATGGGATCGATTGCGAGGACGTCTTCATATGCCTTTCGCGCCCCGTTGCGGTTGGATTGACTGTCCAGCAGCCATGCCCCCTTGAATTTTTCTTCAGCGGTGGGCTGACCATCGCTCCGCGCCGGTTTTTCCGCCAAGTCGGGCGCTTCCACCTTCGGAATGTCGAGCGGTGTCTCGTACTCCAGCAATGTTTCATTGTCCGAGGTCCGCAACGTGATCTTTACCTTCTCCTTCGCAGCGGCCGGCAGGGTCACGACAGCGGGTTGCAGTGGCGAGAGGTCCAACGTTTTTTCCAACACCGTCTTTCCCCCTAACGACAACACACACGCCGTATTTGGATACGCCCCTGTAGCGATAATACGGAATTCAAGCATGCCCGCATCGTCCCGGTGCGTTTGCACGGCGGCGTCGCACGTTGCAAACTCGAATCCGTCGCCGAGGCTATGCACCGGATACCAGAATTCTTTCCAAGCCACCTGCTTGTGCGGATGCAGCATCCCGTATTCCGCCTGCGTGCGCAACGGGCCGCTCTGCACCTCGATGTACGGCGCGCCCTCCCGCCCCGCATCGCTCAGTTCCATCTGGCTCACCACTCCAAAGTCATCCGTTCCCCAGGTCCAAGCCTTCTTGCCCGGCAGCACGTAGTGGTTCGCGTACGAGATCAGGCCCTGGTCCAGGTCGACGTCATACGCGCCAAAGAAATCGAACTCGCATTTATATCCGAAAATGGAGGACATCGTGGGATAATTTTTCAGCCATGAAAGGTCGCGGTCCTTGTTGATGGGCCAGGAATAGAAGGTGGATCCGGCATGATCCGTGCCGAGGGTCATCGGGTAGATGAAGCGGGTGCCGGGCCGGTTTGGAAAGGCGGTGCAATTCCAGAAGTAATAGGGATGCGTGCCATCTGTCGGATTAAAAATGCGGATTGATTCATCCAAAAACGCCTTGCCCGGATGCAGGGTTAAGCGAACGGACCACTGCGTCCGGAACATCTTTTCCGTGTTGGACACCAGCAGTGACTGCGAACCATCCGGATTGCTCTCCAGCGTTGCGTCCACCGGAGACACCACCGTCACCGTATGCCCCTGCGGGCCCGGGTTCCATTCAATCCCCCCGCTGATCCAGGCACCGCGCATGGCGATCAACGCGGGCTTGACCTCATCGTTCTTATGGAACATTTCCCGGTTTGTGGTTTTATCCAACACCGAGAAAATGCGCCCGCCCAACTCGGGCAAACAGACCACCTTGAGGTATTCATTCTCCAGGAACAGCGTGCGATAGACACGATCCGTTTTCGTCTTCGCGATCACGTCCTGCTTGGAATACGGGTAATAAATCGCCGATTCCAGCGGCTCGAATACGGGGTTTGGATCGTCATGCCAGGCATACGTGGGCACGGTCATCGTACCTTCCCACGCCTTCACCACATCTTGCGCCCAAACGCCTCCCGCCAATAGCACCAGTACCAGCATCAGACTCTTTCGCATGGCTTGTTCCTTTCGTGACAGAACCCGAACCCAAATCATAGCAGTCTGACTTTACCAAGGGGAAATGTCAATCTTTTGTCTTGTTATGTATTCCCCGGTTGTTTTGGGAGGGCTAGCATTGAAAAACCGGACAACCTCGTCATTTTCTAGGTACGTGATTCCCCCTATCTGATTCCCGTTTGCCAGTTCTGTTCCCTGCGGTTTTATGCTACACTCATCCTTCGCGAGGGAGAAACCATGGAGCCGGAACCGCGGAAAAGGAGTTGGGCCGTTGACGGGGGGCTTGCGATCACCTTGTTTTTAATCGGCGCGTTCGCGGGCGGTCTTTACAACGCCACGTGGGGCGGCGTGCCACAGTTCTGGCAAAACACCACCTTTATGCAGGCCATCATGTATGTCTGCGGGCATGGCTTCGAAAATCCGATGGTTCCGGACGTTCCCGGTCTCGATTCCTTTCTCGAATATAAAACCGACTGTTTTGACTGCGCGGCGATTCCCCCGAATGTCCGGGTGTTGCCGCACGACACCTCAAGCATGTCCTTCGAGGAAATTGACGCGTATCATCCGCAAGAGCAATTCCCCGGATTTCTCGCCTGGCAACGTTACCACCTGTATCTGGTGTGGGCGGTTTTGGGATGCTGGTGGCTCTTCGGCGTGTGCTGGTCCGCGCTCACGCCATTATGCGGGCTGCTCTATGGCACGACCGTCGCCGCGGTGTATGGCTTGTTCCGGCTCGGGATGCGCCGCGGGCTGGCGGTGCTGGGCGCATTATTGATCGCCCTCTCGCCGCTGCACCTCCAAATGATCCCGCACCTCCGCGACTATGCCAAAGCGCCGTTTCTCTTGCTCGTTCTGTTGATTATGGGTTATCTCGTCAAACATTCCCCGCGCTGGTGGAAAGTGCTGGGGATGTCTATCCTTTGCGGCGCGATACTGGGCCTCGGCGTGGGTTTCCGCACCGATCTCGGCATTGCCTTCCCCGCTTTCTTCGTGATCTTGCTGCTCATGCGCGCCCGCTGGATCACCCGCTTCTTCGCGGCGGCCTTTTTCACCCTCGCGTTCATCGGCGCGGGATATCCCATTCTTTTAGAAGTTTTTAAAGAAGCCGGCCACTTCTGCCATGTCGCCCTGCTGGGCTTCCTCGCCTATTGCGATGATCGCCTTGGCGTCGGTTCGGCCCTCTACACGCTCGGGGGACCCTACAGCGATTTCTACATTGCGAACGTGGTTCAGAGTTATATGCAGCGCATACACGGTTCCATGCCGCCTACGCACGTCATGATGCCGGAATACCACGAAGCCACGCAGCTCTATTTTATGGAATATCTGAAGACATTTCCCGGCGATCTGGTCGTGCGCGGTTACACCTCCGTATTGCGCGTGCTCGATGAAATGCATCCCGATCCCAGCCGGCCGTGGCCCATGAATATCACCAATCAATTTCTGTGCCGATTGTATGAATGGCGTTCCATAGCGCTCGATCACATTCCCGGCGGCGGGCGCTATTTTGCACTTGCCGCCCTGATCCTGATCGCGTGCGCCGATTTGCGCTGGGCGTTCGCCGCGCTGTTCCTTTTGCTGTACTTCGCGGGATATCCCGCCATCCAGTTCAACCTCCGCCACGCCTTCCAATTCGAATTCATCAGCCTGTGGACCATCGGTTTTCTCTTGCAACGGGCATGGTCTCTCGTCTCTTCCGTTTCCCCGCACCAATCCGGAGACGATCTGTCAAACTTCTCGATTCCCGCCGCCATGCTGCGCGCGGCGGCATTTGTCGTGATCGCCGCGCTGGGTCTTTCGGGGCTTCTCGCCGCCACTTGCGCGTATCAGCATTTCACCGTGGGCAATCTCATTTCCAAGGTCGAAACGCGGATTGTCCAGCGGCTAGCCTATGAACCTCAACTAGAAACCACGGACACCGTGTTATTGCGCCTGCCCGGCATTCCCGCCCCTGACCCTGCAAAACCTGTTCAATATGAATACCTCATGGTGGAATTGAAGGGCGCGTTCGTCAACATTCCCGTAACTTTCGCATATGAAGCCGAAGATCGCGAACACTTCGACTATACCCGCACCGTGAATGTGCGTCTCGGCCAACACGGCGGCCCGACCCGGCTCTATTTCCCCCTGTACTTCAGCCCGCAGTCACGCTTTACCGGCATTCGCATGCCTCAACGTGATCTCGATCGCCTCGCCGGGATTTTCCGGGTAACCAACGCCGATCCCATTCCCCTATGGCTCACGTTGACTTTGCCCTCCGACTGGAAAGACCAACCCCGACACCAAAGACTCACCCGTTAAAGTCTATAACTAAAAATTGGACATGGAAGAGAAAATTATGTTGATCCATGCACTCTGTCTGACAATCGTTTTGATGACTGTGGACAATCTGGCCGATGCGGATATCCTCCGGGGAAAGGAAATCACGCTTTATAACGTGACTCCGCCGTTGCTTCCGTTGGCGCCGCCGCGTACACTGCCTGTTCCTGTCGAACCTTTCATCGAACACGTGCGCAACTTCGCCATCCTCCCCGCGCCGGAAAATGCCACCGCGATCCATGTTGACAGCGAAGGAAAACTTATTTTTGCCACCGCGCCCAGGCCTTTCCTCAAAAAAGACCTCGTCGTGAACGCCCAGGCACGACAAGGAGATTGCACGTGGTTCGCCACGGATGAAGGGCTCTATGTACAGCGTCCGGGCGATAAAAAACCGGTCCGTCATGAACACTACGGCGTGGACGGTCCATTGGCCACGCGCATTACCGCACTCGCCGTCGATTCAAAAAGTATTCTCTGGGTGGGAACTCCTCTTGGACTGAGCCAGCGCACTTCACAAGGCGCATGGTCGCATCTCCAGGGCCGGGATGGCCTCCCGGTGGAAAACATCACCGCGCTCGCGGTGGACCGAAAGGATCAACTCTGGATCGGCACGGATCATGGAGCGATTCTGTACAACCCCGCCGCACCGGATCGGAAATGGTTCTACCGGGCGGGAAAACGCTATCTCCCGGACGATCACGTGCGATCCATTGCCATTTCTCCCACAGGGGATGCGGTATATTTTCTGACGGATGCCGGGGTGGGGCGCATCGATTTCGTGCAGCGCACCTTGCTTGAAAAGGCGCGCATCATTGAAAACCGCGTCAATGAACGGCACCGCCGCCTCGGTCTGGTGGCGGATTGCGTGCTTGATGATGCGATAGATCCCGCCGCGCATAGTATCCCTGATCAAGACAACGACGGGCTGTGGACCGCGTATCATGTCGCGGCCATGTCGCTGTGTTACGGCGTCACAAAAGACGAAGCGGCCCGCGCTTCCGCGCGAGAGAGCATGCACGCGCTGTACATGCTGCAAAACGCCTCCGGTATTCCCGGCCTTGTGGCGCGCAGCGTGCTTCCCGCCGGGGAGGGCAGTAAAAAAGGCCCGCAATGGCGGCCCACGCCCGACGGCACGATGTATTGGAAGAGCGACACTTCTTCCGACGAAATCGACGGCCATTACCTTGCTTTTTACACCTATTACGAGCACATTGCGCGGTATGATGAGGCGGAGAAAGCATTGTTGATCAAGCAACTTCGCGCGCTGACGGATTACCTTGTTAAAAACAATTACCAGTTGATCGACTGGGACGGGAAACGCACCCGCTGGGGATTCTGGAATCCGGAGGCTCTGAACGAGAATCCCGCAAACTATGTGGAATGCGGGTTGAACAGCCTTCAAATGCTATCGTTTCTCAAAGTGTCCCATTACATTACCGGTGATAAAAAGTACCTGAAACACTACCGAAAATTAATCCTGGACCACGGCTATCTCAACAATGTGTTGCTCACCAAGAAATTATTCCCGGACGAAGTGAATCATTCCGACGATCAATTGGGTTTTGTGGCATGGTATCCCATTTTACAACTGGAAAAAGATCCGCAGATTAGAAAAGCGTTGTGCCAGGGCGTGCGGCGGCATTACGAAGCGGTGCGCCCGGAACATTCCAGTTTCTATACGTTTGTGTACGCCACGGTGGATCCGCATTACGCCGATATCGAGGGCGCGGTTGAAAACCTGCGGCAAATTCTCACCGACCGCCGGCAATGGGGCATGATGAACAGTCATCGGGCGGATGTTGTGTTCTCCGGGAATCCTAATCGCTTCGGCGTCCACCTGCTCACCCGCGTGCTGCCTGTTGATGAGCGCAAATTCGCCAAATGGAACGCCGACCCCTACGTTCCTGACGATCAAGGACAGCCCCGCGTCGAGGATGACGGTGCGGCCTACCTCCTGCCCTATTGGATGGGCCGGTTCCACAGCTTTATCGCAGAAGAAAAATAGATAGGCCGGGAGGGCGAAGCGTTGGGAGGGCGAGGCTCCCGCCGAGCCGTAAAACTAAATTTACCGTATAGAATTCGTGATCCGGCAACTCACCCGATCTTGTTTTTACGGCTCGGCGGGAGCCTCGCCCTCCCGGCACGGGGCGCTTTTTGTGTGCAGGGCTTTTACTCGGCGCAGGCGGTGCTGAAGTGATTGTAGATTCCGCCGAAGGCGCCGTTGCTGAGGATGAGCACAATGTCGCCTTCCCTTGCGGTGCGCACGACTTCTTTCGCAATGTCCTCCGGGCTGTCGCTGAACTGTGCGGAAATCCCACGCTTTGACAGGGCCGCCGTCAATACGGCACGATCCAGCCGAATGTCCTCCGGAATGCGTTCCGCGCGATGAATGGGGCCCAGCCACACTTCATCCGCTTCAACAAAGGCTTCTTCAAGATCCTGCTGAAATTGCTTTGTGACGGTGGTATTGGACCGCGGCTCGAACAACACCCGCAGGCGTTGTCCCGGCCAGCGCATCCGCGCCGCCACGATGGTTTCCCGGATGGCCGTGGGATGATGTGCAAAATCATCTATGAACGTGATGCCGCGCGCCTCCAAGAACACTTCCATACGCCGCCGCACCCCTTTGAAGGTGCGCACGGCCCCGGCGACTTGTTCCGGAGCCGCGCCGTGCCATGCCGCAACGGCAATGGCTGACAGCGCATTTTGCAGATTGTGTTTTCCCGCCATCGGCGATTCGATCACTGCCCACGGCGTGTCGTTATGGAATACCCGCATGCGTTGGAAACCCTTTGCGACACCAAGGATCTCTCCACGCCATTCCACCCCCTCCGCGAATCCATACGTGACCACCGGGGAGAAGGCATGGCCCTTCAAATGCAGCGCGTGGTTATCGGCGCAAAGGATGAGCGCGCCATTCCGGGGAATCTGCCGGAGCATGCGCTGAAAGGCGAGTTCAATTTCCGCGAGGTCTTTATAAATGTCGCCGTGATCGAATTCGATCGACGTGACGATGGCGATATGGGGGATGTAGTGGAAGAATTTCGCCCGCTTGTCGAAAAAGGCCGTGTCATATTCATCGCCCTCGATCACAAACGGCGCACCCTCCGGGCCCAGCCTTGCGGAATGCGTGAAGTTCAGGGGCTGGCCGCCGATCAGGAAACCGGGATTCAATCCACACTGATCGAGCACATGGGCGGTCAATGCCGTCGTGGTGGTTTTGCCATGGGTGCCGCACACCGCCACCGGACGGCGCTTTCGGAGAACATGTTCTTTTAACCATTCCGGAAGGCTTACATATCGCAGCCCGCGCTCTAATACCGCTTCCACCTCAGCATTTCCCCGGCTCAAGGCATTGCCGATCATTACAAGATCCGGATTCCAATCCAGATTCTCCGGCGCATACCCTTGCGCCACAGGAACGCCCAGCGCCTCCACCATCTCCGATGTTGGGGGATACAGGGGATTATCACTCCCACGCACCTCCCAACCTGCTTCAATCGCCAGCCGCGCCCCCGCCACCATCGCTGTCCCCCCAATCCCCGAAACATGTACTTTGGGTCTTGCCTCCCGCATCAACATTCCACTCCTTCCAATTGGTTGATGAGGAGTATAGCAGATGTTTAAATCATCATATGCATTTTATCAATTACGATTGGATCCACTATTTCAGGATATTCTGCACGAAATGCTGGATAGCGCCTGCATCGGATTCTGCAATCAGGGAGAATTTTTCTCCTTTTCTAAGGGCGGATTGGTACATCTCTTCGGCGTCTTTTTTCGGAAGAGGTTTTTTGGCGGCGTCGAGGGGTTGGGCGATAAGCGCGGGCATGGTGAGGGCCGCAGCGAGTTCCGGGAGGTCGTAATGCTTTAAAACGCCCGGCAAAAAATCTTCCGGGGACCAGGAATAGTTCTCTGAGGCAGCCAAGGACTCGAAGGTGGCTAATGGGGACTCCGCGAATACGCCTGCGAGGGTGGAATCGAGGGCGGCGAGGTGCAGCGCAATCACGCCGCCCATGCCGTGTCCGCCCGCAATGATTTTGGCGGGATCGATGTGGGGTTGTGCGCGGAGCCATGCCAGCGCGGATAATCCATCACGGACGCGCATCGCCAGCACGGGATCGCCCATCGCTGCGGACACGTATTCGATCCAGCGCCCGCGTCCGCCCCAGCCCGCGATATCATAGCGGAGATCCGCGGGATGGGAATCGCCCCAACCCCGCACATCCACAGTGAGAATCGCCGGGCCGTTTGTGTTGGCGTCAATGAATCCTGTAAGCCCTGCCAGCGGGCCGCTGGTGCGCAGATCGGTCCAGCGTCCACGATCATCAAAATACAAAACGGCCGCGCCGCGCCACTCCGCTTTCGCCGGATACAATAATGTAGCGGGGAGTTCGATACCGGGTTCCGGTGTGAGCATCAACTCCTGGAGGTAATGAAACCACACGAGGGAGGGCGCCCCCGCGCGGCACTCGGGCGCCGGTTGCATTTCCTTCACGTTGATCACGGCGCGCACGGCTTCCTGAATCGAGGCAAAGCTCCGATGTTCCCGCAGATCCTGCGCCATGGCCTTGTTGATGGTGTACATATTGCAATCCGTTCGGGGATGACACGCGAGGAGATCGTCCGGAACCATTTCCAGGCTGTCTTCGGCAATGGCGGGAAGTTTTCGCTCAGGAATTCCCTGCACCCAGTGGTCCATCCATTTGGTGAACTCGACCGCCATGGCGAGGCTGTAATTATGCCCGCCAGGATCAAGGAAGAAGGAAAACTGGTCTTCGTGTTTTGCTTGCGTAAAGGATTCCTTCAATTCGTTGGCGAGGCTTCGGCTCATGTCCGCCGTAAACACTTCATCTTTTGCCCCGGCCATCAACAGCACCGGAGTAGGAATCGCGGCGGTGAAGAGGTCGGCGTCATCAAATGCGGAGAAGCGCCCGAAGGCAAGCACTTCCGGACATTCCGCGTAATTGTCGAGGATGGGATGCAGCGCGCGCGGCACGGCGCAGCAGGAAGGCCCCGCCGCCGTGATGCGGTTGTCCAGCACCATGGCCCACATGGTGGTCATGCCGCCGCCGCTCACCCCGGTCATGCCCACGCCGTTTTTCATATCCACATCCGGGCGGGTTTCGAGATAATCGATGCAGCGCAGGGCGTCGATGATGAAATAGCGGTTGGAGGAATGACCGGTGAGATAACAGCGCACCCCGTCAGAGAAATGATCGTTACCGGGGCGCTTCTCGCCGCCTTGTCCCGGCGGATCGAACGTGAGGGCGAGATACCCCATGCGCGTAAAGGCCTGCGCGGGTTTCTGGTAACTTTCACGGGTCTTGGCGCTGTGCCCGACGGGAATCACGATGCCCGGCCACGGCGGCGGGAATGCATCGGCGCGCGGGAGATACACGGACGCATTGACCTCATATCCCGGCAGGGATTCAAAGAGCACATTCTCAATGGTGTAGTATTCGCGTTCGTGCCGGGATACCACGCGGACATTCAGCGGGCACCCCTCCTTGCCGAACGGCATCGGCCCCAGCGCATTAAGCACCGCTTCTCGGACGGAAGCGCGCCACGCATTGAACTGTCCCGCGGCCAGTGCATCGCGGCGGCGTTGCGCGGTGGCGTCCAGCAACGCGCAGCTTTTCTTCACGAGGTGTTGCGTGAGCATGTTGCGCAGGTCTACCATGGCGGGAACCGGCCCCAGCGCGAACGATTCCGCCTGGGAAGACCAGATGGCATCCGCGGAAAGAATAGGCAGGAGAACAAACAATGTGAATCCCATGAGCACGCTCCTTTTCCCACAGCATAGAATATCGGGTGGCGTGTCCGCCATTTTCAAAGATGCATTATTCGCCGTCAGTCCGGCTAATCGGTGTCTTTAATTTCTTTTGGATTGCGCATGGTGGAGATGGCGTCTTCGTAGGAGATTTTTCCGGCGTTGTAGAGTTTTTTGACGGCGCGATCCATGGTGGTCATGCCTTCGCGGGTGCCGGTTTCGACAACGCTGTAGACTTGGTGGGTTTTCCCGTCGCGAATGAGATTGGCGATGGCGGTGTTGTTCCGGAGGATTTCACAGGCGAGGATCCGCCCCGTTTTATCGGTGCGGGGCAGGAGCCGTTGCGAAAGGATGGCAAGCAACACCATGGAGAGTTGAAACCGGATTTGCTGCTGTTGTTCGGCAGGGAAGACGTCTATGATGCGGTCGACCGTCTGGATGGCGTCATTGGTGTGCAGAGTGGCGAGGACGAGGTGGCCGGTTTCCGCGGCGGTGAGGGCGGCGCTGATGGTTTCGAGGTCGCGCATTTCGCCGATGAGGATGACGTCGGGGTCCTGCCGCAACACGAATTTCAATGCGCGGGCGAAACTGGTGGTGTCTTCGCCCACTTCACGCTGGTCGACGATGCTGCGCTTGTGGGTGTGAACATATTCGATGGGGTCTTCGACGGTGATGATGTGACAGGCGCGCTCGTTGTTAATCGTGTCGATCAGGGAGGCCTGGGTGGTGGTTTTTCCACTGCCGGTGGGCCCTGTTACGAGGATGAGGCCTTGCCGGGCTTTGGCGAGATCTTTAACGTTTGCGGGGAGCCCCAGTTCTTCTATTCCTGGGATTTTTTCGGGAATGGGGCGCAACGCGGCGGTGACGGCCTGTTTTTGGAAATAGACATTGACCCGGAACCGGTGGCGGCGGCCAACGGCCAGCGAAAAATCCAATTCCTTGTGCTCTTCAAAATATTTGCGTTGCTCATCGGTCAGGAAATCGTAGATAAGGGCCTGGGTTTGTTCAGGCGTGAGGGATTCGGTACGGGTTCGGAACAATTGCCCATTGATGCGCAGGATGGGAGGCGCGCCCGCGCTGATTAACAGGTCCGATGCTTTTTCCTTGGCAACGAGATCAAAAAGATCCTGGATGTTCATGCGGTATTCTCACTCCGAAATATTCTCACAATTCCGGCCTTCATGATATCCCACCGCACGGCATGATGCAACGCTTCGGGGGTTGGAGGGTGTTTGCGGTATAATATGGGGGTTTTTAGTGCAATGGAGACAAGCGGCAGTATGAGTAAAGAATCCCATAAGACGGTGCCGGTATTGGTGGGCGGGGTGCAGGTGGGCGGGGACGCCCCGGTGGTGGTGCAGTCCATGACCAATACCGACACGGAAGACGCGGCAAGTACAGCACGGCAGATTATCGATTTGGCGGAGGCGGGTTCGGAACTGGTACGGATCACGGTAAACACGCCACGCGCGGCGGAGTCGGTTCCGGAGATTGCGTGGCGGGTTCGGGATGCGGGATGCGGAGTTCCCGTCATTGGGGATTTCCATTTTAACGGACACCGGCTGCTTCGCAGTCACCCTGAATGTGCGAAAACCCTGGACAAATACCGGATCAATCCGGGGAATGTGGGCAGGGGCGCGCAGCGCGATGTGCAGTTCTCTACTATTTGTGAGATTGCGCGGGAGTATGGGAAGCCGGTGCGGATCGGGGTGAATATGGGGTCGCTGGATCCGGAACTGGTGGTGGAGCAGATGCAGGAGAACACAAAGCGGGGATTGGGCAAGACGTCCGAAGACGTGATGAATGAGTGCATGGTGATCTCAGCATTGCACTCCACCGAGCGTGCGCTGGAGTGTGGTCTCACGCGGAATCAAATCATTGTTTCATGCAAGACGAGCGTGCCGGAACATTTAATTCAGTTGTACCGTGATCTTTCGCGGAAAACGGAGCAGCCGCTGCATCTCGGACTCACGGAGGCGGGCATGGGCATGAAAGGGCTGGTGTGGTCGGCGGCGGCGATGGGGGTGCTTCTGGAAGAGGGCATCGGCGACACAATCCGGGTTTCGCTGACCCCGTCGCCGGGCGGGGATCGGCGGGAGGAAGTGTACGCGGCGCAGGAACTGCTGCAGTCGCTGGGGCTGCGGCAGTTTTCGCCGAGCATCACATCGTGCCCGGGGTGCGGACGCACGACAAGCACGGTGTTCCAGGAATTGGCGCGGGAAACGCAGGAGTATATCCGGTCAAAGCTCCCGGAATGGCGCAAGCAGTATGTGGGCGTTGAAACGCTCAAGGTGGCGGTGATGGGGTGCGTTGTGAACGGTCCGGGGGAGAGCAAGGCGGCCAACATCGGGATCAGCCTTCCGGGGAATGGCGAAACGCCGGCATGTCCAGTGTTCGTGGATGGAGAAAAGCGCGCCACACTAAGCGGCACGCGCGAGGAAATCGCGCGGCGATTTCTGGAAATGCTGGAGGAGTATGTGGCGAGACGCTATGGGTGCACAAAATAACTGTCACAAAAATAACATGGCCAATTGAAGCAATAATTCGCAGGTTTAGTAAAAAGGCGTGGAGAGGGTAAACCAGTATAAAATCCATCCCGCCGGTCAACGATTTGCCGATATAGCATATAATCGATTATTCTGACGTTATTGGAAGGTACGGATGATATTAAGGAGTTTTGTTCGAATGCACACGTTTGTAGCCGCAAAACAAGAAGCGCTCACACGGCTATGCCAACAGCATGGCGTGAGACAGTTGCATCTTTTTGGATCGGCGGCAAACGGCAATTTCAGGGAAACGGACAGCGATCTGGATTTCCTGGTGGAATTTATTCCTTGCGCACCGCACGAACACTATGAGCAATATTTCGGACTTATCGAAGATATGGAAAAGTTGTTTGGAAAACCGGTGGAACTGGTGGAAGCCAGCGCCTTGCGCAATCCCTATTTTATACAGCAAGTAGATGAGGATCGACAGCTTCTATATGCCGCATAATCCTGAGAAATATCTTTATGATATGTTAGACTCCTCACAGTTTCTGCTTAATTTTATTCAAGGAAGGCAACTGGCTGATCTTAGGGAAGATAGAGGATTTCGTGCCGCCGTTGAACGTGAGTTAATGATTATTGGTGAAGCAATGTGGGCATTATCAAAGACCCATGCAGATATTGCTTCCCAAATTCCAGAACATAACAGGATTATCCGATTCCGGCATATTCTAGTTCATGGATATGATCAAATAGATCAGGATTTGGTTTGGATAATTCTTCAGGAGAAACTACCCGCTCTTTGTGATGTAGTCGCTAAACTCCTGAACAAACCATTGAATCTCTAGATTCATGCCCAATTACTGAATTGTTATCCGGCGGTGTGCAGCAGGTCTTGTCTGTTCAGATGTAATTAATCTCCAAAGTCACGGTACAGGCTTCTGATGTTTTTCGAGCCACTGACACGCGGTTTCGGCGAGTGTGTCGCCTTCATGCCCGCCTTCGAAAATGGTGACGCGTGAAGGTCCCGCCGTGCGGCGCAGATGGAGTACGCGTCCGTAGGTTTCGTCTTGTTCGGCGGGCGGACGGAGCGTTTGTTCCGCGGCAAGGGTGGCGATTTCGCCCGCTGAAATTTTGCCGGCGCCCTGGGCCTCGGCGATCACATTATAGGCATCCAGCGTATGATGCACGGGGACGGAGCCTGTGTATCCGTCGTGGAGACCGGCGTTGATGTCAAGGGGCAACGCTGCGGCACGGGCAAGCTCGAAGAGCGGGGAGCGGGTACGATAGTGAAGATTCACAGCATCGGAAATTCCGGGCACACCCCCGCAGACGGCTTCGAGGTCTTGCGCGTAGGAGCGCTTGGCAGCAGTACATTCCGCATGCCACGCGGCGAGATCGGTGATGGGGCACCACGCGGAAACCGCGGCCCAGCGCTCAGGCGCGTGCGCGGCCATGGTCAGGACCATATGACCGCCGCCGGAACACCCCGTCAGATAAATGCGCTGCGGGTCTACTTTATACTGTTGAAGCACATAGTCCACGGCATCCAGAACATCCTGGCGGGCCTGGGGAGATGCGCATGCCTCGGGATTCTTGTTCGGACCGCGAAAATGGGGTTGGAGATAATGCCAGTTGTGAATGTTTGCCGCGTGTTGCCAATGTGTCATGCCCGGAAAGGTGTTAAAGCCCTGGCTCCAGGGGTGCAGCGCCACGAGCAGTGGCCGGGGTTCTTCCGCATTCGCCTGAACAAACAGACAGGGCTGGGACTGTCCGTCCAAGGTGCTGGTTACGGAAAAAGTGGCATCCGGCGGCACAAAAGACGCTTTTATGGATATTTGAAGTTCACCGGGTTTGGAAAGGGCGATTTCGAGACCGTTTTCGTTCGCCCGGATCGATTCTTTTTCATCGTTCATCCGAACTTCATAGGCGGCCCCATTCTTTATTTCAAATGCGCCCTGCTGGAGCAGAAGCTTCGCCGTGGAGGAGGAATGCCCTTCCAATTTCACGCCTTCTTCATCATATTGAGTGATCCGCACATTAACGGCATGATCGGATTGCAGCATTACGGGGATTTTCTCGATCACAACACTCTCCAACGCGCCCAATTCGACATTAGTGCGCACGCCAGCCGCATCCACCGTCGTGGTATTTGCGTGTGGTGTGGCCACGCCCCGTCCGTCGAAATGCCGGATGAAGTGCAGCGAGCGATCTCCCGGCCAGCCATACACCCCGGATTGGCAGGCGATGATGCGGTCTGTTCCCTTCACCACGTTTTCGCCGATTTCCTCGACCGTGATGGGGTACATTTCCGAAGCCAAGGAACGGCGGGTCAACGTTCCCTCACTATAGAAAAAGTACAGCGCGCCATACTTGAGTTTGGCGAGGGTATCTTCGTAGACATCGCGTTCGGTCTTGATGCGTCCGGGATCGCCCAAGGCAATGACGGTAGGCGCGAGATGGAGGCGTGTGAGACTCAAATCGCCGCTTCCACTCTCCACGCCGTAAATAATATTTTCCCGGTTGAGGGTGCGCGGTCCCGGATAACTGTTGGCGATGACCACGCCACCGCGCGCATTAAATTTCCGCACCATTTCCACGAGGACATCCAAGCCCATCAGATTCACCGAAGCGCATTTGCGCACGATGGTTTTTGTTTTTGGGTCGATATCCGCGCTATGACCGTCCCAGCGATCATAGGAATACACCCCGCCATAGCCGTGTGCCAATCCGTCCTCAAAAATGCCGTTCACACCAAGCTCGTCCATCATATAATCGGCGGCGTTGAGCAGCGCCTGACCGAACTGGTTGTCGCGGGCCGGATAGTAAATATACCAGCGGCATCCCGCGTCCACGTGTTCTTTGCTGAAATACTTGAGGTAATACGGAACATTGTTTCCGCCGTAATCGGTTTGCTTTCCTTCCGCGTCGAGCGTGCGCGAATCCGGACAAATGAGCTCCGGTGTTTCCGTGGCATAGAGGCTATGGGCGACATGAAACATCACCTTCATATTGGGAAAGCGCATCTGAGTTTTTTTAAATGTATCTTTCAATAAGGCACACTCTTTGGGATACGCCATGAATTCTATGCCCTCCACGGAGATGCCAGGATCGTCGGGCACATTGCCCAGGCAGCCGATGCTGGCGTACTTCAAATTGCGCAGACGCACAAACTCGTCCGAAGGCGGGATGCGCCGGTCTACAAAAGCGAAATTTCCTTCGATGGTGCGAATATATCCCTCATCTTTTCGGACGGCGTTGATAAAATCGTAATACTCCCCCGATCCGTTCAGATAAATTGCCCATTCGAGCGTGTAGCTTGCATCCGCATCCAAGGCAAGGCGCGCATCCCGCAATCCCGCGCGGTCTTCTTCCTGAAAATTCTCCACGTGGGTCTGGTAGACATCATCCAGCGCAACAAGGCCCACACCCAGACCGGGTTGAGACATAAATATGGCGGGATTGGGATAACGCGTCACCGCACAGGCTTTCTGCCGGAGATGGTTGCTGAGAATAATACCCACGGGGTTCTGGCTGACATTATGGATTGTATCGCGCACCGCAATGCGCGCCGGAGCGACCGTGACCGTGCGCTCAATCGCATAAAATGCACCTGTTCCCCGGATGCGGTATTCGTTTTCGCCGGGGTGTTCCACGTCAACTTTCCATGTGGACTCCGGGTTTGGCGGCAAGGATTCCGCAAACGTGTTTTCTCCGCCATTCGGATAGGAAAACGAAGACTCCACATACACCGGCGCCTTACCTTCCGCGATCAGGATCAAACCTCCTGCGGGAGCGACTTCAACTTTGACTGCCGGCAGCAGTGGAGGTTCGGCCAGTGGCGGCGAGGTCCACGCGACCGGGGAGGGCACCGGACTGGACATGGGATAATCGAATGTCACCGAGGTTTCCACGGCAAGGGCTGTTCCAGTGTAAATAGCCGCTTGAAGCCGGTACTTCCCGGTATCCAACAACCCTGCCGTTAACAGGGCATCCTTCGTCACGCCAGTATCCGGAATTTCCGTGATGGGGAGTTCCGCCAGACTTTTTTGTTCCCCTTCTTTGCGCAAAGTCAACACCGCGTGCTGATCGGCGGTGAGGGGGTAGTAATTACCGAAGTCGATATCGGCCCGAATGAGCCCTGTATCGAAATAATAATAAGGCCGAAGCACTATGCGGTTCAGGCCTTGTTCTAAACGACGGTAAGCACTTTTCTCCGCTTCAAAGTGAGCCTTAATTGCTTCCTCCGGCAATGCCGCGCCATAGACCCGCACCCCTCCCAATGCCCCATTAAAACTGTTTCCGGGTGAACCGCCTGCGGAGGAAGCGATACGGCCCAGCACAAACTCTCCTGCGGTGTTGTACGTTTTGAATTGAGAAGCATAGGAATGCTTGAGTTCACCGTTCAGAAAAATCCGCAACGTCTCCCCGTCAAAGGTTCCTACAACATGATTCCAATGGGCTACGTTCATCGGCGTATAGCATTTGTTCGCGCCGCTGCCGATGTAGAAGTAAAAATTCCCATCGGCATAGGCAGTCATGCCCACGCTGTCGTAGGCGATCCCGGCCAAGCCCGTTTCGGAATCCGGGCGTTTGAAGGGATAGGCCCATAACTCGACAGAAACCTGCCCGGTCAACCCCAGTGCGGTGCCAGTTCCTGCGCTGACAAAAGAATTCCGGGGGGCAAAGCTCAGCACATATTTTGCACCGCATGCCACCCATTCCGCCCCTGTGATTGCTCCAGGATGTTTTCCGGCGGAATCGTTTGCCACCGTTCCCTCCCCCTCGTCCAGATTCCATTGCGCCAGCGGTTTGGGATCTTCCGCGCCAAAGGCGGATATCGTTCCAATCCAGTAGACACTCCAGAAGAAAACGGTGATAAAAACCCGTGGACGCCTCTTTTTTCCCCGCTTCATGGTGTAACCTCCAATGGGTTCCGGATCGTTTCATCTAACGCGCTATACTGAACGGAAGTGTGGCACAGGCATGGTCCCGGCCACAACCCTGCCGGGATGGTTTTGTTGAATAGAGCGTATTTTAGGTAGAATATCCCTTTCACTGGAACCATACAACGAATTGGAAGGAGCAACCGGATCAATGTGGTCTGTGGTAGTGGCATTCACCCTCCTGAATCTTTTTCAGCCTGCGGAACCCCCCGTGCCCTCGGCGCCACCCCCCACAGTCTCGCAACCCATGGCGCCGGCGTCCTCAACACCGGATACAACACCTGTGCCAACCCCCAGTGCGCCTGCCGCAATGCAACCCTCCTCCGCGCCTCAGCAGCCCAAGGCAGTTCCCGTTCCCCAACCTCCTGCCGCCGCCGCCCCCCCTGCCCAAAAGGAACCAGAGAAGCCGCCGGTTATCACCAACTATTGGCAGCACATTAACGAAATATTGGCCACGGAAGCCGCGCGCCGCACCCGGTATGATCTGAAAACCAAGACGAAATACCCGCCGCCTCGCAGTTTCCCCTTTGATGCCTTTAATCACCTTAAAGCCAAGGATCTTCTCCGCGCAGTGGATGAAAGCATTCAAAACGTCCGCATGAAACCAGGCGGCCGCCCGGAAGAGGAAATCGATCACCAGATCGAGGTCAATATTAACACCTGCCTGGAATACTATCCACTCCTGGCTAGCGAGGACTCTGATTTCACCAACATTCTGTACCGCATTCAGGGATCCGATCCTGCGCTTCAGACCTATCTCATCAAGCGGATCGTGCCGGGATTGGCGGACAAATCGTTGTTCTCCGATTATTTGCAGGACCGTGTCCGCCGGGAACGCACCGATATTCAGAATGCCCTCACGAAGATTTGCGGCGATATTATGGCAAACGAAAAAGTCCAGCGGGCCGCCTTTGAAACGGAGTATGCACTGCTGCTCGAAGAATACCTGGACGTTTTCCGCAAAGATCCCGCCGTCGTTGCGTATAAACAACAAAACGGTAAAGAGGCATCGCCCAAGCTGTTGTTAGAGCCTGGCATCCTCACCGTCTCCCCCGATACTCTCACCGCCTTGGAACAATTAAGCAAAGGATTCCACGAATACACCACTGCCCTGGCTGCGAACCTTAATCCGGCAAACGCCCGGTCGGTCGAATTGCGGAAAGAAGTACGGAACTGGATAGATAAAGTATACACGGGACTGTACTTGAAGGATCGCGAGGCCATTAAAACGATTCTGGACCAGTACCCCGAAGATTCTCTGAAATAAGGGGCTTAGGGAGGTGTTTGCCCGTAAATGGAGCGGACTTCTTGCTCCGCCGGATCATGCTCTTTGCTCTTGTTTTATTCGCGGATTCAGCGCAGTCGTTTTATCTCATACCCCTCGTAAATCAGTTGATCGCCTTGAATAAAACAAGAAATGGTCTGAGTATGGCCCATATAGGTGGCCGTCACGGTAAGCCCGTTGCCTTGCACCCGCCACTGTCCGTTGATAGTACCCACCGCTGGATGCGTGGCCCGTGCCTGGTTGCCCGGCAGCAACTCCACCTCCACCGGCCCCTCGCCGGTTTGCACCTGCCATGCCGTATTGATCAGAGTTTGCGCGGTAAATTGAAACGGCGGCGGGGGCGGCGATTCCTCGTATTCATCCGCGGGCGTTTCCACCGCCGACGGGTCAGGCTCCCACTCGGAATCCGTAGCGGCATTATTTTGCTCTGCTGGGGCTGGCAAGGATTTGAAAGTGCTTAACAGCACCGGAATCAGGAGCACCCCGGCGAGGATGATTAAGAAGCCAATAAGCGCCTTGTTATTCAATGGCTGTTATCTCCAGTGTTCAGAGAGTGAAAACAACCTTCCGCCGCAGTATATGTGCCTCGGCCATAACGGATGACATTGCGCCCCGCTATTGAATGCGTACGATTTCTCTGCCGTCCTTGAAGACTCTATCGCCAATAATGTCCAGGTCGGTTTTAATATCTTTACCTTGGAAAAAAGTACTCACATTGAGTTTTGCCCCGTTTACGCTCCACTTGCCCGCGAGGGTATCCGTTCCCGCCAATTTTTTCACTAGCTCATTATCCGTTGTCGCCACGGCATCCCCCCCGGCATTCAATGTGACCTTAATCTTAATGTTTTTCCGCGGTTCCACTTCCCACACGGTTCCCACCAGATTGCCTTCATTTAACAAAGGCGGAGCGGAGCCTGGTTTTGGTGCATTGGGATCAACGGGCATCTCCCCCGAAGTGGCCAGGGAAACCATTTGCAACAGTTGGGGCAGCACGGGAAACACCACAAGAACCACAAGTACAACAATAAACGGGCCAAGTATCTTCCAATTCATACGGAGAAATCTCCTCGCGAACCTCTTCGGACAACTCTGTTCAAAAAATAGGAATTTAATCCTATAGCCTACCCTTCTGACGTAAAAAGGTCAAATTCAGCCTTTGTTCAGGCAATCGCAAAATAGCCCTTTTTCTCAAAAACCACTCGGACACTGGGTAAACCACCAGTATTTCACGATCAAACGGTTGTTTTTCATTTGCACGCATGAAAAAAAGGACTATTTCGCAAATGCCTCTGGTCCTGTTAAGCGCACTCCTTGGGGGGTTGCTTAGCCGCTCAAACCCCGCTATTCTTAACGGCATGAGTGAACCAGCGGCGAAGAAAGTAAGCGGCCCAGCGGTTTTCCGGCGGGAGGCAGTGCCTGTTCTTCTGGTGAGTGGCGTCATGGCCGCACTCATTGTATTTGCAGGATCCTTTACAGGGTTCCTGGCGTATGATGCCTGGATTGGCCTGGGAGCAGCCCTGGGGGTGATCGTAATAGCCTGTCTGCTCTTTGGCCCCTCCCGGTATATGCTAACCTGTTTTCTGGTCCTCTTGATGCTGGGTCATCAATTCAGGTCCCCGTTCGTGCTTCCCTTTGCGGGGGTGGAATGGCACCCACGCGAACTGCTCTTACTCCTGCTGATCGCACATGGCGGGATCCGGCTTCTATCAGGCAAGGCCAATCTCCGTCCAGACAATCTTCATTATTTCTTTTTCCTATATGCCGCATTCTTCGCGTTTATCGCCTGCCGCGGATTGTGGCGGCAGATGCCTCTGGAGGATTTGATCGCCGAGTGCCGCTATCCGATTTTTCTGGCCACCTATTTTGTGATGGTGATATGCACCGGCGGGTGGGCCGATCTCCGGTATTATTGCCGGTTGATTCTGCTGGTCAGTCTTGCAGTGGCGATGGCGAGTCTCGCCTTCTTCGCGTATTGTTTTGCCGCGGGCCACGTCATGAGCGTCCAGAATTTCCTGGGCGAATTCGTCCAGCGTCAAATCGGCCCTTTCCTGCTGCAATCGGTCCGCGCGAACGGTCATATGTTTTTTGAAGTGGCGGTGGTGGTGCTGCTGTCCCTGCTCTTTTGCAGGGAAGTGTCGTGGAGCCGGCGTTTCGTTTATGCCCTTCTAATTGCCGTATTTCTCGCCGCCATCGCCATCACAATGATGCGCACGGCCTATATTGCCCTTTTCCTTTCGCTGATCGTGCTTTTTGTGTTGTTCCTGCCCAAGGATCTTCAGTTCCTGGCGGGAATAGTGGGCGTAGTGCTGGGCGGGGCGCTGGTACTGGCCGCAGGGTTGCTGGCCTTGGGGAATCTTTCTCTGCCTGGCATGGAAGCCTCTATAAAAGGCCGGCTCATAGAGGTTATGGGCGCACTGCAGATGTTCCGGCAACATCCATTGCTGGGGGCGGGCATGGGCAGCAAATTCACCGGCATGGGGTTTGTGTCGAAAACCACGCTTTTTAGCGTGGCCCAAATGGATTACCAGACCGTGCATAATGTCTGGATGTACTTTCTGTTTAAGGGGGGATTGGCGGGGATGACCCTGGTTTCACTAGGATTAGGCGGGATCGCCGCACGCGCCTGCCGGATCGTCGAATTGATCCCCTGCCGCAAGGATCAACTGCTGATGCGGGGCCTGCTTGCCGCGTACACCGGCCAACTCATCGCTTCACTGGCCATGCCGCGTCTCACCTACCCCATCGGCGCTGTATTCCTTTCCATGATTGCATGCGCTTTTGTCATGGCAGCCCGCGAAACTGATCGCCCAAAACATTGACATTTATGTGCGCCCATGCTACACTCCGTTCACAAAACTGGGTGATTTTTTGAGAATTAGTGGACGTGGGACCTTTGTGAATACGCCAGCATGGGGAGAAGTCCAACTGGCGGGACACCGGGGAACCACCGGGAATTTAAACAAAGGTTGAAAAAGGGATGATCCAACTCAGATCTGGGGATCTGAACTTCAACCGGGAGGGAAATCGTATGCGGTGTGGGATAATTTCGATGATTAAATTTTCTGGCAAATTTTCAACTCCTATCTTTTCGATGAGCGGTTTGGTTCTTGTATTATTCATGACATGCAGCTTGTCTTACGCAGACTCTTTGACAACGCTTTTTAATCGAGATAATGGTCAATCAGGAAATATGTTTGATGTACAAGTAACAACACAAGCAACTATTAACAGGTTTGATGTGAATATTAATTACTCAGGAGGTTCCCATAATTTCAGTGTCTATTATCGATTGGGCACCTCCGTAGGAAATGAAGGCACTTCTTCTGGCTGGATTCTTCTTGGAACAGCAACTGGAGTGTCAAGCAATGGAAGCAATGTCCCTACACCTTTAAATATCGGAGGTTTAACGCTCAATCCGGGTCAGGTGTATGGAATATTCATTACTATGACCACTACGATTGGGTATCTTGGGTATACTAATGGCGGTCCAACAACTTTTTCCAATGGCACTATGTCCATTACAACCAACTGCGGCAATGCCCTCCCTTTATTTAGTGGCGGTACTTTTTACCCCCGGCAATGGAATGGCGCCATCTATTACACTACGATTCCTACTCCCACCCCTCCCTCCAATCCCGGCTCGACCGCGATTGGCTTAGACACGATCACCTGGACCTGGACTGATAATTCCAGCAACGAGACCGGCTTCAAAGTATACGATGATCCCGGCGCCGGGCCGCCAACTACCCTAAGAACCACTACAGCGGCTGGAATACAATTGTGGCAGCATAACCTCTTGAATGTAAACAGTCAGTACGCCTTCCAGGTGTGCGCAACCAACACCTATGGCGACAGTTCAAAAACCACGAACTACACGGCCTGGACATTGATCGAGGCAGTAGCTAACCTTGTATTCAGTGATGTGGGCCTGGACACGATCACCGTGGCCCCCACAAGCACGCCCAGCAATCTAACCAGTGGCAGTTCTGGGATAAACCTCGCGAATACCACCGCAGGCACGAATTCCGGCTGGCAGCAATCCACGGACCCCTGGGTCTCCGGAGGCCTGTCGCCGAATACAAGCTATTCGTTCAGCGGCCAGTCGCGCAATGGCGGGTCCGTCACGACCACGGCGGCCATCGGCTCCAAATACACTCTGATCGAAGCGGTGTCGGGATTGACCTTCTCGAATGTGACGCCCACCAGCATCGAAGTATCTTCCACCAACACGCCGAGCAACCTGTCGAGCGGCAGTTCAGGCGTCTATTTCACCAATACCACCATGAGCACGGATTCCGGCTGGCAGCAGAATAATACGCCCTGGGCTTCCGCCGGCCTCTTGCCCAACACCCCTTACACCTTCAGCGGGAAGTCGCGCAACGGCGAGTCCATCGAGACCACCGAAACGGTGGCGGATAAATGGACCCTCGCCGCGCAGCCGCTAGTTCCCAGCGTGACGAATATCTGTTCGCGGTCCATGGCCGTGACCCTCGCCTCCGGCGACACGAACCCGGCGGGCACGGAATACTGCCTCCGGGTGGATTCCGGCCTCGGCGGCGATGTGTGGGTGCAGACGGACGGCACGTTGGGCGCGGCGCCGGTCTATCAGACCATGCCCGGCTGGGCCACCATCACCGTAACCGGCTTAACCCCGAACACGATGTACGGCGTGTTTGCCACCGCGCGCAATGGCGAGGGCGTGGACTCCGCCGTGGGCCTCGCAGGTTATGGGCAAACCCTGGAGGGTGTTCCGCCCACCGCGACCCTGTCCTCCACCGCCGGGGATCCGGTGAACGGCGCAATCACGGTGGACGTGACCCTGAGCGAGAACAGCACGAGCTTCGAGGAAGGCGACATCACGGTGGTGGACGCCATCGTGATCGACTTCACCGGAAGCGATGCCGCCTACAGCTTCACGCTGACCCCCACGCTGACCATGCCGGGGACCTTCTCGTGCGTGGTGCTCGCGGGAACCTTCAGCGACTTCGCGTGCAATCCGAGCGAAGAAGATTCCAACATCCTCTCGCGGAGCTACGACCGCTGGCCGCCGACGCTGACGCTAAGCTGCGTTGAGCCCTATTATGTGGCGGGGGCTATTCAGGTGACGGCGGTTTCGAGCGAACCGACGGTCACACTGGAGGCGGGCGACATTGCCACCACGAACGCCATCATCAGCGGATTCACGCCGCAGCCGGACGGTGTTACCTTCCTCTTCCAGTTGGTCCCGGGGAATCAAGGCCTCTTCTCCTGCTATGTGCCTGCAGGCGGGTTTACGGATCTCGCGGAGAACGCGAATGAGGACGATTCCAATGTCATTGAGCGGCTGTATGATTCGATGCCGCCGACAGGTTCCGTGGTCATTAACGGCGGCGATGATTACACCACCGCGATAGGGGTCACCTTGACCCTGTCCGGAGACGATGGCACGGGGTCCGGCGTGACGGACATGCAGTTCAGCAACGACAATGCTGCGTGGTCCGGCTGGGAAGCCTATGCCGTGAGCAAGGCGTGGGACTTGGACACCGGCGATGGAGTGAAAACCGTGTACGTCCAGTACCGCGACGCGGCGGGGTATGTCTCCACGGAGACCATTACCGATACGATTACGCTGGATACGGCCGTGCCCATGGGTTCCGTGGTCATTAATGACGGCGATGATTACACCACCGCGATAGGGGTCACCTTGACCCTGTCCGGAGACGATGGCACGGGGTCCGGGGTGGCGGACATGCAGTTCAGCAATGACAACGCCGCGTGGTCCGGCTGGGAAGCCTATGCCGCGAGCAAGGCGTGGGACTTGGCTACCGGCGATGGAGTGAAAACCGTGTATGTCCAGTTCCGCGATGCGGCGGGGAATATTTCCACGCAGGCCATTACCGATACGATCACCCTGGATACGGACGATCCCGTGTTCACGGAGATTACGGCCACGCCGGACACGGCTGTGGAGAGCGATGTCGTGACGCTGTCGTTCCACGGCTCCGAGCCGCTGCAGGATAGCCCGGAGGTGACCGTCAACGGGAATGCCGCGGATCACGTGAGCGGCAAGGATGGATCGGATTATGTGTACAGCTATACCGTCCTCGATCCGACACGCGATCCGATTGGCCCGGCCGCCATCGAGATCAGCGGTATTGACCTTGCGGGCAATCCCGGAATGGCCACTAACGACGAGGCCCTCACTATCATTAAGCTAATCTCGGTACCCATTGCCACCCTGCCCATGCTGGCGGGACTGTCCATCGCGTGCGCGGTGGCGGGCTCCCGCATCCTGCGGCGGAAGAAATAGTCCAGGCATTAAACACCGGTGCGCCGTTTCACTCCGAAGTGGCGCACCGGTGTTGATGAATCATTCTGCGCCCTCTTTTTTCTTAATTCTGTTTCTAAAATATCCGTATTCCACGCGACCCCACGTGATGTCCTATATCACACGGAAACAAAGCGCACAGCGGCAGTATTTATGAGTTATGAACGTACCCCGTTGCCTCAACTAAAAATTTACCCGGAAAGTCCGCTTGCCCCGGAAGCTCTAAAAGCGTAAACTCATATTTGCATGTTTCCTGAGTTGCGCAAGACCGAATACTGTTTTACCGGAGGATGCAGACCATGATTGAACTGGGAGTGAATATAGATCATGTGGCTACGTTACGCGAAGCGCGCAAGGGCAAAGTGCCCGATGTTATCGCCGCCGCAAAAGTCTGCGAACTGGCCGGCGCACACCAGATCACCATCCACCTCCGTCAGGATCGCCGCCACATCCAGGACCACGATGTTGAATCGCTGAAACACGTTCTTCAAGTGCGGATGAACCTGGAAATGGGGGCGGCGGATGAAATCATCGCGATCGCACATCGAATACGCCCCCACACCGTGTGTCTGGTGCCCGAGCATCGTCAGGAAGTGACCACGGAAGGGGGGCTGGATGTCAGGGTGCAACGCAAACGCCTAAGAGAGGTGGTGAGCGGCATGCATGATCACGGCATCCTGGTGAGCATGTTTATTGATCCGGAAAATGATCAGGTGGATGCCAGTCTGGAGATTGGGGCGGATTTTGTGGAATTACACACAGGGGCGTATGCCAATGCAGTGAAAAAAGAAGAGGTGGCGCGGGAGTTGGATCGGTTTCAGCGTTGTGGGGCGCATGTGGCGAAAACGCCGCTGGGCTTGCATGCGGGGCACGGTCTCACGGTGCGCAATCTGGCGCCGGTGGCGATGATTCCCGGTTTACTGGAAGTGAATATCGGCCATGACATCATGGCGCGCGCCTTGTTCATTGGTTTAGACAACGCGGTCATGGAAATTCTCGACATTCTGCACGAATGTTCGGAATGGTGAATAGACTGTAAGGAGCGAGTTTTATGCAGTTGCAGAATATGCGGATGAGTATCGTTTTTGCATTGGTTTTGAACGTGGGGTGCGGGGCGTATGCCCTGTCGATCCAATCGGGTCTCACGCCCAATCAAGTGATTCAATGTAATACGGATGGGAAAACGGATGTTGTTTTACATGGTGTGTCGGCCGCAGCGGGGGCGTTGCAGGCGCGGGTGGCGGGCGTGCAAAAAGAGATTATCGGATGGACCGATCTCGGCAACGTTGCCGGTGGACCTTGGGAAGCCACGCTGGGAGGCATTCCGGCGGGTGGCCCTTATCGTATGGAGTTGCGCGTTCTTGACGATGCCGGGAAACCGCTCGAAGATCTCGCCATACCCGATGTGCTGGTGGGGGATATTTGGGTGCTGGGGGGGCAGTCGAATATGCAGGGTGTCGGCAACCGCCTCAATGTAGAAGCCCCACATCCGCAAGTACACACGTTTGCCATGAACTACGAATGGCGTCTTGCAGAGGAGCCTTTGCATACTCTCGGAGAATCCCCGGATGTGGTGCATGCGGATTTTAAAACGCCTGAGGAACGTCAGAATGCGATTGCCGGCTGGCGCGACGGCCCCAAGGGCGCAGGCTTGGGCATAGCGTTCGCCAAAGAGATGGTGCGGCGCACGGGGCGGCCCGTGGGGCTCATCGCCTCCGCTCACGGCGGCACCTCCATGGCGCAATGGGATCCCGCATTAAAAGACCAAGGCGGCGCCTCCTTGTATGGATCCATGTGCAAGCAATTCGCCGCCGCAGGCGGCAAAGCGCGCGGCATGCTATGGTACCAAGGGTGCTCTGACGCCAACCCTGATGCTCAGCCTGTCTATCGCGAGAAGATGAAACAGTTTGTAGCCGCGGTGCGCAAGGATCTTGGTGTACCGGATCTTCCCTTCTACTATGTTCAAATCGGACGATTTGTCGTGAACAATAATGAGCCCGCCTCCTGGAATGCCATCCAGGCGGACGAACTTGCCCTCGAATCCGATCTTGCTCCCTGCGGCATGGTTCCTTCCATCGATCTTGCCCTGGATGACCTGATTCACGCGAGTACTCAGAGCCTGAGAACACTCGGCGGCCGCCTGGCCTGTCTTGCCGAGCATGATCTCTTTGGTGGCAAGATTCTGCGCGGCCCCCGCTTCGATAAAATGGAAGTGCGCTCCACGCCGTACGGCCAGCAACTGCGTGTTTCCTTCAGCCAGGTGAATGGCGGACTGCAGGCGGCGGGCCGCATGGCCGGTTTCAGCCTCAGCGATGGTCCCGGCGGCCCGGACGTTCCCTGCATTTACAACATGGAAATTGCCCAAGACGACCCGTTCACGATCATTCTGTGGGTACAGGAATTCCCCAAATCGCCGTATCTGTGGTATGGGCGCGGCTTCAACCCCTACTGCAATGTTGTGGATCAGGCCAATATGGCCCTGCCGGTCATGGGGCCCATCCCTGTTCAGAAGTAAAGCGTCATCGCGGGAACCCTTTTCCGCGTTACGGGTTATAGAGATGTGATCGGTAATTCCAAGGCCGGAAGATATTCCCATCTTCCGGTGGCGGAGGGAGTAGAGTCATGCGTAAGGCTGTTGTGCTGGGCGGCGCCGTACTAGTGCTGGTGTTGTCTGTGGCTGCCATTTTTGTGATGTTTCGAATGCAGGCTACGCTTCACAACGCTCATCTGGCCTACCTGGAAAAAGTGAAGCAAGAGGAAGTCGCGCGCAAAGAAGCCCTGGAAGAGGCTAAACGGCAAAATGCGGCGGCAATGCAGGATTCTTCTCCTTCTCAGGAAGAGAATGAACTCATGAGCCGTCTTGTGGACGACGCCATCCGGGCCTTGATGCAGGAATCCAGCGAACGGTCCGAAGGGGAGGAAGGAAAAGACGCCGCCATCGCGCAGGATGCCTCTGGAGCCGCCAAAGAATCCGGATCGGAAGGAGAACAACTGGACAGGAAAGCCTTGAAGAAACTCATGCGCAAAAAGAACAGAAAATACGGCGATGATGACCGCGCCATGCGGGGGGATATCAGCATCGAAGACATGAAGCTGTCCAAACAACTGATGCGCGACGCCCGGCAATCGATAACGGATGGCGAGTATGACGCTGCGACTCAAATGCTGAAGGAAAGCCTGGATAGCGATCCCTCCAACAAGCAGGCGTACCAGATGCTCGCACAAATGTACAAACAATTGGGCCAGACCGGGGATGAGATGCAAGTTTACAGGGATTGGATGGCCAATATGCCCAAGGACGCGCTCCCCCATTATCTCCTGTCACAGACGTATTTGACCATGGGCGATACGGCCTCCGCCCTCCAGGAACTTACCCAATTTCAATCCCTTAGCGGGGATCGTATCTCGTCCTACCCGATGGCCGCCGGCATGTACCGGCAACTCGGCATGACTACGGAAGAGGGAAGCCTGCTCGAAGCCTGGACACGCACCGCGCCCGATTCCTCTGACGCCCATCAAATGCTCGCCGATTACTACCGGCGAAACGGCAACTATACCGCGGCGCTCACCGAATACCAGCAGGCCACGACGCTTGCACCTGGTAACGTTTCCGCCTATACCAGCATGGGTTCCGTCTACCAGCGCATGGGGCAATATGCCGAGGCGGAACAGCAGTACCAGGCCGCGATAGATCTACGCCAAAACAATATGGGCCTGCGGGATCAACTCGGCGACTGTTACCGTGCCGCCGGCGATTATCAAAACGCCATCGCCACCTACCAAAGCATCATCAATTTGGCCCCCAATTCCCCCGCAGCCCAACAGGCCGCCCGCCAGATCAACCAAATCGAGCGCATGCTCAGCAAACAATAAGAACATCCCGCATCAAGAAATTCCAGCCTGTGATGAAGGCTGCTTGTTATCCACTGGAGCTTCCTCGATTCTGACCATAGCCTTTGCATTAATCTCCATCCGCAGCAGGAGATCGATCAGTGTCTCCCGCTCTTGCGGGGTGAAACCCATCGTAAGCCGCTCATCCCAAAGAACAGCGAGCGCGAACATTTCATTATCTATTGAAAGGGCTTTTTTTGTTACATATACCCGGGTCACACGGCGATCCACGAGATCCTGTACGCGTTGAACAAGCCCATATTCCTCCAATTGCTGAAGAGCCCGGGTGACATTTCCTTTATCAAGAAAGACAAAAGCTCTCAGGTCCTCCTGCCGGCACCCATTATGATTAAACAGTTCCCCCAATACAATCGTTTGGCTTATGCTTAAGCCGAAGGGGCGATCAGAACGTTTGGCATACATTATGCAGGCGCGCGCGATAGTGGTCACCAGACGAATCAGGATACGCTCGCGATTCTCTTTCACCCTATTGATGCTTGCGTCCATGTCCGCCTGTTTAATTTCAGAATTCAACAACATTTTCCCGGGCATCTTTATCTTCCTCTATTGGAAGTGCTCTTGCAATTAGTGCTCATACTAAACCTTCGCTGCTAGCAGGCCAATCTAATGTGCGTTTGGCTCTTCCGCCTTGGGCACTCCAATATCAGTTTGTCCCTGTTTCCTTGGCTGAGTCTCGTCCCACCCGCCGCCCAGTACCGCATACAGATTCACCTCATTGATACGCTTCGCCAGACGCAGAGAGACCAGCCCCTGTTGTGCCGCATAAAGGGATCGTTGCGCATCCAGGACATTCAGGTAGCTGTCAACGCCCCGCGTATACCGCGTATTGGACAGACGGTAAGTTTCCGATACCGCATGAACCAGCGATTCCTGCGCGGACACCTGCTGGTCCACTGTCCCGCGCACGGCCAGCGCGTCGGCGGCTTCCTTGAAGGAGTTCTGAATCGCTTTCTCATATTGGGCAATCGCCAGTTTCTTGTCCACTTTGCTCACCCTTGCGGCATACCAAATCCGGGTGTCGAAAATCGGCAACACAATTTGGGGCGAGAAACTCCACACGCCGGTGCCAGGATCAAAAAGCCCCGACAATTCGGCACTCACCGTTCCCGCGCTGCTGGTGATTAATATCCTTGGGAAAAACGCCGCCCGCGCCGCACCGATATTGGCGTTGGCCGCCTTGAGAAGATTCTCCGAGCGAATAACATCGGGGCGATTCAGGAGCACCTCGGACGATGTGCCGGGAGAAATGTCTCTGGGCGGGCTTACACAGCCCAAGTCCACCGGCAGGAGCTCCTCCGGCACTGGCGTGCCCGCCAGGAGATTCAACGTGTTCATATCCTGCGCCACGGCCCGTGTGAACCGGGCAACATCTCCACGGGCGGCGTCGACTTGCGTTTGCGCCTGGAAAACAGCCAGTTCGGCGTCAACGCCACACTCAAACCTCCGGTTCACCAACTTGTAGATCCCCTGTTGCGTCTCCAGAGTCGTCTCCGCAAGGTTGAGATTTTCCCGATCGGCCGCCAGAGCGTGATACGCGTTGGCCACGCCGGAAATCAATAGAATCTGGGCCGCGTGCTGGGCTTGCTCCGAAGCCAAATACTGTTGCAACGCCGCTTTTTTCAGGCTGCGGATGCGCCCGAAGAAATCAATTTCCCAGGAGGTGATGCCAATACTCACCATATCCCGCTCCGTAATCGTCCGCTCGACCACTGGCATGGCCGGTTTGCCGGGCTCGGTGCTTATATAGCCGGTGACCGACGTCTGTTTCTGCCGGGTTTTACTGCCGGCAGCCATGATCACGGGTAACAATTCACTCCGCTGAAGGCCATATTGCGCCCGGGCACGCTCCACGTTCAGTGCGGCAATGCGCAGGTCACGGTTGTTCTCCAGGGCCAGTTCTATCACCTTTTGAAGCTTTTCATCGGTGATGAATTCCCGCCATTTCAAGTGTTGGACCTCCGGAACATTGACATCTTCCGGGGCTTTCGAATAGGCCGCGCCGCTTGGCCATTCCGCCGGAACCGGCGCTTTCGGACGGTTATGTTTCGGCGCCAGAGTGATACAACCAGGCTCGAGGGCGATTACGGCCAGCAAAAGCAGAAGCAGGGCATTTCTACTCATTTCACATGATCTCCCGATGGAATTGGCTCAGCGCTCTTGACCGGTTGGATCTTGATTTTCTTCCCAAAGGTCTTCTGGATGAACACATAAAAGAGCGGCGCGAATACGATGACCAGCACGGTGCCGGTGATCATCCCGCCCAGCACGGACGTCCCGATGGCATTCATGGCGCCCGCTCCCGCGCCCTTGCTCAACGCCAACGGTAGAACGCCAAACCCAAAGGCCAGCGACGTCATGACAATGGGCCTCAACCGGAGTCTCGATCCTTCCAGCGTCGCCTCGATCAGCCCCATCCCTTCTTCGAGTCGCGCCTTTGCGAACTGTACGATCAGGATGGCGTTCTTGGTGGTCAGGCCGAGGGTTGTCAACAAGCCGATTTGGAAATAGACATCGTTGGGCAATCCGCGCAATGTCGAAGCAATGACACCGCCGATGGCCCCCAACGGCAGGGCCAACAGAATGGCAATCGGGATGGGCCAACTCTCATACAGCGCCGCCAGGCACAGAAAGATGACGAGCACTGAAAAGGCATACAGCGGCGCGCTCTGAGAACTGGCCATCCGTTCCTGGTAGGAAAGCCCCGTCCAGTCGCAGCCAATCCCCTGAGGCAACCGCCTCACAATTTCTTCCATCGCCTGCATGGCTTCACCGGAACTCCTCCCCGGCGCCGGTTCAGCCCAAATATTCATGGATGGAAAACCGTTGAAACGTTCCAGGCGCGGGGAGCCAGATGTCCACCGCGTAGTGGCAAACGAGGCAAAGGGCACCATTTTCCCGGCCGTGTTTCGCACGTATAAACTCTCGAGGTCTTTGGGGAGCATGCGGTATGGGGCATCCGCCTGAACATATACCTTCTTGACCCGTCCGCCCTGAATGAAGTTATTCACATAAGAACTGCCAAAAGACGCGGAAATGGCAGTGTTGATGGAGGTAATGGGGATGCCCTGCGCGCCGGCCTTTTCCCAATCCACATCCACCCGAAACTGCGGCACATCTTCCATGCCATTGGGGCGCACGCTCTTTAATCTGGGATCCTGCGATGCCATGCCAAGAAGTTGGTTGCGCGCATTCATCAAAGCATCGTGACCGAGACCGCCCCGGTCTAACAACTGAAAATCAACCCCCTGAGCATTTCCCAATTCGACGACGGCGGGAGGCGGAAAGACGAAGACCATGGCGTTACGCAGCTGCGAAAACGCTCCCATAGCCCGTCCGGCGATCACTTTGGCCCGCTGGTCCGCACGTTTTCGGAGGTCCCAATCCCTCAACTTGACAAACACCATGCCGTTGTTCTGCGCACGCCCGGAAAAGCCTATGCCGGAAATGGTCATACACGATTCCACGGATTCTTTTTCATTTTCAGCAAAATAGCGCTGAATTTTCCGGGCAACGGCCTGGGTCTGTTCCAAGGTGGCGCCGGTCGGCATGATGATCTGGGACAAGAGCATGCCCTGATCCTCGTCTGGAAGATAAGAGGTGGGCATTCTCATGAACAGGAATCCCAGTCCTGCCACGATCAAGATGAAAACCAGGAGGTATCGTACTTTCTTGGCAAGCGCGCGTCCAACCAATTTCACATACCCGTCCCGGAATTTGTAAAAAAGGCGGTCAAACCACAGGAAAAATGGGCGCAGGAAGAAAATGGCGCCTTCCGCCGCTTCGTGGCCCTTGGCCACCGGCTTGAGGAGTGAAGCGCACAACACCGGCGTCAGGATCAAGGCTACGACCACCGACAATAACATGGCGGTGGCGATGGTCACGGAGAATTGCCGGTAGATGACGCCGGTGGACCCGCCGAAGAACGCCATGGGGCCGAATACCGCGGCGAGCACCAGGCCAATGCCAATCAGGGCGCTGGTGATCTGGTCCATGGATTTGGCGGCGGCTTCCTTGGGCGCGAGCCCTTCTTCGGCCATGAGACGTTCCGTGTTTTCCACCACCACAATGGCATCATCCACCAGAAGTCCGATGGCCAGCACCATGGCGAACATCGTTAGCATGTTTATGGAGAATCCGAACGCGCCCAGCACGGCAAAGGTTCCCAAGAGTACTACCGGCACCGCAATTGTCGGGATCAAAGTGGCACGGAAGTTCCCCATAAATAGCCACATAACCAGGAACACTAGCAGAACCGCCTCGAAAAGGGTCTTAACCACCTCGGCAATAGCCACCTTCACAAACGGCGTGGTTTCATAGGGATAGGTCACTTTCATGCCCGGAGGGAAATAGTGGCCCATTTCCTCCATTTTTTTCTTCACGGCATCTGCGGTAGCCAGGGCGTTGGCGCCGGGCGCCTGCCGAATCGCCATGCCAGCGGCTGGTTTGCCATTGTAGAAACCCTCAATATCGTAGGACTCGGTGCCCAGTTCTGCCCGCCCCACATCTTTGACCCGCACTATGGAACCGTCCGGATTGGTGCGCAGGGGAATGTCGGCAAACTCTTCCGGGGTCTTGAGCAGGCTCTGCACGATAATGGAAGCGTTCAAGCGCTGGCCTTCCATGGCAGGCGCGCCGCCGAACTGACCAGCGGACACTTCGACGTTGTAACTCCTCAGCGCCAGGACTACATCTTCTATGGTCAGGCGGTAATCCGTCAGTTTTTCCGGGTCCAACCAGATTCGCATCGCATATTGAGAACCGAAATTCGTGACCTCGCCCACTCCAGGCACCCGCGCCAGCACTTTTTCCAGGTTGGACTGGGCATAGTCCCGCAAGTCGAAGCCGTTCATGCTTCCATCTTCGGAGATCAGGTTCACAATGATCAGATAGTTTCGGGTGGATTTGCTGACCATAACCCCCGTGCGCTGAACCACATCCGGCAAGCTCGCCATGGCCAGTTGGAGCTTGTTCTGCACCTTGGCCCATGCCAAATCCGGATCGGTTCCCGGTTTGAACGTCAATTCAAGACGGGAACCACCGGACGAATCGCTGGTGCCGGAGATGTACAACATGTCATCGAAGCCCGTCATCTTCTGCTCGATGATCTGGGTGACGCTGTTTTCCACCGTCTCCGCCGACGCACCGGCATAAAAGGAGTCGATGGCAATAGATGGCGGCGCTATAGGGGGATACTGCGAGATGGGCAGGTTGTAAATAGCCAGCCCGCCCAGCACCATCATCACGATGGCAATCACCCACGCGAAAACGGGCCGTTCAAGAAAAAATCTCGATAACATAAGGGGCCTCCGTTAGTTCGATTTGGGGGCCGGTTGAGGTGCATTCCCCGCAGGCATAGCGTCTTTTTTCCCGGCTTCAAAGGGAACCTCTTTCACTGGGGAACCAGGACGCGCTTTTTGCAGGCCTTCAACGATTACGTGATCTCCGACGGCAAGCCCCGAAGTGACAAGCCATTTGTCGCCGATGGCCCGTTCAACAACGAGCGGCCGCGGCTCCACTTTATTCTCGGCGCCTACAACCATCGCAAGGGGAAGTCCTTTGCGATCACGGGAAACCGCTTGCTGCGGAATAAGAATAGCCTGGTCAACAATGCCTTCTTCGATTACAGCCCGGATGAACATTCCCGGCAGGAGAATACCGTCCGGATTTGGCGCCACAATGCGCAGAATGACCGACCCTGTCGTGGGGTCCACGGTCACATCCCGGAAACCAAGCGTCCCCTCCAGCGGATACTCCGTGCCGTCTTCCATAAGCAGCTTGACCTTGTTTTGGCCGGTGCCGGCTTCTTGCAAATGTCCTTTCTCTATCCGGGCGCGTAGCCGGGCTACATCTGCCGTGGACTGGGTAACGTCCACATAAATGGGATCGAGTTGCTGAATCGTTGCCAGTGCCAGGGGCTGATAGGCCGTCACGGCAGCGCCTTCCGTGATAGAAGACCGGCCAATGCGGCCGGAAATAGGGGCTTTAATCTTTGTGTAGTCCAGATTGATCCGCGCCATTTCAACGGCCGCCTCGGCCTGCTTGATCGCCGCCTCAGCGCTGGCTATTCCTGCACGGCCGCTCTCTACCTCCGCTTCGGCAACCTGAAGCGTGGCGTTGGCAACCTCGAGCGCGGTTACCGCATGATCACGCTCCGTAGCCGAAACGGCCTTGTCTTTGAAAAGATCCTCCGCGCGCTCGGAATCGGTCTTGGCAAGCGCCACGGTAGCCTGTTGCCGCGCTACATTCGCTATGCTGGCGCCCAAGGCGGCCCGCGCTTTCTCTAAGGTTTTCTTGGCGGCATCGAGATTCGCCACCGCACTGGCATACGCCGCTTGAAACGGAGCAGGATCAATCTGATAAAGCGTGTCCCCCGCTTTAACGTCAGAACCTTCCGTAAACAGTCGTTTTTGGATTATACCATTGACTTGTGGCCGAATATCTGACACCAAATAACCTGCTGTCCGGCCCGGCAGTTCGGTGGTCAAGGGTATCTGTTCGGTCTGGACAATGATGACGGCCACTTCCGCCGGAGGTGGACCGCCTGCGTCTCCCCCCTTGGGAGATTCTGCAGCCCTGGTTGATTGTACATACACCATCAGCGCCACACCGGCAAATAGTGTTCCCAAAGCGGCAATACGTTTGCTTCTGCGCCTAATTTGCATTGATTACCTCCATAACATCCTTGACATGCATCCTACTATCATCTCCCACCGAAAAAATCTGGGTAAGGAGCCTTGCTGTCATTGGTATCAACCGCACCAGCGTAAGTTGCTACTAGTTTTTGTGCATGGCTTCCGCTCCATCGGCACATGCTCCCTCCGTCTTGCCATACAAAACCCGCATCGTTTGCGCCGCTCCAATGGTCCGAGGAAGGCTATCACCCGTTTTATACGTAAGAAAATTTATCGTACCACACTATATTTGCGAGCGCAACGAATTTCGGACCGCCGGATTCTTATATTTCACGGCAGGAGACAACGTTACTTAAAAGGCACACCCAATATGCGCATACTGCGGGTGCAAGGCATCATCACCCAGCACCCCTATAATGTATTAATCTCGGCACCGGAACTTGAACAAACCGGAAACTCAGTGGGAAAAAGCCCGCCGGATGCGCCAGGGTTTAGAACACATCCGGCGGGAAGAGGAGGAGGTGGTGCATCTCCGGTGAGGATTTGGAACGGATGAGGGTAACACGGCTAAAAATCCTTTATTTATTGTTCTAAGCCACAGGTATTGCACGTGCCGAAACTCGCGTCTAAAACACTCGTTTTCAGTTGCGATCGCAACCATTATACCATAAGAACGTTGCGATCGCAAGTAATTTTATTCAGGATGCTATGAGTGATGGCTGAACCCCAAAAAAGAACTTATCCATGATATAAAATTTTGCAACGCCTTTAAAAGCAATGGTTTAGGAGCGGTTCAATGCCTTTGGGATGCCCTGTATTGCAAGAGCATCATTGCCAGAACTTAACATTGTTCCGATACGCGCAATATCTTCCGCCAAATCACAAATCCGATCCGAGCGGCGTTCGGCATTCACACCGAGCGCGAATGCCTGATCCATAAGGGTATACCGGTTCATAAGGCCTGTGGCGGCATGGTGAACGCCCAGAATGGCTCCTGCAGTGGCGCAGACACACTCGCCCTCTCCCCCGCAATGGAGCGCGATCATCATAGTGTTCATGAAGTCCGATTCGCCGTAATGAAGCGCGAGAAGGGTGAGACCACTATTTTTCAAAAAAGAGGGACATTTTGGGCACTGGTAATTGCGGAGAAAATACTCCCGGGTCTTCCTCCAATCAGGTGTCTCATTACACCACGCCCGGACATCCCGTACCATCTTATATAAAGGTGAATCCTTCGGAACAACGTCCAATGCCTTATCCAGGCATACCTCCAGATCGGGTTCGATAAATGCCATTGCTTCCATGACCGCCAGGAATTGTTCCGCGTACATGAATTCCTCAACAGGACCGGCAAGGGATCCACGACCCGCCAATTCCGCCGCCAGCACAGGATTTCCTGGCGCCACACACGCCCAGATCTCCGAACGCATTGCTGAGCTACTGGGTGTGTAGGGACATTTCTTCTCGAGCATTGCCGTAAGATCTTCGCGTGTAAAATGGATGCCCTTTTGTTCCAGCACTTCCAGCCAAAGCACTTGCAGATCGAGGTCGCTGTTGGGAAACAGATTTTCGAGCATGGCGGGTACAAAGAGCACTTCCTGTGGCGGCTCTTGCCCGCAATAGGATGCACCGATGGCGCCAGCGATGCATTTTCCCAGCCAGCATCCATGCACACGATTAATGTATTCTGTATAAACGATACGCCGTTTCACAATGGATCCTTCCTGCACCGGGAAGGAGCCTACCGCCTCAAAACCGGAAATTCAACCCGGCCTATGGTACTCTACCCGCAACGTATAGATAAAAAATGACTATCAGGAGAGCTTATGCCGGACATAACCATCGTTTCCGATCTGTGCAAACACTGCAATACCTGCGCGGAGGCATGCCCCGAAGGGGTATTCGCCATCGGAGAAAAGAGAACTACACCGCGTGTGGCGCGCCCCGATCTTTGTATCTCCTGCGGACATTGTGTCGCCTTGTGCGCCAACGGAGCGATTCGACACTCCGATTTCCCGCCGGGCAGTGTTCGGCCCATTGCAAAGGACCTCCTGCCCAATACGGATACCCTGATGGAATTGCTCCGCGCACGGCGGTCCGGGCGGGTGTTCAACAACACACCCGTGCCCAAAGAACATCTGGAGAAAATCATCGAAGCGGCACGGCTCGCTCCCACGGGCCATAATTTTCAGGGCACCCAGTACATCGTGGTGCAGGATCCCGCCCTGCTCAAGCACATCACTGATCTCACCGCGGCGTTTTTAGGGCAGAGCGCCAAATTGCTCCGAAATCCCGTGATTCGCGGACTCTACGGAATCATAAAGCCCATTGAAGTAAAAAGCGCCATGAAAATGCTCGATTGCTTTGAGATCGCCGCAAAATCAGGCCGGGACGGCCGGGATAAAATATTGCGCGGCGCGCCCTGCCTGCTCTTCTTGCACGCGGACCCCGCCCTCGCCTATCCGGATAAAAGCGCGCAGTTAGCCGTGCAAAATGCCAGCCTCATGTGTGAAACCCTCGGATTGATGAGCCTATATACCGGCTTTATCGTGGGGGCATGTGATCACGGCATTAAAATTCCGGAACTGATCGGCGTACCCAAGCATCACCGCGTGTGCGCCGCACTCGCCATCGGGTATTCCAAATTTACCTTTCACCACTGGATCGACCGAAAACCCGCCCCCGTCCAATGGAAGTAATGGCTGGAATTGTTATTTTGAACTTCAATAAGAACCTTTAACAAAACCCATTACCTGAGTTCTTAAACAGAGACAAGCATGCTTAAAAATGACATTGTTTGGGGTACCGAGTCCAATACACAAAATTGCGTATGGTCATAAGGAAGCGGTTTTGTTAGAGGTTCTAAAGCATAATGATTTAGTATACATTATTCCAAGTTAGTCAATACTACATACATTTAAAGAATGCAATAAAAATATTAAAAGCTATCAATAAACCAACTGCGAACCCCGTCAAGAATGATCCTCCAAAAATAAAAGAGCAAGTCTGCTCATACGGTATTGCCTTGGGTTCTTGTTGTTCAAAATTACGTATCCTTTTTAAAAAACCTTCCTCGTCTTTCCCATCTTTAAAGGCAAGAAGATATGCGATAAGGATAATAACGGTTCCCAAAATCATCCAAAAAAATCGTTCTATAGGTGTTGAGCAATATTGAAAGAATCCGATAAGGACTCCACTTTCAATTAAGATTATTGTCTGAAAACGGCTCCATTTTAGTTTGTCATTATATCGGTAAGACTCACAATCTTGTTTGTATACAGTAATATATTTACTTAGATTTTCTTGATTCTGACCATGATCTTGCATTGTGTCCCTCCTTGATATTCTTGCCAAAATTTGCTCTACGAACAACTATGCTAATTAACATGTTTATATCACAGACATTAGTAGATAATCAAAAATAGTACTTTGTGTCTATTCTATACACAGCGTCTTAAATGATTGCGCATAATCTTCTCAAGGTGTCGTTCGGTTTTGTCCAAAGGTTGAAGTGATTCCATACAGCGGCAATGAGTTCTTCAAGGGCAGGAAAATAACGGTTATGCGTACACTGGTAACGTGTCAACTTCCAGACGCGCTCTACCGGGTTTAAATCCGGACTATACGGCAGCAAGAAATCCAGTTGCATCACATGACGATGCTCATGCAACCACGGGTACAGTTGCCGGGCATGATGCCAGCGCGCATTATCCACCACGATCAGCATCTTTCGTTGCTTACGCCTGTGGCGCACCAATTTTTCGAGGAACGCCTCAAAGGATGCTGCGTCGAAGGTTTCAGCACGCCGTGCGACGAAACAGCCATCATGCACACGCACCGCGCCGAATACAGCCACACTCTTGCGCGTGGGCGCATGCAGGACGACCGGGTCTGCATCTTCCGGGGGTATCCACATCATGCACCGTGAGCCGTGTTGCTGGAAGTGGCATTCGTCTTCGCACCAAATGTCGATGTCATTTCTCCGTGCGAGGCGCTGGAGTTTTTTTATATGTGCGTTGCGCTTGCGGATCGGCTTGAGCAATAAGCGGACGTGGCTTGTGCCGCCGGAATCCCAGATGACGAAACAAGCGTTGACATTGGCGCACGCCTAAATGAACGCCATAGGCCGCACTGAGATGATGACTAAGCAGTTTGCCATCCCACAGGGTTTGGGCATACCCCAGTTGCCGGGGGTTGCGGCGCAGGTCTTGGCCCACCTGCGCCAATTGTGATGCGTCCAAGGCCATCGGACGACCCGGGCGGTCTCCCTCGTGCAAGCCTGCGAAACCGCGCTGTTCAAAACGCCGGACCCAGTATTGAATTGTGCGCGCACTTTGTCCAAACAACTCGGCCACGTCGTAGGTGCTCAATCCCGAGCAGACCAGCATCACACCATGCAGCCGGTGATCATAGCGCGACTCGTCCGAACGCATGATCTCTTGTTGAAGCGCCACTTGCATGATATCGGCATCACTAATCTCCAGTCTTCGCATAGCTGCCTCCTTTCCGGAAGCAGTATACCAAAATCGAAATATTATGCGCAATTATTTATGACGCTGTGTATAATACCCCGCACCTATCGTTGGACAGAAAACAGTCTGGTTTAAGGTGGTCTTGTTCGGTCTTCACCCCCATTATCGGCAGCGTCATCGCGTCTATCTCATACAAGACAATGCATCGTACCACAAGAAGCCGGAAGTCTATTCCTGGTTCGCGAAAAACCGCAAACGGGTAGAGGTCTTCCAACTTCCTCCGTACTCGCCGGAACTCAACGCTACGGAGAAGGTCTGGTGGTACACCCGCAAGGAAGCCACCCACAACAAATACTTTGACACGCCAAAAGAACTCTGTCAGGCACTGTTTACCACCTTTGCGATCCTACAAAAACATCTCGTCCCCTTCATCTCCCTAACATCCGCTTTCCCTTAAGTCCTTTGTCGCTCAATTTATGCGCGGCTATATAGCTAAATTGAGAACACTGGGTGATGAGGAAATTACTCCTAATTAACAGAGATAAATTTAAAAGCATTTTCAGATAAACAGGAATCACGGTGTCATTGTATAATGATAATTCTATCACAGGGAGGATACACTGTCGCCTTTAATACACAGTTCCGAAACATCGTCGAAAGCTTGTATATTGTCAAGGCAGTAGAAACCGACGAGCAAAATGGTTCACAGCTTCATCTCATATGCATCTTTGAGCGCGAATACTTCCTTCCACACATGGTCGTAACGCTGGGTGTCCATCACCGGTCGGCGGATCATCTTGCGGCAGTATTCCACCTGTTCCGGAGTGCTGCTTGGCTTGCCCAGGACCTGCACCGCGAACTTGGAGAAATCGCGCACCATGAAGTCGAAGATCTGGTCCACCAGTTCATTGCCGATCCCGTAGAGTTTCGCGTTCTCGAGGATAAGCTGGCCATACACTACCAGGGCAAAGATCTCGCCAACACTTAACAGGAAGTCGATGTCCTTAAGTTGTGCACCATCGGGCGGCGCCTTCATCAAGGTCTCCTTGAAGACGGCAATTTGTTCCTTGAATACGTTCACATTGGGCAGATCATAGCCGCTATAAGCGATGGAGTAATTATGGAACTGAATTCCCCCCAAGCCTTTTGTGGGTCCCTGGCGGAACAGGAAATCATCATTGGCCGGCTGAGTCTGGCGGCCGATTTCAGGAAATTCCTTGGGATTGAAGAAATAGTTGGCGATGAACTTGATGATAAGGGCGATGTTCACGTGCACGGTGCCTTCGAGTTTGGGCAAGGCACGGATATCGCGCGCCGCCATTTCAAAATAGGTATCGTTCTCGAAACCCTTGGCGGCAATCACATCCCACAACAAGTTGATGACGTCCTCGCCCTGTGTGGTTACTTTCATTTTCACCAAGGGGTTGTACAACAGATAGCGGCGGTCCTCCGCAGTGGCGGTACGCATGTAGTCGGCGGCCCGCAAGGCAAACAGCTTCATGGCGGTCAGGCGCGCATACGCATCAATGAACATTTGCTTCACATGCGGGAAGTCCGTGACATGCATGCCGTACAACACCCGGTTGGCCGCATGCCGGATGGCCTCATAAAAGGCGTGTGTGCTGATGCCAATCGACGCCCAGCCCAGATTGAATTTGCCGACATTGACCGTGTTCAGCGCGCAGTCCCACGCATACGGCCCCTGAGAAAGAATTTCGCTTTCCGGGACCGGATAGTCCGTAAGCTTGTATTGCGACACATAGGATTGGCTGTTCACCACGTTTCGCACGCACTCATACTGCGGCTGCTGGTAGTTGGCAACAAAGAACACATATTCGCCCGAACCCTCCATTTTCCCGAACGTCGACACCATCTTTGCCTTGTTGCCGTTGCCGATGTAGTACTTTTCCCCGTTGGCCCGGTACGTGCCGTCACCATTGGGCGTCAACAGCATTTCGGTCGAATACACATCCGCTCCGTGCGCCCGTTCCGAGAGTCCAAATGCAAACACTTCCCCATCGAGCAACTGCTGTGCCGCGCGTTTTTTGAGCAGTTCGTTCGGAGACATCCAGATAGGGCCCAGGCCCAGGATCGACACCTGCCACGTATACCAGTAATGAAGACCATAAAACCCCAGAATCTCGTTATATCCACAGTTCCGGAAGGTATCCCACCGCGTATCGCCATCCCCGTATTCCTTCGGCGTCAGGAAGGTGGCAAATGCCTGGATATCTCTCTGGGACTCCAAAAAATCCGTATACCACGTCCTATTCCGGTCGTCTTCTTTGAGCTTGCGTTTCCCCTTTTGCTCGAAAAATTCGATGGTTTTCAGCATGATTTCCCGCGTTCGGGGATCGTAATCCTGCGGATCAAAGTTAGACGGATTAAACAACATCATGATAATGATTCCCTCAGTATTTAGACTTTCATCGACAAAGTATCAATGATAGAGCCATCTTTGGATAGAGTCAACGATTTTCGGGGATTTCTAGGGTACCAGCCGTCTCATGGCCGGTTTTGCCGTTGCCAGGTCAGGGAATATTTCATCCCCCTCTTTCCCCCCTCCTGTCAAAGAACTTTTAAGGCAGACGTCAGATAGATGATCCCGTAAAGTATCCAGCCCCAGACAGGAAGAAGGAAGGGTGTTCGGGCGCTATAGTGAGTGTACGCTTCGCCAAAACGGATTTGGAGCCGATGTGTCTCCTCATATCGCGAGGCAATTATCGCAATGATCCAGAGGACAGGCGTAGCCATAAACAACTGGGTGGGGGCCGCCGCGAGCATACCGCCCACGATTAACAGCGCGTGACCTGCATAAAGCGGATGCCGGATAAACCGGTAAGGCCCCGTGGTTACAAGAGAGTCGGGCCATGTAGTTATTTGCCCGCGAGCCTTGAGAATACTCGGCACACCCGTCAAAAAAAGCACTATGGCAACAACCATCATTCCGGAACCCACCAGGACATTCGGGGAAAAGGCAAGCCCGGTAAACGACCTCCAGCCGAGCACCACCCAAGGACCGTACAGCAGCGCCAAATTGATAACGCTCAACAGGACGCCCCATCGGCTTTTCTCCAATATCCGATATTCCAGCCAGCCCACGGGAAGGACCAACAGACAAAGGAGCGTGCTCACCTGCTCTATTGCCACTGGGTCCATAATGAAGATCCTTTTTCGGTTTATATTCCAGTATACCGGTAATTCCATCGCCGGTTGGGTGCACTGTCGCCATTGACGCCTAATTCCGAAACATCGCCGAAACTTTGTATATTATCCGCCCAATGGAAATCGAATGCGGGGGCGCCGTCTGTTTTGCCAATCAAGGCGCGAGGAACGGATAATTCCATGCCGTTGCCGTTCACGCGATATTCTGCCTTGCCTGCCGTTTCCCAGGTACCGTTTCGCCATGCTTTCACCGTGGTTGCGGTGTCACTGATGACTTCCAGGTTCACGACATAGTCATACCCCAGCCAGCCGGTTTTCCCGTCTTGATCCGCATCGAGCAACAGCAGCATCCAATGCGAATCGGTGTGTGGCGTGATAGGGGAAAGCGTCTGAACGAAGAAATACAGGTTTTGGGCGTCATAAGCCGCCTTAGCGATCACGAAATCGTTCCGGCCTGTGTCGTTTTTATAGGGCATATTGCCATAACCGGGATGATCTCGGTGTTTCACATCGCCGATGGTGTCCCGGTATTCCGGAACGACCGGTTTCCAATCCTCGAACGTTCCGTCCACCGCGATGGTGTTAGGGCCATGCGCTTTCGGCAGTTCCCGCACCCCTTTAAACCGCCGCACCCAACTTGCCAGTTGATAGTAATAATTGTCGGTGTGGCCGTCACGCATGGGTTCGCAGTCGCGGCTGTATTCCTGCGTATATTCATCCACAAACAGGCCGGCGGGATAATAACACTCGGATTCCTTGTACTTGCTCCATTCCATGTAGCGCCCGGCGACCCACTCATTCCAGCCGGTCACGAAAATGAACTCCGGATTCACTTCCAGAGCACGGCCCCATTGCTCTTCGAAATTGAGTCCAAGATTTACCGCGCCTTCACGGGGATCCTTTGCGCCGTTGTGCCAGCTACGGCCCATCGCACCGGTTTTGTGACTCATTGGCGCGGGACCCGGCGTATTCGGCAACGCATTCTGCGCCACACCCACGCTCATTTGTTCCACGGCGCCTTCACTGTTCTTGAAAATGTGTTGTGGAAAGACTTCAAGCCAACTCCACTGGTCCGGCCCGGTCGGACCGATCCAATAATCCGGCATGGGGCGGCGATAGGTGAAAAATTCCAGCATCGCCGGGTCTTTGATGAATTCGCGGTTCGCAAGCATCAGCGGCTTTCCTTTCCACACAAACCACAAGTCCTTCCACAGCCCCGGCTGATACAAATCTTTCCAGAGTTGATCCGTGATGGACGTGGGGTCGCCGAACGGCGCAATGAAGCCTATCGTCGGCGTGCGTGCGCCTTCTTGACGCATGGCGGTGTATTCGCGGCACAGCGCCTCATATTCCTCTTTCCAGGTCATAGGAGGATTCGTTGTATCGAAGAGAACAACATCAATGCCCGCGTCCACCAGCATACTGGCGTGTTTCCGGATCACGAATGGGTCCGTCATCACGTAATACCCCAATTCCGGCTCACCCCAGTGATACGGCGCGCTATTTTGTGGCCATTCAATCGCGGCGCCAGGCGCGGCGTCCCTAATAATCTTCGTTACATCATTGGGACCACCCGGATTGGGACAATGCCACGTCCAATAGAAAATGCCCACATATTTTCCCGGCTTAACCGGTCCCGCTTCCTGGATGCCAGGTTGAGTGCGGCCAAGATCATCCGTGGCCACCCATGTATCCGCATATGCGTCGCCGTCTGTATATGGGCGCCCTGCATACGGCTCCGCATGAAGAAATAAGGGGGAAAAGCCAACAAACAATATCATAAAGACGACATTAAGGTGATTCGTGAAGGGGTCTATGCGGTAGCCCGGTATTCTTTTCATTGTGTGCTGCCTTATATTGTTCTTCTCAAAATTCGAGAAATCATCATCGAAAGAATTGTATACACCTCGGCGCACAATTAAAACTTGGCCAATTTATCCAGATCCTATACCCCCACTCCCAGGCCATTTCCATACCAAACCAACGGAAATCCAGAGGGGCCAGTCTTGGGCTCACGGTTGTTTTTCCCGATGATTGGTATCAGACACCATAATCCCGGAGTTTGTAGATAAGATTTCGGCGGCTGATGCCAAGCAGAGCGGCGGCTTGCGTCTTATTGCCATTCGTTTTTTCAAGGGCTTCAAGGATGGCGCGGCGTTGAATCTCATCCATATCTCCGACGAGCACGCTGCTTGTCTCCGGGGTGATGGATGCTTTTCGAAGTTGTGGCGGCAGATCGTGCGGCAGGATAAGCGAACCGTTGGCGAGAATGGCGGCGCGTTCCATGGCGTTGCGGAGTTCCCGCACATTGCCGGGCCAGTCATAGGCTCTGAGCAACCTTTCCGTCGCCGGTGCAAGCCGCCGCTTTCGGTCCTTCAGAATGTGATCCGCCAACGGCAGGATGTCGTCGGGGCGTTCCCGCAGAGGAGGGATTTTCAGGGGAAAGACATTAAGCCGGTAGAAGAGGTCTTCCCGGAATCTTCCCTGGCGCACGTCTCCCTCCAGATCGCGGTTGGTGGCGGCAATTACGCGGACATCGGTGCAAAACTCGCGGCTCCCCCCCACCCGGCGAAAGCATCCCGTCTCCAATACGGTGAGAAATTTCGGCTGAACCAGCAGTGGGAGCTCGCCAATCTCGTCTAGGAAAACCGTGCCGCCATTTGCCACTTCGAACTGCCCTTTGCGTTGTGCCTCGGCCCCTGTGAACGCGCCCTTTTCGTATCCAAACAGTTCGCTTTCCACCAGATGTTCTGGAAGCGCTCCACAATCCACCCGCACCATGGACATGTGGCGGCGGCTACTGGCCTCGTGGATGAACCGTGCGATTACTTCTTTACCTACACCGCTTTCACCCAGTATAAGAACCGTAACATTGGAATCGGCCACGCGGGAGGCTTGTTCTACTACCGACCGCATGGAGGCGCTTTCTGCGACAATATAGGGCGGGATCTCAAGCGTTGATTCTGACGAAAGAAAGGGATTGGCATGCCCAAGTGCATCGTCCACGGCGGCGACCAATTCGTCAATGTCGACGGGTTTCTCCAGATAATCCAGTGCACCCGCTTTTATAGCAGCCACCGCGTCGCGGACGTCAATAAAGGCTGTCAGAAGGATTACGGGAAGGGCGGGCCATTCTTTTTTAACGCATTCCAGAACTTCCAATCCGCTCATACCGGGCATACGTACATCCAGCAACATCAGGCTGCACTGCGCCGCGGCCTCCAATGCCTCCCGGCCATCGGCGCATGCCAACGTTTTGTATCCTGCCGAATGCAATGCCGTGGCCAGTAACTCGCGCTGGGCCGATTCATCATCCACTATCGCAATGCATGCGGAGGATCTCATGTTGATGACTCCACGATTGAAATCCCTTCCAGAGAAGCCTGGGTACCCTGCCCCAAGGCGGAATTGATTTTCAACTGCCATCCATGGGCTGTGGCGATTTGATCCACCATGGACAACCCCAGTCCAGAGCCACCGGAAAAACGCGTGAAATAGGGTTCGGTGACGCGCGGCAAATCATCCGGCGCAATGCCGCATCCTGTGTCGGATACGCGCAAAGACAGGATTGACACTTCACGCACGGTTTCTATTTGGACTTTCTGGCCCGGCATCGAGGCGCGAAGTGCGTTCAGGATGAGGTTCAGCAGCGCGCGCCGCAACAAGTCTTCGTCGGCCAGGATAATCAATTTACTGGGAACATACTGGATATTCACTTCCGCGGCGGAAGCATCCATCTGCACCAGTGGCAGAAAATTCTCAAAAAAGCGGTCCAAGTCAACAGGCGCCAGCGCCGCTTCCTGAGGCCGGGCGAGTGCGATAAATGAGTTAATAACCCCAACGGCGCGATCCACCTCGTCCACGATATTCTTGGCCCGGTCTTTCAAAGGACAAACATGGTGTTCACAGTTGCCGATGGATTGCGCCAATCCGCGCACGATGCCAAGCGGATTCTTGGTCTCGTGAGCGAGTCCCGCCCCCAAGCGGGCGATCTGCTCCTGTCGCCGGGTTCGTTCCCGTTCCCGTTCCAGCAGGACGGCCCATTCTGACCGCTTGAGCAAAAGCGCCAAAGCCAGTGTGCCCGAAGCTAGTGCGGCAAAAACGACGCCAATAGAAAAGACAAGATGAAACTGATGCCGCCGTATTGCGCCATAAACCTCAGAAGCATCCAAGGTTGCTAACAAGACATAGATACCCTGCGAAAACGAGGTCCAGTCCTCCATATCTTCCCAGCCATGCCTGCCTCGCCCTGCATTGCCAGGACCACACTCCGCCAGAAGATTAACTTGCGTAGCCATTATCAGCCGGTTCGACTCCCACCGGGACTTTTCTGACCGCGTTTTGGGAATTTCCTCCTGGTTTCCCCCGGCGGCTACAACCTTCCCATCCGGCCCACGCAATTCAAGAGCAAGAATATCAGGTGTTTTTGCCAATTCGTCAAAGATAATGCCCAGCCGGTCACCGCGGTAACGGCCCATGCGGCCATGCGCAAGAATACCCGCTTTGAGTGCATCCAGCACGGTCTGCCCCCGGCCTATCAACACACGCCGATGGGACTCCACTTCCGAGTAATACGAATTCACCAGAGAATAAACACTGGCGGCCGCAATAAATACGGCCACCAGCGCCAGCCAGAATATATTTCGGTTGTGTGTAGTATTCACCGATTGTTTTGCCCGCGTCCTTGACCATAACCGTTTCCACGGCCTTGGCGGCGCTGCTGTGCACCGGCGCCTTGATTATCGCAGATTCCATCGCCATCTGCATCCACATAGCCGCGCCGTGCACCAGCCCGGCCATTTCCCCGGCGGCAAGTGCCGTTGCCTTGATTGTCACATACGCCATCACCGTCCGCATCCACATAAGCGCCCCGTGCGCCGCCCCGGCCATTTCCACGGCGGCCCATACCCTTGCCTTGATTATCACACACGCCATCGCCATCCGCGTCCACGTAACCGCGTCTGTTTCCCTTGCTTTGGCCCGCTACGCGATTGTCGCACACGCCATCGTTGTCATTGTCGACATAGCCAGAACCACGAAGGGGAGAGGTTTGTGTTTCTTGTGCTGGTGTGGCCGGCGCATTTTCAACCGCGGAGTCCATGGTCGAAGATGCTGGCGCCGCAGCAGCACTACCGAAGAATGCGGCGCCCAGTGCCGTCACAGCCATAGTGACGATCACAGCCAGGGTTAGTTTTGTAATCGTATTCATCTTTCTATCTCCTTTCTGTCTGCCGGGAAAGCCTTATCTCTAATAGGGCGTATCCCGGAATTGCTATTGTCCGCCGCCGCCATTACCGCCGCCGTTACCACCGCCATTACCGCCGCCGTTGCCGTTTCCATGCTGTTCATGGGAATGGTGATTGTCACAGAGACCATCCCCATTCGCGTCCACGAAGCTGTCGCAAATGCCATCACCGTTTTCATCTTGTCCGCCACAACGGTCACAGACACCGTCACCATTGCCGTCCTGGAACTGATATCCTTGCGGGCCCCAACCCCAGCGCATGTGCGACTGGTTGTTGTCACAGATGCCATCGCCATCCGCATCCACGAAATTGTCGCAGACGCCGTCGCCGTTCAAATCATGACCATCACACAGATCACATTGTCCATCGCCATTCGCATCCTGGAATTGATACCCGTGGACGCCTAAACCGAGACGTTTGTGCGACTGGCGGTTGTCGCACACCCCGTCGCCATCCTCATCAATGAAGTTGCCGCAGACCCCGTCGCCATATACATTTCCGCTGCCGCACAAATCGCAAAGTCCGTCGCCGTTGCTATCTCTGAACTGATAGCCGCCCGGACCCCAACCAAGACGCACATGGGACTGACGATTGTCGCAATACCCGTCGCCATCCTCGTCAATGAAGTTGTCGCACACGCCGTCGCCGTCTTCATCGACTCCCTGACCGCATGTATCACAGACTGCGTCCGCATCCACATCTACAAATGCATAGGCAGCTTTAGCGGTCTCAAGCAGGTTTTCCGGGCATCCTGCCAGAAGTATTGCACAGGATCCCGCCATTAGGATTAACATCGCTCTTGTCGTTTTTTTCATACTCGTCTTCCTTTCTAGCGCCAACACGCCCGTAGTTACGGTTTGTTTGTGGCTTTTTGCCACACGCATAATGGAAGCAAATAGCGTGCCAACATTTTTGACCCAAACGCCATGGGAAGATCTGCAAAGTTGACACAATCCTGAAGAGACTATGCAAAATTTGCACAGTAAATCAGAGGTATGTTGCCGAAGCATCACTCCAAAGCTCCTTCGCCACACGTATTTTTTGAAAATTTTTAGATGATTTCCGCCTTTTCTGGGGAGACTCCATAGAGTTACTGCATGCATGGCATAGGAATTGCTCTCTTTAGGATTTTGGAGGAAGTATAACTACTGGAGGATTTGGATATGAAAAAGAAAATGGTTATCTCGTGTTTGTTGGTTATTGGAGTAGCCGTGGGTATTGCCTGGGTGAGTTCGGGCGGGTACATACTGGCGCAGGTGGAAACGGAAATCACTATCGCACCGCAGACTCTCGTGCTTTCGTCAAATTCAACTGCGTGGGTAACGGTCCACACTGACCTTCCATATGGTTCGGTGGCATCGGCGTCTGTGACACTCGATGGTATTCCGATTGCATGGTCCAAGGCGGATGCCCGAGGGTATTTTGTCGCCAAGTTCCAGATGGCCGCGGTGAAGGGCATTGCGGCTCCGCCCTCTGTCGAGCTGACCCTCGCAGGGACGCTCAAGGACGGTCAGACCTTTTCTGGAACGGACGCTGTTCCCGTTCTCCCGTAACACCTGGGCAAGGCAATCTTTTATTTCCCGATATTAATCAAAGCGAGGCCGGTGCTATTTAGAGCGCACCAGCCTCGTATTTCTTTAACAGATGTCCATGTATCCGTGAAGGCCATCCCTTCAGGGGGCATTCCCAGCGGCCGCACCCTCCGTCGGTTCGGTGCGAAAGACGACTTTCAGGATGAAAATGGGGTATACTGATGTTCCTTTCGACACATATTCTTTGGAACATCGGCAGTTATGGCAGCAAAGCATTCTCATAATCAGATTATCATCCGCGGCGCGCGGGAGCACAATCTCGCCAATCTGAATTTGGAAATTCCCCGTGACAGCCTGGTGGTGATTACGGGGTTGAGCGGTTCAGGCAAGTCAAGCCTGGCTTTCGATACCATCTATGCGGAAGGACAAAGGCGCTATGTCGAAAGCCTGTCCGCTTATGCGCGGCAGTTTCTCGAACAGATGGACAAGCCGGATGTCGACTACATCGAGGGGTTGAGCCCGGCGATCTCCATCGAACAAAAAACCACGCACCGGAATCCCCGCTCTACCGTGGGTACCGTAACGGAAATCTACGACTACCTGCGCCTGCTCTTTGCGCGCATTGGCACGCCGCACTGTTATAAATGCGGCAAGGTGATCGAATCACAGACCCCGCAGTCCATCGTGGATCTTATTCTGGCGTTTCCGCAAAACAGCCGCGTGCAATTGCTTGCGCCCGTGATCCGGCAACGCAAGGGCACCTATCAAAAGGTGATCGAAGACATCAAGCAGCAGGGATTCGTGCGGGTGCGCGTGGACAAGCAGTTCTATCACGTGGATGACGATATCCAGATGGAGCGCTACGTCAAACACGACATCGACGTTGTGGTGGATCGACTGACGGTAAAGGATGACATCCGCAAACGCCTCACGGATTCCGTCGAGATATCCTTGAAGTTGGGCAAGGGCCTAATCCGCATTTGGCATGAGGTTCCCGGCGAGCCCGCGCGGGAAATCCTGCAAAGCGAGCATCTCGCCTGTGTTGACTGCGGCATCGCCTGCGAGGAACTCGAACCCCGCATGTTCTCGTTCAATAATCCACACGGAGCATGTCCGCATTGCACAGGCCTTGGCTCGGTGATGGAAATCGATCCGGAACTTGTGGCGCCCAACGCGGACCTTTCTATTGCAGAGGGGGCTGTGCGGCCTTGGAGCATGCGCGCCGTTCTGGACGGCATGTACCGCCGCGCGCTGGTGTCTGTTTGCCGCCATTACAAACAAAGCGAGCGCACGCCCTGGAGAAAGTTGCCGGAATCTTTTCACGAAATTGTTTTGTATGGTTCTGGAGAGGAGGAAATCGATTTTTCGTTCTCCAACGAGGAGCGGAAATACGAAGTGCGGCGTGTGTTTGAGGGAGTGATTCCAAATCTTGAACGCCGCTACCGGGAAACGGATTCCCATCGAGCGCGCGAGATGATCGATGAATTTATGGCGGCGCGCCCCTGCCAGGAATGCCGTGGATCACGGCTGCGCCCGGAATCCCGCGCGGTAACAGTAGGTGAACGAACCATCATGGACGCGACCGGCATGACCATCGCACATGCGTTGGAGTTTATACACACACTCAAGTTAAAACCCGCGCAAAAAATCATCGCCGAACGCGTTATCAAGGAAATCCGCGAACGCCTCGGCTTTCTGGTCAGCGTCGGTCTTGATTATTTGACGCTTGACCGGCAGGCGGGATCATTGTCTGGCGGGGAATCGCAACGCATCCGGCTCGCCACACAGATCGGATCAGGCCTTGTCGGCGTGCTGTACATCCTCGATGAACCCAGTATCGGTTTGCACCAGCGCGATAATGAAAAACTGATCTCGACGCTGTTGCGGCTCCGTGATCTTGGCAACACTGTGATTGTTGTGGAGCACGACGAAGGCACCATTCGCACCGCGGACCACGTAATCGATCTCGGGCCGGGTGCAGGCGTGCATGGCGGGCGCATCGTAGCACAGGGAACTCCGAAAGAAATCCTGAAAGTGAAGGAATCCATGACCGGACAATTTCTTTCCGGTGCATTCCAGATACATTGTCCCAAGACCCTTCGCAAGCCCAACGGCAATTACCTGACACTTTATGGCGCGAAACACAACAACCTTAAAAACGTGAACGTGGAATTCCCGTTGGGAACGTTCATTTGCATCACCGGCGTGTCAGGTTCCGGAAAGTCCAGCCTGATCAACGAAACACTTTACCCCGCAGTGCTGCGCGCACTGCACGGCGGCATGCGGCTGCGCCCTGGCAAGTTCGATCGCATCGAAGGCCTCCAGCACATCGATAAGATTATCGATATCGACCAGACGCCCATTGGCCGCACCCCGCGGTCAAATCCTGCGACCTATACCGGGCTCTTCACCCCAATTCGCGATCTGTTCACACAAACCCCAGAAGCACGCGCGCGCGGTTACAAACCGGGCCGGTTCAGCTTCAATGTGCGTGGAGGACGTTGTGAAGAATGCGAGGGCAACGGCCTCATCCTGATCGAAATGCACTTCCTTCCCGATGTCTATGTGCCCTGCGAAACCTGCAATGGCGCAAGGTATAACCGCGACACGCTCGAAGTCCGGTACAAGGGCAAAAACATCGCTGAGGTGCTGGGGATGACGGTCGAAGACGCCTGCGAATTCTTCAAAAACATCCCCCCCATTCACCGTCCGCTCGAAACGCTTTACGATGTCGGACTCGGCTATATCCAGCTTGGTCAGTCCGCCACCACGCTTTCCGGCGGAGAAGCACAGCGCGTCAAGCTCGCCACCGAACTTGCCCGGCGCCAGACCGGCCGCACGCTCTACATACTCGATGAACCCACCACTGGCCTCCATGCCGTCGATGTTGATAAGCTCTTGCGCGTATTACATCGTCTCGTGGACTATGGAAACACGGTCATCGTCATCGAACATAACCTCGACGTCATCAAAACCGCCGACTGGATCATTGATCTCGGCCCCGAAGGCGGCGACAACGGTGGACGCCTCATCGCCGCCGGTCCGCCCAAAAAGATCATTCAAACCAAAAAGTCGTATACTGGGCATCATCTTAAGGACAAGCTGATATCTTGATACCTACAAACGACGCATGATACGCTGAGAGCGAGAAAATTATTTGCTGAGGTAATATTATGACGCTTACTCAGGAAATTGCCGAACGTATCCGTGAACTTCCACAAGACAAACAACAGGAATTGTTGGATTTCCTTGAATCACTTACACAAGAGGGCACGAAAAAACCCAAACGTTGTCTCAAAGGATTATGGGCACATTTAAACATTGACATATCCGAAAGTGAGATTAATGATATCCGAAAAGAAATGTGGGGTTCATTTCCCCGCGAAGGAAACATATGAAAGGATTGGTGCTTGATACCCATGCAGTTGTGTGGTACTTAATGGGGTCAAAACAGCTTTCTGCTCGTGCCGGGAACTCAATTCAAAAAATACGCACTGCGGTTAAGATGAACTTTCCGTTGGTAACGAGAGATGTTGTTATTCAAAGAGCGAATATAGAAGTAATTTGGTAATATTGGGGAAAGAATACCTTGGAGGTTCACTATGGGTGACAAGCATGTTGTAATTGTGGGTGCGGGGCCGGGTGGATTGACTGCGGGGATGATTCTTGCCCGGCGCGGATTCAAGGTATCGATTTTTGAGAAAAACGACCGGGTCGGGGGACGCAACCGCACGCTTGAACTAGATCGCTACATATTTGATCTCGGTCCAACCTTCCTCATGATGAAATTTCTGCTGGATGATGTGTTCGAACTGGCTGGAAGACAGAGTGGCGATTATCTTCACTTCGATTTTCTCGACCCGATGTATGCCTTGAATTTCGGCGATAAACGCATCGAGGTAACCACGGACCACGAACGGCTCAAGCAGCAAATAGCCAGCCACTTCCCAGGCGAAGAAAAAGGATTGGACGAATTTCTGCGCATAGAAAAGCGGCGCTACGAAAAAATGGAGCCGTGTTTGAAAAAAGATTACTCCCAATTTTCCGCCATGTTGTCCAAGGAAATGCGCAGCGCGCTTCCGTATCTCTCCCTCGGAAAATCTCTCTTCTCCAACCTCGGCCGATATTTCACCAGCGAGCAACTCCGCATCTGTTTCACCTTCCAGGCGAAATACCTCGGGATGTCCCCGTGGCTATGTCCCGCCGCCTTCACCATAATCCCTTACGTGGAACACGCTCATGGCATCTGGCACGTACGCGGAGGATTAAGCCGGATCTCGGAAGCGATGGCGCGCGTAGTGGAAGAGCACGGCGGAACGATTCACCTTAACCATGCCGTGAAACGCATTCTCGTGAAAAACGGCACTGCGGAGGGGGTGGAACTGACCGGCGGCGAAAAAATCACAGCGGATGCCGTGGTTATTAACGCCGATTTCGCCCATGCCATGAACACACTTTTTGAACCGGGTGTATTGAAAAAATACACCCCCGATCGGTTGCGGAAAAGGCCGTTTTCCTGTTCGACGTTCATGCTGTACCTCGGTCTCGACAAATGCTACCCGGAACCGCACCATGCGATTCATTTCGCTCCGGACTACCGCAAGAACATTGAAGATATCGCCGTGCACAAGCGGGTTTCCGAAAATTTGTCCATCTACGTGCGCAATGCGGATGTCACCGATCCCACGCTCTCCCCGGAAGGGCATTCCGCGCTTTATGTGCTAGCGCCTGTAACGAACAACACCAGCGGCATTGACTGGCCCAAGATTCAGGACCAAGTGCGCGCTCAGATCATGACCACGCTTAAAACGCGAACATCAATGAGTGATATCGAACAGCATATTATCGCCGAGAGGGTGATCACCCCCACGGATTGGGAAAGGGATGACGTCTATCTCGGCGCCACGTTTAATCTCGCTCACAACATCGGCCAGATGCTTTATTTCCGGCCCCACAATAAATTCGAAGAAGTGGACCGGTGCTACCTGGTGGGCGGTGGCACGCATCCCGGCAGCGGTCTCCCCACCATCTACGAATCCGGCCGTATCAGCGCAGATCTGATCTGCGGCAAATAATCATTGTAATGCCGGTCTTCTTTGTTTCATTTCCCGTAAAAAGGACGAGTGCATTAGCAAATATGCCCGCCACTTCATTTTTGAACGCTGTTTTCTCTCCCTTTATACTCTTGTGAAAACAAAATGGAAGGACGCTCCATGGCCAAGCAGGTTGATCGCCGCGGATTTATCAAAGAAACCCTTGCTGTTACCACCGGCGCCGCTGTGGCAATGAGCATCGAGGAGCGCGTGCTCCTTGCGCATGCCCAGGATATTCCGGAAGCGCCCTCGTTGACTGTCGCCCCGCGCGAGCTTCAGTCAGGCAAGGTGGGCAAGGTTAAGATCAGCCGTTTGATCTGCGGCGGCAATCTCATCAGCGGCTATGCCCATAGCCGCGACCTCATATATGTTTCCGATCTCCTAAAACATTATTTCAATGATGACAAGGTGATGGAGACGTTCCGGCTCTGCGAAACCAATGGTGTTAACACCGCCATGCTCAAATTCGATCCGGATACGGTCCGTATTTTGAAAAAATATTGGAAAGAACAGGGTGGCAAGATTCAGTGGATTGCCCAGATCGTCAATCCGGAAATTATCCCCCAAGACGCGGAAAAGGCCATTGAAATGGGCGCGATCGGCGTATTCACCACGGGCCAAATGGGTGACGCGCTCGTAAGCCAGGGCCGCGTCGATCTACTCGCCAAAGCCGTCGAAACAGTCCATGCGCGTAACGCCATCGCCGGCATCAGTTGCCACAATCTCGAAGTAATCCTGGAATGCGAAAAGGCCGGCATCAAACCCGACTTCTACATGAAAACCTTTCATCACAAAAACTACTGGTCCGCAAAAATCGAAGAGCGGCACGACAACCTCTTCGAAGAAGATCCCGAACGCACCATCGAAGTTATGAAAAATCTAACCACTCCCTGGATTGCTTTTAAGGTTATGGCGGCTGGTGCAATTCCTGTCCGCGACGGTTTTACCTATGCCTTCGAAAACGGCGCGGATTTTATCTGTGCAGGCATGTTTGATTTCCAAGTTGCCCAGGATGCCAATATCGCCAAGGAAGTTATCGCCGAGTTTCAAACCCGCGCCCGCCCCTGGAGCGCCTGAACAAATAGAAAATCAAACAATCCAATCTCATTCTTTTTGGGCAAGAATCGACGTGAATATGATACGCAATAACTGCTTGATAACGATCATATGAGTTTTTCGAATTATTAAATTATCTTCATTCTCCAAAAATAGTGCTTATCTCCCGCCAATATGGTGGTATAATTATTTGGAATCGTGTAGTTGTACATGTTAAAGAAGGGAATAAATGTAAGAGGTGTTTATATGGCTCGTGGGATAATTGAGAGAGGGTATTTTTGTCTTTTCACCACTGTTTTTCTTATAGCCGCGGGAGTTCTTATTGCATCCAAGGCAGGGGCGCAGACAAACACACCTGCCAGCGCGGTGGACAATTTGAACCAAGCGGTTACTGCATTGATAACTGCCTCTGTGGGGGGTTCAGAAACGCCCCGCGTAGTTCGCGCACAAGACGGCGTGGTTAGGTTTGCGGGCAGCCCCCCAGGCGGAGTTTTTTGGGTCAAGGGCGCTGGAAGCACGCCAGAGTCCGCCGCGAAAGCATTTTTACAGGAACATGCCAAAGCCTTTGGCGTTAGTGCCGCTACAACGTTTAATGTAATGCGGGTCAAGCAGGATACGATCCGCAGCTATGTCCGCATGCAACAGTACATCGATGGCATACCGGTGTTTGCCGGGCAGACGATTGTTCAAGTAAGCGATTCCGGCGGCGTGGAATGCGTCATGAGCGATATTTCCCGCAGTACGGGAGGATTCTCCCTCAGCGCCGTGATGGATGAGAACACGGCGGTCGATGTGGCCATGGTAACAGGTATTAATCTGTATGGGGCGCATGCCTTGAGCACTGTGGAAGACCCGGAACTTATGGTTTTCTCTCCATGCGTGCTGAACATGAAAGGATCAGACCGCCTGGTGTGGCGTGTGGTGATTGAAGCCACGGATGGCGCGCTTATTAAAGAATTAGTGCTGGTGGACGCGGAAAACGGAAGTATTCCTCTTCACTATACCTTGATTCCAACCGCGAAAAACCGGCAGATCTATGACTCGGTTAATACGGCAGCGGATCCTGGGACACTAGTGCGTTCCGAAGGCCAGGGGGAGTGCGGTATCACGGACGCCGACCAAGCCTATGATTTCTATGGCGACACCTATGATTATTACATGAATGAGCATGGCCGCGATAGTATTGATGGTAGCGGCTACACCCTGAGCGCCACTGTCCGGTATTGTTACCCAGGCGAGGGTTGTCCCTGGGATAACGCCATGTGGGATGGCACCCGGATGTATTTCGGTCAAGGTTACGCGGCCGCCGATGATGTTGTTGCCCATGAACTGACCCACGGGGTCACCCAATATGAGTCGAATCTCGTGTACTCGGGACAATCCGGCGCCATCAATGAATCCTTTTCGGATATTTGGGGGGAATTTGTAGATTTGACGAATGGCCGGGGAACCGACACCACGGAGGTGCGATGGCTCACCGGCGAAGATCTGCCCATTGGCGCCCTCCGTTCCATGTCAAACCCGCCCGCCTACGGCTGTCCGGACAGCATGTGCAGCAGCTACTGGTATTCTGGGACAGACGATGAAGGTGGCGTGCATACAAATTCCGGCGTGGGTAACAAACTCTGTTACCTGCTCACCGATGGCGATGTCTTTAACGACGAAACCGTCACAGGCATGGGCATCTCCCAGGTGGCGGACCTTTTCTATGAGGTCCAGACAAATTTGCTGACCAGTGGCGCGGACTACGCCGATCTTTCCAATGCCCTGGATCAGGCCGCCATCAATCTGAGCCTGGGCCAAACCCAGCGTGACACTATTGCCGCCGCCTGCCGTGCCGTGAAAATCACTCCAGGATCAAGTTGTGAAAACCAAGGGAACTGCACAGGTGTTTTGTCCTTCACACAATCCAATGACGCCTCGCTCATTACCTGGGGAAATTCCGTCGCATGCGTCTATGATGGTGATTCCGGGATACACACGGACAATAGCTATCTGCGGCGTTTTGATTTGACGGAGTATGGCATCACCAATTCTTTTGATGTAACCTGCGTTGAATTTGGCGTGGATTCGTGCACGGGCGGACCCCAACCTATTACCATCAATCTCTATACGATCCCGAAGGGAATGGATTTCCTGATAGAAAACCTCTCCCTGATTGGCTCTGTCACGGATCCGGCATTTCCCGACATCAGTCTGGCCCTGGTGGGCAGAACAGTAAACGGAACTGTAACAGATCCTTCCACACTGGATCTGGCCGTAGAAATATTCACTCCAGATGGCCAAGCATCGAATTACAGTTTCTTTATCGGTTCCAACGCTGCCGGAGAAACCGCGTCAAGCTACATCGCCGCAGCCGGCTGCGATATTTCTCAACCAGTACCCTTATCAAGCCTTGGTTTCCCGGATATGCATTTGGTAATAACAGTCTTTGGAAATTTAACCGGAAGCGAAGGTGAAATCGAAGGTCAGGCAGAAGGCGAAGGTTCACCTTCCGAAGGCTCAACGGAGGAGGGAGAGGCCGAAGGTCAGGCAGAAGGTTACGCCGAAGGCGTAAGTGAAGGCCAAGCCGAGGGCGAAGGTCAAGTAGAAGGGGAAGGTTCACCTTCCGAAGGTTCAACGGAGGAAGGAGAAGCCGAAGGTCAAGCCGAGGGCATGACCGAAGGTCAAGAGGAGGGCGAAGGCACTATGGAAGGGGAGGGGAGCACAGAAGGCCAAGAAGAAAATGAAACGTGTCCGCCCTCTGCCATATTCTCTCAACCTCCCATTGAATCCACCGAATCCTGGAATGCTTTAACCTCCTCCGCAGATACAAATTTCTATGCCGCGGAACGGTTTAGCGGGTTGTCGCAACCGGTGCGCCTTGTGAAATGGTGGGGTCTTAATCTCTATTATGATGGCAGCGTATGGAACAATTGCACGATGGGTGCCAATTCGGTTCTTGTGACAATTTACGAGGATAATGCAGGGATTCCCGGAACCGAGGTGAGTTCCGCAACGATTACTCCGGAGAAAACCGATACAGGGTTGCTCTACAATGACTACCCGCTATATCGCTATGCAGCCGAACTGCCATTCGATATTTCCATTGCGGAAGGTTGGATTTCATTTAAGAGTGCCGGGGATCCAAGTTGCTGGCTTTTGTGGATGAATTCCGGCTTGGGAGATACAAACTGTGTGCAGTGGCAACAGACCAGTTATGTATACCAAGCGCACGATTTAAGTCTGTGTATGGAGCCGAAAGAGAGTGAAGGAGAAGGCATTTTGGAAGGTGAAGGCGCCATGGAGGGCGAGGGTTCACCCTCCGAAGGGTCAACGGAGGAAGGAGAAACCGAAGGTATGACCGAAGGTTATGCCGAAGGTGTAATTGAAGGCGCCGTGGAAGGCGAGGGTTCACCCTCCGAAGGATCATTGGAGGAAGGAGAAGCCGAAGGTTTTGCCGAAGGCATATACGAAGGCGCCATTGAAGGGGAGGGTGCTGTGGAAGGTGAAGGTGAGATAGAAGGCGAAGGAGAAGTCCAGAATGAATGTCCCAGCGGGGTGCCAGCCGATGGTGGCTTCGAAGCGGGGGCAGGCAGTGGATACTGGACGGAAGAATCCACAAACTATGGCACCCCTTTATGCGATACTTCCTGTAATCCAATCGCTTATTCCGGGTCCTGGTATTGTTGGTTTGGAGGCATTGAAGATATTGTGGAAGATGGCGCCATCACTCAGACAATCACCATCCCCGTTTCCACCTATGCCAAGCTGAACTTCTATATGGTTATGGGGGCAACAGGGCTTGCGGGCTATATGCAGGTTCTTGTGGATGGAAACGTGCTGTTCCAAGTCACCGAGGCGGATGTCGACTCCTACTTGGACTACACTCAGGTGTCCGTGGATCTCGCCGCCTATGCCAATGGCAATTCGCATACCTTGCGGTTGCAAAGTCATCAGAACGCCGGTTCGGGCATCCTCAACTTCTTCGTGGATGCGCTTTGCCTTGAACTTGAATCTGATGAGGGCGAAGATTCTGAAGGTTCAACGGAGGAGGGAGAAACCGAAGGACAATCCGAAGGCGTAAGCGAAGGCGACGTGGAAGGCGAGGGCGCTATCGAAAGTGAAGGCTCACCGGAGGAGGGTGCTTTGGAAGGTGAAGGCGAAGTCAACGATGGCATCCACTCCGCTGACCCGAATGGCGATCACACCATCAGCCTGTCTGAACTCCTCCGGATTATCCAATTCTTCAATTCCAACGGCTTCCATTGTCAGGCCGGATCAGAAGACGGATATGCCCCCGGACCGGGTGACACGGCCTGCGCTCCGCACGACAGCGATTACAATGCCCAGGATTGGCACATCAGCCTGTCCGAACTGCTCCGGATTATCCAGTTCTTCAATTCCGGCGGCTACCACTATTGTCCCGGAGAGGACACTGAAGACGGTTACTGCCCGGGATTGGCATAATCCCATTTGACACCACCACTTAAAAGGTCTGGGCCACTATGTCCTGGTCTTTTTAATTGCTTTTTTTTCAGGGAAAGATTACCATTAGTGTGTGTTGTTATGTAGGCGTGACGTACATGTATTTTGTGTTGTGGCAGAATGTTTGAGGAAGGAATTATTCAATGCATATTTTCCGCCTATCTGCACACAGAGCATTGTTTGTCTTTACTTTGTTGCTTGTGCTTCTTCTTTTGGTGGTGTCCCCAAGCTGGGGGGGGACGCGTACTGGACCCAGCGGCTACACCATCACGGAAGACCTTGTTTCCACGGGCGGCACGCTGCTCTTGCAGTCCGGCTTCTCCCTGAACGGTGCCACGGGTCAAATCGTGGTGGGATATTCCCTGGACGGGTCGGGCAATGTCGTGTACCACGGGGTGTTTGGCCCCTTGTCCGGTGAAGGCGAGGGCGAAGGGGAAGGAACAACCGAAGGCGAA
>Ga0116156_10000132_pt1 | contig 80412 bp, 77 predicted proteins | sample AD_UKC045_MetaG_FD_89891 | JGI IMG/M metagenome (GOLD analysis project Ga0116156, IMG submission 89891) | Active sludge microbial communities of municipal wastewater-treating anaerobic digesters from USA - AD_UKC045_MetaG | ecosystem: Engineered > Bioreactor > Anaerobic > Digestate | place: USA...
CCTTCCAACTCCTATTGTATATATCCATCGTGTATTATTGGAACAGGAGGCGATAGCTATGGGATTATCGGAAGGAAATTATCGTAGTTCGGTGCTATTCAAGAGGCGCTCTATCAGGAAGTTCAAGTCTGGCAAACCCGCGGAATGGCAAGTAAGGGCCCTGCTGGAGGCCGCGATGTGCACACCGACCGCATGCAACGGCATGCCCTTCGAGCTTATACTGATCGAAGACCGTGAAGTGCTGGACAAGCTACAGAAAGTACTGCCGTTCTCCAGGCTAAGGACCGCCCCCATGGCCATGGCTGTGATCTCCCATAAGGACTGGAAGTCAAAGCTGACCCCTTGCGGTTTGTTCATCCAGCAGGACCTAGCAGCCGTTAGCCTGCAGATATGCCTTGCCGCATGCGAGGTGGGCCTGGGGGCCTGCTGGTGCGGCGTGCATCCGGTAAAGGCGCTGGAGACGCCCGCCCGGAAGGTCCTCGGGATACCCGACGATGTCATGATGCTGTCGATCATCCCGTTCGGGGTGCCCGACGAGGAAAAATCTCCCAATGAAAAATGGGCCCCGGAAAAGGTGCATCGGGACAGATATTGATATAACGGCCTGTAACGGGCCATATATCCATATGGCTATAAGCAAATATGAGCCGAACAACCTTTTTTACTGCGTGAAGGATTATCCCAAATGTAATAGAATAGATTATTAGGTAAGTACAGCCCGGAGGTTTGAATGGCGGACATGCTAATGGGAAGCGGCCTTGATAAGGAGACCGTTGTTAAGCTAGAATCGCTCATCAACAGGATGGGCGGCGTTCTGGCAGCCAAGGTCGTCACCGACGGCTCGGGCAGGCCCATCGAGGTTCACGTTCTTACCAACCTCGAAAGGTCACCCAAACAAGTGGCAAGGGACGTGCAGTCATGCGCGGCCTCTGCCTGCGGGGTGCAGCTCGATTATAGGATCATCAGTGTGGCCCAGGTGAGCGACGATACACTTGTAAGCACTTCGATACGCCTTAAGATCAAGGGCTTCGGAGTGGCAATGGAGGACAATTCCATAATAGTAAGGGTCAGCCTCGCGAACAAGGGCGACGTATTCGAGGGAACCGCGACGGGCGTTTCGAAGTCGCAGGGTAAATATACGACGGCATCCCTTGCGTGCGTAAACAGCCTTCACAAGTTCTTAGGAGCGGACTACGTATTCTCCGTAGTCGACGTCCAGAAGACCCGGATTGCGGGCCTCGATGCATTCAACGTGGCCTTGAACAACGTCTATGACGACAGGCAGGCGATACTCACAGGGGTTGCCCTCGTACAAGACGACGAATACCTGGCCGTGATAAAAGCGACGCTGCATGCGGCCAACAGGGTCCTCGAGAAGATATGGCGCTGCAGACAACAGGGCAGCAAGGACATAGAAACCGATCTTTGATAACCTGTAGAGGCCGGGCATAAGCGAAGCGAACAGCCCATCTCATAGCGAAGGATGGAGCATTGAGGAAGGGGCTGTTTTGTGATGCGTAGACTGTTGGGAATCCTGGGCACCATCCTTGCATTCGTGCTCGTAGCAGGTGCTAACTGGAAGATCCTGCCTCCTCTGCCTAAATAATCGGCAAGAGGCATCCGCATTGAAACCAGCCCGGCCCTAGGGTTATCATTCAAGAGAGGTCATTCATGAACTTAGTCAGGTTTACGGACAAGCACTTCAGGTACATGGTGATCGGATGCGGTGCAGCTGCTTTGGTATATATCACGCTGACGCAACCGATCACCTTCAATTTCACGAATTTCCTGTTTCTCGTCCTGATGGCGACCCTTGCGGAATCCCAACCTGTTATCACCGACCAGGAGAAGACGATCTCGGTCGGTTTTGCCATCGACCTGTGCGCATTGCTGCTGTACGGTCCCCTCGCCGCCGCCTGGGTGGTCTTCCTTTCCAGCGTGTTCAGCGTGACCCACGTGAAGAGCTGGGGCTATCTGCACATGTTCAACACCCCGTTGGATTATCTCCTCTTCAACGCTATGAACCTTACATTGTCGATAATCGCATGCGGTTTCGTATACCAGCGCATGGGAGGGCCCGTCCTGGCCTACCTTACGATGAACTCGACCGTCAGCATTACGGCGATACTGGGCATGCTGAGCCAGCACGTGTTCAGCATAATATTCGGCATCATGGCACATATCATGGTCAACACTTCCGTGATCTCGATACACATATCGATAGCCACTGACCAGAAAGCCCTGATGGCATGGGCCTACAGCTTCCTGTGGTCAATTTTCAATCTTCTTACGGTCGGCCTCATGGGCGTCATGATCGCAGCGCTCTATACCAGCTACGGTGCCTTAGTCGTCATATTGTTCATGATACCCCTGCTCATGGCGAGGAACTATTTCGTCCAGTACGTCAAGATGCGCGACATCTATTTGAACACGATCATGGCGCTGACATCCGCTATAGAAGCCAAGGACGTGTACACGAAGGGCCATTCGGAGAGGGTCCAGCGCTTCAGCCTCATGATCGCAAGGGAGCTGCACCTTTCGGGCTCCCAGCTCGAGATGCTGAGATATGCGGCGATACTCCATGACATAGGCAAGATAGGAATCAGCGAGAGCATCCTGAACAAACCGGCCAAGCTTGAGAAGAGCGAGTTCGAGAAGATCATGGAGCATCCTCTCATAGGCTCCAAGATCGTAGAGGAGATCGACTTCCTCAGCAGGGCCTCAAAGATAATACGAAGCCATCATGAGTACTATGACGGATCCGGCTATCCTGACGGGCTCAAGGGTGAGGAGATCATGCTAGAATCCCAGATACTGGCCGTGGCCGACGCTTATGACGCCATGACGACGACAAGGCCGTACAGGGAGGCGTTCACCGAAAAGGGCGCATGGGACGAGCTGACGAATGGATCCGGCAAGCAGTTCTCCCCGGAGGTCGTTAAGGCCTTCAGGAGGGCAATAGATAAGAAACAGGAGATCAGCGATGCTTTTTGAAGCCGTGCTCTTCGGCCTTGCGGCAGGCCTTATGCTCGGAGGGAGCCTGAAGTCCCTCGCCAAGGCATCATTCAGGTGCCTTCCTTTGATATTCCTCGCGGCGGCGATAGACTTCGCCATGTCTACGAAGCTCGGCGTCATGGCAGCTGCGCTCGGAGGATGGGCCGTGATCACAGCTACCTTGCTCCAGACGCTTCTGCTCCTGGTTTTCGTGCTGGGTAACATGGACAAGCCGCCATTGTGGCTGATAGGGCTGGGAGGCATGATGAACTCGGCGGCGATACTCGCAAACTCCGGAATGATGCCGATAAGCCCCCAGATACTGGTGCTGGCCCCGGATTCTCAATATACGCTCACGCTGCTTGCCGGCAAGGTTGCGAACTACACCCTGGCCAGCCCTGCGACGAAGCTCCTGTTCCTGTCCGACATAATCCCGTACAGGGGCTTTACCTTCTATATGATAAGCGCCGGCGACATGGTGACGTCCGCCGGGCTCATAATCCTTATCATTTCCCTTATGCAAGCCTATAGCCCCAAGCACACTTTCTACCCGAGCAAGGTGTTCGACACGCTGGACGATCCACCGTCCAGCGACTGATCTACCTGGGCAGAAGACCGTCCGCTATTACTGCGAAACCCTCTGGGAGCTCCCCTGTAGGTTCTTCCGCATCGACCTCGTATGTGAGCGTTATGTCCCTAGCCCTCCCGCCCCTGAAGCCGTCCTTGACTGAAGCCGGCCTTATGTCTCCTTTCACAACGAGGCCCACGCTCAAAAGGAGCCTGTCAACCGCTTCCTTGACGCCCTCTCCGGTCCTTGCGTACGTCCAAGGCACTTCAGGCGCATCGGAACCGGGCCTTTTGTATGCGACGTATCCGCCGCCCAGATGCACCAATAGGTTTACGCGCACCCTGACTGGTTCGTAACCTCCGGTCTCGGGGGGCTTGTAGTAAACAGAACCCAGGAATTCGTCGGGCATGTACTGCTGCTTCACCCACCCGCCGGGAGATTCGTGCGGGTATTTGTACCCGATGCCCTTTCCCAGCTCTGCCGCACCTCTATAACCGCCCGACTGCAGATGCTGAGGCACCTGGCCGAGGGGCTTGTCCTTAAGGTCCTCCATCGCTTCGTCTATCGCCATGACAACAGCGTTGCTCTTGGGCGCGGTAGCGATGTGTATGGTGGCCTGAGCGAGCGTAATCCTCGCCTCAGGCATCCCCACGTGCTCCACCGCATACGCCGCTGCCGCCGCGACGCCCAATGCCGTAGGGTCGGCCATGCCTACGTCCTCCGAGGCATGGATCAGTATGCGACGCGCTATGAACCTTGGGTCCTCGCCCGATTCGAGCATCCTGGCGAGATAATGCAAGGCGGCGTCAGGGTCGGAGCCTCTCATGCTCTTTATGAAGGCGGATATCACGTCATAGTGGATGTCGCCCTGCATGTCGTATTTCAGAAGGGTCCTTCCCAGTATATCCGATACGAGATCAATCCCTACTTTGGGCCCTTCGGCCGCTATCGAGGCCATCTCCAGCACGTTCAGCGCTATCCTGGCGTCGCCTCCGGCATGCTTCGCTATATATTCGAGCGCCTTAGGGTCGAACTCAAGGCCGCTTCCGCCCAGGCCCCTCTCCGAATCGCGAGTCGCCCTCTCAAGAAGGCTCAGGAGGGCTTCGTGTCCTATAGGTTTCAGCATGAATATCCTGGAACGCGAGACGAGCGGTGCCACAATATCGAAGAACGGGTTCTCGGTAGTGGCGCCTATGAGCGTGATGGATCCGTCCTCCACGGCCGGCAGCAGGGCGTCTTGTTGCGATTTGTTGAAGCGGTGTATCTCATCGATGAAGACGACCGTCTTGGCCCCCTTCATAGCGAGGTCGTCCCTCGCCTCCCCGATGACCCTCCTTATGTCGGCGACGCCGGAGTATACGGCGTTGAGCCTCACGAACCTGGAGCTCGTCATCTCTGCGACCACGTCGGCGATGGTGGTCTTCCCCGACCCAGGCGGGCCGTACAGCACGATCGAGCCGAGCCTGTCCGATTCTATGGCCCTCCTCAAGGGCCTTCCCCTGCCAAGCAGATGGTCCTGCCCCACTATCTCATCCAGGCTCCTAGGCCTCATCCTCGCCGCCAGCGGCATCGTTTCGATGCCCGCTTCGAAAAGCATCCGGGACACTGCCACACTCCCTCCGGCATATAGCAAGACCCCGCGATGCCGTATTGCGATGCTTTTCTTCCCTGTCCCCGACAGGTGGATGTCCCACTTTCAGCTTTTCGGATCCGCGACTTGTGCGGCATGCGAGCCACTGATCGATGAGGGCTTCCGTTTCTTAGCTTGTAGGAAGAAAGTCCCGTTGCAATACGCACACAGCAGGGTCAATCTCGCGACACATATTCCGTTCGTCTACCTATATTCTACACCTAAAGGGAATCAAGCGGTAGAGCTAGGCCTTACAGCAAGGAGGCGATGGCACCTTAATCCTGCTTACAGGCCCTCGTCCTAGCCCTTCCTGGATCCGGGCTTGTACGGGAACGAGCCTTCCTTGCACAGCGGGCAGTTATCCGCCGACCAGGACAGGACCTCCATCTTTAGCACGCTGTAAAGAGGGTAGCCCAGGTCGGCCTTGCCGCCGCTCCTGTCGACCAGGCACGCAATCCCCACGACTTCACAACCTGCCGCCTTGGCCATGTCCGCCACTTCCTTGGCAGAACCTCCCGTCGTGACGACGTCCTCGCATACCAGGACCTTCTCCCCGGGATTCAAAGAAAAGCCCCTCCTCAAGGTCATCTTCCCCTCCTCGCGTTCGGCGAAGATCGCCCTTGCGCCCAAGGCCCTTCCCACCTCGTAAGCCAGCGTGATGCCTCCCATGGCGGGACCTATCGAGACATCGACCTTACCCTCGGTAAGCTTTGAGACTATCTCCTTGGCCAGCCTGGCGCACAGGTCGGGATGCTGTGTCACCAGCGCGCACTGCAGGTACTTGTCGCTGTGCCTGCCAGAAGTGAGCAGGAAATGCCCCTTCAGCATGGCCCCGTTGTCTTCGAAGGCCTTGATCACTTCCCTATCTTCCATCCTTTCCCGCCTCCATCTCCCCGATTATCGACCTGTAGGCCGCCAGAGGGTCTTCGGCCTTGGTTATCGGCCTGCCGACGACGATGTAGTCGGCCCCCTCCTTCATCGCCTCGTACGGCGTGAACACCCTCTTCTGGTCGCCTTTCTCGGACCAGGAAGGCCTCACCCCCGGGCAAACCAGCTTGAAGGCCTCGCCGAATCGTTGCCTCATCGGCCTGATCTCATGCGGTGAGCACACTACGCCGTCCATGCCGCAGCCCTTCGCGAGCTCCGCCAGCCTTACCGCGACGTCCGAGGCCGTGGCGTCCGCGAAGCCCACCAGCCTTATGTCGGCATCGTCGAGGCTCGTGAGCACAGTCACTGCTATGATCAGCGGCTTTATTCTCCCTGCCGAAGCCTGGTCCCTTGCGGCCAGGGCCGCTTTCATCATCGCCGGACCTCCGGACGCATGCACGTTAATCATATCGGCTCCGCTGATGAGCGCCTGGCTTACGGCCCCCGCCACGGTCTGCGGTATGTCGTGGAACTTAAGGTCGAGGAACACCCTCTTGCCCATCGACTTTAGCTCTCTGACCGCCTCTCCCCTGCTCGCCAGGTACAGCTCCAGCCCCACCTTGAAATGTTCCGCCTCTGGCAGCGACCTGACCAGCTTGGAGGCCTCGGACCACACGGGATAATCCAGCGCGACTATCAGCCTTTCGTTCATCTTCATCCTGCTACCTTCCTTCCAGGGCAGGCCGCCCCGACAATCTCTCTGATGGAGGCCAGGCCCTCGTCCTTTACGTACCTGCTAAGCCCCTCGATTATCCTCGGGATCGCCATCGGGTCCGCGAGCTGCGCGGTCCCGACCGCGACCGCCGAGGCGCCCGCCATCATGAACTCCAGCGCGTCCTCCGCAGAGGATATGCCCCCCATGCCGATTATCGGTATCGACACCTTCTGTGCCGTCTGCCACACCATCCTCACGGCAACGGGCCTCACGGCGGGCCCGGAAAGGCCGCCGGTCTCGTTGGCAAGGTAAGGCTTCCTCGCCTTTACGTCTATGCTCATACCCAGAAGGGTGTTGATCATGGAGATCGCATCCGCCCCCTCGTCCTCGCACGCCTTGGCCACTTCAGCAATGTCCGTTACGTTGGGCGTAAGCTTCATTATGATGGGCATGCCCACCGCCCGCCTGACCGCCTCAGTCACCTTGGCGGCGCCTTTGGCCGAAGAACCGAAGGCGAGGCCGCCTTCCTTCACGTTCGGGCAGGATATGTTTATCTCCAGGGCGTCGGCTCCGCCGTCCTGCTCGACGGCTTCGGCCACCTCCACGTAATCCTCGATAGTCGAGCCCGCCACATTGATTATCAGCTTCGTGCCTATCCCTTTCAGCGCCGGGGCTATCCTCGCCATGTACTCGCGAAGGCCGGGATTCTCCAGTCCTATTGCGTTGAGCATGCCGGACGGCGTCTCGCAGGTCCTCGGGGGAGGATTGCCGGCCCTTGGCAGCGGGGTGAGCGCCTTCACGACTATCGCGCCCATCATCGCCGGGTCGAAGAAATCCCTGTAGCAATCGGCGAAGCCGAACGTCCCCGACGCGCTCATAACCGGGTTCTTCATCTCGAGCCCAAAAAGCTCGGTCTTAAGCGCATCGTTCACCGCAAGACCTCCTCCGCCCTGAACACGGGCCCGTCCTTACAGACCTTGAGCCACGCCCCGTCCTTCTCTGCCTGGTCGCAGGTGCAGCCGTTGCACGCCCCTACTCCGCAGCCCATCCTCGTCTCCAGCGAGACCTCGAGGGAAAGCCCGGCTTTTGCGCAGACTTGCTTTACAGCCTTCAGCATCGGTACCGGCCCGCACGCGTAAACCATGTCGAAGCGTCTTTCTGCGATCAGCCTCTTCAGCGGCCCCGTCACCAGCCCCAGCTCTCCCATGCTGCCGTCTTCCGTGGCCACTATGCAGCCTACTTCGAGAACGTCCGATTCCATAAGGCACATCCTGTCCTTGGCCCCTGCCAAAAGGAGTGCTTTTCCCCCTTCGCGCTCGATCGCTTCCTTCAGGAAGAACAGCGGCGCAAGGCCCGTGCCCCCTCCTACCAGGATGCAATCCTTCGCACCCGTCGTGAAGCCATGCCCCAGCGGGCCGTATATCCTCACCGTATCGCCCTTTCGCCTCCCGGCCAGCCAGCCGGTCCCTTTCCCGACCACGGCGAACCTTAGCGTCACCGAGCCGTCGGCAGGATCCGCCCCGGATACCCCCAGCGGCCTTGCCAGCAATGCATCCTTGGCCTCGGTGGATACCATCACGAACTGACCCGGCCTGGCGGATCTTGCGATGCTAGGGGCGCGAAGGACCATCCTCTTCATGCCCTCGGCTATATCGGCAACGCTCACGACCATCGCCTCTTCAGAAACCATTCCGGACACTAGCAGTCCTCCTTCAGGATATTCCGACGTGTTCCCTTAATGACCTGACCCCGAGCCTTCCGCCCTTTACCAGGCCCTTCATGTGCCTTATCACATCCAGCAGGCCGGATGCGGTGTCGAGCGATGTCATGCACGGCAGGTTGAACTCCACCGCCGCCCTCCTGATCCTGAAGCCGTCCCTTACGGGCTCCTTGCCTCTTGCGGGCGTGTTTATGACGAGTCCGACCTCACCGGACCTTATCAGACCGAGCACGTCCCGTCCGGGGGATCCGATCTTCCCGACCTCGAACACGGATATGCCGTTCTCCCTTAGGTATTTCGCCGTCCCGGGTGTGGCCCAGACCGAGAAGCCCAGTTCCGAATACCCCTTGATTATCGGCAGGGCCTCGGCCTTGTCCTTGTCCGCGAGCGTCGCGAGTATGGCCCCGTGCTCCGGTATCTTGTAACCGGCGCCCAAGAAGGCCTTCATGAGCGCCTTTTTGTAGTCCTTGTCCAGGCCGATAACCTCGCCCGTGGATTTCATCTCCGGCCCGAGCGATATCTCCACGTCGGTGAGCTTGTTGAACGAGAACACGGGCATCTTCACGGCATACACGTCGGCCTGCCTGTACAGGCCGCCTTCGTATCCGAGCTCCTTAAGGCTGCTTCCAAGGGATGCCGCGGTGGCCAGCTTGACCATCGGTATGCCGGTGACCTTGCTCATGAACGGCACGGTCCTGCTGGCCCTCGGGTTCACCTCGATTATGTAGAGCTTGCCGCGGTGTATGACGTACTGCACGTTCATCAGGCCCTTTACCTTGAGCGCCCTTCCCAGCCTGACGGTGGTCCTGACTATCTCTTCCTTCTCCTGCTCCGAAAGGTTTACCGTCGGATAGATCGCCGTGCTGTCCCCCGAGTGCACGCCGGCCCTTTCCTGATGCTCCATTATGCCGGGGATGAGCACCTCCCTGCCGTCGCATACGGCGTCCACCTCGACTTCGCGCCCCAGCAGGTACCTGTCAACCAGGACGGGGTGCTCGTTGGACACCTTGACCGCCTCGTTGAGGTACTCCTCGAGGTCGGCCTCGTTGTATACGATCTCCATCGCCCTTCCGCCGAGCACGTAAGACGGTCTGACCAGCACCGGGAAGCCGAGTTCCGCCGCTATGCCATGGGCTTCGGTGCGGGTCCGGGCCATCTTGCCGGCCGGCCTCGCCAGACCGAGCTCCTCAAGCAGCGCGTCGAACTTCTCCCTATCCTCCGCGGCGTCTATGTCATCTACCGAAGTGCCTAGTATCTCCACTCCGTGCGCCGCCAGCGGCTCCGCGAGGTTGATCGCCGTCTGGCCGCCGAACTGCACCATGACCCCCAGGAGCTTTTCGTTGTCCAGCACGTCGAGCACGTTCTCTAGCGTCAGCGGCTCGAAGTAGAGCCTGTCAGAAGTGTCCGGATCGGTCGATACCGTCTCTGGGTTGGAGTTTATGATTATCGACTCATACCCCATGGCCTTCAGGGAAAGCGACGCCTGCACGGAGCAGTAGTCGAATTCCACGCCCTGCCCTATCCTGATGGGGCCCGAGCCGAGCACCACCACCTTCTTGCGCCCGGTCGGCACAGCCTCGTTGGCCTCGCCGTAAGCCGAATAGAAGTAAGGCGTCCTTGCCTCGTATTCTCCGGCGCACGTGTCTACCATGTGGTAGCAGGGCACCAGGCCGCGCCGCGCCCTCTGCTGCCTGAGCTCGTCTTCGGTGCAGTTGAGCATCCTTGACAGCTGGTAGTCGGAGAAACCGCACTTCTTGGCCTTGAGCCAGTCCTCGTTGGTCCACTTGCGCTTCGACGAAAGCTGGCCTTCTAGCCAGACGATATGCTCTATGTTGTCGAGGAAGAACACGTCTATCTTGGTGGCCGCATGTACCTGCTCGATGCTTATGCCGCGCCTTAGAGCTTCGGCCACGGCGAATATCCTCTCGTCGTCGCCCCTGCCCATCTTGGCGAGCAGCGTGTCGACGTCCATCTTCTCCATCTCGGGCACCAGAAGCCCCGTGAAGCCCGCCTCAAGAGATCTTACGGCCTTGAGCAGCGCCGCAGGGAAGTTCCTGCCCAGCGCCATAACCTCGCCTGTCGCCTTCATCTGCGAACCAAGCTTACGGCCCGCCCCCTTGAACTTGTCGAAGGGCCAGCGTGGCACCTTGGCCACGACATAGTCGACCACCGGCTCGAACATCGCCGAGGTGTTGCCGGTGACGCCGTTCACGATCTCATCGAGCGTAAGGCCGAGTGCGATCTTCGACGCCACCCTTGCTATCGGATAGCCCGTCGCCTTCGACGCGAGCGCCGACGACCTGCTCACCCTCGGGTTCACCTCTATGAGGTAGTAGGCGGCGCTGTCCGGGTCCAGCGCGAACTGGATATTGCAACCTCCTTCTATCTTAAGCGCCCTGATTATCCTTATCGCAGAGCTCCTTAGCATCTGGAAGTCCCTGTCAGAGAGCGTCTGCGTGGGAGCCACTACTATGCTGTCTCCCGTGTGTATGCCGACCGGGTCTACGTTCTCCATCGAGCAGACCACGATGCAGTTGTCGGCCGAGTCCCTTATGACCTCGAACTCGATCTCCTTCCAGCCAGCTACGCTCCTTTCTATGAGGAGCTGCTTGTTCATGGAGTATATCAGGCCTTTTGACGCCACCTGGGCCAGCTCTTCCGGGCCGGACGCAAAGCCTCCGCCGGTGCCGCCCAGCGTATAGCCAGGACGCACTATCACGGGATATCCTATTGCCCCGGCCAGCTCCACGGCCTCTTCGACGCTGCTTACGATGCCGCTTCCCGGTACCGGTTCACCAAGCTCCTGCATCGTCTCCTTGAAGAGCTCCCTGTCCTCGGCCTTACGTATAGAGCCGACCGGAGTGCCCAAAAGCTTGACGCCGTATCTCGCCAGCACCCCCCTTTGGTCCAGCTCCACCGCCATGTTCAGCCCCACCTGGCCGCCGAGCGTCGGCAGCAGGCCGTCGGGCCTTTCCCTGTCTATGATCTCCTCAACGGCTTCCGGGGTGATCGGCTCGAGATAGACCTTGTCCGCCATGTCCACGTCGGTCATGATCGTCGCGGGGTTGGAATTGACCAGCACCACGCTTATGCCCTCCTCCCTGAGGGAGCGGCATGCCTGGGAGCCGGCGTAGTCGAACTCGGCCGCCTGGCCTATGACGATCGGCCCCGATCCGATGACCAGGACCTTCTTGATGGAGCTATCTCTTGGCATATATCCCACCCCTCTCGTCGACGAGGCGAATGTAGTCCGTGAATATGTGCGACGTGTCCCCGGGTCCGGGGAACGCCTCGGGATGGAACTGCACGGAGAAAATGGGCAGCTCCTTGTGCCTCATGCCCTCCACCGTGCCGTCGTGCAGGTTGTAGTGGGTGATCTTCCAGTCGTCCTGGAGGCCCTCAGGATCGAGGGCGTAGCCGTGGTTCTGCGACGTGATGTAGCACTTGCCTGCCTCGATGTCCTTTACCGGGTGGTTCGCCCCCCTGTGTCCGAACTTCATCTTCACCGAGACGGCCCCCGTCGCAAGCCCCAGCAGCTGATGCCCGAGGCATATTCCCATCATGGGCGTGCCAGTTTCCATAATCTGCCTTATCGGCCCGAGGGCGTACTCAACATCCTTGGGGTCCCCGGGGCCGTTGGACAGCACCACGCCCGCGACTCCTCCTTCAAGGGCCTGTCCGGCGGAAGACCACGCCGGCAGCACCCTCACCCTCAGGCCGAGGCTGACCAGGGAGTCTATCACGTTCGCCTTCACTCCGAAGTCGAACAGCGACACCGTCCTTGGACCGTCGCCGATCTCATATGCCTTCTCAGTAGTCACGGACCTGACCAGGGACGGGCCGCCGAATGCAGGCAGCGCCCTGGCTTCTTCCGAAAGCAAGGACGGATCGGCTTCGCACGCTATGATGCCCGGCATGGTACCGCAGGTCCTGATATGGAGGGTGAGGGACCTTGTGTCCACTCCCTTCATGCCGACAACACCGTTCTCCACGAGGTACGTGTGCAGCCTCTTCTCGGCCCTGTAGTTCGAAGGCTGGCCGCACAGCTCGGTTACCAGCAGCCCTTTAGCGTGGCACCTTGAGGACTGCACGTCCTTGCGGTTAGTGCCGTAGTTGCCGACCATAGGATATGTCATGACGATCATCTGGCCTTCGTAGGAAGGATCCGTCAGCATCTCCTGGTAGCCGGTCATGCTGGTGTTGAACACGACCTCGCCGGTCGCTTTACCTACGAGTCCTATCGATTTGCCCCTGAAGACGCTCCCGTCCTTAAGAGCCAGGTATGCTATCAAATGCGCCACCTCCTGACCACGCCGTCGAGCATGGCCGCCCTTCCTGCGATGATCGTGGCGCGCGGCCAGCCGGAAAGCTCCATGCCGCCCGCGGGGCTGTTCTTGCCCCAGGAGGCGAAATCCTTCGGTTCGACGGCCCTTACCGTTTTCGGGTCGATCAAGGTGATGTCGGCCACGGACCCTTCCGACAAGCTCGGAGGAGCGCAGCCAAGGACCCTGGCGGGTCCTGTCGTGAAGCGGGCTATGAAGTCGGAAGGTTCCATCCCGAGCCCTATCACCAACGCGGTCCATGACATGGCTATGGCGGTCTCCAGGCCCGAGATGCCGTTGGACGCCGCCTTGAATTCCTTCTTCTTCTTTTCGTCAGACCACGGTGCATGATCCGTCGCGATCGCGTCCACAAGGCCGTTCTTCGCCGCCAGCGCCACGGCCGCGCGGTCTTCCTCACCCCTTAGCGGAGGGTTCACCTTCGCATACGTTTCGAAGCCGGCGAGCAGCTCGTCCGTAAGGGCCAGATGGTGCGGCGTCACCTCGGCGCTGATGTTCGCGCCGTAGCCTTTCGCCCAGTTGAACAGGCTTATAGAAAGTCCCGTGCTAAGGTGGGCCAAATGAAGCCTGCCCTTCGTCCTTATCGCCAGGACAAGGTTCCTCGCCACCATGCACTCCTCAGACGCCCTCGGTATAGGGTTCAGCCCGAGCCATGTGGTCACGGGGCCCTCGTTGGCCTCACCACCGTTAGTGAGGGTCAGATCCTCGCAGTGCTCGATAATCGGCCTTCTTACTATCTTCGAATACTCCAGCGCCCTTCTCATCATCTCGCCGTCGGCCACGGGGCTTCCGTCATCCGAGAACGCGACCGCGCCCTTCTCGGCCATGAGCGCAAGCTCGGCAAGCTCCAGTCCCTGCCTGTTCTTCGTGATCGTACCTATCGGCAATACCCGGACGTTCGCCTCGCTTCGGGCCTTGAGCGTTATGTACTCGACCATCGCCGGGCTGTCTACGGGGGGTGTCGTGTTGGGCATGGCGCACACTGCCGTAAAACCGCCGGCGGCTGCGGCCTGTGTGCCGCTTTCTATCGTCTCGTCCGCCGAGCCGGGCTCCCTTAGGTGGCAGTGCAGGTCCATGAAACCTGGAGCGACGAGCATGCCGTCGGCGTCGATGGTCTCCTTGGCGAAGACGTCCTCGAGCCTGCCTACCGCCGCCACCAGCCCGTCGTGCACGGCCACGTCGGCGAGCGTATCAAGTCCCGTGGAGGGGTCGATCACCCTTCCACCTCTGATGAGGATGTCGGCTTTCATCAGCAACCCTCCCCTATCATCATGTCCATGAGTGCCATCCTGACGGCGACGCCGCATGTGACCTGCTGGTTTATCTGCGACTGCGACCCGTCGGCGGCTGGGTTCGATATCTCTACGCCCCTGTTCATCGGGGCGGGATGCATCACGTGCGCGCCGGGCCTGGCCTTTTCGAGCTTCTCGGGCGTCAGCCCGTACAGCCTGTGGTACTCCCTCACCGAGGGGAACAGGCCCGCCCTCTGCCTTTCGAGCTGTAGCCTCAGCATCATGACCACGTCAGCGCCATCGAGCGCCTTGTCCATGTCGTACGTGGCCTCGGCCCCGAGAACCTCGGGGTTTTCCGGCATAAGCGTCGGAGGCGCGCATATGACGACGGAGGCGCCCATCTTGCCCAGGCAGATGCAGTCGGACTTGGCGACTCTGCTGTGGGCGATGTCGCCGATTATGGCGATCCTCTTGCCTTCCACGGTGCCCATAAGCTCCAGCATCCTCATGAGGTCCAGCAGGGCCTGCGTAGGATGCTCGTGCATGCCGTCGCCGCCGTTTATCACAGGAGGCTCTACATAGGAGGCGAACAGGTTCGCCGCGCCGGACACATCGTGCCTTATAACAAAAAGGTCCACCCCCATCATCTGGAGGGTGAGACCCGTGTCTTTCAGCCCTTCTCCCTTCGCGGCGCTGGAAGTCGATATCTCGACGTTCAGGACCTCGGCGCCTAGGTACTTAGCCGCCAGCTCGAAGGAGCACCTGGTCCTGGTCGACGGCTCGAAGAACAGCGTAGATACGGTCTTCCCCGCCAGGACGTCCATCCTCGCCTTCTCGGCGAAGACCTTCCTCTTGTAGAACGCGGCCCTCGCCATGACGGCCTCGATCTGCAGCCTGTCAAGGTCTTCCATGCTCAGAAGATCGTAAGGCAACCCGGCCATTCCATCATCCCCTTCATAACGTCTTCGAGGACGGCCCTCGTAAAAAAGCCTGCCGTCCTTTAAGGTCCGGCAGGCTCGTAGTGCATGCTTCTGCTGACTCCGCCTTTGCCAGCCTCTCAGGACTGAGTTAAAAGCGCGGTTTCTACTGTAAAGATTATGCCCTTCGAAGGTTAACAAGTCAAGGCGAATGTTCGCCCGTCTAGGGCCTTACCGCCCTTTGAACATGCTGGGCCAAATCATCGAAACGGACTTCCAGCTGGTTTCCTTCTGCCATGTCCTTGACCACGGCCACGCCTTTCGCGATCTCCTCGTCGCCGATGATCGCAACGAACCTGGCCCCCAGCTTGTCCGCATATTTCATCTGGGCCTTAAGGCTCCTGCCGATAGTGTCGAACTCGGCGGCAAGACCATCCTCCCTGAGCTTAAAGGCGAGCTCCATGGCCTTGGCGGTCCCCGCCTCGCCCAGTCCTGCCAAGTAGGCCACGGGCTTCGCGGAATCCACTTCGAGCCCTCCTTGCGCCCTGGCTACGGTTATGAGTCGTTCCATTCCGCAGGCCACGCCTACAGAAGGAGTCGGCGCCCCTCCGACCTCCTGGACAAGGCCGTCATAGCGACCGCCGCCGCCTATCGCGTCCTGGGAGCCGAGCCCCTCGGACGTGAACTCGAAAGTCGTCTTCGTGTAGTAGTCCAGGCCCCTCACCAGCCTGGGGTCCTTTACGTACTCCACGCCCAAGGCCTTAAGGCAGCCCTTCAGCTTCGTGAAGTGCTCGAGGCAGTCACCGCAGAGGAAATCCTCCACTTCAGGAGGATCGGGCACGATCGCCCTGCATTCGGGCGACTTGCAGTCGAGCAGCCTAAGCGGGTTGACCTCGAACCTCTTCTTGCAGGATTCGCAAAGTGACTCAAGGTTCGGCCTGTAGGCGTCCTTGAGGGCCTCCTTGTAGCGGGGCCTGCAATCTGGGCAGCCTATCGAGTTGAGGTGCACCTTCACCTGCTTTATCCCGAGCATCTTGAAATAGTCGAGGCTGAACCTTATGACCTCGGCGTCCGCCATCGGGGAGGCCGATCCCGTGTATTCGATCCCCATCTGGTGGAACTGCCTGAACCTTCCGGCCTGCGGCCTTTCGTACCTGAACATGGGCCCGAAGTAGAACAGCTTGGTGGGCTGGGCCTTGGCGCCCATGTTGTGCTCCACGAAAGCCCTCATGACCGGCGCGGTGTTCTCAGGCCTCAGCGTGATGCTCCTGCCGCCCCTGTCGCTGAAGGTGTACATCTCCTTCTCGACTATGTCGGTGGCCTCTCCGACGCCGCGAACGAAAAGCTCCGTATGCTCGAATATCGGGGTCCTTATCTCGGAGTATCCGTACAGGTCGGCGAGCTGCCTTAGCGCTTCTTCGGCCCTCTGCCAGAGCCTCGCCTCCTCGAACATTATGTCCCTGGTGCCCCTCGGGGCGGTGATTTCCATGTCAATCGCACCTCTCGTACGTCGAATATGCGTCTGGGCGGGAAGCCCCGCCCAGTTCGCAGTCCATATCTTCTGAGCTAGTTAGTGCTGTTTGCCGTTCCTGATTCTTGTGCCTTGAGGGCGTCGCTCACGGCCTTCGAGAACATCTCGTTGACCTTTACCGTGTTCATGCCGCCCTTCTTCATGTCCTCTATGACATAGTTTATCGACTGCAGTATGCTAAGGTTCGTACCGGCCAGCTTCACCGCAGATTCCACATCCGCGTAGGCTGCGTCGTCCAGCTTCTGCATCGCGTTTATCTCGGCCCTCGTAAGGTAGATGGTGAAATCCTCACCGAGCTCCATCGCCTTGCCCATGCTTATCATGGCGTCCTCGAAGGTCCCCTTCTTGGCCTGTGCCATCGCGAGGCTGCACCAGAGGTAGGGATCCTGCTCGTTGTCCTTTAGCGAGGTCTTGTAATAGCTTATGCTCTTGTCGTACTCGCCTTCGGCATAGGCCCTGTATGCTAGGACCCTGGTCTCCTTGATCTCGATCTTGCCGTCCGCCAGGGCCTGCTCTCTGAGCTTCTTTATATACGCGCTGTTCGCATCCCTCTGCCTTTCGTAGGTAAGGGTGTTGGTGATCTCCTCTTTTACGTCGTCCAGCACGAGCTTGGAGTTTCTCGCCTTCCTTATCGCGAACTCGGCCTGTACGTCCGCATCGGACACGGCCGCGTACGTGGCGCTGATGCTGAGGAACGAGTCGTAGAGGGCGTTCTCGGTCACGTAAGTCCTGAAAGTGGACTCGGTGAAGGCCCAGTTGTTCAGGAACGTGGTCCAGTTGTCCTGGCTGCTCCCGGCTATCTGCTCCTTCTGCTTCGCCACCTCGGCGTCTATGACTTCCTTGCTGAGGTTGACCTTGGCGGCCGCCGCCGCCGCCAGCACGAGCTCCTTGTCGACGACCAGGTCCATGACCGTCGAGCGCAGCTGGTCGAGCATGTCATACCTGACCGTGCCGAGCTGGCTTCTAAGCTGGAACTGGTTTATGAACTCCCTCTCGTATTCCAGCCTCGTGACTTTCCTGCCGTTCACTACGGCGACAGTGGTCCTCCAGTACTTGCTGGTGGTAGTTGACGAGCTGCCCGAAAACAGGCCAGGAATTATCATGGCCAGTACCAGCACCGCAGCTAGGATTATTATTAGCATTCCCGCGTTCTTGCGCATCTTGATGATCAATTGATTTGCCCCCAGTCATCAGACAGAATCTAGAATATTTTATCCCATGCCTTCGCGAAAGTCAAATGCTCGCCCAGCTTAGATGCTATTTAGAAGCGCCGTCACACGCGCTTTCTCCTTGCCCAGCGTGGTCTCGGGCCCATGCCCTGGATATACCTTGACTTCATCATCCATAGTGAAAATCTTCACCAATATTGATTCCTTGAGCATCTCGATGCTCCCGCCCGTCAGATCGGTCCTTCCCACGCTGCCAAAGAAGAGCGTGTCCCCTGAGAAAAGCACGCCGTGGTCCGGAAGGAAGTAGCTAACGCCTCCTTCTGTGTGCCCCGGAGTATTAATCGTCCTTATCCTTATGCCCGCGACTTTCCTGTCGTCCGAATCGTCCAGCCTCACGTCCGCCGACCTGAAACCGTCTGGCTTTACCGCCAGCAGGCCAAACGGGTCGCTGGACATTTCGAGCATGGGTGCGTCGGCGGATCCTATGTATATGGGGGCTCTGGTGTCGGCTCTGAGCTCTCCGGCCGCTCCTATGTGGTCCGGATGCCAATGGGTCAGCAAGATCGCCTCGAGCTTGAGCCCAAGCCCGTGAAGCCTTCCTAGCACCTTTGCCTCGTTGGCGCCCGGGTCGAAGCACACCGCCCCTAACTGTCCTTTCTCGTATGCTATATAACAGTTCGTTTGCAAAGGCCCCACGATGAGCCTCACTACTTCTAACGACATCCGATCACCTCAGAATTGCTTCCTGCTGTCTATGAGTATGGTCACGGGGCCGTCGTTCACGAGGGCGACTTCCATCTTCGCCCCGAAGACCCCCCTTTGGACCTCTATGCCCTTCGATTCCAACTTGTCGATGAACAGCTCGTACATGCTCCGTCCTAGTTCTGCCCCCGCGGCCTCCGTGAAGGATGGCCTCCTGCCTCCCCTGGCGTCCCCGTACAGGGTGAACTGCGAGACTGCCAGCACCGCGCCTTCGACGTCCGTAAGCGAAAGGTTGAACTTCCCGTCACCGTCATCGAACACCCTAAGACCCGCCACCTTATCAGCAGTGTACGAGGCGTCCTTCTCCCCGTCGTCCTTCGCCACGCCCAGAAGCACCAGGAACCCGGCCCCTATTAGGCCCACCGTATCGCCGTCTACTTTGACCGAAGCCTCCTTGACCCTCTGAACGACAGCCCTCATCTGTCCTCCTATATCCTGGTCACTTCTTCGACGCCCTGGATCTTCCTCATCTTGGTCATGATCGAGTTAAGGTAGTTGATGTCCCTGATCTCCATCCTCACGTGCACCTTGGCCGTGCCCGACTTGTAGGCCTTGGCGCTGGCCGACACGAGCGCGACTTCCATCTCGGCGATTATCTTCGTTACGTCGTTCAGGAAACCGCTGCGGTCCTTCCCCACGATCTCGATGGATACCTGGTAGAGCCCCCTCATCGACTTGCTCCAGGACACGCTGACCTGGCGCTCGGGCTCGCTCGCCGTTATCAGCTTGCCTTCCTCGCAGTCCGCCCTATGGACGGACACTCCCCTTCCGCGGGTGATGAAGCCCACTATAGGCTCTTCCGGCACTGGGGAGCAGCATTTGGCGAACCTCACCAGGCAGCCCTCCAGCCCCGATACCACCACGCCCTTGGAGACAGCCTGTATGCTGGAGGCTTTCTTCAGCTTCAGCTCCGGTTCGGGAAACTTCTCGGGATACAGCCTGCCCACGACGGCAGTCGGGGATATCTTGCCGTAACCTATCGACAAGAGCAGCTCGTCCATCCCGGAATAGCCGCTCTTCCTGGCCTCCTCGTCGAGCCTTTCTTCCTTCATGGAGGAGTGGACGTCGAGCTCGTAGCGCCTGAGCTCCTTTTCGAGCATATCCTTGCCCAGCTCGAGCTTCTCCTTCCTGCTCTGCTCCTTCATGAAGGCCCTGATCTTGGACCTGGCCCTGGTCGACTTCGCTATCTTCAGCCAGTCCCTCGAGGGGCCCTGGGAAGCCTTGTTCGTGATGATCTCAACTATGTCCCCGGTGTTCAGCTGGGTACTGAGCGGGACCAGCTTGGAGTTCACCTTCGCCCCCGCGCATTTGTGCCCCACGTTCGTGTGCACGTGGTATGCGAAGTCGATGGGAGTTGCACCCTGCGGAAGCACCTTGACGTCGCCTTGCGGCGTGAACACGTACACTTCGTCGGACGAGAGGTCCATCTTGAGAGTGTCCATGAACTCGGATGAGTCGTTGGCCTCCTTCTGGATCTCTATCATCTGCCTCAGCCAGGCCATCTTCTCCTCGAAGGTGTCCGTCTTGCCCGTCGTGTGCTCTTTGTACTTCCAATGCGCCGCGATGCCGTATTCGGCGGTCCTGTGCATGTCCCAGGTCCTGATCTGTATCTCCAGCGGCTCGCCGCCGTTGCCGATGACGGTGGTGTGCAGCGACTGGTACATGTTGGTCTTGGGCATCGCGATATAGTCCTTGAACTTGCCCGGTATCGGTTTCCAGTATGTATGTATGGCGCCCAGCGCCGAGTAGCACTCATGCACCGTGTCGACTATGACCCTTAAGCCCATCAGGTCCCAGATCTCCGACAGCTGCCTTCCCTGGCTTATCATCTTCTGGTATATGCTGTAGAAGTGCTTGGGCCTTCCGCTTATCTCCGCAGTGATCCCCGCTTCTTGCATAAGGGCCGCCAGGGTCTTCTTCGCTTCCTCGATTATGCCCTCGCGCTCGGCCCTCCCCTTGGAGACCTGTACGGCCAGGCTGTAGTACGTATCGGGGTCCTTGAACAGCAGCGCCAGGTCCTCAAACTCCCATTTCCATCTCCATATGCCCAGCCTGTGCGCCAGCGGCGCGTAGATGTCCAGCGTCTCCTGGGCGACTCTTATCTGCTTCTCCCGGTCGGTGTGCTTGAGCGTCCTCATGTTGTGGAGCCTGTCGGCGAGCTTTATCAGCACCACGCGCACGTCGTTCGCCATCGCGACGAACATCTTCCTGTAGCTTTCTACCTGCTGCTCCCTCTTGTCCTTGAACTGCATGCGCGATAGCTTCGTCACGCCGTCGACGAGCTTTGCCACCTCGTCGCCGAACTCTGCCCTCAGCTCCTCGAGCTTGGCGTCGGTGTCCTCGAGCACGTCATGCAGGAGCGCTGCCGATATGCTAGTGGCCCCGAGCTGCATGTCCGCCAGCAGGAACGCGGTGGCGGCGGGGTGTTCCATGTACGGTTCCCCGCTGTCTCTCAGCTGGTTCTTGTGCTTGGCCTCGGCATAGGAATAAGCCCGCCGGATGAGGTCAAGGTTGGTCTCCGGGCGGTATGCCGATACTTTACTGACTATCTCCTCGACGTTCATCGATGCCGCCTCAGCTTCTCGGTGGCACGTCCGGGCTGTGCCTTATGTCCTTCAAGACGAGTTGCAGATACTCGTTGCCGTTGTAGTGGGAGACGTCTATCGTGTAGGCTATGTCCACGGGCGACCTGTCGTCGTCGAAGTCGGAGAACCTGTTGCCCATGTTGTAGCCTATCGCGCTGAGGAGTATGCCGTCCCTGGAGAGCTTCAGCTTGAGATGCCTTCCTTCGTTGCCGACCCCTCTTATGTCGTTTATCTCCAGCTTGTTCGTCACGAAGACCGGTTCCGGATTCGAAAGCCCGTATGGCTGCAGCTTGCATATCTCCTTTGCCAGGTCCATAGTTATCCTCTGCGGCCTCAGCACGGCGTCCACCTTCAGGATGGGTATGAGCTGGCTTGATATGATCTGCTGGGACGCAACGAAATTGATCTTCTCCTTGAACTGGTCGAGCATGTCCGATTTGAGCGTCAGCCCTGCCGCCTGGGCGTGCCCGCCGAAACGTATCAGGCAGTCCGAGCATTCCGTAAGGGCCGCATGCAGGTCGAAGCCGCCTATGCTCCTTCCTGAGCCCCTGCCTTCTCCGTTGGCGATCGAGATCAGTATCGCCGGCCTGTTGTAGCTCTCGACCATCCTGGACGCCACTATGCCGACGACGCCCTGGTGCCAGCCCTCCGAGGCGAGCACTATGACGTTCATGGTGCTGATGTCCTGTTCTTCTAGCATGCCAACGGCCTGCTCGGATATCACAGCTTCGATCTCCTGGCGCCTTCGGTTCTCCTCGGCCAGCATCGAGGCTATGTTAGCGGCCTTGTCGTTCTCGTCCGTCAAGAAGAGCTCGACGGCCACCGAAGCATCGCCGAGCCTTCCGACTGCGTTGAGCCTCGGGGCCAGCGTATAGCTTATGTTGGTGGCAGAAAGCGGCCTTCCGTAGAGGTTGCAGCTCTCCAGCAGGCTCGCAAGCCCCGGGTTGGACGTCTGCATCATCTGCTGCATCCCGAAATAGGCTATGGCCCTGTTCTCGCCCACCAGGGGAACCATGTCCGCTATCGTGCCGAGGGCTACCAGGTCCATGTACTTGACCGGGTCCGAGGAGGAATCGGCCCCTATGAGGCTATGCACGGCCTGGCACAGCTTGAACGCTACTCCCACCCCGGCGAGGTTGTCCTGGCCTATCCCGTCGTCCATGAGCTTGGGATTTACCACGGCGGTGCAGCTTGGTATGATCTCGCCCGGCTGGTGATGGTCGGTGATTATGACGTCCATCCCGAGCTCCTTGGCTCTTTCTACCTCGTTGTAGGCACTTATGCCGCAATCGACGGTGACTATGACCTTGATGCCCTGCAAGGCCGCCTGCTCGATCGCCTCTATGTTGATGCCGTAGCCTTCCTCGAGCCTCTTGGGGATGTAGGACTGCACGTCGGCCCCCAGCTCTGAAAGGCATCTCGCCAGCGTGGCGGTGCCCGTTATGCCGTCCACGTCGTAATCGCCGTATATCATGATCCTCTCGTTGGCGTAGATGGACCTCAACAGCCTCGTGGCAGCCCTTTTCATGTCGGGCAGCCCAAGCGGGTCCGTCATGTGGTCCAATGACGGGTTGAGGAAGCGCTGGGCGCTCTCACTGTCGGTGATGCCCCTGTTGTATAGGAGTCCTGCCATGGTCTCGGACACGCTGAAAATTCGTGCATGCTCCCTGCGCTGCACGACATCCAATTCGTTCCTGAGCTCCCACTTCTTCCGTGCCCTGGCCATCGTCCACATCCTTCTGATTGCTTATACATTTTAAATGATAACATATTAAAGCTCCCCATTTAAGGCCAGTTTACGTAACCTCCGATCTAGCCCGGGCCCTGCCTTCTCGCCCACGATCTCAGCTCCTGCCTCTTGCTTTTCCAGCCCGGCATGTGCGCGTCCATGAAGCGCTTGAACCCCGATTGGTGGTCGAGATGGAACAAGTGGGCGAGCTCGTGCATCATCACGTATGCAAGAAGGTCCGGCTCCGCTTTCGCAAGGGCGGCGTTGATGCTTATCGTGTTCGTGACGGCACTGTAGCTGCCCCATCTAGATCTCATGCTCCTTACCCTCAAGGACGGTCTTCCCTTTGGCGGCACATTCATGGCGGGCAAGAATGCTTCCATGTACTCCATCGCCTTTTCCAGGACCTTCTTTTCGTACCAGGCATCCAGCGAGGCGAGCGCCTTCACGGCGGAGTCCGGCTGGGGGACCATCAGCAGAAGCTCCCCGCCGTCTTCGATCGCCAAGGCCCTGGGCGCATAGCCCACCTTCAACGAAAGGACCTTCCCGGCATACTCTACCATTTCAGGAAGATCAGCCCTGGCGCTGTACGGGCCGATCTTTTCGGCAAGGGCTTTTGCTTCTTCCACCGACTTCGAAAGCCAAGCCGCCTTCCCGTCAAGCAACGAACGTACGGAAGCTTCCGCAAATCCCCACGGCACCGTCATCTTCGCCTTGCCGTCCTTCATGACCCGGAGAGTTACGGTCCTCACCCTTTTTTGGGTTACGTCAACGCTGTAGATGTTGCCCTCGTGCTCTACGCCATAAGATCTCATCGCCGCCCGTCCTTTGCTGCTTTTATGCCTTATCTGCAAGGATATGAAAAACGGCCCGCTAACGGGCCAGTGTGAATTCTAAAGGTCCAGGCTCGTATCTTGCCGCTAGAGGAACCTCGCCCCGTTGGCGACTATAGAGAACTCGCAGCCTAAGAAGGCCGCGGCCTTCCTGCTCATGGTCATACGGGTCATGAACAGCTCGAAGTATTCCATCACCGACGTGACCTCGCTGTCTATCACGAGGTTGAGCGTTATCCTCTTGTGCTCTGCGTCGACGTCGAGGAACGAGCTCGTCACGCTGTAGCATACCCTATCGTGCACGTCGAAATCCGAATCGTTCCTTTTGACCTGCACCCTTGTCCTGTGCACGTCCGTCTTGTCGGCTAGTATGAGGGCGGCGGATATGTGGTTCACGACGTGCCCGATCTCCTCTTCGTGGTTGCCCAAAGCGGAGATTATAACAGCCACTTCCTGCGGGTCCATCCCCATGTCAAGAAGCGCGGGCGCAGCCAGGCTCGCGCTCAGCGTGCCATGGTGCTCGCGGTTTATCGAGTTGCCGATGTCATGTATGTAGCCGGCTATGGCGGCAAGCTGTGCGTCCCTTTCGCTAAACCCCAACCTCTTCATGACGTTGTCCGCTATGTCGGAGACTAGCTTGGCATGCCTGAGGCCGTGCTCGGTGTATCCCATCGCCTTGATGTTCTTAGCCGCCCTGTCGAGGAAGGCCATTATGACGGGATTTTCCCTTACCTCTTTCAACGTGACTAGCTTGTTTTCCAATGGACCGCCCTCCACATAGCCAGGGCCGCGCCCTTGTTTAGGCGCGGCCCTTGACCTTTATGCTTACTATAGGTATTCGATCGCGAACTGGTCGATAGGCCCGAACGGGACGTAGAGTATCCAGCTCAGCTTCTCGCCCTTGAGCCCTGAAGTCGCAGGGTCCTTCTGCCAGAACGGCATCAGTGCGAAGGTCCTTACGCTCGTACCGGCCTTCAGCAGGCCATCAGCCACCGTCTCAGGCACTAGCGAATAATACCTCTTCTTGAAAGTGCCGTCGATCTCCACCACGCAGAATGCCTCCTGCATGGGCATTATGTACCGATCGAGCTTGCCGGCGTTGGTGAAGTACAGGTCGAACTTGATCTCGTCTCCCATCTGCAAGTAGCCGAGCACCTGCAGCGTTACCCCGCCTATCGTCTCGGGTTTCTTGAAAAGGCCCTTGGAGTAGCTGCTCGATACCCAGTCGGAACCCACCAGCTTGTCATCCACAACCGCGTCCTTGCCTACTCCGACGCTCTTCACCTTGACATATCTAGGTACGATCTTCCCGTCCTTGTTGACGTAGTAGACCTTTACGCGCACGCTGTCTCCGATGACCTCGGATTCGACCGCCTCTATCTTGGTGAAACCGTCGGTCGTGCCCTTGCGTACCTGTACGAGCTCCACGAAACTCAGGGCCGCGTCAGAGGCGAGAAGCTTCGCGTCCTCCCACTTTGCGTTCTGGAAGGCGGTAACATAGGCGACCGCCGTCGTCTCGGCCGAAGTGTTAGCCGTTGCAGCCGGGATACCGATCATGACCGCCAACAGCAACGCAGCCGCCACCGGCATAATCCTTCTCATCATCCGAGGAACCTCCTCTTTAAAAGGCGCCTCAGGACTTCTTCTCTGCCGGCTTCTCCGCGAACTCGGGCTTGCCTTCGACGGCGTTGATGCCCCATTTCTTGATGCGGCAAAGAATCTCCTGCGAGCTGTCCTCCGCTATGTTGATTATGAGGTCGTCGTCCTTGACGTCCACTATGACGGCCCTCAAGCCGCCTATCGTGATGATCCTGTTGTCCTTCCTAAGCGACGCCATCATGGCCTCGCGCTTCTTCTTCTGCTGCTGCTGAGGCCTGATCGTCAGGAAATACATCATAGCGAACAGAGCCACTACCCAGATTATCAGGAAAGTTGAGCTTCCAGTGCCAGTCGTCATTCAAATACCTCCATAGAGTTAATCGGAAAATAACTATTTTATTATAAGCTCTCGCATATAAGACTGCAATCATGCTGCTTATCGCATGGTTCTTTTTCCCGCCGCGCCGTTATTCCCCCCGTTGCTCCAGATAATCCTCTGCTCTGCCAGGAATTCCGCGAACCTCCCTTCCGCAAGGGAGGCCCTGAGCTTTTCCATGAACCTCATCATGAACCTTACGTTGTGCATCGTGGTCAACCTTATGCCGAGGACCTCCCCTGCCTTGAGCAGGTGCCTCACGTACGCCCTCGAGAAGTTGCGGCATGCGTAGCAGTCGCAGCCCTCGTCGATAGGCGATTCGTCTTCTGCCGAGCCGGCGTCCCGGACGATGAACCGTCCTCTGTCGGTGAATATGGTGCCGTTCCTGGCTATCCTCGTTGGCAGGACGCAGTCGAACATGTCTATGCCCAGCGCCACGGCCTCGAGTATCGCATCGGGGCTTCCCACTCCCATAAGATATCTCGGCTTGTCCTCCGGAAGGGCAGGAGTAGTGTACGACAACACCCTGTACATGTCGTCCTTGCTCTCGCCCACCGACAGGCCCCCTATCGCGTAGCCGTCGAAGCCCATCCCTACGAGCTCCTTGGCCATGCCAAGCCTGATGTCCTCGAAGCCGGCCCCTTGGACTATGCCGAAAAGCGCCTGGTCCTTCCTGTCGTGGGCGTCCTTGCACTTTCCCGCCCATATGGCCGACATCCTGGCCGATGCTTCCGCGTACTCGCGCGACGATCCGAACGGCATGCACTCGTCCAGGACCATGGCTATGTCCGATCCGAGGGAGTTTTGGATCTCCATTACCTTCTCGGGGCTGAAGAAATGCCTCGAACCGTCGATATGTGAGCTGAACCAGACGCCGTCCGCCTTGATCTTCCTGAGCCCCGAGAGGCTGAACACCTGGTAGCCGCCAGAATCCGTCAGGATGGCGCCGTCCCAGCCCATGAACTTGTGCAAGCCCCCCATGCGCTCGATCAGCGCGTGTCCAGGCCTCAGGTAAAGATGATACGTGTTTGCGAGTATGAGGCCCGCCCCTGCTTCCTTGACCTCGTCGGGCGTCATGGTCTTTACCGTCGCCTGTGTGCCAACCGGCATGAACACGGGCGTCGCTACAGACTTGTGCGCGGTCCTGAGCTCACCGAGCCGCGCATGGCTATCTTTATCCTTGGCTAAGATGCGGAAATCAATCGGTGACAAAGCTACCTCCCCGCCAGCCTTCATATTATGAGCATGGCGTCGCCGAAGGAGAAGAACCTGTACTCCATGCTGACCGCCGTGCCGTATGCCGCAAGGGTGTTGTCAAGCCCGTGGAACGCGGCCACGAGCATTATCAGCGTAGATTTCGGCAGATGGAAGTTGGTGATCATCCCGTCGACCGCCTTGAAACGGTATCCCGGATATATGTAAGCCGCAGTCCAGCCTTCGGCGGCAACGATCCTGCCGTCCTCGTGCGCCACGGTCTCCAGCGTCCTGACCGAGGTCGTCCCTACGGCGATGACCCTTCCGCCCGAGGCCCTGGCCCTGTTGATCTTCTCGGCCTCCTGCTCGCTTATGCTGAACTTCTCCGAATGCATCCTGTGCTTGGTTATGTCGTCCTCGCTGACCTTGCCGAAAGTACCGAGCCCCACATGAAGCGTGCACCATGCCGTATCGACGCCTATGGCGCCGATCCTGTCGATTAGCTCGCGGGTGAAATGCAGCCCCGCCGTAGGCGCGGCAGCCGATCCTACCACCCTGGAGTATATCGTCTGGTACCTCTCGGGATCGTCAGGATACTTCTTGATGTAAGGGGGCACGGGCATGTAACCTTCCGCGGCTATGACCCCGTCCACGGATCCGTCGGCCTCGAGCGCGAGATACCTCTCTCCCGTAGGAGTGATACCCTCCACCTTGCACCTTATCTTGCCCGAGCAAAGCGGCACCACAGCGCCCGGTTTAAACTTCCTGCCCGGATGCACCCAAGCTTCCCAGACGTCGTCGTACATCCTCTTGAGCAGCAAGACTTCCGTCCTGCCCTCTCCGTACAGGCGCGCCGGGAGCACCCTGGTATCGTTTAGGACGAGCACGTCGCCCGCTCTCAAATACTCCGTGACATCCCTGAAATGCCTGTGTTCTATCCCTTTTGTGCCCCTTTTCAGCACCATGAGCCTCGAGGAATCGCGCGGTTGTGCCGGCGTCTGTGCTATCAGCTCCTGAGGAAGGGGATAGTCGAAGTCTTCAAGCCTTAGGTTCAAACCTCTTCCCCTCCGTCATCGTAGCCGAGCTTGACCAGCTGTGCCGGGTCCTGTCTCCATTTGTTGCGCACCTTGACCCACAGCTGCAGGTTGACCTTGTTCCCGAGCAGCGATTCTATGTCCAGCCTCGCCTGGGTTCCGACCTCCTTGAGCATCGACCCTTTCGCGCCTATCACTATGCCCTTCTGGGATTCCCTTTCCACGTACACGACTGCCGATATGTCGATCATGTCCGCGCCCCTGTTCTGCATCGATTCGACTATGACCGCCGTGGAGTGCGGGATCTCCTCCCTCGTGAGCCTGAATATCTTCTCCCTTATCAGCTCCGCCACGATGAACTCCTCCGGATGGTCGAGCTCCATGCCCTCAGGATAGAAGCGCGGTCCTTGTTGCATGACGGACGCGACCTGTCCTAACAGGTCTTCTATGCCGTCCCCCGTCTTCGCCGAGATGAGGAAATGCCTCGCGAAGCCAGCAAGGTCCGCGAAACGTGAGGTCACATCCTCGACCGCCGTACCTTCTACCATGTCCGACTTGTTCATCACGAGCCATACGTCGACTCCGGCCTTGACCAGCTCCTCCGAGACGAATACGTCCCCCTTGTGGCCGGACATGCTTGCGTCCACCACGAAAAGCACAAGATCTACGTCGCGCGCGGCCCTCCTGGCCTGGTCGTTCATCCTCTGTCCCAACAGATGCTTCGGTTTATGTATGCCGGGCGTGTCGATGAACACGACCTGCAGGCCCGGCCTGTTAAGTATGGCGGCGACCTTGTTCCTCGTGGTCTGCGGCTTGTCCGACGTGATTACTACTTTATGCCCCATCATGGCGTTGATGAGCGTCGACTTGCCCACGTTGGGCCTTCCGATTATCCCTACGAAACCTGAGCGGAACTGCTCAGGAGCCGTTCCAACGGACATATTAGTCCTCCTTGAGCCTCATGGGCCCGAAATGCCATGGCAGCATCTCATCCAATTTATGGTATATCGCCCCGCCCTGCCCGTCCTCGAGCACGACTTCCATGCCGGGGCTGAACTCTACGAGCGTCTGCCTGCATTGCCCGCACGGCTCGGCAGGACCTGCGCCGTTGCCGCCGACGACGGCTATCGCTACGAAGTCCCTTACGCCCTCCGACACGGCTTTAAGCAGAGCCGTCCTTTCGGCGCATATGGTGCATCCGTATGCTGCGTTCTCCACGTTGCATCCCAGCCAGATACCGCCCTTGCGATCAAGCAACGCGGCTCCCACCTTGTATCCCGAATATGGGGCATAGGCGTTCTCCTTCGCCGTCCTTGCCAGCTCGAGCAATGCCTTGCGGTCGATTTTCAATTCTAACACCTCTCGATCAGAATCCAAAAGGCCCCCACGACGGCCTGACTCCTGTCCTTCTATCTGGTCATCCCCATGCCGGACAGTACGTCCTCCTCGGCGAGCCTCATCTCAGCCTTGTCCTTGTCGTCCTCGTGGTCGTAACCGAGCAGATGCAGAGCCCCATGGACCGAAAGGTACGCTACCTCCCTCTCAGTGGTGTGCCCGTACTCCTCGGCCTGCCTTTCAGCCGTCTCCAGGGATATCACGATGTCTCCCAGCAGGTTGACCATCTCGGGGTCCTCATCGTGCTCGTCGTCTTCGTCCAACGGGAACGACAAGACGTCCGTGTGCGTATCCTTACCCCTGTAGCGCAGGTTGAGCTTCCTTATGCCATCGTCGTCAGTGATGAGCACCGAAACTTCGTAGGCTCCGTCGGGCGCATATTTGCTAATGCATTTCCCAACGGCTTCCTCGACCAGCGATTCCGTCGCGCCCGCCTCACCCATCAGCCCTTCGGGCTCATATGCGAACTCCACTATCACCTGGTGCATCTATTCGTTCCCCCTGGCATCCTTGCCGTCCGTCCCGTCCTTTAGAAGCTGTGCGGACTGGCTCGGATAAGCGATCCTCTCGTGCTTCACTCCCGATATCGTGTTCACGAAGCTCTCCTCGATCTCCTTAAGGTCCTTTAACGTCAAAGGCGTCTCGTTGAGATCTCCCGCGTACAGCCTCTCCCTGATAAGGCTGTGTATGGATTCCCTTACCTTCTCTGGATCGGCAGTGTTCACCGTCCTGATCTTCGCCTCGGTGATATCGGCGAGCATTATAAGGGCAGCTTCCGACGTCTGCGGACTTGGCCCCGGATAGCTGTACTTCTCCGCGTCCTCCACCGAGCCGTACCTGCCCATGGCCTTGTGGTAGAAGTACCATACCTTCGAGCATCCGTGGTGCTGGGCAATTATGTCGATTATGCTGGCAGGCAGCCCATTCTCCCTGGCGAGTTGTATGCCGTAAGCCACGTGGTCTATTATTATCCCCGACGACACCTCCGGAGGAAGGTCGTCGTGCGGGTTCACCTTGTTTATCTGGTTCTCCACGAAGAAATCCGGTTGTTTCACCTTGCCGCAGTCATGGTAGAGGGCGGCGGCCCTAACCAGCAGCGGGTCGGCGCCTACCGTAGAGGCAGCGGCCTCGGCCAGGTTGCCCACGATTATGCTGTGGTGGTACGTGCCGGGCGCTTCCATCATTATCCTTCTTAGGAGCTCATTGCCCGGATTCGAGACTTCGAGCAGCCTGAATGGGGATGAGAGGCCCATGGCGGCCTCTGCGAACGGCATGGTGCCAAGGCAAAGGACCGCGCTAAGAAGGCCGTTCGTCGCCGACGCCACCAATATTCCCGCTGTCGGCAGGTCCCCTGCCAGGGCGGAGACGGACGCTCCCGTCACCGCCGTGCCTGCGGCTATGTAGAGTGCGGCCCTCACCATGCTGAACCTGTCGGTCAGGTCCCTTGCCATGTTGATGCCCAGCACAACGCCCGTGAGCGGGCCTATCATCGACATGAGGGAGCCTTGGAACATGAAGCAGTTGAAGACCGTGGTGGTGACCCCTGCGGCCATGGCCGTCCTCGAATCAACCATCAGCGTCAGGCTCATCGCGATGTATGCCACGGGCACATAGAGCGGCGCATAATCTCCCAGGAACCTGTAAGCGGCCCAGGACATGAAGACGCCGACCGTTATCAGCACGACGCTCAGCAGGAACTTCTTGTCGTTCCTGTAGCCTTCGTTCTTGGTCCAGCTCATGAAAACCGCGAACGTGCCGAGTACCATGGCGGCAAGCAGGCCGAGAGAAAGCCTGGCCCAGACCGGTTCCATGCCCTTCAGCAGGCCTAGCGACTTCGTGAGGTTAAGATGCTGCTCAGTCACTATCTGGCCCTGTTTTACGATGACCGTGCCCTTTTGTATGTAGACCGACTGTACGTTCGCTTCGGCCTCGTTAGCGCTCTTCTCCAAGGCGGCCATGTCCACCGCCGTATTGGGTTCTATAAGGGTGTTCGCGATGTCCGCGGCGCTTTTTGCGATCTCAGGGTCCAGGCCCAGCTGCGTCAGGCCTTGGTAGGTGAGCTTCTTCTCCTGAGCCAGAGTGGATTCGAGCACTTTCTTGTTCTTCAGGACCGAGACGACGTATCTCTTTACAATGGACAGCTCTTCGCTGAACTGCTCGCTAGTAAGCTCTATGAGCCTCGACAGGGCCGGCTTGGGCATCGAAGGGATCCCGGCTGCGGTCATGGCCTTTACGAGCTCGTCCAGCCTTGCCTGTATCCCCTTGCTAGTGTTGCCCCTGGCCTTCGATATCAGGCTGAATAGCGTGTCCATCCTGCTTTCCGCTACTACCGACACGGTCTCGTTTATCCTCATGTACGCCGGATTTTCAGACGATGATAGCAGGAAGTTCTTCCTGGCCTCCTGTTTTAGGATGTCGGTGGCGGCCTTGTTGAGCACCGTCCTGTGGGCGATTACGTTCCTCATCGCAGGCTTGCCCAGCTCAAGCTTCACGGCAAGCGGGGTGATGTTCGTCGACAACATCAAGAAACAGAGGGCCCACGCAGCCAGGAGCACAGCAAGCTTGATCCACTTCGAGCTGGCACGCCTGGCAATCCTGGCCCTAGCCCTGCCTCTGCCATCGTTTTTCATCTGCTCTTCTCCGTTTCGTCCGACTGGAACAGGATGCCGTTCCTGTTGCCCTCGATCGCCTCGTAGGCCTTGATCACCCTCTGCACGAGCTCATGCCTTACGACATCCAGCTCGGTAAGGTATACGACGGCTATGCCCGATACGTCTTTCAAAATGGACGCGGCCTCCACCAATCCCGAGTCCTGCCCTTTTGGGAGGTCAATCTGCGTAACGTCCCCTGTGACCACCACCTTGGACGAGAAGCCCATCCTGGTGAGGAACATCTTCATCTGTTCCCTCGTCGTGTTCTGCGCCTCGTCCAGGATGATGAAGGCATCGTCCAGCGTCCTTCCCCTCATGTATGCCAAGGGGGCGATCTCCAGGGCGCCTTTGTCACGCAGCCTGTCGAACCCTTCGATGCCCATTATGTCCCAGAGCGCATCGTACAGCGGCCTAAGGTAGGGATCGACCTTCTCCTGGATGTCGCCTGGCAGGAAGCCAAGCTTCTCCCCGGCCTCCACTGCGGGCCTTGTGAGGATTATCCTGTTCACCTGCCTTGCCTTGTACGCCGCCACGGCCATCGCCACCGCAAGGTACGTCTTGCCGGTGCCAGCGGGGCCTATGCCGAAGGTCATACTGTTCCCCCTGATAGCGTCGATGTATACCTTCTGTCCCACAGTCCTCGGTTTTATCTGTTTGCCGCGGCTGGTGACTTGTATCACGTCGCTCAGCAACGCGGACAGGGTCATGGGGCTTCCCTGCCTGGCAAGGTCCAACGCATGCTTCGCGTCCCTTATGCTTACCCTGTTGCCGGCCCTCACTACGCTCCTTATGTCCTCCAGCACGCTAAGGGCCAGGTCTACGCCTTCCTCATCGCCTTTGAGGACTATGTCCGCCCCCCTGGAGTTCGCGGCTATGGAAAGTTCCGCCTCCAGTAGCTTCAGTATCTCGTCGCCGGCCCCGTAGACCAACGATGCCTCACCGACGTCAAAAACGGTGAAATTAGCCTCTTTCTCTATATCGCCCATCCTCCATCCGTCGTGCTGTCTATAGTCCAAGCGCGCGCCCGACCGGCTTACGACCGGCCGGGCGCACACCTGAAGATTCCACGCCGCACCGCCCCATCAATATGCCCTTCTGGTGCGAAAGCCCCTGATGGGCCTCTTGGCCAGCGGCCTTGTCATTATCTCCGCCCAGACTATGGCGTCCGCCATCTCCTTCATGTTGATGCCGCCCACCAGGTCCACGTGCTCGGGCTCTCCTATTCCGGACAGGTACTTAAGATAAACTTCCAATCCTTCGCCTTCGAAGCTCTCTATCGGTTCCTTGGCCCATGTATCCAGGGTGTCGACCCCTTTTACTGTGCTGGAAGGCCATTCCATGCCTACGCCCTCCATGCTGACGCCTTCCATGCCCCTTTCTAGGATCTCCTTCTGGAATGGGGTCAAAGCTTCGATGTTCTCCCTTACTAGGCCCTTCCATTCCTTAAGGCTCTCGGAGCTCGTGCCCGGCAAGCTCCCGCTGAGAGCTTCTTCCATCAACGGCCCCTCGCCTTCGGCGGGCTGTGCTTGCTCGGGTGCGGGTTCTTCGAACCTGGATTTGATCACCCTTTTGGCGACGGGCTGCGGCGTCCAGGCGGGTACGCCAGGGAACGGCCCCTGCGCAGGACCGGCGGCCGGGCCTTCAGCCTGCCCTTGGCCCTGTACCACCACTACCGTGCCATCGCCTTCCTGTCCGGCCTGCCCCTCCTCCAGGGTCTTCCTTATCTCTTCCAGCTTCCTCCTCACCGTCTCGGAATCGAAGCCCCTGCCCTTGCTCTTCGTTGCGCCCGTGACCGCCTTGACGATGCGGACGATCACCGACACGATGACCAAGAACCAGATGATCCCGAAGATCAGCGGTATGAGCTCGAACAGGTCAAACATGGAGGGATCCCCTCCTATACGTACACATTACTTGCCGCCTTCTGGCGTTACTTCCTCGACCACAGGGGCCTTCTGGCCCACCTTGGCGATGCTCTCTCTCATCTGCGTGTCGGATTGGACGTTGAGAAGGTTGTAATAATCCATCACACCGAGGTTGCCCTCTTTAAGGGCCTGCGCCATGGCCTTGGGCACTTCGGCCTCCGCCTCCACGACCCTGGCCCTCATCTCCTGTACCCTGGCCTTCATCTCCTGCTCCACGGCAAGGGCCGCAAAGCGCCTCTCCGCCGCTTTCGCCTGGGCGATGTTCTTGTCGGCCTCGGCCTGGTCCATCTGCAGCCTCGCACCTATGTTCCTTCCGACGTCGACGTCTGCGATGTCGATCGAGAGTATCTCGAAAGCCGTCCCTATGTCCAGACCCTTCGACAGGACCGTCCTGGATATCATGTCAGGGTTCTCCAAGACCACCTTGTGGCTCTCGGCGGAACCGACCGTGGTAACTATGCCCTCGCCTACCCTGGCGATTACCGTGGCCTCTCCGGCGCCTCCAACCAACCGCTCGATGTTGGCGCGTACGGTGACCCTGGCTTTTGCCCTCAGTTCGATGCCGTCCTTCGCCACCGCTGCCACGACGGGGGTCTCTATGACTTTGGGGTTTACGCTCATCTGGACCGCCTCGAGGACGTTCCTGCCTGCCAGGTCGATCGCCGTGGCGCTTTCGAAGGTCAGGTTTATGTTGGCCCTCTGGGCCGCGATGAGCGCGTCGACCACGCGGTCCACGTTGCCGCCTGCGAGGTGATGGGCTTCGAGCTTGTCCACGCTGACAGGTATGCCCGCTTTGACCGCCTTGATCATGGGCATGATTATCCTATACGGCGCGACCCTCCTAAGCCTCATCCCGACCAATGTGAACAACCCTACCTTCACGCCCGCCGCCAGGGCCGATATCCACAGCCCGACGGGTATGAAGTTCAACAACAGGATGAGGAATATGAAGATTAGAACCGGCAGGAAGATCACAATGAAACTGATATCCATACGTACATACCTCCTTAAGCTTCGTCCGAGCTACCTTTTTATGCGTACGAGCACCCTTTGGCCCAGATGGCCCATCACGACCACCTCGGTCCCCGGCTCTATGAACTCCCCTTCAGATATCGCCTCGTACGGTACCGACCCAACCTCTATCACACCTACGGGCCTTAAAGTCTTCGACACCACGGCGCTCGTTCCTTCCGCCGGCAGGGAGACTCCCGTACCGGCCTTCGCCGGATGGTCCGACCTGGCTGTGAGGAGAGAGCCCCTAACCGCGACCATGCCGAGCCATACAAGGGCGCCTACTGCGGCCAGAAGGATGATTAGGCCGGTCATCCCGCTATCCATTGTCCTGATCCTCTGTGCTAGTAACGGCGCTCCTGTCGAGTTTCCTCACGATGATCTTGCTGCCTTCTATCCTCTCTACCACTACCTCGGTACCGGGGGGCAGGAATTCGCCCTCGGACAGGACGTCGGTCTTGGTCCTCCCGAAATAGGCAGTACCTACGGGCCTCAGCGTAGAGAAGACGATACCTTCGTCCCCGGTTTTGGGTGCAGCGGGCCCTTTGGGGGATGCCGCTGGTTTTACTGCGATGTTCTTGCCCGTAACTTCGGTCAATATCAGGCGGCCTATGAAGCTGTTGCCCTTTACGCCCTTCTTATCGAGCACCCTGACCAGAATTATGATCGCCGCTATCGCGAACGCGAGGGCAATGCTAACAGCGATGAACGCCTCGCCCGGCGTCGGATATGACATCACGAAGCTCGCGAAGATGGCGATCAGACCCGACACCCCGATGACTCCGAAGCCGGGTATGAACAGCTCGATCATCAGAAGGATCATACCGACGATGAACAGCGCCACGATCTCCCAGCCGGCCATCCCGGTGATTATCCTCCCATAGAAGAACAACGCGAAACCCAGTACCCCGGCCATCCCGAAAATGCCGAATCCAGGTGTGAAGGCCTCCACGATGAGGCCTACCACGCCCACCATTAGCAATATCTCCGACGTCACCGGGGATGTCAAAAACTGCCCGAAACGCTCCATGTTGTTCATCGAGAAATCTATGCGGGTCAGCTCTGAAAGGCCCGCGCCCAAGAGCATGTCCTCGATGTTCGAGTACGTCCCGTCCGCGAATCCGATCCTCACGGCGTCCTCCGCCCCGAGCGTCAGGATCTTGCCCTTCTCCTTTAGCCCCGCTATTTCAATATCACTATCGACCATCGAACCAGCTACCTTAGGGTCCCTGCCGTTCGCGCTCGCGGTGCTCTCGAACTGCTGGCGATATGCGGAGATGTACTTCTCCTCGGCTGGGCGCGTCTCGGCGGCGCCTATCGACCCTCCCTTGCCCATGTAAAGCCCATCGCAGCTAAGAGCTACCAGCGCGCCGGCCGACCATGCCTTCTGGTCGACGAACGCGATCGTCCTCACGCCACTGGCCATGATTTCATCCCTTATCCTGTTGGACGCGTCCACGAGCCCGCCGTAGGTGTCGATGTCGAATACAACGGCCTTTGCGCCTGCACCCTCGGCTTCTTTTAGGGCCCTTGCGACGAAGAGCACCGTCCCGTCGTCGATGTCCCCTTTGACAGGCACGACGTAGACCGTGCCGGGATCTCCCCTAGCGATCAGTGAAAAAAACACCGCTATGAGAGAAAGAACCACAAAAAAGGTAGCCAACTGTCTCCAGCGCATCCTTCTTCACCCCTGACAGAAATAGGTTATTCCATCTATAAGCTATTATATCAATTTATGGTCGGTTTTTAAGGTCAGCGGTCGCAACCTCGTCATAATTCGCCCATTAAGTAAAACGCCGGGCACGGGCCCGGCGTCACTGATGCGGTATTAACTTAGCGGAAGCGCCTCTTGCGCGCGGCCTCGGACTTCTTCTTGCGCTTTACGCTAGGCTTCTCATAGTGCTCCCTCTTGCGTATCTCAGCCAAGACTCCCGACATCTGGCACTGGCGCTTGAAGCGGCGCAGCGCGCTGTCCAGGGTCTCGTTCTTTCCAACTCGAACCTCTGCCATACGGACTCCCCTCCCTCCGGGTTTGGATTCACGGTCTGCCGCCAAAGCTGATCCGTATGACCTTGCAAAGCAAGTTCTTTTGATATGTTATCCTAACTAGCATATCGTTGTCAATAAACCATCAACCTGGAGGCCAGCCGAACGGCCTTCCCCCGAGCAGGTGCATGTGCAGATGCTCAACGCTCTGGCCGCCGTCAGGTCCGGAGTTTACGACGAGCCTGAAGCCGGTGTCAAAGATGCCCATCTCTCTCGCTATTCCGACCGCCCTGGCCGCCATCCTGCCGATTATCCCGGCATCCCCTTCTACTTCCTTGATCCCCGGTATGTGCTCCTTCGGCACTATCAGCACGTGCACAGGCCCGGCCGGGCTTATATCCTTGAACGCCGCGAGCTCGTCATCCTCGAACACCAGGCTCCCCAGCCTACCGGCTGCTATCTTGCAGAATATGCAATCGTCCAACGGGATCCACCCCTTCCTTCGGTTACCGTTGTTCTATTATGGCACCTCTCGCCCCTTCGGGCCCGACGGATGTCACATTGACGTACACGCGCCCTTCCGGCCTGCTTTCCGACCTGAAAAGCACTCTTACGTATTCACTCGTGTACCCTTCGCATTCGAAACCGTCCCCCGTAGGTATCGCGCTTTCCACTATGACATCGAATACTCCGCCCTCCATGCCCTCGATGAACTCGCGCGCTCCTTGCTTCGACGCCTCCATAAGCCTTGCCACCCTGTCGTGCTTCACGTCCTCGGATACCTGCCCGGGAAGACCTGCCGCGATGGTCCCCTTCCTCCTCGAATATGGGAATGCATGGACCTTAAGGAAACCCATCCTTTCCACCAAGGACAGAGTGTTGGCGAACATCCTCTCCGTCTCCCCTGGGAAACCCGCGATAATGTCGGTGGTGAGCCCGAACCTGCCTATGGCCGCCCTTGCTTTCTCCACCGCCGCTTCGTAGCCCTTCGCGTCGTAGTGCCTATTCATGGACTTGAGCACGGAATCGTCTCCGGACTGAAGGGGAAGGTGCAGATGCTTCGCAAGCTTCGGCTCGTTAGCGAAAAGCTCTATGATGTCGTCGGTAAGCTCTGTAGGTTCCAGGGAGGACAGCCTAACCCTCTTGATCCCGGAGGGCCTTGCGGCGGCCCTGATCGCATCCGCAAGGCTTACGCCCGAAAGGTCCTTCCCGTAGCAGCCGAGGTGTATGCCGGTAAGCACCACCTCCAGGTAGCCTGCGTCTGCAAGGCGCGATGCTTCTTCTTCGATCGGGCCCAGGCCCCTGCTCCTTACGTGGCCCCTTACGTACGGCACCAGGCAGTAGGAGCAGTATGCATCGCAGCCGTCCTCTATCTTCAAGTAAGCCCTCGACATGCCGTCGGCGCCTTCAGCTTTCATCTCCTCGTACGAGCCGAACGAAAAGATGTCCTTGACCAGGTTACGGCGGCGCGTCTGTGCCTCGCTCACGCCGAGCTGCCTATCTACCGCATCCACGAGTGCGAGCCTGTTAGTCGAGCCCGCTACTATGCTGACACCTTCTATTGCCTCGGCCGCTTCGGGATCTCCCTGTACGAAGCATCCTGCGGCGATAACAATCGCGCCGGGGTTCGCCTTGGCGGCGCGCCTTATCATCTGCCTCGACTTCCTGTCCGCCTCTGCCGTCACCGTACAGGTGTTGACCACTACCGCGTCCGGTCCCTCGCCAACCGGGACGATGCTGTAACCGCGGTCCGTGAATGCCTTTTCCATCGCCTGGGTATCGTACTGGTTCACCTTGCACCCCAGGGTTATGAAGGATACTTTCTTCATTTCCTTTCGATTCCGACCTTCTTCAAAAGATTGAGGAGCGGTATGCCAAGAAGAAGCACGGCCACCGCCTCACCAGCAGCCACGGCCAGCATGGAGGCCTCCACGGTGAGATTGAAGCCCCACAGCGTGACTTCGGGCATACCGTACACGAAGGGCAGATAGCCGCCCACTATTATGCCGTTGAGCACGATCGGCGCGGCATAGCCTGTGGTCTTCCACTTGTATTTGAGGGTTACGAGGGCCGCTATTATCGTAGCGATGGTCCCGAAGATGACGTCGACAGCCCCCACCGGACCGAGCAGGTTTGCGATCAGCGCCCCTATCGCAAGGCCCGGGACGGCCTCGGGCCATATCATGGGCAGCAGAGTCATCGCCTCGGCCACCCTCACCTGTATGGATCCGTAGGATATGGGCGCGAGCGCAAGGCACGATGCGACATATATGGCGGCTATGGCGGCCGCTCTTGTCAGCTTCCTTGTATCGAGCTTCAATTCATGACCTCCGCATCTTATTTACTATGTTAAATTATCACACGCAGCCGGCGGTGTCTAACGACGAGGATGAAAAGAGGACCGGCCTGCGACCGGTCCTGCTGGTCAAGACTCTTTGTAGATGCCTGACTCCGCTAGTTTCCCGCCCTTTCTCTTACTCGTCTTCTGAACGTAGATCGCTGCCGCAGCCCGGATGCCGACCCGACCGCCCGCCGGCCGGTCTGTGCAGAATGATCGCCGGCACTTTGCCAGCCTGCCTTCTAGAATCCCCTATACGGCAGGATTCAGCCCGTCGAACCAAAGCTCAAAAGATCCTACCACGCGGCCCGTGGCGGTCTTGAGAGCACCGGTAAGGCTGTAGTCGATAGTCGTGGCAGGCTCGGTATAATATCCGGATACGTATGCGATCCGGCTAATGAGATTGTCGTATGTCTCCTGTCCGATGACGTTGGACAGCGGTATAGGGCCGAAACTCAGCTGCGGCGCCGACATGCCGATGGCGCCGAGGAAGTCGGCCAAGGTGAATTCCCCGTATACGACGAATGTGTCGGTCGCAGTGTCGAAAGAGCAGCTATCGAAGTCTAGCAGATCGTAAAGATAATCGCTGATCCAGTCGAGAGCCTGGTCCACCTCGGCCGCATCCATGCTCATGCTCATGATCAGCCCTTCCAGCTCTACTTCCAGCACCGTCGGAAGAGTGGGGATGAAGCCTGTGACTTCTACGTCTACTTGCATGACGTCCTCAACTAGTGAACCGTTAAACACCTTTCCGTCACTCCGGACTAAGTAGCTGGAATCTCCGGTAACTGTGAATTTGAGCATGCAACCGGTCAAGGTGAAAAGCAAAAGGACCGTGATCGCCGCCGCGGCCCGTCTTAAGAACCTGGCCTTCATGTTTTACCCTCCTTCCCGATTCCTACACCACATCAGGTCCCACTACCGTGAAATCGCAGTCCAGGGTGGCTATCACGCTTCCGTAGCTGGTCTTCATCGTACCTTTCAGCTTTATGTCGACCGTAGTGCCGTAATATGGGTCGGTGAGCTCTTCGTCGCAGAGCCTCTCCAGCTCCGCCATCAGCGCCTCATATAAATCATGTCCGATGACCCTGTGAAGGTCCCACTCATACGGTCCGAGCTCCTCGGCCTTGGCCCCTATTACCAGCCATTCGCTTATAGACGGCATGGCCTCTTCCTTGCTGATCCAAAACGGGTTGCCCTCGAGGGTGCTTCCGCTGAACGAATCGAAGCCCAGGTAATCGTACATCGCCCCGGACAGCGCGTCCGCAAGGGCATCCAGCTGGGCCTCGTTCAGCCCGTCGTTGTGCACCTCTCCCGTTATCTCATAGACGACCACTTCGGGCCACTTGGGCACTGCGCCCCTTACCGTCACGAGCACTTTTGCCGGGCCTCCCTGTAGGCCTTCCGAAGTCACCGTATAGTCCTCCTTGCCGATTATAGTGAAGTTGAGCAGGCAGCCTGACAACGACATCGCCAGAAGAAGGACCGCAGCGCAAGCTAGAGCCCGCACGATGCCCCTTTTCATGACAATCCCTCCTTATGCCCATTGACTGTGAACTTTACCTTTATACTTTTCTACAATTCATTAATATTTCCTCTATTGTAATATCTGGCTGGTCCATGGAGCGACATAAAAGAAGGCTCCGGTTATGCCGGAGCCTCCATATACGAATTATCTCGTGCCTATAGGTCAGATGACTATCATCGAGCCGTGGATGACGAAGGTTATGTCCAGTTCAGCGACCGTCTTGTTCTTCACATCGTTCTCGGCGATGCCGTTGACGTTGAATGTGATCTCCGTTCCCTCAGGTATGTTTTCGCAGGTCCCTTCGAGGCTCGCCACTAAACTATCGTACTTTTCCTGGCCAAGGAGCTTCGAGAGCTCATAATCGGTTATTGTTATCGCAGTCGAAGCGCCACTGGGGTTTAGCAGCTCCTTCCAGCTTGGTATGACCATGAATACCGTCACCTTGAACGCGTCGTCATCCAGATCGCCCTCAGCGGTTACGGCATCGAACTCCGGAGAGTCGCTAAAGCTGTTATAGAGATTTGTTTCGATCTGGTTGGCAAGGGCTACGTCCAGCGGGTCGCTGGCATCAGCGGTTATGGGATTCACGGTGCCCTGCACGTTAATGGTGAGCAGGTCTGGCCATACGGGCCATATGCCCTTCGCGATGACGTCTACCTTGATAGGTCCGTTGCTGATCTGGTCACTATAGACATCATAGATGTCAGATCCTACGATGCGGAAATTCAGGATGCATCCGGAGAGGGAGACCATCAGACTCAGCGCCAGTACTGCGAGGATTACCCTTGAGGCATTCTTCTTCATCAACTATCATCCTCCATTATCTATGAATGATTCCTCGAAAGTATCCCGAACGGGAGGCTTCGCGCCTCCTGTCAGTGCCTATATTCTCTTCGTCCTTATTTCAGCAGCTCCTTGGCCTTCAGATCCAATGCGGCGGCAGGAGTTACGCCCACGGATTTGTCAACAGCCTTGCCGTCCTTAAAGAAGATCAGGGTAGGGATGCTCTGGACTCCGAATTGCTGTGCCGTCACGGTGTGGTCGTCCACATTGATCTTGCAGATCTTCACGTCCTTGTTTAGAGTGGCGAGCTTGTCCAGCTCGGGTGCTTGCATACGGCAAGGTCCGCACCACGGTGCCCAGAAGTCAACCAACGCCAGTCCTTTATGGTCTAAAACCTCCGCCTTGAAGTTAGTATCGGTAATCTCGTGCGCCATGCTATTTCTCACCCATCCTTCTACGTTTCGCATTAATTGGTATTATATCACCTTGATGCCTGCACTATTCAATGCGTGGCCCCAATTCTCCTGCTATGTACAGCACTATGGCGCCCGCCGCGATAGGTGCCGTCTCGGTCCTTAGTATCCTAGGTCCCAGCCCGGCGACATAAGCGCCTTCTGCCCTGGCCAGGGCCACTTCGTCCTCGCTGAAGCCTCCTTCCGGCCCAACCACGAGGGTCACGTCCTGGGCATTCCGTATGACCTTTGCGCAACCGGAAAGGCCCTGCTTTGTCTCATCCTCCCATAGGAAAATCATGAAGGAACGGCTTCTGGAAGCTTCCTTCAGCGCAGATTCCAGCGAGGTCACGTCGCCCACTTCGGGGGCGCTTCCCCTCCCGCTCTGCTTGGCCGCCTCATGGGCCAGGTTCCTCCACCTATTCAGCTTCCCCGAAGAGGCCTCCCTTGCGACGCAGTGCCTGCTCACTGCCGGCACTATCCTAAAGAAGCCAAGCTCGGTGCACTTCTCGACTATGTAGTCCATCTTCTGCCCTTTAGGAAGACATTGTATCAGCGTAAGCTTCAGCGACGCCTCGATCCCGCCTTTGGTGAATGACAGCGGCTTCATCGTCACTAAGGATTCGTCTACGCTTTCTATTAGGCAGTCGGCCCTCTCGCCGGTGGGCAGTACGGCACTTATCGCATCTTTAGGCCTCATTCTCAGCACAACTGCGATATGGCGGGCGTCTGGTCCTTCTATCTCCAGCAGTCCGTCGCTGCGCCTGTTCGCCGAAAAGCTCCTCATACGTCCGGTCTCCTAGCCACGAGGCTCACCCAGTCCTGGTCCTGTATTCTGTCGGCTATCTCAAAACCTGCATCCGTAAGGGCTCTCCTTACGTCCCGCTCGCCCTTCTCGACATAGCCGGCCGTGATAAAATAGCCGCCCGGGACAAGCAGGCTAAACGCCAGTGCCGTCATCCCGATCACAGGATCGGCCAGTATGTTGGCCACTATCAGGTCGAAAGGCCCTTCTATACCCTTGAGCATGTCGCCTTTGACGACCTTGACCCTGTCCTGTACGCCGTTTAGCGACACATTGTCCCATGCGCACTTCACCGCCGTGGAGTCGATGTCCACCGCCGTGACTTCCCCTGCGCCTAGAAGGGCCGCAGCTATGGATAGTATCCCAGTGCCGGTGCCCACGTCCAGCACGCGCTCCCCTCCCTCGATGTATCTTTCGAGCATGAAGGCGCAGTTGGCTGTAGTGGCATGCTGGCCCGTCCCGAACGCCTGGCCAGGGTCTATCTTTATGACGATGTCCTCCAAAAGGGCGTCGGGCGTCTCCCACGTGGGAGTCACGACCATCCGCGTGCCCAGCCTGAACGGCTTGAACGTCTGTTTCCAGGAGGACCATTCCTTCTCGTCGGCCATCCTTACGGAGATGCTGAGGACCTCCTGGCATCCTGGAAGGCGGTTTATCTCCTTGTCCAACCGCTTCCTTATCTCGCTGAGGATGTTCGTGAGCTCCAATTCGTCGTCGTCGACATAGAATTTCACGATCGTGGGCCCCTTCGTGGGAATCCCGGCCAGCTCCAGCTCGTCCAGCGGCACTTCCCCTCCGGGCTCTCGCGCCATGCCCGGATCCAGGATCGCCACCCCGCCCCTTGCGTAATCCATCGCGACCGAGGCTACCTCCTCTGCCGCTTTGCAATTAACCTCTATGCTTATCTCGGCCCATCTCATCGGGCTATCTCTTCCTCCTGCCGAGCAGCTTGTCCAGAACCCCCTGCTCATCGCTCACCGAATAGCCGCCAAGCTCGGCGATCTGCCTGTATAGCTCCTTCTCCTTGGCAGATATCCTCTCGGGTGTCTTTATCCTTATCAGTACTTTCATGTCCCCTACCGACCCTCCCCTTACGGACGGAAGCCCCTTGCCCTTGACCGTAAGGACCTTTCCGGCCTGGGTGCCGGCCGGTACCTTTATCTCTACCTGCTCTTTTAGCGTCGGCACCGTCAGTTTCGCGCCCAAGGCGGCCTGCGGGAACGATATCTCCTGCTCCTGGGCCAGGTCGTTACCCTGCCTGGTGAACTTATCATGCGCTTTGACCCTTATATGGATCAGCGCGTCCCCGGGCCTGCCGCCCCTAGCTCCCGCATGGCCCTGGCCCGCCGCCCTTACCACCATCCCGTTATCCACCCCGGGAGGTACCTGGATTTTTATCGTGGCGCTGCGCCTTAGCCTCCCCTGGCCGTCGCAGTCAGGGCATGGCTCGGCGATGTAGCTTCCCGTGCCCGCGCATTGCCCGCAGGGCATGATGCTCTGCATCGTGCCCAGGAAGGTCTGCTGAAAGCTCCTTACCTGCCCGGTCCCGTTGCACTTCGGGCACTTCTGGGGCCTGGTTCCCGCCTTGGCGCCCGTACCTGAGCACGACGTGCAGCCCTCGACCCTATTAAGGTCGAATGACCTCTCCGTCCCATCCAGTACCTCCTCGAGCGTAAGGTCAGCCATAAGCTCGATGTCTGCCCCCTCGGAAGGACCTCTTCTCTGGTTCTGCCCGAAACTCGAGAACCCTCCGAATGCGCCGCCGAAGAACGAGTTGAATATGTCGAACGGATTGAAATCCGTAAAGTCTCCCGTACCGAAGCCGCCTCGCTCAGCGTCGTGGCCATACCTGTCATAGCGCGACCTCTTCTCCGAATCGGAAAGTATGCTGTAGGCTTCGTTTATCTCCTTGAATCTCTCCTCGGCGCCCGGGTCCCCCGGATTCGCGTCGGGATGGTGCTGCCTCGCGAGCTTCCTGTACGCCGACTTGATGTCCGCTTCCCCCGCGTTCTTGTCGACGCCTAGCACGTCGTAGTAATCCCTTTTCTCTGCCGTCTTGAACACCGCCCGTCATATAAATGCTGTACTGCGCGGCCGCTGCCGCGCCCGCCTGACCATCAGGGTCCTATCTTTCGAAGCTGGCCCGCTCCAACAGCTCGGAGATGCCCTCCGCCATGAAGCGAACCAAGGATATGGCCTTGGAATAGTCCATCCTCGTCGGCCCGACCACCCCGATCGTGCCCATGACCTTGCCGGCATGCCCGTAGCTAGCGGAGATTATCGAGCAGTCCCTCAGCTCCTCGAGGGTGTTCTCGGAACCTATGCGCACCGTTATGCCGGTCCTGTAGCCCGACATGAGATTCAGCAGATGTGACTGCGATTCCAGCAGCCTGAGCACGGGCCTGGCCCTTTCGATCTGCTTGAACTCGGGCTGCTCGAGGAAGTTCGCTATCCCGTCGGTATGCACGCTCTCCTCCGATGGACATATCCCGGAGCTGGTGAGTATCTCCAGTGCCTGGCTGGCAAGCTCCGAGTAGGCCGAAAGCTCGGCTTTTACAGCCCTTATCAGCTGCCTTGTCAGGTCTGCGAAGGAAAGGCCCCTTAGGTGCCTGTTGAGTATCGCGGACACGACGTCGAGGTCGTTCTGGCTCAACGAGTTCCTGAGCCTTATGAGCCGGTGCTCCAGCGCTCCCGTGGAGGTTATGACTATCATCATGATGTCGTCGTTGCTGATGGCGGCCATCTGTATGTGCTTGATGGAGCCGCATTGCACCCCGGGGGATATCACCACCGCGGCGCAGTTGGCCAGCTCAGCCAATATTTTCGCCGCGGCCCTGGAAAGTGCCTGGATCTCTCCGCGGCGCTTCGAGTACTCCTGCAGGACCTTGCCCATCTCCTCCTGGGTCAGGGGCTTGTCCCTCATGAGCGTGTCGACGTAGAACCTGTAGCCCTTCTCCGACGGGACCCTGCCTGCGGAAGTGTGGGGCTGCTCGAGGTATCCTTCGTATTCGAGGTCGGCCATCTCGTTCCTTATTGTGGCCGGCGAGAGCTCGGTGAGGTATTTTCTGGAAATGGTGCGCGAGCCGACCGGCTCCGCCGTTGACACGTAGTCTTCGGTCACAGCCTGCAGGATCTCCTTCTTCCTCGTGTTCATCCTGTTGTCCGCCACGGTCGCGCTCCTTCCTTTTTTGGCACTCTAGACCATAGAGTGCTAAAAATAAACTACAACAAGGGCACCGGAGGTGTCAAGGATTCGCGCCGTTATACGAGCTTAGTGAACAGGGCATTGGACAGCATCATGCCTTTTGCCGTGAGCTTGTACTTTCTTCCAGGGATGGATTCCACAAGGCCGACAGACGCCCCCCATGACAGGGCGTCGAGCTTGTCCTGTTCGAATTGCTCTCCATAAGCTTGCTCTATCTCATCGAGCGACGCTCCGTACGACGTCCTGAGTGAGAGTATCAGAGCATCGGACATCGCCGTCTTCGCACACAGCCTCTCATTGCCTTCCATGGCTGGAAGGCCCCTTGCGATGAGGTCCGAGTACCTGTCTGGGTCAGTCGTGTTCCAGGATCTGATCGACGAGGCCGGGTCGTATGAATGCGCGGCGGTGCCTATCCCTATGTAGGGCATGTCGGACCAATAGCCCAGATTGTGAAGGCATTCGTGGCCTTTACGGGCATAGTTGGATATCTCGTATCGGAGAAGTCCCATCCCTTCCAGAGCGCGCTGAGCCTCCTCCATGAGGTCTGCGCACAGCTCCTCGTCGGGGAGCTGTACCTTCCCGTCCTGTACGCTCTTCATAAGCGGAGTACCCTCCTCCAGCGTCAGAGCGTAGCACGACACATGGTCCGGCTCCAGGCTCGACACCTCGTCCAGCGTCCTGGCGAGGCTTACGACGTCCTGGCCGGGCAGCCCCGTCATCAGATCCATCGAGACGGACCTCGCCCCCGCGGACCTGGCCGCCCTTATGGCGGCCTTCGCCTCGGCGGCTGTATGTATCCTCCCGATCGCTTCCAGCTCCGGGTCGACCAGGGTCTGCACGCCTATGGAAAAGCGCGTCACGCCCGAATCTACGAGCATGGACGCGCCGTATGCGTCAAATGTCCCTGGATTGGCCTCTACGCTGGCCTCGACCGGTTCGGACCACCCCTTTTCGCGCATAATCGACACCGAGCCCAGGACCAATCTTGACAGGACCTCACTTCCCAGCGTTGTAGGGGTGCCACCTCCTATGAACAGGGTCCAGCCGCTGTGGCAGGCATCCTTCATGGATGCTTTGGTCCCCAGCTCCTTTAGCGCCGCGTCCACGTAGCGCTCGGCCCTGTGCGGATCCACTGCCCCGGGGTAGGACACGAAGGCGCAGTACGAGCATTTGCTCAGGCAGAACGGGACGTGTACGTAGATCCCGAGCCGCCTGGGCTTCATTCCTCTTCCTCCTCGGTGGACAGGACCGCCATGAAGGCCTCCTGCGGTATCTCTACGCTCCCTACCTGCTTGAGCCTCTTCTTGCCTTCCTTCTGCTTCTCCAGGAGCTTCCTCTTACGACTTATGTCCCCGCCGTAGCATTTGGCTAGCACGTCCTTGCGCATAGCCTTCACCGTCTCGCGGGCGATTATCTTCGCCCCCACGGCGGCTTGGATGGGAACGTCGAACATCTGCCTTGGTATTATCTTCCTCAGCTTCTGCACTAGGAGCCTTCCGCGGAACTGCGCGGATTCGCTGTGCACTATGGAAGACAGGGCGTCAAGTGGCCTATCGTTCACCAATACATCGAGCTTTACCAGCCTTGCGGGCCTGTATTCCTTCAGCTCGTAGTCCATGGAGGCATAACCTCTAGTCTTGCTCTTCAGCTTATCGAAGAAATCGTATAGTATCTCCGCCAGGGGTATCTCGAACTGCATGCTGACCCTCTGGGGGGAAAGGAAGTTCATGTCCTTGTACGTGCCGCGGCGGTCTATCGCCAGCGTCATCACTGCCCCTATGTATTCAGAGGGGGTAAGGACGCTCAGCCTTACTATCGGCTCTTCGATCTCCTCTATCTCGGACACGTCCGGCAGTTCGGCCGGGTTGTCGACCTCCTGGACTGTACCGTCGGTCTTCTTGACGTTGTATATGACGGAAGGAGCTGTCGTTATGATCTCCATCCCGTACTCCCGCTCGAGCCTTGCCTGGACTATCTCCATGTGCAGAAGGCCCAGGAAGCCGCACCTGAATCCGAAGCCCAGGGCGGCGGAGCTTTCCGGTTCGAACACCAGGGCCGAGTCATTGAGCTTCAGTTTCTCGAGCGCTTCCCTCAAGAGGGGGTAATCGTTGTTCTCGACCGGGTAGAGGCCCGTATAGACCATCGGATGGACCTGCCTGTAACCGGGAAGCGGCTCCGATGCGGGATCCTTGGCGAGGGTCACCGTGTCGCCCACCCTTGCGTCGGACATGTTCTTGATCTGTGCCGCTATGTAGCCGACCTCTCCTGCCGATAGGCTGCCCGTGGGTTTCATATCCGGGGTGAACACCCCGGTCTCTATGATGTCGAATTCCATGCCGTTGCTCATGATCCTGATGCGATCCCCGGTGCTGAAGGAGCCTTCCATCACCCTAATGTAGATCATCACGCCCTTGTAAGGGTCGAAATGGGAATCGAATATGAGGGCCTTCAACGGGGCCGACGAGTCGCCGCTTGGGGCCGGTACTTTATCGATTATGGCCTTCAGCACGGCTTCGACGTTCTTTCCGGTCTTGGCGCTTATCCTTATGATCTCGGAATCGTCCATGCCGATGAGCTCGCAGATCTCCTTGGCCACCTTGTCCGGGTCCGCGTTGGGAAGGTCGATCTTATTGACCACGGGTACGATCTCCAGGTCGTGATCGAGCGCAAGGTACAGGTTGGCCAACGTCTGGGCCTCTATACCTTGGGTGGCGTCCACTACGAGCAGCGCCCCCTCGCACGCGGCGAGGCTCCTTGAGACCTCATAATTGAAGTCCACATGCCCGGGGGTGTCTATGAGGTTCATTTCGTAGCTGCCCTTGTCCTCGAAGATGGAGCACTCTATCCTGACCGGCTTGAGTTTGATCGTGATCCCCCTCTCACGCTCCAGCTCCATCTTGTCCAGGACCTGTTCGGTCATCTGCCTTTTACTCATGGCGCCGGTGATCTCCAGTATCCTGTCCGCGAGGGTGCTCTTCCCGTGGTCGATGTGGGCTATTATGCAAAAGTTCCTGATGCGGGATATCTCCATATATGTGCTTCACCTTTCTTGACTTATGGACTACCATAATATTATCCTTATTGAAGGCCGCTCATGCAAGTCGGAGGAGAATTATATTGACTTGTAGGAGCATCTGTAAATATAATTGTAATGTTAATCTGCAAGGACATGCCATGATGTATCCTTCGAGGGAGGTGAACCGATAGTGCCCCGTAATCTTTCAGGTGAGAAGCGCAACCGCACCAGCCAAATCCGCGCAATGAGGAACGCTTCCATCAAGTCCTCCGTGAAGACCGCCGCCCGCAGGGTGAACGAGGCTATTGCACTAAACGACGCAGAGGTATCGTCAGAGAAGCTCAGCGCCGCTTATAGCGTGATAGACCGCGCGGTCAAGAAGGGCGTCATCCATGCCAATCAGGGAGCTCGCCGCAAGGCAAGGCTTGCAGCCAAAGTGAACGAAGCTTCCAAGGCGGAATAAGGCTTGATGCTTTAGTAGAAAGACACCCGGGCGATGGCCCGGGTGTTTCATTGTGCATGCCACCGAAAGTCCTCACAAAGGTCCGCTCAGTCCTTGGCCAGCGAACACAAGTCCAGCACGGCTGAATCGAAGGCCTGGTCCTCGCCTATCGACGTGTCCGAAAGGCCGGTGCCGCCTTTCATCTGCCTGTCGGCCTCGCCGAGCCTCACCAGCATCCTGGCTGCCCTGCCGGGCCCAAGCTTACGTGCCGAGTTCACGGTCCTCTCAAGTATGAAATCAGGGGTCCTGAGCTGTCTTTCCGACTTGATCTCCTTCACGGTCTCGAAAGTCTTCTTGCCTTCCGACAGCTTCTCTTGTATGGAAAGCATCAATCTCAGCTCGGACGCGACCGAAGCCAGCATGAGCTGGTTGGGTATCCTCGGTTCCGTGCTATCCCTGAACTGCCTAACAAGGTGCATCGCATGGGACGAGTTCCCCGCGACGATCGCCGAGTTCAAGTCCGATATATTCTCGTGCTGGGCTTCGCCCACGGCCTTCCTTACGTCCTCACCTGTGGCCCTCTTCACGCCAGGACCAAGGTAGGTAACGAGCTTGTCGATTTCCGAGGCAACCAACGAAAGGTCTGTGCCGAGCCTCTGCAACAGCGCATCCATGGCGTCCTGGGCTAGTTCGAGCCCTATTTCCTTGGCATAGGACCTGACGAACTCCCTCGCTTCCCTCTCGTATGCCTTCTTGCATTCGACCAGGCACACCCACGGCGCTTTCTTCGGCATCTTCACGCCAGCCGGGGGGAACTTCCTTTCCGCCCAGCTTACAGATACGTACGTACCTTCGGGCAGCGGGCATTCGTCCCCTATTACCAATGACTCGATGAGCTTCTTCGCATCGGCCTGTTTGAGCTCCTCGGCGTTTCTTATGACCACGTGCCGTACGCTATGGAACAACGAACCGGTCATGGCCTCTGCTAATGCGCTCACGACGCCTGCGTCCGGGGCGTTGATCGAGATCGTCTCGGAAACCTCCGAAGACATGAGGTCTGATGAGATCCTGTCGATCTCGGCGTCTCGGCGGTAGTCCTCTTCGCCGAATATGAAGCGCACCCTATGGGAGGGCGCCTTTTTCATGTCCTTCGCCATCAGCTCTTCAGCCCGGTCCGGGCTATGCCCTGGATGAACTGCTTCTGGGCGACGAAGAAAAGCACCACCAGCGGAGCTATTGCGGTGGTGGACGCGGCCATCAGGAGGTTGGGTTTCGTGCCGAACTCCTGGTTGAATGACGAAAGGCCCACCTGTATGGTCCTTAGCCTTGGGGAGTTCGTGACGATGAGAGGCCAGAGGAAAGTATTCCAGCCGCTTATGAAAGAGAACAGGCCGGTCGTCACAAGGACGGGCACGGCGAGAGGAAGCATGACCCTCCAGAGGTATTCGAACCTGGTACAACCGTCTATCTGTGCAGCATCCCAGAGCTCGGCGGGTATCGTCATGAAGAACTGCCTCATCATGAATATGCTGAAGACCGACGCTATCCAAGGGATGATCAGCGCCTTGTACGTGTCTATCCAGCCGAGCTTGGCCACGATCACGTAGTTGGGGACCAAGGTCACCTGGCTCGGTATCATCATCGTCCCAAGGAAGATGACGAACACTATCTCCTTGCCCTTGAACTTCATCGTGGCGAAAGCGTAAGCCGCGAGCGCCGATGTTGCGAGCTGCAGCACGGTCGTGGTCACGGCGATTATGAGGCTGTTCATGTAATACCACGGGAAGTTCCTGTCTTCTTTCCATGCGTCAGAAAAGTTAACCCAAAGGGTCGAGAAGAGCTTCTTAAGCTCACCCGTCACAGGCAATCCCAGGCTGGCGTTCTGCCTGTCCGCCTTCCACGCGTCGATGTACTCGGTGAGCTTCCAGTTCCTAGGAACCCATACCAGTTCCGCCGTGAAAGTCTCATCGGCCGTCTTGGTCGCCGTTGTCACCATGTAATAGAAGGGGAGCAGCATTATGATCGCGCCTGCCACCAGCAGGGTGTAGACTACTGCCTTGTTCATGATAGATGCCGGGCTCGGGCGGTTCTTCTTCATAGCGGTCATGTCGCTCACCTCCTCACTGGTAGTAGACCTTGTTGCCGAGCGCCTTCCTCTGTATGAGCGTCAGCAGGAAAATCACGAAGAACAGGAAGTATCCGATAGCGGCGGCGTAGCCGAACCTGAACTCACCCCAGCCTACGTCGTACAGGTATTTTACCACGACGAGGGTGGTCTTCAACGGACCTCCCCCTCCTCCCGGCCATAGCACGTAGGCTTGCGTGAACACCTGGAACGAGCCGATTATCGATATGATGGTGAGGAAATACGTAGTGGGTGACAGAAGCGGCCAGGTTATGTTCGAAAAGAGCTTCCAGCCGCTCGCCCCGTCTATCGCGGCGGCGTCGTAGTACTCCTGCGGGATGTTCTGGAGGCCCGCGAGGAAGATGATCACGTTATAGCCGAGATGCCTCCATATGCTCATGACGACCAGCGCGAACATCGACCATTTAGGATCGAGCAGCCATCTCTGGCTGGAACCTCCGAACAGGTTGATGATCGAGTTCAGCATGCCCGACGAATCGTCCTTGTATATCCACATCCATACTATCGAGATCGCGACCACGGGGGTCACATACGGCAGGAAGTACGACGTACGGAAGAAACCGGAGGCCCTTATCTTCTGGTTCAGGAGATAAGCTACGGCAAGCGCGATGGCTAGGCCGATGGGCACGGTACCGAGCACGTACACCAGAGTGTTGCTCACGGACTTTATGAAATCCGGATCCGAGAACATCTCGACGTAGTTGCCAAAGCCCACGAAGTCCCATCTTCCGAGCAGGTTGGTATTGAAAAGGCTTATGTAAGCAGCATAGAAAGCGGGGAAGAAGTGGAATACCACAAGCACCGCCGTGGCGGGGAGAATGTAAAGGTATGCCCCGAGGTCCTGGAGCGCACCCTTCCCGGGCCTCTTCGCCCTTAGCCTCTCATTGCCGCCGATACGTCTAGTTTCGTCCTTGGTCATCCCTCTACCACCTACCCTCCATGAGCCATCCTAATACAGAGGCCGTGAACTTCGTATTGTCAAAACCCGACTTTTTGAGCTCGTAATCGGAGAAAGGAACGCTCCCTATGAGCATCACTTTCCCCTTCCCCCTCTCGAATGCCGCTACGAATACCGGCGATTCGGCCAGCCCCGCCTCCGTCTTCGAGTTAAGGCCGGGGGTCCTGGCAATAAGCACCGTACCCGCGGCACCCTCTTTCAATGTCAGGGAGCATCCTTCCGTAAAAGCTATCTTGTACGTGCCCGACTGCAGGGAAACGGTCGCGGAAGTTGCATTGGCCCCTTTAAAAACAAGCATGTCCGAATAGAACGACGCCCGTACCTCGAGCAGGCCCAGTAGTGTCGCGAAATCCTTGAAGTCCCTTGAGCCATCGCCTATGTCACCCCAGCCGAGCAGCAAAAGGCTGCCTCCGTCCTCCACCCATCCAGCCACGGCCGCGAGCTCTTCCTCTTCATAATACGTCGGTGTAAGCGCAAATCCTTGTTCAGGAAGCGGAAGTACGAGCAGTTTCAGCCCTTCGAGCGATCCTTTGCCTATCTCCCCGTCCAAGACGCCGCCTTCATACCCCATCGACTTCGCCAAGTCGACAAGCCCTGTGTAATAGGAGGTCAGCCTGTTGTTGTGCCCCTCGTCGACGGCAAGTCTCATGGGCTCCTTATCGAGCACCTCATACCTGCCGGCCGAGAACGACTGCGGCCCCGCAGGCGAACTAAGGACCAGCTTCAGCTCCATGGCACCTTCCATGTCCGGGACGAACGGTATCGTAAGGTGGGCCCACCTGCCGGGACTGATTGACAGCGAACCTTCCGCTTCCTTGACATAGCCGCCCGTATTCTTCGCATAGAGCTCATAGCCGACCTCTGACGCCATGCTGCCGGTCCTGTCGGCGACCCTGGCATAGAAGCTGGCCTGCCTTCCTTTTACCAGGAACGTGTCCTCGACCGAGAAGTCCGATGCCACGAGGCCCGCTCCGGTCTCGACCCATATAGGGGAAGTAACGATCCTGTCGCCGTCAGCTTCTACCATCCTGGCGTAGAAATAGCTGTAATCATGGAGCAGCTCGACGTCCGCATAGTATATGCCACCTTTTGACGGTCCTATGCTGGCAGAAACCTTCCCGCCGTTCGTGATGAGGTCTATCCTGGAGTAGGAGTCGCCGTCGGGATCCTCGGCGAGTATCCCTACCTTCATGCGCTTGCCTGCCGCCGGACCATCCGTCGTGATGGTATCTCCCATCAAGTTGTCCCCTATCCATATAAGGGCCCTTGCGTTCCTGTCCTCGGTCGAATAGGTGCGCATAAAGCGCATCGCTTCCAAGACGGACGCCCTTGTGAGTTCCTTTGCGACGAGGCCGGTCCTTACCTCGGCCGCACTGCCCCAGTCGTTCTTGTGGTTATCCTGGTTGTTGACCGCGCCGACTTTCCAGCCCCTGTCTAATGCCTTCACGTAGGAAGGTTCGTTACGCGTGTTCCTGTTATAGGCCCCGGAGCCGACCTCTAGCATACAGGCTATGTCATCTGCAGACTTCCAGTACGAAAAGTCGTTCCAGTTCGGCTGTATGTCCGGGTTGGGATGGTTGAACGTTGCGATGCCGTCATATTCGTGCATGAAGTCCATAAAGGAGGCAAAATCCCTCTGGGTATCCCTGGATGCTGCGATGGGGGTCCCATATCCGTTCATATGCCCTTCCGAGTGGGTCCATTCGTAGCCTACCAACGATACGAACTTCCCCGGGACATAGAAGGCTTCTGCTTCTTGTATGGACTTGTACCAGAGATGGATGTTCGTCGTTTGCTGGAAATAATACCCATGTTCGGTCAGCGAGAAGAAGTCCATGCCTCCTATCGTGCTTACCTGCGAGTATGCTTCCGTAGGGGTGCCCATCCCATCCGAGTACGATGTATGGGCGTGCAGGTTGCCGAAGTAGAAATTGATGTCAGGCACTCCCTCAGGTGATGAGAGAACCGATGGTGCTACCATCGTAAGCAGCAATATCAGAATCACTGACTTCATCGCATGTCTGCGCATGGCAATACCTCCGCAACCCTTGAATCTATGAACAGCCCAGGGCTATGGCTGCCGCCTAGTCCCTGGGCTGGCGCGCTATATCGTTTTTAGATCCCTCTTAGAAGCCAAGCTTCTTGTTGCCGACGGTCACGGCTTCGGCGAGTGCTTCAGCCACTGTGGCCTTGGCCAAAAACGCCTTTTGCACTGCGGTGCTTATGTCGCCGCGGATGCCGTTCCACGCTGCGAGGTTGGGGTCGTACTTGATGTAGTTGAGCTGCTTGAGGCTCTGCTCGGCCTTCGGGTTCTTCGCGAAGTACTCCTTCATTATGCCGAGGTAGAGAGCCGATTTCCTCACGGGGATATAAGATGTGCCGATGGCCCATTTCGCCGTCTGGGTAGGCTCTACCATCCACTTAACGAACGTCCAGGCTGCATCCTGCTCCGCCTTGGTCGACTTCGAATAGATGGCAAGGTCGGTACCGGCGACCGGCGTGGCCCTATACTTAAGATCCGAAGCCGGAAGCGGCGCCACTCCCCATTCGAACTTGCCTGCTACCGCGCTCTCAGTGTAGCTGAGGCCGGGCGAGCTGGTCATGTACATCGCGGTCTTACCGGCGCCGAAGTCGGCATCCCAGTATCCGCTCATGTATGCAGCTACCTTGTACTTGTTGAGCATGTCGACCATGAACTGGAGGGCTTTCTGTCCCGTCGCTCCACCTATAGCGAGCTTGCCGTCCTTGTCAAGCCACTCTCCGCCGGAAGCGAAATAGAAGCATGCGAAAAGGTCGATGTTATCCCTCAGGCCGATGCCTGAACGGATGAACTCGCCCTTGTCGTTCCTCTTCGTCAGCTTGTTGGCTGCCGTCAGCAGCTCCTGCCATGTCGCCGGAGGGGTCGTTATGCCGACCTCATCTAAGGCGGTCTTATTATACACGAGCACATATACGCTCTTGTTGAAGGGCATCGTGTACCACTTGCCGTTGATCATCGAAGCCTTCCTAAGTCCCTCATATATGTCGTCTACCTCTAGTTTCGACATACCGTTTGGACCATTGACGAAGTTTTCGATCGGTACTAGAGCATTGCTGGTTATGAACTCCGCCGCCCAGTTTCCGTAAACCTGGGAGACCGTCGGGGGCTTCTGGGCTACCAGTGCGCCAGTCAACTTTTGCTGAAGAGCACCGTAGTTGCCCTGATATTCGGCCTTTACTACAATGTCGGGATGAGTTTCGTTAAAGTCCTTCACGAGACCTTCAAGTGTAGCGCCTAGTTGCGCACCCATGGCATGCCAGAAAGTGATTGTCACTTTAGAGGCGGCTAGGCTTGCGCTGCCTAAGGCCAACGCCAGGATGAGAGAAAGTGCGACGAGCATAAACGTCCTTTTCCTCATTGATTCCCCGGCGGGCATAACCCGCCGAGTGCCCTCCCTTCATGTTAGGTCTGAACTCGCTTTTAATTCTACATCATGCAGGAGGCTAATTCCAACACCATAAGCGGTCTGTCATAGGTATCTGAAGAAAGGCGCCCCGTTCCATGTGTACTTCCTAGCCCTCGCCGTCACACCGTGCCCTTTGGTGTAGAGTTCTACCATGCCGTCAGAATCCGTCCTGAACACGTCTGCGCCGATCGACTCAATCCTGGTGATGGTACCCAGCGATGGATGCCCGTAGTTGTTCTTGCCCACCGATATGACGGCTATGCTGGGTGATGTAGTTTCGAGCAAATCGACCGACGCCGATGTCGCAGCCCCGTGGTGACCTACCTTAATGGCATCCGCCAATCCGTTGCCGTATCCACTTTCAAAGCCGCGCCCCGCATCGGCCTCGAGAAGTATCGTATCCGACTTGTAAGTGAGCATTACCACCATAGAAGCCTCGTTTAGGTCGTCACCCTCCTTTATCTCTTTTATTGGATTCAGTACGTCTATCCTTATGTCGCCCGCCGTAATACTCGACCCTCTGATCAGTCCTATTGGTGACAATCCGGCTTCCATGGCGGATTGCTCTGCGACTTTGTCACCTGCCGGGACTATCGTGCATCCTATGTTTATGGATCTACTAAGAGAATCCAAGCCCGAGATATGATCCAGATGCCCGTGCGTTAACATAAGCACGTCTATGCTGTTGATTCCCATGTATCTCAAAGATGGTAGGATCCTAGTTTCCATGGCGCTTGTTGAGCCATAGGAAGGACCCGTATCGATTAGCATCGCGAACTTCCTTCCCAGGGTCAACAATGAGCAGTCGCCCTGGCCTACGGAAAGTATCCTCACTGTGAGAAGCTCACATGGCATCATCGACACCATGACTACTAAAAGCAGTGCCGTAGCCACGATATATGCTCTCTTGACGTAGCATGTCTTTACGGCCCTTCTGATTGAGATGGCTCCTGAGAATGATAGAAGACCAGCTGTGAGCACCAAACAGTAGAAGACGGTATGAATGCCAGGACCGATACCTGTTGGAACGGAGGTTACATTCGACGAGCCCAGGATCGAGGCGGTTCTTTGCAATACTGAAAGGAAAGGCCTAGACACCTGCATAAAAGCCCTTCCTAACCATGGCCAGACGAGGTTCATGGAAAACGATGTTAGCCCTATAGTCAATGCCAGAGATGCCGCCGGTATGGCGACAAGGTTGGCTACCGGGGATAAAAGGCCCATCCTGCCGTGGAAAGTAGTGATAATTGGGATAAGCGCAGCGGTAATTACGGATGAGACGAGCAAGGAATTCAGCACGTACGAAGAGGCCTTGTCGAATAGCCGTTCACTTTTCCGGGCCCGTTGGAACCATGCGGATGCAGCAAGTCCGGCTATGGCTACATAACTCATCTGGAATCCCTTGTCGAAGAGGCTGAGCGGGGATAGCATAAGCTGAACCGCACATGCCAAAGCCGTAACATACGAAAACCTAGCCCTCTTTACACCGATTCGTGGTAATACCATAGAGACCATGCCCATCAGCATAGCCCTTACTATCGAAGGTCTCATTCCCGCAGCCATCGCATATACCGGCAGAAACACTGCCGTCATGCCAGCCTTAAGGCTCGCCCCCGCACCGAACCTGGACAATGCCCACGAAACCGCAGCCATTACTACCGAAAGGTGAAGCCCTGAGGCGGACATGACATGGGCGATGCCACCTTCGGCGAATTCGTTCACCGTAACCTCGTCCATGGACGACTTATCGCTCAGCACTATCGCGTCCATCAGGGCCTTCTCGTCCCATCTACGTAAAGCTGCGTACGTGAAACCTCTAAACGACTTGTAGAACGCCCAGGCTAATCCCGTTGGAAACGGTGCGCGCCCCTTGACCGCCGAGAGTTCCCTTATGGACACTCCCGTCACGTGCACACCCTTAAGGAACAAGTATGACCTCGCGTCGAAGAGCCCCGGGTTCGTGGCACCATTGATTAGGGCTACAGCCATCCTCGCCTTGACGGCATAACCTGGCCCTATGTCATGAAGTAATGATTCATCTAGGTACTTGCAGTCGATTAGAATCTTGCCCCCGACCCGGCCTATGCCGTCGACTCTAAGCTTACCGATGACAAGCTGGGTTCCGGACGATCCTTCGTATACCCATGATATAGAACCCTCGACGCCTATCTCTATGCCGGACAGCTTCGCTACGGAACCTATCGATGATAAATCCACAATCGCCACGGATGTGTTCCCCATGATGAATCCCGCTAGCAACGCAATACAGCACCTAATAATATCGTCGAAGTCATGTCTTGGCCTGGATTTCGATATAATGAAAAACCCCGTCGTGGAAATGAGAATGAACGCTGAGGCCGCAGTTGCGTAACCTGCTTTCGAGGCTATGATGATGCCCGTGGCTATACCTGAAAGCAACGATGGTATCATCTGGCGATTACCTTGTCCTTGAGGGCTTCGAACTTCGCAGGCCCGATACCTGATACGTCCATAAGGGCTTCTATATTGACAAATGGCCCTTTTGATACCCTATGGTCGATGATCCTCGCCGCAAGGGACGGACCTATGCCAGGGAGTGTTTCAAGCTCTGTTTGGCTGGCCGTATTGATGTCTACGAATCCAGTGACTTTTGGCTCCTCAACGGAAGGTCGCAGCGGGACGGCAGCCATAACGTCCAGCCTGCCCTCGGGTATATGTTCAAGGCCCTGGCTTTCCTGCGCTTCCTCAGTGATCCTGGCCGCTCTGCCCTTTTCATCCAAGCTGACGATTTTCTTTTCCGGTATATAGACCTGTTGGCCGTCGATGATGGGAAGTGCTATGTTCACTGCATCTTTATCCGCTTTTTCTGTCATCCCTCCAGCTGCCTCTATAGCATGATGTACCCTTGATGAAGGCTGTAAGGCATATAGGCCTGGTTTCACGACGTGGCCGGCTACATGTATATAGATCTGCTGCTGCCTTAATGCCGTAGGATCGTCCTGCTCGGTCAGTTCGTCACGGATATCCGTCTCGCACGCATCGGCATCGGTCCCACGGTCGTTACCAGTAACTTCATCGGAAATGCACTTCTCGGTGATTGCTTCTTCCACATCCACTGCAGCTTCTATGACGATTGCTGGCGGACGCCGAAAGCGGAGGATGAGGGGTCCGATTGCCAGGGTGCATGCCATGACAAGATATGCGGCGGCGACAGTCCTTTTGCCTATAGGAAGCCTTCCCATCCCCCACCTCCGGTGTCCTTACCGGACCGTAAGCAGATGATACGACAAAGGGGGCGCACGAAGCGCCCCCCATCCTGACTAGTTTTGGCATGGTTTTCAGCCTATCACGATATTTACCATCTTACCCGGAATGACAACCGTCCTCTTGATCGTTCTCCCCTCAATTAACGAGGCGACCTTCTCGCTGGCCAAAGCGGCCTTCAGCAGCTCATCCTGGTCGATCCCTGCTGCGACCTTAACGACGTCCTTGAGCTTGCCGTTTACTTGTACCGGTACTTCAATCTCGTCTTCTTTCGCCTTTTCTGGATCGAAAACCGGCCAAGGCTCATGTGCCAGGCCCTTCTTGTATCCCCTGGCTTCAAAGAGCTCTTCGGCTATGTGCGGGGCGAACGGTGCCATCAACTTCACGAACGCGTCCCAGTGGGAAGGCTCTATGCGCTCCTGCTTACCAAACCAGTTGGCAAGGCTCATGAGCTGGGCCAAAGCGGTATTATACTTCATCTCCTCGATGTCTTCGCCGACTTTCCTTATCGTCTGGTGGACAATCCTGTCCCCATCCTGCAAGTCGTCACTCTTCGAGGGCATAACCTTGTACTGGAGGTCCCATACCCTGTAAAGGAATCTCTGCATGCCTACCAATCCCTGTGTAGACCATGGTATCGGCTGGTCGAACGCTCCCATGAACAGCTCGAACAACCTGAACGAATCAGCACCGTACCTGTCTACCATCTCGTCAGGATTGATGACGTTGCCTCTCGATTTTGACATCTTCTCGTTGTCTTCGCCGAGGACCAGCCCATGGGAGGTTCTCTTGCTGTATGGTTCCAGCGTAGGGACAATTCCTATGTCATAAAGGAACTTATACCAGAACCTAGAGTAAAGTAGATGCAGCGTGGTGTGCTCCATGCCGCCGTTGTACCAGTCTACCGGCATCCAGTAGTCCAACGCTTGCCTAGAGGCAAGTTCATTCTTGTTCTTCGGATCTGCGTACCTGAGGAAGTACCAGGATGACCCTGCCCAGTTTGGCATGGTGTCCGTTTCCCTTTTCGCCGGTCCTCCGCAACACGGGCAAGTTGTGTCCACCCAGTCCTTCATCTGCGCCAGCGGAGATTCTCCGGTCTCCGTGGTCTGGTACTTCTCAACCTCGGGCAGCTTCAAAGGAAGCTCCTCCTCAGGTATGGGTACCCAGCCGCACTTATTGCACTCGACCATGGGTATAGGCTCTCCCCAGTACCTCTGCCTGGAGAACACCCAGTCCCTTAGCTTATAGTTGGTCTTCTGCTTACCGATGCCGCGTCCTTCAAGGGACTTGGTCATGGCGAGTATCGCATCTTGTACATTCAGCCCGTTGAGGAAGCCGGAGTTTATCATCGTGCCGGTCTCAGTGGATGTATGAGGACCGTCATTCAAATCGCCGCCTGATATGACCTCGACTATCGGCAACCCGAAGTTCTTCGCAAACCTCCAGTCCCTGTCATCATGCCCGGGTACTGCCATGATAGCGCCGGTACCGTACGAGGCCAGCACGTAGTCAGAAGTCCATACCGGGATGTTCTTGCCGGTAGCAGGGTTCACGCAGTAGACTCCCTTAATCTGGCATCCGGTGACTTCCTTTGCCACCTCGGTACGTTCGAAGTCGGACTTCTTGGCGGCAGCCTCGCAGTAGGCTTTTACTTCGCTCGGATTGTCGCACATCTTAAGAAAACTGGCTAAGTAGGGATGTTCAGGGGATACGACCATATAGGTGGCTCCGAACATAGTATCGGGCCTGGTCGTGAAGACCTTCAAGTTCATGCCCCTGTTCGTCCCGGCTACCTCGAAGTCCACCTCGGCGCCGACTGACTTGCCTATCCAGTTTACCTGCTGCATCTTTATCTTGTTCCAGTAATTTACTGTATCCAGGTCGTTAAGGAGCCTTTCCGCATATTCTGTGATCTTCAGCATCCACTGCTTCTTTACTTTCCTGACCACAATGCCGCCGCATCTTTCGCAGACGCCTCCCACGACCTCTTCGTTGGCTAGCCCTATCTTGCAGCTGGTGCACCAGTTTATCGGAATCTCGGCCTTATAGGCGAGCCCTTTCTCCCACAGCTTCAGGAATATCCATTGCGTCCATTTATAGTATTCGGGATCAGTCGTATCTACTTCACGGTCCCAATCGAAGCTGAAGCCCAGCTTCTTGAGCTGGCTGCGGTATCTCGCGATGTTGCGCTTCGTCACGACGGCCGGATGTTCCCCGGTCTTTATGGCGTGGTTTTCGGTCGGAAGTCCGAAGGCATCCCAGCCGATCGGGTAGAGGACGTTATACCCTTGCATGCGGCGCTTCCTTGCTAGAGTATCCAGCGCAGTATATGAGCGCGGATGCCCTACGTGCAGGCCCGCTCCCGATGGATATGGGAACTCTATCAGCACGTAGTACTTGGGCAGCGTATAGTCGTCGACCGCGGCGAAGCACTTGGTCTCATCCCATCTGCGCTGCCATTTCTCCTCGATCGACCTGAAATCGTACCTCTCGGCCAATTCTAACCCTCCTCGAATCTAAAAAAACGCCCCTGGCATCAAGCCAGGGGCGAAAGTACGCGGTACCACCCTGTTCACGGTGCTTTAATTTGGTGGAGCTGAGGGGGATCGAACCCCTGACCTCCTGAATGCCATTCAGGCGCTCTCCCAGCTGAGCTACAACCCCACATAAGCACAGTCTCGTCGCCCTTAACGAGGGCATCGTCCCTGCTTACTCTTTTCAGCAGGACCGCTCACGGGCGAGTCTCGGCCCAACCGTCGGCCATTCACACCGAACATGGCCTCTCTTTGGCGGTTTGATCTCCGTTGCTCCCGGTCATCACGTTACTATTTTGATGTCAACAGGAGTAATTATACTAATGCCCTTGCCATCCCGTCAATATACGATGTACGCAAGAAGCTCTTTTTAACCAATCCTATCGGGCTTTTGTAACGTTCAACCCTCGTGCCTGACCAACAGGGCATCGCCCCAGGTCCTTTCCAGGTTGTAGTACTCCCTCTCACGCCTAAGCATCAGGTGTACCACCACGTCCCCTGAATCCAAGAGCACCCAGCCCGATTCGTCAATCCCTTCCTTCTTGGTGGAAGAGCCCCCGGCCGCTTCGATCTTCTCAACCACCTTCTCCCTGGTGTTCTTCAGGTGCGTTGGGGTATTGAAGGTACCTATCACGAAGAAGTCCGTCACGACCGATTTGCCAGTAAGGTCTATGCTCACTATATCCGTCGCTTTCATCTCCAGCATCGCTTCTACCACAAAAGCCACCTTCGCCTTTGAATCCATGTTTTCCGCCATCTCCGACCTCCTTCCTAATTCAATCCCTTGGCCCTTGTGTTCAGCTCGTTCAATATCCAATTCCTCGCCAGTACCGATTCCGGCGCGATCTCCCTGTTCTTCGAGAGCGTCCTGGAGATCTTCCTGTTGAGGATCATAAGTATAGCACTGTCTATGTTGAAATCCAGCTCCTTTCTTATGTCGTCCATGTTGAAGCTGCGACCCAGCTCGCAATAGTCCGAAGCGAATATGACCTTCTCTTCGATGGACATGTCCGGCCTTCCGAGGGTATGGCTGGCCACGGCCATAAGCACCTTGGGGTCGTTTATCCCGAATATCGCCTGTGCGATGACCGCCCCAACGAGAGGATGCAGAAGATGCGGGTTCCTAAGCAGCGTGTCGGAGTAGATAAGCTCATGCGAAGCAGCCACGGAGAGCAGTTCGTCGTTCGGCATCTCCTTGGCGCAGTCGTGAAGCAGCGCCGCCTTGGAAACGACGATCTCATCCGCGTGGTAGAGCTTGGCAAGCTTCAGCGCCATCTCCTCCACGTTCAAGGTGTGCTTGAGCCTGGCCGGGGACAGCATCGTGGTCAGCTTGTCGATTATCTCCGTCCTTTCCAAAGTGGTGTCACCTCCTCCTAAACTGAATAGAGCCCGTTCTTCAATATATAGCTTATCACTTCGTCGGGGAGAAGGTATCTGACTGGCCTTCCTTCCTTGACCCTCCGCCTGATGTCGGTGGACGATATCGCAAGGGCGGGCACCTCGAAGAAATCGACCTTGCCGGGACCGAATTTATAGAGCGACTTAAGCATGTCGTCGGATACCACATACCCGGGCCTCGTAGCGGCGGCGAACCTACACAGCGTGAACAATTCCTCCGGGTTCTTCCAGGTGAATATCTCAAGTATCGCATCCGCGCCTGTGATAAAGATGAGATCCGCGTCCTTATACTCCCCGACTTTGAGCTTCTTTAGCGTATCGACCGTATAGGTTGGCCCTTTTTCGTCAACTTCTATGCGGCTTACGTCGAAATGTGGATTCGTTATGGTCGCCATCTGGGCCATTATGAACCTATGAGCCCCTTCCACTACTTTCCTCTCAGACTTGTGCGGCGGCATACCCGAAGGTATGAAGATGACCCTGTCGAGCTTGAACCTAATGAAGGCCTCCTCGGCCGTTACCAAGTGACCGTAATGTATCGGGTCGAATGTCCCACCCATCAGGCCTATCCTTGTCAACGGTTACACCCCGATCCCTGTACTTTCGGCATATTCGAACTCAAAGTCGAGCACCCTTACCATATCGCCTTCCTTGATGCCCATATCCCTAAGCCTTCCTATGATCCCGGATTTTATGAGCATGCCGTACATCCTCTTCAAGGCATCCGGATTGTTGGCATCCGTCCTGAGGATGAGCCGTTCTACGCCCTCGCCGGAAAGGACGAACGCACCGCCATAACGTGTAATTTTCGCGTCTCTGAGCCTTTCGCCCCTCAGGACATAGACCTTCTCTCCCCCTTCGGCGGTCTTAGCCGCCGCAAGCTCCCTCAGCCTGCGCTCCTCCTGGGCGAGCAGTCTCGTCACCGCCCCCATCAGAGTGCCGATACCCTTTGTTGTCGCAGCGGAAATCAAGTAGACCTCCACGCCGGACACTTCTTTCAGCCTTTCCACGATGTCCTTGTCCTCTATCAAGTCCGCCTTGTTTGCGGCGATGATAAAGGGCTTCTTAAGCATGGTCTCGTCGAAGATGCCAAGCTCGTTCCTGACCTTATGGAAATCCTCCACAGGATCTCGCCCCTCCGTGCCTGCTGCATCGACCACATGCACCAGCACCTTGGTCCTTTGGATATGCCTCAGGAATTCGTGGCCAAGCCCGGCGCCGGAAGAGGCGCCTTCGATGAGCCCTGGAATATCGGCTATGACGAAGCTGTCATCGCCGTTCTCGACGACTCCCAGCACGGGTGACAGTGTAGTGAACGGATAATTCGCAATCTTGGGCCGTGCTGCTGTCACGACCGAAATAAGGGTGGATTTACCTGCGTTCGGATATCCTACAAGGCCTACGTCCGCAAGGAGTTTAAGCTCCACCCTAAGCGCTTTCTCCTGCCCCGGAAGGCCGTTCTCTGCATATCTTGGTGCCTGCCTTATGGGCGTGGCAAAATGGGAGTTGCCCCTTCCACCCGGGCCTCCCTTTGCCAGCACGACCTGAACGTCCTCGTCCACGAGGTCCGCTAACAGCTCGCCTGTGACGTCATCGTAGATCATCGTCCCTTGCGGGAACTTTAAAACGAGGTCCTCGGCACTCTTGCCGCTCCTATTCCAGGCCTCTCCGTTGGCTCCGCTATCTGCTTTGATGACCGTCTTGTACCTATAGTCGGCCAGGGTCCTCAACGAAGGGTCAACCGTGGCGATAATGTCGCCCCCGCGACCTCCGTCGCCTCCGTTGGGACCGCCCCTGGGGACGAACTTCTCCCTGCGGAAGCTCACGATCCCGTTCCCGCCCTTGCCTGCGAATACCTTAATCTTAGCGCTATCAACGAACATAAGCCTGGCAGCACCTCACTTGGTAGACTTACCTTTCACCCGGTTAGCTATACTATACACTTCAATAAGCATCGTAGTATACCTTCCCGGTTCTGCCGTTCGCCCTCCAGACGGCGCCGACATTTAATATCCAGTGTACCATAGACGGTGCCGCCACACTCCCGGAACCCAGATAGAGCCATTGCAGCAGCAAGCCTGATGCGAACGGGAACGATGACGCATAATACGCGATCTTCCTGCCGTGCCTGAACATGAAGGCGGGCACGGCGTGCACGGCCGCGAACATAATAGCCTGCAATATGAAAGCTACTCTGTCGTTGAACACGCTTGACAACCACGAATAAGCCAAGTGACGGAAGATTATCTCCTCGAGCAGCGCGCCCGCAAAGCAATATGGTATAGAGGCCAGCCTTGCGGACCAGCTGTCAAGGTATCTTAGCGAGTTTGCCGCACCACCCGGACTTATGCCCTTCAGCTTACCTTTTCTTTCTAGACCGAATGCACCAGAAAGTACCCTTCCCAGCAAATAAAGTGCTGCAGCCACCAAGACAATTTTGATTAATTCATTTGCTTTCGGCAAAGCTAAAGCATCCGTCCTGGCCAACGGCGGTATGGCGAAGAATATCAACCCTATAAGGAGCAAGTCGCCGGCATCAAGCGTTGACGCACTGTCCGTTGTACTTCTTGTCCATGCCTTGAATAGAACCGATGCCGTCGCCAATGCTCTTATCGGCATATTGTGTCAACCTCCCGAGATTCTCCCCGACGCTCGTCGAATCGTCCCATTCCCACGCGAATGCGGTGTATACCGATTTATAGACGCCACAATTGGGATCGTGCCCTCCGTTTGACATGGCCGCCGCCCTGCATCCGCCACCGCACAGATACCTCACATCGCATTCCTTGCACTGGGCATCATAGTCGACATCGTAACCGACGTCGAAATTCTCCAAAGGCATGTCCCAAAGCAGATGGCAGGGATGCAACCGTGCGTCCTGGGTGCACGATACCACCATCTTGCCTGCGCCGCACGATGATTTCGACAGCATTGGCATTATATCTTCCAGAACCGCGCTTTGCTTTATTTCCCCTCTTTTAAGGCACGTCGCAAGATGCCTCAGCATCATCTTCAATATCCCCACCCCATGCTCGTGTTCTGCCGTTTTGCCCCTGCCTACGTGCGTGAGTAGGCTACCATGGCAACCCGTGCCAAGGCTTCCTGCGAATTTTACCATCTCGGAGATATCCATTCCGCCTTTAGGCGTCAGCGTGGGCACTATCTCGACCTCGATGCCCATCTCAGCGGCCCTCCTTGCGGAGCCGACAGATAATGCATGCGTACCATTGCCCCGTATGAAGTCGTGCTCGGCCGCATTACAGCTCTCAAGCGAGATCTGAAGCTTCGTCCGCGATGCCAGCATGGCATCGAACGGTATCCTGTCGGGTAGGGTCCCATTCGTACAGAGCACCGTCTCCATCCCCCTGGCAGCCTCCAATATCTTATCGAGATCGTCTCTCAGGCACGGCTCGCCTCCTGTGATGTACAACCTGGAAGGCTCCAAGGACTTAAGCTTCTCCACCGCTTCAATGACTTTCCCCGTATCATGCACCCCTTCCGACGAATCCCCCATATAGCATGACGGGCATCCCAGGTTGCATCTCCTGGTCACTATCAGATAGGCTTTTCTCAACCTTCTCGCTTCTTTTGAGATTGTTGTTTGCTTGTCGACCAGTATGCCGGTCTCGGCCAGCTCGGCAGCCAATCTGAGCATCCCGACCGCATCCTTGCCTTCCAGGCTCGCGGCCTCTATGGTAAGATCCAGCCCGCCTTCCCTACCGAAAAATTGTGCCGCGGTACTCGATACCCTGCACCATGAGCCGTTGGCTAGGTTATGCATCAAGGCGTCCTCCCCTTTGTGGACCACCCTGGCGTGTTCAGATAGAGTGACTATCCTTTCAGCCTTGGCCATCAAAGCACCCCCCAAATCGTTGTGCGGGGCTTTCTAGCCCCGCACACGTTCCTTCTAGCCCAGGGTAATCTCGAAGATCCAAAGTGGGAAATGGATACAGTAACCATCGATGGCAATATCCAGCCTTACATACTTCCCCGTGCTTCTCTTGAACATCGAGCACACCTCCTGTCCTTCATCAAACGCCTTTCCCAGGGAGACACAGCCCGCGAAAGTCTCGTCTGTGCCTATATGCTCGCATAGTCCTGGTCCTGGTTGAATTAGACGGAAGTATGAAAGGCCGGCATCATTAGGAGCATCCGACAATCCCGAAATCCAATGCTTTTCTTACGGCTGCGCTCCTACAATTTACGTTTAGTTTCTGGAATATCGACCGGACGTGCGTTTTAACGGTGTTGATCGAAACGAACAGGTCATCGGCTATGGCTTTGTTGCTCTTCCCTTCCGAAAGTTTGTCAAGGACGCACTTTTCGGTCGCCGTGAGTTTGAAAGCCCCTAGGTCGAAGCTGACGTTCTGTGCTCTTCGGGCCCTTGGATAGGTTTTGAACATCTGACGGTCCTTCTCCGAGTTAAGGTACAAGAGAATGACTCCCCTGCCGATGCTTCCTTCGACATCACCCTTCAAGGCCGCCTTGTATGAACCCGGGGTAATCTCGTCCGAAGCTTCGGCCGGCAACAACAGAGCTTCCATAACGCATGTGATTGGTTCATCGACCTGCTTCGACTCTGCGATCTCATCCTTAGGTAGGTCCTCCTTGTTCATGGGGTACCTCCTCTACATAGTTGTTGCTTTGTCTCATGAATGGTGTCAAATCCTACCCTTCTTCCTAAACCACCTTGATTGCACAATTGCTACGGCATTCTTACACGACCCGGAGTAAAGCTTTGAATTACTGACTTATTTTTACCAGTTGTAGCAATGTATTACCATCACCTATTCGGGCTAATCACGTAGGATATACGCAGAATAAGCAGGAGAAGCCGGTCGGATTCCGGCTCCTGCCAGCGAAAATATGGAGTCTTTACCAGTTTATAGGTCGGCTTGCAGCCTTAAAGCGCACTCGAGTCGCTTTTTTGTGATCTCACAAGCTAATTTGTAGGGTTTAAGTATGCTACCGTTGGATGAGAAGGCGTTGGCATGGCAGCCACCGCTGCAGAAGAACCTAGCCCAACAGTCCTTACAGCCGCTCTTGGTATAGATGTTCGCATCCGAGAACTTCTTTACGCACTCGACGTTGTCTATCCCTTTCCAGACATCGCCTAGTTTGAAATCCGTCTTCCCTACGAACTGATGGCAGGGATATATGTCGCCTTCTGGCGTAACAGCGACGTAATCGGCGCCTGCTCCGCAACCGGACAGCCTCTTGGCAAGGCAGGGTCCCTTGGCCACGTTCATGTCGAAGTGGAAGAAGAGTATGGGCTTGCCTTTGCTTCTTCTTTCCAGCATGAAGTCCACAAGCCTGTCGTACTCAGCGAATATCTCTGGAAGATGCTCTTCCTTGATTTCCATCGGCGTGTTGTCGAACAGCACCACCGGCTCGAACGATATCCTGTCGAAGCCCTCATCGGCCATGAACTTGACGTCCTTCGAGAAGTCGAGGTTCAACGCGGTGTATGTGCCTCTTGCATAATAGTTCTCACCGTTCCTGGAATCTACGAATCTCTTCATGTTCTGCAGCACCTTGCCGCTGGTAATGCTCCCGTCACCGGCCCTCCTCACCCTGTCGTGGACCTCCGGCCTTCCGTCCATGCTCAGTACGGTCGCCATGGCATTTTCGTTGAGGAATCGGGCCGTATCATCGTCCATTGTCAGTACGTTGGTCGTAAGGGTGAAGTTTATCGACTTGCCGTGCTTGGCCTCCAACTCTTTTCCGTACGATACCACTTCTTTTACGGCACCCATGTTCATCAGCGGTTCCCCGCCGAAGAAGTCCACTTCAAGATGCCTTACGTCCCCGCACGCCTTGACCAGGAAGTCCAGTCCGGCTTTGCCGACTTTAGCATCCATCAGCTTCCTCTGCCCGCCGAATCCACCTTGGCCTGCGAAGCAATAGGCACATCTCATATCGCAGTCATGGGATATGTGTAGACAAAGGGCCTTCACTACCCTTTCATGAGTCCATCCGACTTCAGGATCAGGTGTGTCAGGGTCCGTAAGCGTGCCTTCTTCCAGCATGCGGGCCATCTCGTAAGATGCCTCCGTCATGCCTGCCCCGGGAAGTCCTGCCGGCCTGCCGTTCTCAGGATTTGATGCGATGCTGTCGACCAGACCGCCAGCTTCGCTGTCAAGTACGTGGAGACTGCCGGAGAGCACGTCATAAAGAAAATCCGTCCCGCCGGCCGTAAACCTGTGCCAATTCCTCTTCAGGCCTTCGGACGTGGGACGGATGCCAAGGGAATGGTTATCGCCTATTTGCGGCACGCCTGGTTCCCCAGAGTGCATGAAGTCTTGCACGCGGACTGGCAGGATGTCTGGCACTCCCTACAGCCTCCGCCTACTGCCTTCGACTTAAGGTCGGAAGCTATGACGGTCTTGAAATGCTTATTTGCGTTTTCCATGTTCTACCTCCATTCAAGGATCTTGCTTGTCCATTATACAACCAATGCGGCGGGCGGTAAAAGGCCGCCCGCCGGCAGTACCTAGATCTTGGAGAAATCGGCGTTCATGAATTCGACCGTGAGCTCTATCGCTGCTTCATAGTCTGACATGTCGATCATCTCGGACGGCGTGTGCAGGTTCCTCGTAGGCACCGATATGGTGCCCGAGGGCACTCCCATCCTCGTGAGCTGTATGGCGGCCGCGTCAGTTGAGCCGCCGTCTAGTACTTCCATCTGGTAGGGTATCTCTTTCTTCTCCGCCAGGGATATGAGCAGGTCCTTGATTCCCGGATGAGCCACCGCGCCCGAGTCCTTCGCCTTTATGGCGGCTCCCTTCCCCAGCTCCATGTTCATCGGAGGCCCATTTGGCGTATCTCCAGCTCCGGTCACGTCAAGCGACAGGCCTATCTCGGGATCGATGCCGTATGCGGCAACCCTGGCTCCTCTTAGGCCGAGCTCCTCTTGTGTGCTGAATACGCAGTACAGCTCGTTCTTGGGGTTCTTTACCTTCTTCATCGCCTCGATGAGGATGGCACAGCAGGCCCTGTCGTCAAGCGACTTCGATATCACCCTGTCGCCGTTGTCGTAGAAATACGAAACATAACCGCAGATGTCTCCAACCTTGACCTTCTTGAGCGCTTCTTCCTTGTTCTTCGCCCCGATATCGATGTACATCTTGGAGAAATTCAAGTCGTTCGGACTATCCAGCTTCTCAAGGCCGAAATAGCCGATCGTACCGTTCTCGAAAACTACTTTCTGCCCGACGAGCGTATGGGGTCTATGTCCACCTACATTGGAAAAACGTATGAACCCCTTGTCGTCTATATGCATAGCGGCGAAGCCTATCTCGTCCATGTGGGCGGAGATCATGACCTTCTTCGTCTTTGACGTAGGTTTGGAGGGGCGCTTCACGCAGATGAGGTTCCCTAGGCTGTCGACCCTGAAATCATCGCAGAACTTCGCTACCTCGCTGCTTATTATGTCCCTGATCTCCCTTTCGGCCCCAGACGGTCCGAAGGCTTCGGTAAGCTTCCTGAGGAGCTCCTTCATCTTGGCAATCCCCTTTCATCTACGCTGTCCAGGAAGGCTTCGACGAGCTTCCCTGCGTTCTTGAAGTCGTTCTCGTCTATTATGCTGACCGGCGAGTGTATGTACCTGCATGGTACCGACACGGCGGTGGCGGGAAGGCCCGCTCTGGTGTGCCTTATCCTGCCTGCGTCCGTCCCTCCGCTGATGGTGGTCTTGTGCTGGTACGGGATCCCCTTCGCCTCAGCAACTTCGATAAGCCTTGCGACTAGCTTGGGCTCTGCGAACATGCTGGCGTCCATCTGCACTATGACAGGCCCCTTGCCCAGGAAAGTCGAGCTCTTGTGCTCTTCGGTGGGGAAGACGTCATGGGCGGTGGTGCCTTCCAGCACGAGACCCAGGTCCGGATTTACCGCCCAGGCCGCGACCTGCGCTCCTCTGAGGCCCACTTCCTCCTGCACCGTGAACACCCCGTACAGGTCGAAATCGTGCTGCCTCTTAAGGGCCTCGATTATGTGCGCGCATCCCACCCTGTCGTCTAGGGCCTTGCCCTTCAGCCTGCCGTTGCCGATGCGCTCGTACTGTGTGTCGAACACGACCTGGTCGCCCAGCTCCACCATCTTCAGGGCATCTTCCTTGCTCTTTGCCCCGATGTCCACATAGAGCCCTTCCATCGGGATCGGCAGGTCCCTCTCCTCTTTCTTCTGGAGATGTATGGGCTTGCCCCCTATGACCCCCGGGATCATTTTGGTGCCCACCTTTACGGATTTCGACACCAGAACCCTAGGATCGACGCCGCCGCACGCCACGACCTTCAGAAGGCCGCTTGGATCAACACTGCGCACCACGAGTCCCACTTCGTCCATGTGCGCTGCCAGCATCACCTTGACGTCTCTTTTGCGGCCCTTCCTAAGCGCTATGAGATTGCCCATGCTGTCTACCCTTATCTCGTCGGCGTACTTCATCATCTCGGCCGCTATGGCGTCCCTTACCGCGTCTTCGTGACCCGGTACGCCCGCTGCCATGCTCAGCTTTTCAAGCAGCATGTCAATCCCTCCTTGAACTCTTTGTCTACTGAGGCGCAGAAGTAGGCCATCAACCTGCCGCACTTCTTCACGTCCTCCAATTCAAGGGTCTCGACGCTGGTGTGCATGTACCTTATGGGGACTCCCAGGATGGCGGTTGCCACGCCCGCGCCGGTAGTCTGCATCGGGAACGCGTCAGTGCCGCCGGGCCTTCCTGATACGCTCACCTGAAGGTTGATGCCATAATCCGATGCGACTTTCCTGATTTTACCAAAGACCTTGCGATTCACGTCCGGCGCCGTTTCCGCGTTAGGTCCCTCGCCCATCTTGTCAGCGTCATCGTCAGATATGCCGGGCATGGCGGCGAAACCGACGTCGACCGCTATGCCGATGTCCGGCATTATTCCGAACGTCGCCGTCAGTCCTCCTCCATAGGTTATCTCTTCTTGTACCGTCGCCACGTAGTACACGTCGGCATCGTGTTCCATCTTCTTAAGCTCGGTGGCACACTGCCATATCGCCGCAAGACAGCACCTGTCGTCCATCGACTTTCCCGCCAGCCTTCCGTTGGCGAGCTCGATGCACCTGCGCCTGAAGCTTACGATGTCGCCCACCCTTACGAGCTTCTTTAGCTCATCTTCGCCATAACCACAATCGATGACGAGGTCGTCCATCTTCCAAGCTTTCTTCCTGTCCTCGTCCGTCTGCAGATGAGGCGGGCAGGCCGAGAAGACGCCCGGGATGTCCTTCCTTCCGTGCACGATGACTTCCATCGACGGGAGTATGCGCTGGTCGATGCCGCCGACTTGCGCGACCCTCAGGAAACCGCCCTGTTCTATCCTTTTTACGATCATGCCTATCTCGTCGTAATGGGCGGCAAGCATGACCTTGGCCGTTTCCGGCTTCCTGCCCCGCTTGAGCATGATTATGTTGCCCATCCTGTCGACCCTTATCTCGTCGGCCAGGTCCTTGAAAAGGGACATTACGAGCTCTGCTGAGTTCGCCTCGTGACCGGACACGCCGTACGCGTCCGAGAGCTTCATAACTACATCCTTGAGCTCCATGGTCCGGCTCCTCTCAATAATCTTGAACCCATAATTTTAATCTTACCCTTTTTATAGGCCTTTTTCACCATGTAACGAACAAAGAAGCAGGCAGTCCCGCTAACTGCCTGCTCTAAGGGAGGTATTCTACATGTCTTCGCATCCGTCTATGGTCTCTCGTCCGCTCTTCGTCCCTATCTTTTAGAACGTAGGACCTTGCGAAAAGTTCCATAGAAAATCGCGGCCCGCGCTTACTTGAACCTCTCTCCGCATTCGCTGCAGAACCTCGCCCCTGGCTGGGATTTTGCTCCGCATGACGGGCATGTGTCCATGACGGCCTTCGCGCCGCAGTTGCTGCAGAACTTGCCTTGTGTCACGGGTTTGCCGCATTGCGGGCACACGATGGCCTTGGATTCGATCTTGCCTTCGAACACCTTCGTCTCCTGGGCCCTCTCCTCGATGTCCTGTACCATCTTCCTGGATTTTGCGGCCGCTACCTCGACGTTGAGTCGGGGTGCGCATTCCACGCACAACCCCTCTTCTTCGTTGAAGTCGGATTCGCACACCCAACTGCGGCATTTCTGACATCTATGGAAATGCCCCTTGGCCTCGTTCATGGCGATCTCGAAAGCCCGCTCGTGCTCTTTGTGCCATTCGGGGCTCATCCCTTCGAACCTCTCGGATATTACGTCGGCGCCCCTCTCCAGGCTCCAACCCAGGTTCTGGGCTTTGCCTATGAGGGACGTGCCTATGGATATGCCTCGCGATATGCCCCTTAAGAGGCTGCCTTTCCTATACGTCTGTGATTCGATGAACTTGGTCTTGAAACCGTCCTCGCATTTGTCGCAATAGAAAGTGAACTGGAATCCAGCTTCCGTGCTGTTGTCCTCGTAATTCCTGGTAAATGACTGCAACGGCATCTTCCCAACCTCCTAGAATACTACCTTGCTCTTGCATTTCATGCACACACCAATCGTAAACAACTGCCTGTTGCCGCATCTTTTATTGCTGCACGTGCCTAGCAGCGATGATGCGCAGTGCGGACAGGCTTTCAAGTAAGCGGGTGCGTCCTTGCCGCACGAGGGGCACTTGATTGTGAGCTCCAATCCGCAGGAAGGGCACGCCTTGTAGCCCTCCTCGACGGGCCCCCTGCATTTAGGGCACCTCAGGCAGAACGGATCCTCTGCTCCGCAGTACGGGCATACACTGGCATCACCCGGGATAAGTTTACCGCAATAGATGCAGAAATGCTTGTAGACCGCCATCCCTATCTCCCTCCCTGGGGCAGCTTCCCAGCGGCTTCCAGGATCTTCGAGACCCAGCCGCCGCCTTCTGTATGCGCCACCCTGCCTCTGTACAGCGTCCTAAGCCTTACAAGCTCAGGGACGTCCTCTATCGCCTGCAGGTATCTCTCCCTGCCCGGCTCCTTCAACGCCTCGTCGGACAGGTAGATGGGTTCCCTACGGAAGCCTACCAGCGTCAGGCTCCAGCTCAGATCGTCCACGAAGGCCGGAAAAGGCAGCCCTTGCATGTCGAACATGTACGCCGCCCTCGAAGCGTCCTCCGAACCGGAGACGGTCTCCATGACCGCCACGCCGCCAAGCCTTGCGACCATCCAGATATAGTCGCCGTCCAGCTCGCCCATAAGGCCTTTCTTGAAACCGAACGCGAGCTCGTCGGCCTTATCTATGATAGGTGCGGTTCTCGTCGTTGACGCTTTCCTAAGGATGGCCTCCGCCAGCATAGGGGACTTCTCCTCAATGGCGCCAAGAAGGACCGCCCTGCCGTCCGGAAGGATCCCCGATATCAGCTTGTCCTGGCCTGCGTCCTCTATGCCCAGGATCTCGACCGTCTTCCGGCCGACTTCGCAAGCCAGCGCCTCCATGAGCTCCTTGAGCCTTCTCAGGAATACGTCCTTCCTCCTGCCTAGCATCGAGACTGCGATATCCGGCCCCTTCTGCATCCTGATGTTGACGGAAAGGCCTTCATCCAGGATGTCCCTTATGTAGGAGTATGGCATCCTCTTGACCTTGCCGTTCCTGGAATCCGTGATCGCCGCATGAGTAGCATACATCCTGAGGCTTGCGGGCCGTTTACCCTTCCTCGAGAGCTCGTATTGGATCTCGTCGAACGTCTCCAGGGATTTCTCCAGTACCACGCTGTCGGCCAGCTTGCCCTTCTTGTACCATGCCCCTATCAGCTCGGCGGCCCTGTCGAACCTCCTGCCGAACCTATAGAGCCTTAATGATGCTGCCTGCATCGTCATCTTGATGTCGACGTCGCCGATGTCAAGGGCGCTTACCTGCCGCGCTTTGAGCAGCAACGTCTTACCGCCCTCGGGTTCAATGGAAAGCGTCTCGCCGGACAGGGTGACTACAGCGTCCTGAGCCGCCTTGTCCTGGATGTCGCAGGCACATTCAAAGACGTCCTCGACAGCTTCTCTTGTTAAATCAATGTTCTCCATCTCGACCTCCATATATCTGTTTTCTATCGAAGACGCCTTGTTCCTGCTACACGCCCTCATGTTTAGGACATTGTTTATAATGTAAGGGACATAACCATTTTCTAGTGTGGCATTTTTCTATCCTTTTTGTTATTATTTCAGCAGGTGAAATGGGAACCGATTTCCAGCATTAGGTACCATTTACGGTGTACCCCCTATTATGGAGCCCAGGAAATTATTATTAGCGACGCAGTATTCGAGGTTTGATGCCATACCGCGTCTGAGCTGTATTTGTTTTTGTATGTGCTGATTGATGATGTTCTGGAATTTATACATATGCATTAATGTGTTCCTTTAGTGAATATTGCATTGTAAAATATTAATTACAGATAAAAAGGAGGCCAGGAAATGCTCGCAACCGATTCCCAGCAAATAGTAAGCCTTATCATGAAACTATCCGATAAGATCGAAAAATCCTATGTAAAGAAGGCAATCGACAAGAATCTCGGAGACCTTACCCTCGGAGAGGCGAGGACAATAATCGCCATAGACACCGAAGGATACAAGACAATGAAACAGGTGGCTAAAGCGATTGCGGTCGCCCCGAACGCAGCTACTGCAGTAGTTGACAGGCTGGTCAACAAAGGGCTCGTCGAACGCAAGCCGGGTGAGGAGGACAGGAGGCTCTGCCTCGTCAAGCTGACGGATAAAGGCGCCAGCATGCATCACAAGATAGACAGCACCCTCAAGGACGAGACGAAGGATTTCTTCCATTACCTCGATGAGCAGGAGACCAATAGCCTGCTGATGACCTTGGAGAAGATACACGAGAACATCTGACAGTCTGTACTAAAACTATCAAGACGGGCCGGATGGTATATTTGACATCCGGCCCGTCATTCTTCGTTCCAAGCCGTATATGGCACCCTTAGCAATGAAAAGGCCCCGCCTCTTGTGAGGCAGGGCCGATATCTGGTGCGGGAAGTGGGACTTGAACCCACACGGAGTAATCCATACGCCCCTCAAACGTACGCGTCTGCCAGTTCCGCCATTCCCGCAATAACCATCGCAAATAGGATTATCCTATACAAAAGGCGCGGTGTCAATAATCCCTTCAGGCATTAGCCGGTTTCCTAAGGTGGCAGGCGCAGTAATGGGCGCCTCCGAGGTCCACGAACTCAGGTTCTTCGACCTTGCATATGTCCATCACATAGCGGCAACGGGTATGGAACCTGCACCCTGAAGGGGGTGATATCGGTGAAGGTACGTCCCCTTCGAGGATTATGCGGCTCTTTGCATAATCCGGATCGGGCACCGGTATGGCCGAGAGCAATGCTTCAGTGTATGGGTGCATCGGGGATGCGAAAAGGGCCTCCTTCGAAGACATCTCGACGATCTTGCCGAGGTACATGACGGCTATCCTGTTAGATATGTGCTTGACCACCGAAAGGTCGTGCGCTATGAACAGGTATGTCAGCCCCATCTGCCTCTGTAGGTCCTGAAGCAGGTTTATCACCTGCGCCTGGATCGAAACGTCAAGCGCCGACACCGGCTCGTCGCATATGATCATCTGCGGATTTACGGCCAGGGCCCTCGCTACTCCTATCCTCTGCCTTTGGCCGCCCGAGAACTCATGCGGATACCTCCTCGCATGGGTCGCGTTCAGGCCCACCGTCTCCAACAGCTCAACCACCTTGTCCTCCCTGGCCTTGCCACTGGCGAGGTTGTGTACGATAAGGGGTTCTGCGATTATCTCGCCGACTTGCATCCTGGGGTTGAGCGAAGCGTAAGGGTCCTGGAAGACCATCTGCAGATCTCGCCTTATCTCGCGCATGCGTTCCCTCGAAAGGGCGAATATGTCCTTGCCGTCGTAGTACGCCTTGCCGGAGGTGGGCTCTTCAAGCCTTATGATCACCTTGCCTGTGGTCGATTTACCGCATCCGGACTCTCCGACCAAGCCCAGGGTCTCTCCTTTATTCACGTAGAACGAGATTCCGTCCACTGCGCGGACCGCGGCTACCTGCTTCTTCCTCAGCACCCCCCTGGTTATGGGGAAGTGCTTCACCAGGTTCTCGACCTTAAGAAGTGGTGTGGTAGTCATTTCTATGCCTCCTTGCCGACGGATTCCGCGTCTTTATAGTCTGTGATCATCCAACATGCCACCTCATGGTCATCGGCGACCTTGATAAGGGGAGGCTGCTTGCAGAGGCATATGTCCTTGGCATACTTACAGCGAGGGTTGAAGCGGCAGCCCTCCGGCATCGAAAACGGGTTCGGGACCGTCCCTTCGATCACGGCCAGCCTCTCCTTCGCCTCATTCAGCTTTGGTATCGATCCCAACAGGCCCTTGGTGTATGGATGCTGGGGGTTCTTATAGATGCCCCTTACTGCAGATTTCTCGACGATCTTGCCTGCGTACATGACCACGACGTCGTCCGCGAGGTCCGCCACCACTCCAAGGTCATGGGTGATTAACATGATCGAGGCGTTGAAATCGTTGCGCACCTTCTTCATGAGGTCCAGTATCTGCGCTTGTATGGTGACGTCCAGTGCCGTGGTGGGCTCGTCTGCTATAAGCAGCTTCGAGTTGCACGAGAGCGCCATCGCTATCATCACCCTCTGCCTCATGCCCCCGGACATCTGGTGCGGATAGTCGTCTATCCTGCGCTCGGCCGAAGGAATGCCGACCTTCTTCAAGAGCTCGATGGCCTTCTGCCTGGCCTGTTTCTTGTTCACCTTCTGGTGCAGCAGGATCGCCTCGCAGATCTGGTCGCCGATCGTGAAGACCGGGTTCAGGCTCGTCATCGGTTCTTGGAATATCATGGATATCTCGTTGCCTCGGACGCTCCTCATTTCCTTCTCGCTCTTCTGAAGGAGGTCCTCCCCTTCGAAGTAGATCCGGCCAGATACGATCTTGCCGGGAGGGCTTGCGATAAGCCTCATTACGGAGAGCGACGTAACGCTCTTGCCACAACCGGATTCTCCAACAATGCCCAGTGTCTTACCTTTGTCCAAGGTAAAGCTCACCCCGTCGACCGCCGGTACTACGCCGTCTTCGGTGTAGAAGTAGGTCCTGAGGTCCTGAACCTCAAGCAGTCTTTCAGCCATCGATCTCCCTCCGTACTTTAAATAAAGCGCACGAGTGCCGGATTCTCTATCTTGCCGGGTATCCTGCCCCTCTTGGCTATGGGTCTTCCACCGACTTCCTTAAGGTCCATCGTCATATCGATCGGCTTAGCGCCCGATATGTAGCTGCCGACTCCGAACGAATCAGCCCCGGCTTCGGATAGCAACCGCACCCTGTCCGGATTCAGTCCGCCCGATACGAAGATCTGCACGTGCTTGTATCCTGCCTGATCCAGCCTTGCCCTTACTTCACGCACAAGTCCCGTGGTGACGCCGCCGCGCTCGCCCGGAGTGTCAAGCCTTACGCCTTTTAGTTTATCTCCGAGGGCCATTGCCACGTTCAGGGCCTCTTCGGCTTCGTCCTTGAACGTGTCTATTAGGATGATCCTCGCCTCTTCGGAGGGCATCAGCTCATCGTACTTCAACGCCACCGATACGGTGTCCCCGGCGACCAAGAAGGCCGCATGGGGACATGTCCCCTTAGGCTCCCTGCCGAGCAGCTTCGCGGCCAGTATGCAGCTGGCCCCGTCAGCGCCTCCGATGACAGCGGCCCTTTCCATGACCGGTGCCACCGCCGGATGGAGGTGCCTTGCGCCAAAGCTGATGAAAGTCTTGTCCCCCGCAGCATCCCTTATGCGCCTTGAGGCCGTCGCCCATGCGCTGGAACTTGCGAGGATGCCTAGAAGCGCGGTCTCGTATATGCCGAAGTCTGAGTATTTGCCGATGATCCTCATGACCGTATCCTTTGGTTTGAAGGCGTCTCCTTCACGTAGTGACCAGACTTCAAGGTCCATCCCCTCAAAAAGGGCGATGACCTCTTCCACCCCCGCCAGGATGCCTTCTTCACGGGGAAACACCTCCGCTGTCACGACAGTATCCTGGAGCCCCATCTCGTGAAGGATCTCCTTGGTTTTTACGAAATATACATCGGTCGTCAGACCATCGATGATTTCCTCGTGGGATGCCGAGAAGAGCTTCCTGCCCTCTTTCGGCTTATACTCCCTTACCTGCTTCATCGTCGAAATGCGATCGCTCGTGGGCATATTACCTTCCCCTTATGATTATAAAGATGCACTATGCTAGTATTATACACTGCCAAAGCCCGTCTGCACAGTGGATAACGTTAAGGGTATTCATCATTGCATAAGGCTATTGATAGGTCCGTATATATCCGAATATGTCTCCCAGGCCCTCATCACTTTCTTGATGAATTCCCTGGTCTCCCTGTACGGTACATCAGAGGCAGATTCAGCGGCTCCCGACCACGTCCCGTCTGACAGCCAGCGGTCCACGTTGCCCCTTCCTGCGTTATATGCGGCGATAGCGACCGTAGGGTCGCTGTATAAGGATAGCATATGGGCCATATACCATGAGCCGATCATTATGTTGAACTCAGGTTCCTTCAGCCTGTCGTCGTAATAGCCGCCCGTTCCGAGCATCTGCGCCGCCCAGGCCCCTGTGTCCGGCATTACCTGCATCAGCCCTATCGCGCCGCTCTTTGAGACTGCCGACGGCCTGAAGTTGCTCTCCACCTTGATCAATGCCATCACGAGATATGGGTCTATCCTGAAAGCGTCCGCATATTGCTCGACCTCGTCCCAATGGAACCTCGGGTACATCATCTTCTCTGGAATCCTCATGAAGAAGAGGACTGCTATGAGTGTTATGGCTATCGCCCTCATTGTAAGCAGGAAAACAACGGACCTTGGGGCTTTGCTCGCGTTCTTCCTGTCAGTCATTGCGTATTCCCTTCGCTATCCTGAGTATCCTCTCCGCCCATGCTTCCATCTCGGTCGGATCTCCCCTTGATATCACCGTGATATCAGCCCTTCGGCACATGTCGTAATCACATACCTTGGTTTTCTGTGACCTGATCCTGTCCAGCGCCTTCTCTTCCGTCAGACCATCTCTTAATGCGATCCTTCCGGCCATTTCGCCTTCATCACAGATGACCGCCACGACAAGGTCACAGATCGTTTCGAGACCTGCTTCGAACAGGACTGCTGCGTCTATTACCGCATAATCCGGCGTTTCGGGCTTCACCCTCAGATCATCGAGCAGGTCCTGTATTTTGTCCTTGAATGCTGGATGCACTATTGCGTTAAGCAAAGTAAGGGCCTTCTCGTCGGAGAACACCCTTTCGCCCAGCTTTTTCCTGTCCAGTGCGCCCCCTTCGGTGAAATATGAAGGGCCGAACGATTCCCTGACATTTTTCAGAACAGGGCTTCCTGGCTGCATCAG
>Ga0116156_10000158_pt1 | contig 74142 bp, 70 predicted proteins | sample AD_UKC045_MetaG_FD_89891 | JGI IMG/M metagenome (GOLD analysis project Ga0116156, IMG submission 89891) | Active sludge microbial communities of municipal wastewater-treating anaerobic digesters from USA - AD_UKC045_MetaG | ecosystem: Engineered > Bioreactor > Anaerobic > Digestate | place: USA...
CTCTTGAAAAAAAGCATACTGATTTGGTCATTGCCCACAACAAGACTGTCAAAAGTGTCGATAAGGCCAATACAAAAATTGGTGCTCTAGAAAAAAGAGCTGATGGCATCGAAAAAGTGGTGAATGAATTAGCCGGACTTGTCGGGAATATCGTGAAAGCAGGCGCAGCATTTGCTTTATTTGTTTTAATCCTTTTTGGAGTAGTCTATTTTATAGATATAAGAAGGAAAACAAAAAGGCTAGAAGAAAGAAAAGAAAAGATTAAAAGAGGCATCAATCCTGATGCCGAAGGAGCAGCGACAGCATAAAAGCAGTCGCAAATAAAAAAGCGGTACATCTAGAAACTTAGATAGTACCGCTTTTTTCGTTTGACAGGAAAATTATTGTTTGCTAGACTTTTGAGTCACGTATTTTATGGAAAATTGTAATATATTTACCCTATTAAATAATTTTGCTTAGCAAAATTAATATTTGAATCAGAAATATTTAATAGGGCAAAATGATTGTTTTAATTTTTATAATAAATAAGCCGAATTTTATTAAAAATTCAAATCTTATTTAACAGGGTGAATGAGCAGATTTGAGCAAATTAAGCAAAAAATGAATGAATTTAAGGAACAATTTTCCTGGCAAGTTTTTTTGGCTGGGCTGGTTTTGACGGTTATGTTTTTCCTGATTTTCATCAATTCTTTCAAAACCCACACAGCCAAGATTGAAATACTTTTTACTGCCAAGTCGGAAACAGCCGCTTTGCAATCTAGACAGATTCTGAACAATCTAATGGAACTGCCGAAAACTTTAAACTTTTACGAAAACTTGCTGGACAATAATTCTGATGTGCGTGATATTGCCCAGGGCAAAAGCAATCTTCAGAGAAAAGAAATCTGGAACAGCCTGGTTTCAACCAGAAAAGTTGAAAAAAATTCTTCACTGTTTGAAATCTCTATCACGACCAAAAGAGAAAATGACGCTAAAATTTTGGCGCAAAAAACAGTTCGCAATCTTTTTGACACGGCCAGCGCCTATTATAATGTTAAGAACGATGTAGATCTTAGGGTTGTTGACGGACCGATCTTGGAAACCAACCTTCTTTCAGGATCTTTTTGGGCTTTGGTTTTTGCTGTAATTTTTGGATTTTTATTGGCAATCTTGCTGCGATATCTTATTAGCAGCAGCCAGAAAATTTTTGCCGGCAGCCGCCAGATTTTTGCCGAAAAAAATTGGTTTGATTTTTCAAAAAAAGAGCCGGAATCTTCCGAAGAAGAAAAGAAATATCTAGAAAGCCTTTATTCTTCCGAACAAATAGAAGTGCCTTTTGAAAAACCGGAAATTTCTGAAAAGGAAGATGTGAAATTTGAAGAAATAAAAGAGCTGACTAAAATGATAGAACCTGACAAGTATCCTAATTTTCGAGAGATGCCTAAAGTTTCTGCCGGAATCAAATCATCTGCACCAGCCAATTTGCCGATCGCTGAAGGCTATGTTTTTGGCCAACAATCTGAAGAAAAAAAAGTGGTAGAAAAAAAAGAATATTCGGAACCGGATCAAGAAAAACTAAAGGAAAGGCTAAACAGGCTTTTGAGAGGAGAAATGTAAAAAATATTACCCAAACAACCGTCATAAATTAGACGGTTGTTTTTTTGCCAAAAAGCCTTATTTGTAGTACCATAAATTAGCCAATAGCTAAACACTTTTAGCTTATATTAAAGCAAAAAAATTAAAACCAAAATTTTATATGATCAAAGACGTAGTAATTAAAAATCTCAATAAATATGAAGATGAACGCGGGTGGCTGAGTGAAATCTGGCGAGTTGACGAAAGCAATTTTCGTCCGGAAATGGGTTATGTCAGCGTGACCAAGCCGGGAATTGTTCGCGGTCCGCACGAACACAAGTTTCAAGCTGACGGTTTTGTTTTTCTGGGGCCGGGAAGTTTCAAGCTCTATCTCTGGGACAACAGGGAACAAAGCGAAACCTTTCGGAAAAAAATGGAAATTGAAGTCGGCGAGAACAATCCGGTTTTCGTGATTGTGCCGCCGGGAGTGGTGCATGGCTACCAATGCATTTCAGATGTTAATGCTTTTTGCATTAACTTGCCGGATAAATTATACAAAGGACAAAACAAGCAGGAGGAAGTAGATGAAATACGCCACGAACAAGATCCTAATTCGATTTTTAAAATAGCTTAAAAAATCAATTCAATGTTTTTTGACAAGAAACATTCTTTAAAGAATATTTCTTGTTAGAAATAATAAAAATATGAGCGATTGTATTTTTTGCAAAATCGTAGCCGGAGAAATTCCCGCGGAAAAAATTTATGAGGATAATGAAACTTTGGCTTTTTTGGATATCGCTCCTGTTAATAAAGGTCATGTTTTAGTGATTACCAAAAAACATTTCGCCAATATGGAAGAAATTGACGAACAAACATTATGTTCTATGGTCAAAAATGTGAAAAAAATAGGATTAGCGTTAAAAAAAGGATTAGGTATTGCCGGATATAACATTCAAGTCAATAATGATCCGATTGCCGGACAGATAATACCTCATGTTCATTTCCATATCATACCTAGAGTTGAGGGAGACGGACTAAAACTTTGGCCTCAAGGAAAATATATAGAAGGCGAAGTTGAAAAAGTAGCTGACAAAATTAAAAATAATTTATAAAAAATGTCTGATCCAACCGAGTGTTAAAAATTTAACAATTATAAAAATATGAAACTGCTTGTTACTGGCGGTGCTGGTTTTATAGGGAGCAATTTTATTCACTATTGGCTCAAAAAATATCCAGATGATCAGATTGTTAATTTGGATGTTTTGACATATGCCGGCAACTTGGAAAATCTCAAAGAACTGGAAAATGATTCGCGCTATAAATTCGTAAAAGGCGACATTTGTGACAAAGAGCTGGTCAATGATTTGGTCAAAGACGTGGACGCAATTGTTAATTTTGCCGCTGAGTCACATGTTGACCGTTCAATTCTGGATGCGGAAAATTTCGTCAGGACTAATGTTTTGGGAACCTACAATCTTTTGGAAGCAGCCAGGCAGAATGGCAACAAGCGTTTTCATCATATTTCAACAGACGAGGTTTTCGGACACCTGAAGCCTACTGATCCCGCTTTTAATGAACTCACGCCTTATGGCCCCAGAAGCCCCTACAGCGCTTCCAAGGCCGCCTCAGACCACTTGGTCAGGGCCTATTTTCAGACCTATGGCCTGCCCGTGACAATTTCTAATTGTTCCAATAATTATGGACCCTATCAGTTTCCGGAAAAAATATTTCCACTCTTCATCACTAATTTAATAGAGAATAAAAAAGTTCCGGTTTATGGTGACGGAATGAACGTGCGCGACTGGCTTTTCGTTGAAGACCATTGCCGGGCCATTGATTTGATTTTGCAAAAAGGAAAAATAGGGGAGACTTATTGTGTTGGCGGAAATGCCGAAAAAAATAATTTGGAAATCACCCAGAAAATTATAGGGTTTATGGGCAAAGATGAAAGCTCGATTGAATATGTGAAGGATCGGCCAGGGCATGACAAACGCTATGCGATTGATTTTTCCAAAATCAAAAATGAATTGGGCTGGGAACCGCAAGTTTCATTTGAAGATGGACTCAAAGAAACAATTGAATGGCTCAAGAAAAACGAAAATTGGTGGAAAAATATTAAATCAGGAGACTATCAGGAATATTACAAAAAACAATATGGGAAATAGTAAAATTTTGCTTGGATTGACAACTTCTCCTCGTTCGAATTGGAGAGAAAAAGTTGAAGAATGCAAAAAATTTGGCATAAGCGAAATCGCTCTTTTTCTGACATTTATTGATTTGCCTGAACGCCAGGAGCTCTATAAATTATTGGAAAAAAGCCAAGTAAAAAGCATTCCTCACATTCATTTGCGCAATGACATGGAAACAAATGAGATTGATTTTTTGATTGAAAAATATAAAACGCAAGTTTTTAATATTCATTGCCTTAAATCAAAAGATGTTTATGATTATGAAAAATTAGCCAAATACAAAAACATGATTTATTTGGAAAATCAGGGACGTGTTCCAAAAGAAAGCGAGGTTGAAATGTTTGCCGGTTTTTGCATAGATTTTGCCCATTGGGCTTCAGATTTTGAGGGCAGCCATATGAGAAAAAAATCTTATCGAAATTTTGAAGAAAAAATCAGAAAATTTGGAGTCGGAGTTGGTCATGTTTCTGCCATTAGAAGCTTTCTTGGATTTGTAAACTGCGATAGTCATATGATGCGCGAACTTAAAGATCTGGATTATATGAAAAGCTATTTGGATTTTCTGCCGCCGATTCTCAGTATAGAACTTGAAAACACTTTTGAAGAACAATTAAAGGCAAAGGCTTATCTAGAAGAAATGATAAATAATAAAAAATAAATTTATGCAAAAAGTTTTAATAATAGGCGCAAAAGGAATGCTAGGGCAAGAGCTTGTTTTGGCTTTTAGAAAAGATGAAGATTGCAAAGTGATTGCTTGGGATCAAAAAGAAATTGACATTACCGACCAGAAACAGGTTCAGGAAAAAATTATAAAGCTGGCACCCAATGTAATTTTGAATGCAGCAGCATACAACGCCGTCGATTTGTGCGAGAAAGATAAAAAAGAATTTGAAAAAGCTAAGAATTTGAATGGTAAAGCACCAGGCTATTTAGCAAGAGTCGCCAAAAAAATCGGAGCGACTTTGGTGCACTATTCCACCGATTATGTTTTCAATGGTTTTCCGGAAATTGAAGAACCAACAGGCTGCACGCATCACTGCGCTTCATGCGGACTGCACGCGGGCTTTGCTCCGCAAATCGGTTTCAAAGAAGAGTCTATTCCGGATCCAGTGCAAAAATATGGCCAAACAAAACTCATGGGTGAAGAAGCTGTTCAGAAAAACGGAGAAAAATATTATATTATTCGACTTTCAAAATTATTTGGAAAACCCGGAAAAGGAGAAAATGTTAAAAAAAGTTTTTTTGATGTAATGTTAGAACTTGGAAAAAAACAAAAAGAAATCCGTGTTGTTGACGAAGAAACAAGTTGTTTCACCTATGCTCCGGATCTAGCCAGAAAAACCAAAGAAATCATTGAATCCAAGAAACCTTTCGGTATCTATCATGTGACCAATAGCGGCGCTTGCACTTGGTACGACGCGGTTGTAGAATTGTATAAGTTAGCAAAAATAAAGGCCAAAGTAACTCCTGTTGGCGGCTCAGAATTTCCGCGTCCAGCGCAAAGGCCGTATGTTTCCACGCTTCTGAACACAAAATTGAATCCGCTTAGAGATTATAAGTTAGCATTGAGAGAATATTTAAAAAACAAAAAATAGTTTATGATTATTCCTATAGTTGGATATCTTGCTGGAGCAACTACTGCGATTGCTATTTTACCTCAAGTGATAAAATCCTGGAAAACTAAATCAACAAAAGATATTTCTTTATTATGGACATTAATTTATTTGTTTAGTATGCTTTTATGGGTTACTTACGGATTTTTACTAAAAGAAATTCCAATGATTGTAACACTCTCAATTGAAACATTTCTTTATATCATACTTTTGGTTTTAAAGATCAGGCATGGATAATTCTTTACTAATTACTAATAAGCATCCACTATGAAAAATATTCTCAAAAAACAAGATTCGAAGGTTTATAAGGCTACGCTTGGCGAGCTTAAGCGCCAGCAGGAAGGCATGGAACTCATTGCTAGCGAAAATTATGTTTCTGAGGCAGTTCTCGAAGCACTGGGATCAGTTTTTACTAATAAATATTCTGAAGGATATCCGGGACACCGATATTATGGCGGACAAACATACACTGATGTTGTTGAGAATCTGGCCATTGAAAGAGCTAAAAAACTTTTTGGCGCTGAGCATGTGAATGTGCAACCGCTTTCTGGTGCACCAGCCAATATGATTGCTTATAGCGCAGTTCTCAAACCTGGCGACACAGTTCTCGGCATGGATCTTTCGCATGGCGGACATCTGACGCACGGACATCCGGTCACGCTTTCAGCTCAAGTTTACAATTTCGTCAGATATAAAACAGACAAGTCTGGAAAAATTGATTACAAAGAATTGGAAAAAATGGCATTGAAACATAAGCCAAAAATAATTTTAGCAGGATTTTCAGCCTACACCAGGCAGCTGGATTATAAAAAATTCCAACAAATTGCCAAAAAAGTCGGAGCGATTTCCATGTTTGATGTAGCGCACATCGCCGGACTGATTGCCGGCAAAGCTTTGCCAAATCCGGTTCCATATTTTGACATTGTGACGACAACTACGCACAAAACTCTCAGGGGCCCCAGAGGCGGCATGATTATGTGCAAGAAAGAATTTGCCAAAGCGATCGACAAAGCGGCTTTCCCGGGATTTCAGGGAGGTCCGCATGAAAATAATATTGCCGCTAAAGCCGTGGCTTTCGGCGAAGCTTTGAAACCCTCTTTCAAAAAATACGCTAGGCAAATAATAAAAAATGCTAAAGTTTTAGAAACAGAATTAAAAAAGCACGGGTTTAAACTTATGTTCGGCGGCACAGACAACCATATGGTTTTGGTGGATGTTTTCGGTTCCAAGGGCGTGACCGGCAAAGAAGCCGAAGAAGCTTTGGATAAAATCGGCATCACTCTAAATAAAAATATGATTCCGGATGATCCAAGAAGCCCGTTTGATCCAAGCGGAGTCCGCATCGGTGTTCCAGCGGTGACTACGCGCGGAATGAAAGAAAAAGAAATAAAAATAATTTCCAAATGGATCAAAGAAGCGATTGAAAATCATAAGAATGAGAAATTATTAAAAAAATTACACCAGGAAGTAATTAAATTATGTAAGAAGTTTCCAATATACACAAAATAGTAGAATGTATAATGAATCCTGTATAATGTATAAATGCATTGTATACATGATACATGCTACATAATACTTGATACAAAATTATGAAGGGGATAATTTTATCAGGGGGAACAGCCACAAGACTTTTTCCGCTGACCGCGACAACATCAAAACAACTTTTGCCGATATATGACCGGCAGATGATTTTCTATCCGCTCAACACTTTGGTTAAAGCCGGAATTAAGGATATTTTAATAATAGTAGCGCCGGAACACAGCGGCCAATTTCTGAATCTTTTAGGCTCTATTTTCAAGAATCACGGCATTAATATCTTTTTTGAGGTGCAAAAAACGCCCAGAGGGCTAGCGGACGCTTTCATTGTGGGCGAAAAATTTATAAATAATGAAGATGTGGCTATGGTTTTGGGAGACAATATATTCGAAGATGATCTTAGCGAAAAAATTAGAAATTTCAAATCCGGTGCAGTGGTTTTTGCCAAAAAAGTTTCTGATCCGGAAAGATTCGGGGTCGTAAAATTTGATGAAAATGGCAAAGCCGTACAGGTTGTAGAAAAACCTAAAGAATTTGTCAGTGATTATGCTATAACTGGGCTATATGTTTATGACAGAATGGTTATTGAGATTGCTAAAAATTTAGCCCCGTCAGACAGGGGCGAAATCGAAATAACCGACATCAATAAAAAATATCTTGAAGCGGGAGAATTGTCTGTTAAAAAAATAGAAGGGGAATGGTTGGATGCCGGAACATTCGATTCTCTTTTGGAAGCCGGGAATATTGTCAAAAATAAAGAAATATACAAAAAATTCGATCCCATTATCAACCAGGCTATTGAAGAATTCAACGAAGAACTCAAAGTTATAGCTAAGAAAAAATTATTATAAATAAATAATTAATTAAAACAATTATGACGAAAATAAAAAAAGCTGTGGTTGCTGTGGCTGGCAGCGGAACCAGATTGCTTCCGGCGACCAAATCCATGCCTAAAGAAATGCTGCCGATTGTCGATAAACCCATTATTCAATTAGTGGTAGAAGAACTTGTGGAGGCTGGGATAGAAGATATTATTTTTGTAACAAGATGGGACAAAAAACCGCTTGAAGACCATTTTGATCATAGCCAAGCCCTAGAAGACGACCTTAGAAAAAATGGGAAAAATGAACTGGCTGAAAAAATAAGCAACATTGCTGAAATGGCAAATTTTATATACGTACGACAAAAGGGGCCTTACGGCAATGGTACTCCGATTTTGTCAGCAGCCAGTCTTGTTGACGACGAACCGTTTGTTTTTGTTTGGGGTGATGATCTTGTAAAATCAAAAGTTTCTTTTACAAAACAAATGGTGGAAGACTTTGAAAAAAACGGGAATCTTATGATCGGGGTGCAGGAAATGCCAAAAGAAGTTTTAAATCGTTATGGAATAGTCAAATTGAAAGAAGGCACAATGGAAATTGAAGACATTGTTGAAAAACCTTCCATAGAAGAAGCTCCCTCATGCATGGCTGACTTCGGAAGAATGATTCTCAATCAAGATTTTATAAATATTCTCAAAAAAACCGCTTTAGGAAAAGGCAATGAACTTTGGGTTGTTGATGCTATAAAAACATATGTAAAAAACGGTGGGAAATTTATGGCTAAAAAAATAGAAGATGGCGAATGGCTGACCACGGGCGATCCGTTAAATTATCTTAAAGCAACATTTGCATACGCTTCGGAAAGGAATGATCTGAAAGAAGATTTAAATGATTATATAAAAAAGCTACATTGCAAATAAATTTAAATCCCGCTCAAAAGGCGGGATTTTTATAGGTATGGGTTGACCCCGCACTAACTTTTTATAAGCGCAAAACGCCAATTAGCAAAGCCAAAAAAAAGTCAGTGCAGGGTTGACAAATCTCAAATTCCGTGAAACAATAGAAGCCCTTTTTAAAAATAGCCTATGTATTGGTTATATTTGGTAATCTTCACTTTAATAGTTTTTGTCCCCACCGCAATCCATCACGGCTTCTATATCTTTGACAAAGCCCAAACCCAAGAATTTACCATTCTCATTCTGGGTTCTTTGGGTTTTATGGCTTTTCTTTTTCAGGAAAAAAAATTGAAAAAAAACATAGCGGAGAAAACCGATATTCAGCGCAAAGTGAACACAATAAGCAAGGATTTGACCCATTCGTATTCATACATAGGCGAAGTCAACCGGAAACTGGATATTCTGGAAAAAATAACTCTCAGCTATCCGGAAAGCCTGCACGTAACCACTAAGGAACAAAAAGAAATATACAATTCAGCTATGCAAGCCATTGGTGTTATAGCCAAGTCTGATAATTTTGTTTTGCGTTTTACCAATTTCAGAACCAAAGAAGTTTTGAAAGAAATTAAAAGTATTCCCAGCGAAGCATTCAGTTTTTCCTACAAAAAAATCGAGCGAAGCGCTCAATTCATGGAATCAGATGATTTTTTTGTCATAACTTCTCCAAAATATATAGATGATATAGAAGCTTGCATAATAATAAAAAAGAAGACCCCGGGACAAAAAATAGAAGATCTGGAAATGCTCAGGATTTTGGCTTCTCAGGCGCTTTTCATATTCATGTTTATCAACGGACGAAAAAAAAGCCTTCTTGATGCTTGATTTTATTGCCGGCAGCTGTTAAACTGGAAAACGGTAATAAAAAATGATGGAAATAATACTTCTCCAAGACGTAAAAAATGTCGGAAAAAAGGGACAGATAAAAAACGTTCCGGACGGATATGCCCGCAATTTTTTGCTGGCCAAAAAATTAGCCGCTGCGGCAACACCGGAAATTGTAGCCCAGGTTAAAAAAGACGAGGAAATAAAATCCGAGCAATTGAAAAACGAAAAACAAAAAATACAAAAGATGGCTAAGGATCTTCGCGGCAAAAAATTTATCATAAAAACCCGCGCCAAAGACGGAAAGCTTTTCGGATCAATCACAGCCAAAGAAATTGCAGCTGAAATTAAAAAGGGCGGATATGATGTTACGGAAAAATCAATCCACGCAGAACACCTGAAAGAGTTGGGCGAAAAACGCATTGAAATAAACTTTGATTTCGGCATTAAAACCGAGATAATAATAGCACTTGAAGAGATTTAGAAAATACTTTATAATGATTGTAAAGGAGAAGTTTCTTCTGATTTAAAAGGGGTCGCAACAAAGCGGCTTTTTGCATATAAAAATATAACCAACTAATTTTCAGGGGACAAAAAATATGGCAGATAAAAAATACATTTTCGTCATGGGAGGAGTTATGAGCGGAGTAGGCAAAGGAATCACAACAGCTTCCATCGGAGCCATTCTTAAGGGATACGGCTTCAATGTCACTGCCATTAAAATTGATCCTTATGTTAATGTTGATGCCGGCACCATGAACCCGACAGAACACGGCGAAGTGTTTGTTTTGGATGATGGAGATGAAACCGATCAGGACATGGGTAATTATGAACGCTTCATAGGGATCACGCTTTCCCGCGATAACTATATGACTACCGGCCGGGTCTATGAATCTGTGATTCACCGGGAACGCAATTTGGAATATGAAGGCAAGTGTGTCCAAGTTGTGCCACACATTCCACTGGAAGTCATTGATCGCATCAAGCGGGCGGCCACCAAAAATAAAGCTGACATAACGATTGTGGAAATCGGCGGTACAGTTGGAGAATATGAAAACATTTTGTTCTTGGAAGCTATTCGTCTTATGAAAATTAAGCATCCGCACGATGTGCTTTCAGTTATGGTCAGCTATTTGCCGGTTCCGCATGCTTCCGGAGAAATGAAAACCAAGCCAACCCAGCATGCTGTGCGCACAGTTAACAGCGCCGGCGTCCAGCCAGACATAATTATTGCCCGCAGCGAATCGCCAATTGATCAAAAACGCAAAGAGAAAATCTCACTTTTCTGCAATGTAGCTGAAGAATGCATCATCAGCGCGCCAGATGTCGATTCATTATATAAAGTACCGCATAATTTTGAGCGCGGAAATATTGGAAAAATTATTCTGGAAAAATTAGGATTAAAATCCGAAAAATCAGATTTGAAAGAATGGGAAAATCTTCTGGAAAATATTGAATTATCCAAAGAAAAAGTTAAAATTGGAATTGTCGGAAAGTATTTTGGTACTGGAGATTTTGTTTTGAGCGATGCTTACATCAGTGTGATTGAAGCTATCAAGCATGCCGGATTCAAGAATCATGTCAAAACAGAACTGGATTGGATAAACAGTGAAATTTTTGAAAAAGAACCGGAAAAAATCAAAACTCTTGCTGAATATGACGGCATTTTGGTGCCAGGCGGTTTTGGCAGTCGGGGAGTGGAAGGTAAAATCAAAGCTGTTGAATTTTGCCGGGAAAATAAAATTCCATATTTCGGATTATGCTACGGCATGCAAATTTTAACTATCGAATTCGCCAGAAATGTTTTGGGACTCAAAGATGCCAACACTACGGAAATTGATCGCGAAACCAAAAATCCGGTCATTGACATCATGCCAGAACAGAAGAAAAACCTGGAAGATAAAAATTACGGCGCTACAATGAGATTGGGAGCTTATCCGGCAATTCTCAAAAAGGGAACAATAGCCCATGAAGCTTACGGCGGAGATAAAATTTCCGAACGGCACCGCCATCGCTGGGAAGTAAATCCTGAATATATTGAAAAATTGGAAAAAGCCGGGTTGGTATTTTCCGGTGAATCGCCAGACAGAAAACTTATGGAAATTGCGGAACTGCCAAAATCCGTTCATCCTTTCTTTTTGGGCACACAATTCCACCCAGAATTCAAATCCACACCGCTCAAATCACACCCGCTTTTCTTTGAATTTATAAAAGCGGCGAAAAATAGGTCTCAAGCTTCTTAGTTTATGGAAGAATATTTAGACATTGTCGATGAAAATGGCAATCCGACCGGAGAAAAAGAACTGCGGAGTGTTGTGCATGAAAAAGGATTGTGGCACAGAACTGTGCATATATATTTTTATAGAGTAAAAAATAATGCCATTGAAATTCTTGTGCATTTAAGATCAGCATTTAAAGATCTTGATCCTAATAAGTGGGATACGCGCTTTGGAGGACATGTTGATGCCGGAAAAAATATAGAAGAAGCAACAGCTCGTGAAATAAAAGAAGAAGTAGGAATAGAACTAAAATCAGAATGCTTAATAAAAGGAGAAATAAAAAAATATGATGGTGGCAATAACCGAGAGTTCTGCCATGTTTTTTATTATAATTTTCTAGAAAATAATAACATATTAAAATTCAATGACGGGGAAGTACAGGAGATAAAATGGATGACTGAAAATGAGATTGCAAATTCAATGCAAAAAAATTCATCGTCTTGGGCTCAGAAAAAAGCAGGGTTTATAGAAACTATTACATATTTAAAAAACAGGATATAAAAAAAGAAACCTCACGAAAGGTTTCTTTTTTACAAATTAATTTTTACATGATTCATAAAAATATTTCACATATAAACAAAATACGTAGTATTATTGTTTTTTACTAAAAAGAAAAGGCCCCGTGATATTCACGAAGCCTGTCTAGATGATGTTTCAGCACTGAGATTTGTCAACTTTCTTCCTTCAGTATAATCCATTTAGAAAGATAGTAGGCAGCCGCAACACATACAACAGCAACAACTCCGTCTTTTGCGATATATGCAATAATTCCGGCACCAATCCATGAAAGAGCAATTCCTGCCACATCTGCTAAGTTCAAATTTTTCATCATTTTTCTCCTTTCTTTTTTGATTGTCAAATTTCTAAAATAACGTAATATAATAGCATTAAAGTTATTTTTTGTCAAATGTAATGTATGGTAATTAAATATAAAAAAGAAACCTTTCGCGAGGTTTCTTTTTTATGTCATTTAAGAAGCTAATAAAGCTAATTAAGCTAAAAGCTATTTTACCTAATTACTCCTTTGCCAGCCATGAGATGTTTTCTGGTCTTGCGGTTAATGATAACTTTGCCACCGACTTTTCTTGGTCCTTTTTTCTTGCCGGCTTTTCTGGTCTTAAGATTAACTCTGAGCTTCTTACCGGCTTTTTTGGCTCCGGTTTTCTTGAATTTGATTTCTACCGGTTTTTCAGATTTAATCACGCTTACGAATTGGCGAACAACCAATTGGCCAGTGTAGTTTCTGACTTTTTTGGTCAAAAATTTAACTGTGCCGTCAACCATTGCCATTAAAGTGTCATCATTGCAGCGTTTGACATTGGCACCGGCATGGAATTTAGTGCCGCGTTGGCGGACAATAATATTGCCGGTTTTGACTTTCTGATTTCCAAAAATTTTAACTCCTAACCTTTGGGCGCGGGAATCGCGACCCAGTTGAGTAGATCCACCTGCTTTACGATGTGCCATAAAAAATGAAAAGTTAAAAGTGAAAAGTTAAAAGTGAAAAATACTTAATAACTCAATTCAAATTTTTCCTTATTTGTATTATAATTTAAAAAATAGTCCTTGATATATAAGCTTATAAATACAAATGTCCAATGGCGTGATCAGCGCAAATCTGATCGGGATATAAATATTTTTGTCAGCTTATACAGAATTTATTATATAAAATTTATAGAATATGTCAATCCCGCACTAACTTTAAACAAGCGCGAAGCGCTAATTAGTAAGTAAGTTTAAAGTTAGTGCGGGATCAACCGCAATATGCTAACTAAAATCAAAGATTTTTTCCTCAAAAATGAGCAGAAAATGGTGCTAATTGTCGCTTTTTGCCTTATTTCAGCCATTTCTTTCGGGTTTGGGGTTCTCCAAGGCCAAAAATGGCGGCAGGAACCGCTTATTATCGAGAAGCCTGCAAACATACCACTAGAAGCCAAAACGGCCGAAATTGAGGCTCAGGAAACGCTTCAGACGCAAAAACAGGTCTTGGGCAGCAATATTTCAGTTTCGACTAATATGGCAAGTTGTGCTTTTGTTGGCAGCAAAAATTCCAATAAATTCTATCCGCCGACCTGCTCCTATGCCAAACGCATCAAGCCAGAAAATGTAGTCTGTTTCAAAACTGCCGAAGAAGCGATTGGGCAGGGAAGAACAGAAAGCAAATGCACGAACTAGTATTTTGTATAAATTCTATTAATAAAAATAAAAGCGGGAGCGCATCGGATTTCGACGGCTCCCTTAGGGTAACAAAAAGCTTGCAGAGACAAATTTCCTAACTTGTTCCGAGGCGAAAGGACGATTTAGGAAACTCCCCGGTGAGAAGTGTTCATCTCCTCTGCAAAACTAGTTGTTTATATGTCCCAATACTAACAGAACAAACAAAAAAATCAACAAATTCTGTTGCCATAGCTTTTCGAAAATAGTATAATAGATAAAACTGGTAAAAAATATAACATGATGAATAAAAAAATGATCGTGATTTCACTGGGCGGTTCTCTGATTGTGCCGGAAGAAATTGACTGGAAATTTCTTAAACAATTTAAAAAAATAATTGAAACGGAAATCAAAAAAGGCTGTCGTTTTATTATTGTGACCGGCGGCGGAAAAACATGCAGAAAATATCAGGCAGCTGCTAAGAAAGTTACCAAACTTGAAAGCGATGATGTGGATTGGATCGGCATACATTCCTCCAGGTTAAATGCTCATCTTATCAGGACCGTTTTTAGAGATTACGCGCATCCTATAATCAATACAAACCCGTACGATTTGGAAAGTTTTCTAAAAACCAAAGAATCCATACTAGTGGCGGCCGGCTATCGTCCCGGAAATTCAACTGACTATATTTCAATTCTTTTAGCTAAACATTTTGAAGTGAAAAAAGTAGCCAATCTTTCCAATATCGATTATGTCTACAGCAAAGATCCCAGAAAATTCAAAGATGCCAAAAAAATCAAAGAAATTTCCTGGCCGGAATTCCAGAAAATTGTCGGCGACAAATGGGATCCGGGTTCCAATGTGCCATTTGATCCGGTCGCTTCCAAAGTAGCTGCCAAAGAAGAAATTGAAGTGGCAATTTTGAATGGCAAAAAACTGGCGAATTTTCAAAAATATCTGGATGGAAAAAAGTTTATTGGAACAACCATTAAGTAGTAGCAAGTATTTAGTATAATGTATTATGTATAAAAACAACCATTTTTGGTTGTTTTTACATAAAAAGAAAAGTTAAGAAAGTTTTTTATATTTCAACAAAAGATAGAAAAAAAGATAAGAAAGAAAAGCAATGATTCCGCCGATAATAATAAAACCGACATAGAGAGGCAGGGCTAAGTCGAAGAAAACAATCTCACTGAAAAAATACTTGATGCCCAAATCAAAAGTACTGTTAAATTCTCGCATTAGATAGGTAGGGGTTGCGTTAAAAAGAAAACCACCAATAGTCGCGGCCATTGGCAAAATAAGCAAAGTGGTCCACAAATTGCTGGCCAGAACGCCGATAGTTGCCGAAGCCCGGTTCCAATTAAAAAAAGTCGCAATCACTAAGGTCGTCAAAGGACCTCCGCCCGGAATAATGCCCAAAAAAATCCCCAGAGCAAAACCAGCCGCAATATTATGCGGCGTATCTTCAAGAGTAAAAAAATGCTTTAAAGTTTTTTTGATCTTCTGCCAAGTTATTGTCATAGGTATAGGATAACTTTTTATTGGAAAATAGGCAACCCAAATAGACAATATTGTTGAATCAATTATAATAATGGTATATAAACAAACTATAAAAAATTTATGTTTGAAAAACCAGGCAATAACTCAGATCAAAAACCTGAAATTAGTGAATACCAAAAGAGACATAATAATGATGAATATCATAAGTTATTATCTCATGCTTCTGGTAAGGCAGACAATTTATCATTTCAAGAACGAGAGCGTCTTGCAGAACTTGGTTATTATTTTTTAGAAATTGAAAAAAATAAAACTAGAGCATTGGATATTTCTGAAGTATTACAAGATTTTAATATGATGCGAAAAATAGCAGATCAGCTTCTTCTTGAGCAACCAGTAACAAGTGCTTATAATTTACCGGTAGCACTTCTTAATCTTGAAGATCATGAGAGTATTCGTAATTTACTAAATAATAACGAGACACTATTTAAAAATAATGGCTATGCAAAGCCGATGGAACCTTTAATATATCCTTTATTTGATTATGTAAAAAAATTTTTAAATAAAAATGGAACACCAATAGCAACAGGCATGATTAATGAAGGAGTTGATATTATAGCTATTCATAATCTGGCAAAACAATATGATATTGCTGTTCCTATTGCACGAGGTGGATTATATCAAGGCGCTATTGCAAATTTATGGGACATGCCAACTAAGACCGTAGATATTTCTGCACATAACAGAAAAATATCAAGAGGAAAATGGGTAGACAATGTTTCAAAAAAAGATTTTGAAGGCAAGCGAGTGTTGCTTTTTGACAAAGATGCTTTAACAGGTGCTTCTGTACGAAAAACTATTAAAATGCTTTCGAAATTTAAACCGGCTAGTGTCGGCATATATTTTACACACAATACTATTGAATCGGGCGGTGTATATACGCACACAGAGAATTTACCAAAAGAACTTAAAATTTTTTGTCCCAATAATGCACCAATGCAAAAAGCAGGGGATGTTTATATTGAAGCTCATGAAAAATTAGATACATTGTATGGACGTCGTCGAAAAGTTGAACAGTTATTTATGAATGAGGCTCAAAGAATAAAAGAGCGATACCCAGATCTTTCTAAAGCATTAGAAAAATTCATATCGGAGCAACTTAAGATGTTTGATTCGCTTAATCCGTATTTACCGGGTGTTTCACGGATTCGTGAGCATATTCTATTAAGAACAAACTCAATATTTAAAGAACACAGCAATTATTCAAAGGTAAACCCCCAGGATGACTCAAACCTTCCTGAAAGTAATTTATATGATTTTCCAAGAGTAATGGATAATTTTAAAAAAATGCTTTCTAATACACGGCCACTACCCAATAATTTCGAAAGGGAGTTGATTGAAGCGCGTTATGAAAAACAGGCCCAAGAAGAATCCGAAAAAAGAGGCGTAGAAAATATCCACATTCCAAGTTATCCATTGACTGCTTTTGAAGCCGCTCGTGAGGCAGTAAAAAAAGAATTTGATGTAGCTCTTATAGTTGGTCCAGAAGGCTTCGCATATGAGCCGTATTTTATTGATTTAGGATTACCAACATTAGCAATTAATATCCCTGAAAGCAAAGAAAATGAAACTCGTACCCTTACTTCATTTGATGATTTATCTGTATTGAAAAATAAAAAAGTTTTGGTAGTAGAAGACGATGTACGTACTGGCGCAACATTGCAAAAAATTATTGAACACATAAAGCCTTATGCGCCCGCACAACTTGGATTATATCTTGGACAACCTGCAGTTTTTCAGAAAACGGAAAGTATCCCATCTGATTTTTCAGAAATTTATATGGCAAAATCATACGATGATTCAGAAAATGCAGCAAAGAATTTTTTAGAGTATTTAGAGTCAAAGGGCTTAAAGCTTTTCAAGACAACCTCTAAAGATAACCAGTAAAAATGATTTTAAACTATGGCATTAGTTTTTGACATTGAAACAATCGGCGAAGATTTTGACGCCTTAGACAAAACGACCAAGGCAGTGCTGACGCGTTGGATCAAAAAAGAAGCGGATACCAAGGAGGAATATGAAAAATCTTTGGCTGACCTAAAAAACGGTTTGGGTTTTTCTCCGCTAACCGGACAAATTGTGGCCATCGGAGTTTATGACACGGAAAAAGACAAAGGCGCGGTCTATTTTGAATCGCAAGACGAAAAAATTGGAGATTCTGAAGAAGACAATATGAAATTCAGGGTTTTAAGAGAAAAAGAAATGTTACAACAGTTCTGGAATCTGGCGCAAAAATATGACGAATTTGTCAGTTTTAATGGGCGCGCCTTTGACGTGCCATTCCTTATGGTGAGAAGCGCCATCCACAAAATCAAGCCCTCCAAAAACCTAATGGCCAACCGCTACCTTTCCAGCCAGCCGAAAAATGCCAGACATATTGATCTTTTGGACCAGTTTACTTTCTATGGATCAGTCCGAAGAAAAGGCAATTTGCATCTTTGGTCACGCGCTTTTGGCATTGAAAGTCCCAAAGCTGGCGGTGTCACAGGCGATGACGTCGGCGGGCTTTTCAAAGAAAAGAAATTTATGGAAATTGCCAAATATAACGCCGGGGATTTGATCGCCACAAAAGAATTGTACGACCGCTGGAAAAAATTTGTGAAATTTTAAAAGCCGAACATTAAATAATGTCCGACTTTTTTAATTTTCAAAGTATCCTAATCATTTTGCAAGAAGTGTATTTTTTAAAAGATGTTCCACTTTTTCAATAACTGCTTTACGTGATTTTAGTACTATTTTTCCATCACGATCTTTCTCATAGGCTTCAATATTTTCTTTTCCTTCATATATTGTGGTCCTGCTTGTAAACTCAACTTCTTCGCTAACTGTCGCTCCTTTTCCATCTATATCTATAATGATTCGCATAGTAAACCTCCTCTTAAAATATTTTGTTTTTAAAGAATTTTGTATATTAATTTATTTTTTCTTGACTGTCAAACTTTTGGTTTCTTTGTCTAAAACTTTAGCGTTTTCAATTTCTTTCTTAGCAGGCGAGGGAAGAACAGCCAAAATACTTTTGAGAGCAATGCCATCCACTTTCAAAACTGCTTCCCATTTATCCAGAGGCTCCAAAATTTTACGGAGCTTTTTTTCGTCGTATTTAAAAGTTTTCCTGACTGATTGCGCCACAATTCCTCCATCACTGAAAACCCGCTCCACGCCTTCTTGCTCCATATAGTCCATAATTTTTTCCTGGAGTTCCATGATTCTAGTTTTGGTTGAATTAACTGCTGATTTCAGATTGATATATTCTTCAATGGCGCCGCTGACTTCTTCTGTGTCAATTTTTCTTTGTTCCTTGAATTTATGCTTCCACATCGGACAAAATTTCTGATAGCCGCACCAGTCGCAAAGCGGCGTCACGTTCGGTTCGAATTTTTCTGCTTCAATTGCTGCAACCACATCTAAAAATATCTTTTTGGCGTTTTCCAGTTGTTTCTTGGTGCGGGTAGAACTTAGTTTGACACCATGTTTGAGATAATAGAGGCTGACCGTAATTTTATCCAAATTTGCCGCTTCTTTCGGATAGCGCGAGAGGAAAGCGTTAAGATAGACCGAAAGCTGCAAATCATTGTCCACTTTTTCCTGGGACGGCATTTTTTTGGTTGTTTTATAATCAATAATTTCATAGCCGTCTTCGGTTTTGTCGATGCGGTCAATTATCCCGGAAATAATATGGGTGGCTGATTCTTGCGGATCGGCAATTTCAATTGCAAAACGGCTTTCCAAATCAACAATACTAGCAGCCACAGGATCGTTTTTTTTGTAATAATTTTGGATTATTTGCACACCTTGGGAAAAAGCCGCACGTTCTTCCATTTCATTTTCAAAAACATCTGCGTTCCAATTTTTGGAAAAATAGTCCAAAGCTTCTTCCAATTTGGGCTGGAGCAGGGAAGGAGTGTGGATAAATTTAAGCGTGCTGTGAATCAGCGTGCCAAAAACCGCCTCCTTGGATTTGGGCTCTTTGATTTTGTCGATATTTTGAAATTTATATTTCAGCGAGCAATTCTGGTATGTATCCAGTGCTGAGTAGGAAATACGCATATACAAATAGTATAATGTATCGGGTATTTTGTATCAAGTATGCATATATATAATAAATTAATATGGAAAAGACAAGCAAAAAGAGGCTGCGTCAATGCAACAGCCCCTTTTATAAATTAAAGTAATTTTTTTGCTTAACCTTGGCTTTTACTAATGTCAACTTTAACAAATTCTTGCAAAAGAATAGCAACTTCTTCCACAATATCTTGAGCCAAGTATTCAATTCTGCCATCTATCATTTCTCTTTTAGAAACGAGAAACTTGTGGCAATTATGCCAAACAATTTCGCGTTTTTCGCAAACATTTTTTATATTTTTTGCGAAAACAAACTTCACCCGAAACAGCCTGGGATCAGCGATAAAGTGAATCGTTGCGCCCCGCGTCGCATCCGTTGGGCCAACTACGCCTCTCAATATACGTGCATCTTCCTTTGTTTGTATAGAGAGTGTTAATGAAAGTTTCTCTGACATTTTACGATTTACTGCTCTTAACAATCTTTCCTCTGCTGAATTTTCCAAAAAACTATCTGCCATAACGAAACTCCTTTCTCGTTGAATTAAAACGTTGATTTATTTTTATAAACCTCTTAGGAACCTCAAAACAGTCTACAATGTTTTAGAAAAAAGTCAATCACTTTGAAAACCTTGACACTTTTTGGCAAAGGCATTAATATGAAAGCATACTAAATTGGTAGGTATTAATCCGGTAGTGAAAATTCGAATGTATGGGCATATTTTATTATCTATCATGCAATAAAATTTATCTAGTTAATCATCAATTATTATAAAATTCTTTTGGGCAAAGCCCTTTCGAATTTCTACTACCGGATGCGATTTTCAACCAAAGCTGAATATGGACTTAAAGCAGCGATTAATTTGGCGAGAGTTTTTCCAAAACAAAAAACTGCCAAAAAAATTGCAGCCGAAGAAGATGTTTCTCAAAAATATCTGGAGCGTCTATTGGGCACACTGAAAGATCAGGGCATATTGGACAGCGCCAAGGGGAAAACGGGCGGCTATATCCTTGCCCGCGATCCGAAAAAAATTCCTGTGGGTGAAATCATTGAAATTCTGGAAGGTGACATTTCGCCGATGCGTTGCGTGGGAAAATTCTGCGCCGCTGAACATAGTTGCCCGTCCAGCATAGTGTGGAATAAATTGGGAATGCAGATCAAAAAAACCTTATATTCAATAAAATTAAGTGATTTAATAAAATAATTTTTATGAGTAAAATTTATTTAGATCATGCCGCTACAACTCCGCTTGAACCAAAAGTTTTGAAAACTATGCTTCCATATTTTTCAGAAAAGTTTGGCAATCCGATGTCAGTGCACAGTTTTGGCCAAGAAGCTGTGGAAGCAGTGGACAATGCCCGCGCCAGAATTGCGGACTTTTTCGGCGCATCCCCATCAGAAATAATTTTTACTTCTGGCGCTACAGAAAGCAATAATCTGACTATCAACGGAATCATTCGCGCCTATTATTCGGTTGCTCACAAAAACAATGAGAGACCACATATAATTACCACTAAATTGGAACATCACTGCGTGCTAAATGCCTGTAAAACAGTCGAGAAGGACCGTTGGGCACAGGTTTCCTACATAGCTCCCGACAAAGAAGGCATAATTTCAATCCAGGATATTGAAAAAAATATTCAACCGAACACAATCCTTGTTTCTGTCATGTATGTTAATAATGAAATTGGAACCGTGCAGCCGATTGAAGAAATCGGAAAAATGCTTAAAAAAATAAATGCGGAAAGGGCTAAAAAGAATCTGACCCGCATATTTTTTCATACTGATGCCACTCAAGCAGTCAATTATTTCGATTGCAATGTCAACAAATTAGCTGTTGACCTATTGTCCATGTCGGGACATAAAATTTACGGGCCAAAAGGCGTCGGACTTTTATATATCCGCAAAGGAACACCCATAAAACGCATTCAGGAAGGCGGGGAACAGGAATTTAGTTTGCGTGCCGGCACTCACAACGTGCCAGGAATCGTCGGCTTGGCTGAAGCAATTTCAGCAATCAACAATGACCAGCAGCCGAAAATCAGCAAAAAAATACAAGCACTCAGGGATTATTTAATCAAAAAAGTGTTGGAAGAAATTCCCAATTCATATTTGAATGGATCAGCTGAAAAACGTTCACCCAACAACGCTAATTTTCGTTTTGATAATGTGGAAGGGGAGGGTCTTGTTCTTTCTTTGGATATGGAAGGCATTGCTGCTTCAACTGGCAGCGCTTGTTCTTCCGGAACACTGGAACCTTCGCATGTTCTCTTGTCTTTAGGCTTGAAGCACGAACAAGCCCATGGCAGCCTTAGAATTACACTGGGAAAAAATACAACTAAAGGAGAAATCAACGTTCTTATAAAAAAACTCAAAGAAATAGTCGAACGCCTTAGAAAAATTTCAGGTAATGTGCTTTCAGAATTCAAATAAATTCTATACCAATAAATAATAAATATTCAAAAAATCTAATCACATTTATGCAATACAATAAAAAAGTTATCGAACATTTTACTAAACCCCACAACCAAGGCGAAATCAAAAATCCCGACGGTGTTGGTTTGGTTGGCAATCCAAGATGCGGCGACATCATGCGCATGTATATCAAGGTTGGCCAAAATAATCAAAAAGAAGAAATCATTGAGGATATCAAGTTTGAGACCTTGGGCTGCGGCGCCGCTATCGCCACATCATCAATAGCGACTGATATGGCCAAAGGCAGAACTTTGGACGAAGCCTTGAAAATCACCAACAAAATGGTCGCTGATGAACTCGGCGGACTGCCAAGCATCAAAATGCACTGCAGCAATCTGGCCGCTGACGCCTTGCGTAAAGCTATTGAAAATTATAAAAAAGAAAAAAATAATTTATTAAAATAAAAAAATGGCAAAATTAAGAAAATTAAAACATCAGGACAAGAAAAAAGTTGAAGATCTTTTGTCTCAGCTTACCGGAAAAGAAACTAGGATTAATATAAAAACACTTATCAAAGATGCTGGCTGCAATTGCATTGTTCTTGAAGAAAAAAGGCAGGTGATCGGATTTGGATCATTAATAATCCATCAAGTCCCTTGCGAAGGATGCGTGGCAAGAATAGAAGATGTAATTGTTGATTCTACCCGGAGAGGGGAGGGACATGGCAGAAAAATAACAGAAAAATTAATAGCCATAGCCAAAAATAAAAAAGCCCGCAGAATAAATCTTACCAGCAATCCCAAAAGAGAAGCAGCCAGAAAATTATATCTAAGCATGGGATTTAAAATTTACGAAACAGGCGTTTTTAAAATGGAGTTGTAAAAAAATAAAGAGAGTTATTTGCTTTAGTAGGTAAGTAGCTCTTTTTCTATAGATATAATGTCGCACAATATATCTTTTGCGACGTTATATTTAAAATACAGCCTTATTAAAACCCTCTTGGCCCTTTTAAATACTTTTAACCCATATTCTCATTTGTTTGAGATCCCTCTATTTTTTCATTTCAGTTTTCCGGTTCTATCTTTTAAAAAATGCATTTCATTTTTGAATTTATATATAAATAAAAATTAAAAAATTTTTCCGAAGTTTTTGCCCCAAATTTTCCCCAAACCAGATACATCTATGTATCCCTGAAAGCATTCATTTGCTAAAAAGATGCCCTATTTTGACTTATGGCAAAAATGAACCGACCTCAGCATACATCTACCTATCCCCGAAACCCCTCAAATCATTCCGACTCTCAGCTCAGGATATTTTTTAAAAAAATAATTGAATAAAAAATAAAAAAATGAATTTAAAAAATTTTTTTAAAAAAAGAAAAATTTTCAAACAAAAAATTCAAATCTGTAAAGACTTGAATTTATGCAATTTCACTGAATTTATATTTTTAAATATCCCGCTTCTGAAGAGTTGAAAAATGGTTGGTTCGGGCAATTTGATTCTTGATTTTTAGTTTCCTTTTTTAAAAAAACAGAAACCTGCCTAATGTCGCACAACCCCTGCGATAGAAAATTTTATATTATTTTTTATAAACCACCATTTGGTCAACTCTGGTTGCACTGGATGAACCTAAAGCACCTACTAGCGCTTGTGATGTCTCTAGAAATATATTAGCCCCAAAATAGGGATCATGAACCACATACTTCCCTTTTGAATCTTTATTATGAATAACAACGTAGTGTCCGCCGCCTTTTGTTCTTTTTATATAAACAATAACCGGATTGCCTTTTTTAAGCTCACTATCAACAGACGACCAGTTTATATTGCCATGTGCATAACCGTATTTGGAATCAGGAACAGGCCAGTTTTTTTCCCAATCTTTCGCATCATACCAATTTATCAGGTCTCCGGAAAAAATAGGCTCATTGGCAAGTTTTCCTGGTGTCATGGAAATCCCTTCTTTTGTGAAAACCATGGAAACAGCGGTAACTGCACAGCCATAGCTTTTCATTTTTGTTCTCGTATTTCCGATATTTTCATCTCCCCATCGTTTATCCCATTGATAATAAAACCAATCTGTTGAAGCAAAATATTTTGAATCCGGTTTGGGATAGGAATCAGCGCTTAGCCCACTGGCAGCAAAAAATTGGTCTATATCCAAAAGTTCCTGTTTCTGGGCTTCAACTTTTGCAAGCAAGCTTCGGTAGCGTTCTTCATCACCTTGAGTTTCCACCAATAATTTCTGCCGCTGCCTTTTAACAGTTTCTAGATTGCTATTCTGATCTGCTAATTCTTGATTCTTTTTAACAAGATCGCTCTTCCTGGAATCCAAATCAGCGCTTTGTGCTTTCAAGTCATCCCTTGTTTTTGCAATTGATTTAACCAATTCATTTATCTTATCGCCAGTCTGCGCTATCCTGTCTTTTTTTACTATGAATGATGCAATATTTTCACCCGAAAGATACGCAGCCAATAGGCCTGCCTTGTTTGTTTCATAATAAGTTTGAACAATCTCGGCCAGCAATTTTCTTTGAGAATTCAATAAACTATTTCTTTCTTTTATTTGTTTTTCCAGGCTGATAATTTTTTCATTCAAGTCAGTGAGTTGGCGCGAAGTTATGTCGATCTGAGTTTGCAATTCTTCAATATTTGAATTGGTTATGGAAAGCTGGTTTTCCAAAGTTTCACCTTGCTTTTCTTTAATTTCAATTATTTGCCTGTAAATCTCAGCTTTTTTTGCCAATTCCTCATATTTTTCCTGGTCCTTATCGGAAAGCGAAGTTTCATAAAGATCACTTATGCTGTCAGCCTTGACTTCATAAAAAACCAAAAACAGCGCAAGGAATATTGCCATGCTCATTGTAAATTTAATCTTATTTGAGAATAAATTGTTTTTTCTTTTTATATTCATTTTTTGAAATTATAACAATTCCAAAGCTTTTTCAATGCGTTTTAGTGATTCTTTTTTGCCCAAAACCCAAGCCACTTCGAATGGCGATGGCGATTTTTGAAGTCCTGTAAGAGCAGCTCTAAGCGGCCACAGCAAATCTCCTCGTTTTTCCCCCGCGGCTTCCAATAATTTATTTTCCAGATTTTTAAGTTCCCAATCTGCCTCAGCAATTTCGGTCAACACTTTGCTGGCTATTTCTAATGATTTTTTCGTCTCTTCGTCAGTATTTTTTTTCCAGCGCAGTAATTCTTTTTCACAAGAAACATCCTGAAAGAAAAATTTATTTTCTTCGCCGACATCGGAAAATTTTGTCAGCCGTTCTTTTTCAATCGTCAAAACTTTCTTGACAAACTCTTCCCTCTCCCCCGTTGCATGCTCCTTGCTCCAGGTTTTGTAAAATTCTTTCTGTTCTAAATATATTAATGCATTTTGATATATATCTTCTGGGCTCATTTTTTTGATATACTGGGCATTCAGCCAGTCTAATTTCTTGAGATCAAAAACAGCGCCCGCTTTGTGCACATGGGCAAAATCAAATTTTTCTATCAACTCTTCCAGAGAAAATATTTCCTGAGTACTTCCCTCGCCAGGATTCCAGCCTAAAAGAGCCACGAAATTAATAATGGCTTCTTTCAAATAGCCTTTTTTAATATAGTCCTCCACTGACACATCGCCTTGGCGTTTGGAAAGCTTGGTTTTGTCAGGATTTATTAAAAGCGGAAGATGTGCAAATTGCGGCGGTTTCCAGCCAAAATTCCTATAGAGCAAGATGTGTTTCGGAAGGCTTGGAAGCCACTCTTCTCCACGAATGACATGGGTTATGCCCATTTCATGGTCATCAACAACACTGGCCAGGTGATATGTCGGATAGCCGTCTGATTTCATCAGTACCTGATCGTCGAGCAGTTTATTTTCGAATTTTACTTTTCCGCGAACCAGATCCTCGTATTCGGTAAAACCTTCGGCATCTATTTTTTGTCGGATAACATATTTTTCTCCCTGTTTAATTCTTTTTTCAGTTTCTTCTTCAGAAAGCTTCTGGCAACGCTTGTCATACATGGGGGCTTGCTTTTGAGCTGCTTGCTCTTTGCGCATTTTTTCAAGACATTCCGAGGTGCAAAAACAATAATAGGCATGGCCATCTTTAACTAGTTGCTCAGCATATTTTTTGTAAATATCCAGTTTTTCAGATTGCACATATGGACCATATTTGCCAACTTCCGAAATATCTGCATATGTTTTTGATTTTATAGACTTCTTGTCTGTCTTTGTAAAAACTCCCTCATCCCATTCTAATCCAGCCCAGCCTAAAGACTTTATCAAATTTTCAACTGCACCATCGACATATCTTTTTTGATCTGTATCCTCAATTTTCAAAATAAAAGTCCCTCCATTTTTTTGGGCAAACAAATAATCATAAAGAGCGGTACGAAGTCCGCCTACATGCAAATAGCCTGTCGGTGATGGCGCAAATCTGACTCTGACTTTTTCCATAATTTTAATCTTTGCTAGAAATTACCCAAACTGCTCCCGCAATGAATAAAACCACAGCAATGATAATTATCAATATAATCATAAAAAATTATTCTTCATTCTCTTCTTTTTTGCTTCTGCGAATAAACATCCAGTGAATCCAGCAAATCGGAACGGCAATTATAACCATAGTCATCGCATCTACGATGTTGTTTTGTCTAGCCGGGACTATACATTTGTCGCCAGTTTGATTTTCTTTCCAGTTCTGATAGTCAGCCAGCAGTTCGTCTATCTGGACTTTTTGTTCTGTTGTAGCCCCTTCCTTGGAAATAACTGCAGCTACTGGGGGTTGATTATTGCACTCATAATAACTTTTTTTCTCAGCTTCCGGAAAAAGATAATATTTCATTCCTGTATTCAAAATTCTTCCGATTCCTACGGCTACAAAAATCAAGCTGACTGCCGCTATCAGATAAAGATAGACTGTTTTTATTAATTTTGTTTTAGATGTCATATGTCTTGTTGAATTTAACTCTGTTGTTCCGCCTTTGGCGAAATTTGGCAGGGTAAATTTATTTATTAAAAATTATTCTAATTGGAAAAATAATTACAGCATTCCAGATCCTTTTCCATCTTTTTGGCTGCAAAATCAGCCTCCAAAGCCACTCTAAGCCAAAATAGCGCATTATTTTGGGCGCTCTTTTAATTTTTCCTGTTATATAATCAAAAGAACCGCCAATTCCCATGGCCACTCCCAGTATATCATTTTTTACGCAATTAATAAACTTTTCTTGACGCGGGGCGCCGAAGTTGCAAAATAGTATCTGGCATATGGCATATGGCATTTGGTATGAAGAAAAATTTTGATTATCAATATCAGCACCAGAAAAATTTACATTTGGGTATATTTGCGATAACTTATTTTTTATTTCTTCGTAGGAACTCAAACCGTTTTTGCTGACGGCTAGAAAAACAGAAAATTTTTTTTCATTGGCAATTTTTAAAATTTCATGCATGAGATCTGCGCCGGCAATTCTGGCTTTCAACCATTTTCCGTAACGCAAAAACGCATATCGGATGCTGATTGTATCCGCTACATTCAAATCACAAGTATTCAAAATATTTTTAAAATCATTATCTTTTTGGGCTTGCAAAATAAACTCCGCGTTAACTGTCGCAATCTGATGAAATTTGCCATCAGCTAAAAAGGATTCTATTTTTTTCAGAATCTCTTGTTTGGAAAAATTATCGATTCGTACGCCAAGTATTTCCATAAAATATAAATTCTAGCAAACTAAACTAAGTTGCATTGTTCCAAAACAGAATATGATCCTTCTCCGCCACGGCTTTCCATCACCAAAACCGCTTCCGCTGTCATGCCAATATTGCATTTTTCTTCAATAAGCGGTTTCTTGGAAAGTTCATCCCATTTTAGTTTTTTGATTCTACCCAAAGTCACATGTGGAGAGAATTGTTTATGTTTTTGCGGATACATATCTAACGCTTCTTCAATTTTCTCATTCAATTCTCCCAACTCTTTCAATGGTTTTCCAATGAGAGCAATTGATTTTGGATTTTCAGCATCCGGAGCAAGCCCGATGCGATCAAAAGTAATTTCAAAAGATTCAATTTTAGCCACAGTTTCTTTAACCTTGAAACAAATGTCAGGCACAACGCTCTCATCGACATAGCCAACAAAAGACACGGTTATATGAAGACTTTCTTCTTTGACCCACTTGATTGGTAAATCAGCCCAAGGAGCAATCTTTTGCATTATCCGCTTTTTAATCTGTTGCGGGACAGCTATTTCAATAAATATCTTCTTTTTTTGCATAATATTTTCCCATTAAAAGCCTTTTTATAGAGTTAGGATAACATTTTTTTATTATAATTACAATTTGCGCGTAAACTCTAACCTGCTACAATTAAAACATAAATATATGCAGCCCAAATCATTCAAAGATATATTAAATACTCGGATAGCCAAAAAACCGCCGGCTTATGAATGGCAAGATTTGGCGCTAAAAATTATAAGTGAATTAAGTATACCAAACAATAAGCGCAGTTCTGTCTTCCAAATGTGCAAAAAATATAACAAAACTATCGTGGAAAAAGCCCTGAATGACACTAAGGAACTTTGCAAGAGCGGTGAAAAATGGCGCTATTTTTTCAAGATTATCAATAAAAATTGAAATTTAACATTAAAAACTGTACAGAAAAACGTTTTTTGTGCTAAAATTAAGATAATTATGAAACTCAAAATCAGAAAATATCCTGATCCGGTTTTGTCGCAGAAAGCAGCCAAAATCAAAGATCCCTTGAATAAAGAGGTTCAGGAACTTATAGAAAACATGACTGAAACTTTGCACGCTAATAAAAATGGCGTGGGTTTAGCTGCACCGCAAGTTGGCGTCAGTGTCCGGCTTTGCATTATTGAATTGGAAGATATTCGCTATATCTTGATTAATCCGAAAATTACTGCCAAATCCAGACAAAAGGAGGTTTGTGATGAGGGTTGTCTCAGTTTTCCTGGTGAATTCTACCCTGTTTCCCGTTACAGTGAAGTGCAAGTCAGATATACTGATGAAAAAGGTCAGCCAGCAAAAGTGAAGACGCAGGGACTCTTAGCCAGAGCAATGCAACATGAGATTGACCATCTTGACGGAATCCTTTTTATCTCAAAAACAAAAAAACTGCAAAAAATATTAAATAGATAATCAAATAAAATAATTATTTATGTTTAAAGAAGAAAAACAAATAAAAATCCCGATTGTTTTTATGGGAACATCTGAATTATCTGCAGTCGTCTTAAAAGCGCTTATAGAAAAAAAATATAATATTGTGGGAGTTTTTACCAAACCAGATAAAAAAATAGGCCGCAAACAAGAAATTAGCGAACCCTTGGTTAAAAAAATAGCCCAAGAAAAAAATATTCCTGTTTTTCAGCCTGAAAAAATAGATGAAGCAGCTGTTGAACAAATCAAGGATTTGAAAGCGGATTTGATTATTGTAGCTGCTTATGGGAAAATCCTTTCGCCAGCAGTCCTGAACATTCCGGGTTTTGGCTGCATCAACGTACACGCTTCCCTACTTCCGAAATATCGCGGGCCATCACCGATTCAAAATGCTCTTATAAATGGAGAAAAGGAAACCGGAATCACCATTATGTTGATGGACAAAGGTATTGATACTGGAGATATTTTAGCTCAAAAAACCGTTTTAATTGAACCTGGAGACGACAATCTCGCTCTTCTTAATAAGCTTTCAGAAGTCGGAGCTGAAATGCTTTTGGAAACAATTCCGCTTTGGATTGAAAGAAAAATCCAGCCACAACCCCAGGATAATTCAAAAGCTACAATGTGTCAGCTCATTGAACGCAATGACGGATATGTAAATTGGACGGATGATTCGGAAGATATCCATAACCGCTATCGCGCGCTTGCTCCCTGGCCGGGAATATTTTGCTATTGGAAAAAAGACAATGAGAGACTCCGACTGAAATTAGTTTCCATAGAAAAACAAAGCATTAATCCTCAGCAAAAACACATTGAGGGAGAAGTTTTTGAAATTGCTGATGAAATCGGAGTGCAAACCGGAAATGGAATAATAATTCTGAAAGAAATCCAACAGGAAGGAAAAATGCCTATAAATGTAAGGGAATTTATCAACGGCCATGCTGATTTTATTGGTAGTGTTTTAGTATAAAGTTTAATTTTCAAAATACTAAAAAAATGGACGATAAAATTCAAAAAACAAAAGACAAAAAAGATCAGATAGCCATTATGATTGGTTTTGTTCTGATTATGGTCGTTATTGTGATTACCCTTTTCCGCAGCAATCTTTTCAAAGAACAAGACGATGTTTCGCTCGTTAAAGAAGAAAATGGCTTGGAATATAAAACTATAAACGCCAAAGATTTGTATAAGAAAATTCTTTTAGCCAAGGAAAATGAGTTGCCTGTGCTTTTGGACATACGGCCGTTTGAAACATACGCCACTGAACATATTGCAGACGCAGTAAACATAACTCCCGAAGAGTTCCCTTTGAAAAATAAAATAGATATCAATAAACAAGTGGTTGTTGTTGCTGAAAGTGCAGAAGATGAAAATATTAAAAAAGCCGTAGACCAGCTTAAAAAAGAAAATTTTGAAAATTTTTTGGTTTTGGCTGACGGCATGAATGGGTGGAAACAAACAGTTGGCGTCTCTGTCACTTATGGCAACCCTAATTCTTTTGAAGACCAGTTGAAGGTTTCTTATGTTGAAAGTAAGGATTTGAGCAATGCCATTAAAGAAGGCGTTCCGACATTTATCATTGATGTCCGGACTCAGGAAGAATATTCCAAGAATCACATTCCGGGAGCTATTAACATCCCCTTTTTAGAAGTTGAAAAAAGACGCAAAGAAATAACTGAAAAAAGAGTTGTGGTAGTCGGAATCAGCGAGCTTCAGGAATTTCAAGCTTCTGTCCAAATGTATGATATGCTACTGGTTTCGCCCTTTGTCCTTAAGGGCGCTATGCCAAAATGGGAAGAAAATGGATATCAGCTGACAAAATAATTTTACAAAAAAACCGCGTTTCAAAAAAATGGCGGTTTTTGTTTTCTACAAAAAATTGGCAAGCAAATGTATAAATTTTGGTTTATTTTTTAATTTTTTCCTTCAATATTTCCAACGCTGCATCTAGTTGCGGATCCTTGTTATTATTGTAATCATCTAAAGTATTTTTTACTTCTTTATCCGGACTGATTCCCTGCTCATTTATCTGAACACCTTTGGGAGTCAGCCACCTGGCAACTGTTATTTTAGCCGCTGTTCCCCTGGGCATTTCAATAAATTCCTGAACAGACCCTTTGCCGAAAGATTTTTCCCCGACAAGCGTGACATTTTCACGATTATCTCTGAGAGCGCCTGCCACAATTTCCGAAGCGCTCGCACTTCCTTCATTGATCAAAACTACCGTTTCAATGCCGCTGGCAATATCACCGCCATAAGTTTCCATATTTTTGCGGCTTTTATCGCCCGTTTCTTCAATAACCACAATTTTTCCTTTAGGTAACAAGCGACTGGCAACATCAATAGATGTTCCTAAATATCCGCCCGGGTTATTGCGCAGATCCAGGATTATTCCGGCTGCATTTTTTTCCTTGACAGAATTGATAATATCAGAAAACAAATTGCTGGTATCTTCGCCAAAACGAGTTATGTTTATATATGCAACATTCCCCTCTTTCCATTCCAAAGTCACGCTTTTCACGTTTATTTTGTCTTTTTCAATTGTCACATCACGGGTATCCTGGTCTCCGTTTCGGAAAATCGTCAGCACCACCGAAGTTCCTTTTGGTCCCCGGATATTATCAATCGCTTCTTCAATGCTCATTTCCGCTGCCATTTTGCCATTAATTTTTATAATCTTGTCTCCGCTGCGAAGTCCGGCTTTTTCTGCCGGGGTTCCCGGCAACGGAGCAATTACCGTAAGAATCTCATTTTTAATTCCCAATTCAGCTCCAATTCCTTCAAAAACACCGGTGATGTCTTCGTTGAATTTTTTATTTTCTTCAGCAGTGAAGAAATTTGTATAAGGGTCTCCTGTTGCTTGCATCATGCCTTTTATCGCCCCGTAGAAAAGATCATTGGCATCAAGCTTGTCCGAATCGATATATTTATTTTTTACCAAATCCCAGGCGTCCCAAAACAAGGAGAAATCAATGCTTTTTTCATTGGTTTTTTCCTTGTTTTTAAAAACAGCTTCCTGCATTTCTACTGCCGGCTGAGAAATCTGGTTTTCTTTTCCTTTTTCAAAACCTATCCAGAAAAAAAGTGCACAAAAAACAACCAGCATCACCAATTTCAAATAGTTGCTGACAAGCTTTTTTTTGAAAGAATTATTTTCATCATTCAATCCGGTTTTCTCTTGGATTTCACTGCCTTCTTCCTGCATATCATTTTTAAATTAAGTTTTTTAATTATGTTCCGGAACAGCTTTTCCCCAGAATTTTTTGAAATATTTTATAGCACTGAAAATATGAATCCAAGTTAGACGGCTAGAAATAAGTGACCTGATGACTCCACCCTTGGCGCTGCCTCTGCCATGATAATGATGCATCATTACCAGCGGATAATACATAACTTTATATTCATTTTCCCAAAATCTCCTGCACCAATCAACATCCTCCATATACATGAAATATTGCTTGTCCATGAAACCAACTTTTTCCAAAGCTTTGCGAGAAATCATCAGCGCGCTTCCCATCAGCCAATCAACTTCTTTTGGCGAAGCGTGATCATAATCCTTCATTTGAAACCGATCCAGATGTTTTTTGGCAAATGATAAGCGACCTAAAAATGTCCTGCGATAAACTATGGTCTGTGGTTTATAAAATCTAAAACATGAATATTGCAACGTTCCGTTAAAATTCAAAAGCTTAGGACCAACCATTCCGATTAGAGGATCGCTTTTTAAAAATTCCAGCATTTTTTGAATAGAATCCGGCTCAACTATAAGGTCGCCATTTAAAATTAAGATATAATCCCCTTTACTATATTTAATTCCTTTTTCTGCACAAGCCATGAAACCTATGTTTTTCTTGTCCGGAAAAAATTTTACATCGCTATACTCTTCCCGCATCATCATTTCCATATCTTCCTGTGTTTCGCTATCAGTAACAATTAACTCATACGCGACATTGATCGTGCTTTTTTTTATTGAATTCAGGCACAATTTCAAAAGCTCTGAATTCTTATAATTCGTAACGATTATAGAAAGTTCCATTGAAAAAGAAAATAATTTTTACTTATTTTGGGTTAATATCAGATTGTTCTGGCAACGTGAAGATATTTTTAAACATTTCCCTTATTTTGTCATAATTATCTCCGATTGGGGATAAAATTGAACCTTTTTCCGGGGTTGTTTCCGGAAAATAAAGCAATCCTTCTTCTGAAGCTTCAAGGACGCGTCTGGTCACCTGAATATTCTGCATACCTTTATACAAATCATACAATCTTTTCATTTCCCAAGCTTGTAAATCAGTTTTAACATTATTGCCCAAAGTGTCTAGCATGGCATTCACTTTGCCAAAATCGCTCATTGTGCCAAGACTTATAATTTTTTCCTGGATTTTCTGAATAATTATCTGCTGGCGCTTGGCTCTTTCGAAGTCACTGGATGTCTCACGAGAACGTGCAAAACACAAAGCTTGATTGCCATTCAAGGTTTGTGTACCAGCAGCTAGCTTGAAGTTTCCTCCACATTCTAATGTATCAGGTGGCGCCGTGCATAAAGGATAACTTTCAACCACCCGTGTTTTATAAGTACGTGAAAATTCACTGAAATATTTTACTGTTTTATTTTCATATTCTCCTGTTGGAACAGTGAAAAAGGAATCGCAAACATGGGGTTTATTAAATTGCACGCCTTCCTCAAAAGGCTTGTCCAGCGTGATTTGAACACCGCCGATTACATCAATCAGTTCCTTGAATCCCTTGAAGTCAATTTTTACGGCATAATGAATCGGCATACCTAAAACATCTTCTAAAACTTTTTCCATTTGTGAAAGTCCCTGCTGTTTTCCGTTTTCTTCACCATAAGCATGGACTGCGTTTATTTTGCTGTAAGTTTCGCTTCCCGGATTTTTCACCCACAAATCTCTAGGCACCGAAACAAGCGCCGCCCTGTTGGCCTGAGGCTCAATGCTGAGAACCATGATGGTATCCGCCAATGTTCCTCCGCCAGGAATGTTTTCGCCGCGCATTCCCAAAAGAGCAATATTAATGCGGCCTGCTTCTTCGCCTTTTACCTTGTTTTCAACTCCCGGAATAACGCGGGTTAAGCTCTGCAATAATCCGCTTCCTCCTTCAGTTGAAATCTTACTCAAAGTAAAACCGGCTTTCCAGGCAAAAAAGCCTGCAATACCCAAAATTATTGCCACAATAACCAAAAATGGCACCAGCCATCTTCTTTTCTTTTTTTGCACAATAGGACTTTTTGAATCCCGCTGGTAACTTTCCATAAACATTTATTAATTTATTTATTATTAATTAAAAACAGTCTTTATGATTATGCTACAATTCCTGATAAATTGCAAGCATCTTTTGGGCTGAATTTTTCCAAGAAAAAAAGCCGATTCTTGCCACGCCTGATTGGATCAGCTCTGCTCTGAGGCTATCATTAACACAAACATCATACAACTTCTGCGAAAAATCAGCAATGGATGTTGCATCAAAATATAATGCGCCATCCTGGGCGATTTCTTTCAAACTGGGGATGTCTGAAGCTAAAACCGGAACTTTTTGGCTCATGGCTTCCAAAACCGGGATTCCGAATCCCTCATAGAGCGATGGGAACACGAAAGCGTAAGCCATCTGAAAAATGGTTTTTTTGTCTTCTTCTTCAATAAATCCTGGGAAAATCACGTTTTCTTCCAGTTTATTTTTCGCAATTGCCTTGTCGATCTTCCTGTCAAAATTATGCGCTTGGCGATTTCCGCAAATAACCAGTTTAATTCCGCCAAGTTTATTTTCAACCGCCGCATAAGCTTCAACAAGCTGCGGGATGTTTTTTCTCGGTTGCAAAGTTCCCATGTATAAAATAAATTTTTCCGGCAGATTGTATTTTTTTCTGATTTCTTCTTTTTTAGTTTCTGGAATTTCTTCCCCGGATTGCGAATTCAGGAAATCATCACTAACTGAATCATAAATGTAATCAACTTTTTCCGGCTTAATCTTGTAAAATTTTATTATTTCATTGCGGGTAAATTGTGAAACGCCGATGATTTTGTTAGCTCTCCTGAGGCTCAGCGGAATCAAGGTTTTCAGGAAAAATAAATCGGAAAATTTGATGAGCTGCGGAAAAGAATTAAAAGAAATGTCGTGAACAATCGTCACAATCTTAATGATTTTTGGCACGAACCAGGGCGTAATATATTGCGTGTGGAAAACGTCCACTGGATTTCGGCGAAGATATTTCGGCAATGTCCAAAAATTCCAAGTAAATTTATTTCTGTTCGGCAAAGAAATTATTTTGAAATTGTTTTTATCTGATATATCAATTTGTGTTGATATTACATTCAACTGTTCTTCATCAACAACATCGGTGAATAGGAAATATTCATTAGTCTGGTCAATTTTAGCCAAATTTTTGACCAGATTAAAAACAACCGCTTCATCGCCGGTTCTTTTTTTACCGATTAATCTGATATCGATGCCTATACGCATAAGATTGAAAGATGATTGTTTCAGCCTTTAAACTTCTTCCATTAACCCGAGAGTTGCTGCCAAATATACCCATAAAAATCCTAAAAATATTCCCGAATTAAAAAGATTTGGAATTATGATAGCTGTCCATCCTAAAAGAATAAAGACTGCAACTGATTTGTCAATTATACTTTTACTCAAAAATATTTTCACGCTTTTGGCAAAAATATATACCAATAAGATTATAAAAGATAAAATTCCAATTAATCCTGATCCCAGCCATGTTTCCAGAAATATGTTGCTGGCATTAAGCCCTGCCCCACGTTCATCAGTGCCTAAGATTCGGCTGATGCTTCCCCACCCGATTCCGAAAATTGGATGAGCCTTGATTTGTTCCCAAGATTTCTTGTATATTTCCGCTCGGATATTTACATTTGGATCATTGCGATAAATTTCTTTTATTGCAAATCCCGCAGCTTTTTCCTTTTCAATTTCTTCCAAATTAATATGCCGACAGCCATATTGTTCCAATTCTGAAACATTATTTATTTTATCAGGAGCCAAGTCTTTTTTATATGTATTCTCTTCGCAAGCAATGGTGATTTTTTGGAGCCCTCCGGTGCTGGCAGCTCGATTAAAAATTTGGAAGCGTGAAAGATTGAAAACATACACAATTCCTATGCTAATAATTACAACCGCAACAATACTTCCCAATGAGCACACGAATTTTTTCCAATCCCATTGCGACATTTTCCAAGAACCGTTGGTCAACATAATCTTTAAAAATCCAATCGTCACAAAAACCGCTCCCAGCCACGCACTGCGACTTACTGTTAAAATTAGAGTAATGTAAGAAATCACAAGAAACAAGAAACAAGAAACAAACAATATCCAATCACCAAATTTTAAACGATCAAAAAATTTATAACCCAATTTTGTATTTTGTATATTGTATATTGGAATTTGTTTGGAATTTGTTTCTTGGTCATTGGTTATTGCGATACTAATTTTATATATAATCGTATATATAACCGCAAGTAAAAAAACAAGATATATCCCCATCCAGTCTGGTTCCGAGAATGTTGCATTCGGCCTTCCTGGCATGACTTCAAAAGAATTTCTTCCATTTATGAAAAGAATGTTTTGCAATATTCCGTATAGCGCAACTATGATTCCACTGCTCAGAAAGAACGGCAGAATGCGCTTGAGATCATTCATGTTTTGCACATAAATTCTAGCGAGAAAATAGAGAACTACAAAAGACAAAGCCACAATTGCCTGTTTGAAACCGGCATGTGAAATCAAACTGCTCAAAAATCCGCTTGCGGCAAAAATGATTGGCAATGTGTCAAACCATTTGAATTTGGGAAAAAATTCTTTGGGCGGCAATGGCAAGCGCTTGCTCACTCCTCTGACAACTAAAGCTATGACCAAAGCCAACGCCAGAAATTGATAGGGGCGGAGGGCAAAACCTAAAATTTTCGGCGCCAAATTTACATTTTCCAAAACTAAAGATCCGACAAAAAGCACAAATGCCCAGCCCGGACGATAGATAGCCAAAAGCAAAACCAGACCGGCAAAAATCAAAAAATCACTGAAGTTCACAAATGGCAAAAGTCCGATATTGGAAAACCAAATAGCAAAAATGACCAGAATTATATTGGCTAAAATAAGGTAAATTTTGGTCGTTTTACCTTGCAAACTATTGACAAATTGTTGAAAATATTCTAACATAACCTATTAAACAAATTTTACACAATAAAAAATAAAAAGAAAGGATGGTACTTTAAAAATGAACAATCTGAATTCGATGGGGGGTTTTGCTATCATTACTCTTTTAGATGAGCTGAAGCAAACCAGCGGAGAAAAGAATCTTCTGGGGCTGATTATTAATTTAATGGAACAATTTACATCAATATTTGGTAATCTTACTCCTTTTGATCAAAAAATTGTTTGTAATATTGTATTAACTTTGTGTTTTCTAATTGATCACATGTCTGCTGCTAATATTATTTCACTGGAAGAAAAAGTTTTAACTACAACAAAACTAGAAAAAATGAGGGAAGAAATACCCAAAATCAGTACAGCGGCAACAGTCTTTCAAGTAAGTATGTTAGCGACAATTATAAATCTTTCCAAAAAATAATTTACCAGTCACCAGACGCCCTATTTTATTACTTGATTGTTAAGTAATACAGTATGGGCGTTTTTATTTTTAATCTCCTTCCATATTAATTTATATCTTTCAGTATATTAATTACTTTCCCCACAAACTTCTCCCACGAGAAATGCGTGGCTCTTTCCCTACCTTTCATAGAAAGTGCGGCTTTCAAATGATTGTTATTTAAAATATTCTTAACCACCATCGCGATATCTTCCGGTCTTTCCGGATCGCAATATAAAACTGCGTCACTCCCCACTTCCGGTAGTGAAGAAACTTTAGACGTCACGACCGGCGTGCCTTGATTCATAGCTTCCAGAATCGGCATGCCAAAACCTTCGTAGAGAGAAGGATAAACAAACACACTGGCATTGCGATAGAGATAGGGCAAATCTGCTTGCGAAACACAACCCAAAAATTTTACCTGCTTTTTGATTTCCAATTCTTCCGCCACTTTTTCCGCGTCTGTCACCAAAGGCTTGAGCTCCGGCATCAATTTGCCATAAACAACGAGCGGTGGCACCCAACCGGATTGACCATATTTATCTTGCAATATTTTATACGCCTTGAGTGCGCCTTCGATGTTTTTACGCACTTCCAATCCCCCACCAGCTAAAATATATCCCGGTTTTAATTTGTATTTTTTCAGCACACGCTGGCTTTCTTCTTCTGAAATTTCTTTTTTATAAATTTCATCAACATCGATATAAGCCACGCTTATTTTGGCAGCATCGATGCCTAGATGTTGAATCAAGTCTTTTTCTGTCCGATGTGAAACCGCAATAATCTTGTCCGCTTTTCTAATAGCTTTTTTACTTAGACTCCAAAAATATTTTTTTCTCCAATTATTCAAATATTTAGGAAAAATGTTGAGAATAATATCATGCACAATCATTAAATGCTTTATGTTCTTTGGCATAACGGTTGCACATTGAAACATGCTTAAAAAAACATCACATTTGTCGTCTTGAACTTTTTTTGGCAAGAGAAATTTTTGCCACCAAATTGCACGAAAAATATCATCACGTTTATATTTTGGCAAAAAAACTCTTTGTTTGAAATTTTTCGGCAATTTAAAGCCCTTCGGCAACTTTTCCTCCAGATATATAAAGTATTTATTCTTATTGTTTGAAAATTGAGAATTGGAAATTGAAAATTCTGCTAACTTTTTTAAAAAGTTAGCAGTTACCTGCCCTATCCCCGTATTTTGTTTGCGCGCAAACGACGCATTAATTCCGATTCGCATATATGACAATTATATCCCATTTCAGCCAAAACGAAAAGGACACAATCTCTTAATCTTGTATAAACTTTAAAAATGCTTTATTATATGAAAGGTAATTTATAAACAACAATATTCACCCTGTTAAATAATTTTAATTTCTGAGAAATTAAAATTAAGATTTTATTACTAAAATGACGGGGCGAGTAAATTTAGAAAAATTAATTAAAAATAAGTTGTTCCTAAAGGAGAGGCACAAATCTTATTTAACGGGATTCACCCTGTTAAATAACTAAAAAGATTTAAGCCTAAAGAGTAACAAATCTTATTTAACAGGGTAAATGGAAAACAAATCTAAAAAAGTCTGCATCATCGGCTTGGGTTATGTCGGTCTTCCACTGGCTGTTCAATGCGCCCTCAAGGGCTATGAAGTTTATGGACTCGAAAACGACACCAAAAAAAATGACCTGATTAATGCCGGAAAAACCACCATTAATGAAGAATTTCTGAATGAAAACCTGCCAAAAGTAAAAATTACCGCTACCGATGATCCGTCTATAATCAAGAAATGCGACATTGTCATTATGTGCGTACCGACTCCGATTGATGAAAATTATTTTCCCGATCTCGCGCCGGTAAAAGTTGCCAACGAAGCGATTGTGAAAAATCTAAAACCCGGACAATTAATTATCATTGAATCCACCATCAACCCCGGTGTTTGTGAAGAAGTCATTAAACCAATGTTTGATGAAGCCGGCTATGAAATTGGCAAAGATTATGAGTTGGCGCATTGCCCGGAAAGAATCAATCCTGGCGATCCAAAATGGAATGTCACTAACATTCCCCGCGTTGTCGGTTCTTTCACAAAGAAGGGCTTGGATCAAGCCGTAGAATTTTATGAAAAAGTTATTGACGGACAAATTATGCCGATGAAATCCATCCGCGAAGCTGAAGCCGTCAAAATCATGGAAAATTCCTTCCGCGATGTAAACCTGGCTTTTGTGAATGAACTGGCAAAATCTTTTGATATACTGGATATTGATATTGTAGATGTGATCAAAGGTGCTTCAACCAAACCCTTTGCTTTCATGCCCCATTGGCCAAGCCGCGGAGTGGGCGGACACTGCATCCCGGTTGACCCATATTATCTCATTGAAAGAGCCAAAGCTTCCGGTTTTGACCATGAATTTTTGAAAATTGCCCGCAAAGTCAATAATTCTATGCCGGAATATACGGTGGAAATTTTGCAGGACGCTCTCAATAAAGTTAAAATGCCGCTCAATGGAACAAACATTGGAATTTTGGGAATTTCATACAAGGCTAACATTGCTGATCTTCGCGAATCACCGGTAATTAAAATAATTAAGCATTTGAAGCGCCACGAGGCTAATGTTCTTGTTTTTGATCCGTACACCAAAGAACATTCAACTGTGGCAACCCTAGAAGAACTATTGGAAAAATCAGACGCATTGATTTTAGCCACCAACCACAAAGAATTTTTGGAAACTGATCCGGTCCTCTTCAAGAAACACGGCATCAAAGTGCTTGTCGATGGCATGAACGCGCTCAATAAGGAAGAAATAGAAAAACATGGTATACTGTATAAAGGAATAGGACACTAGAATAAAAATTCGAAGCACAAAATCCGAAATCCTAAACAATATCAAAATTCAAATGACAAAAATTCGAAACATTTTGAATTTATAATTTTAAAAATTATAATTTGTTTAGAATTTCGAGATTCGAATTTCGAATTTCAAAAAATTTATGTTTCATCTCATAAAATTTATTGTTTGGCTTGTGGGCATTGCTGTGGTTGGATTTTTTGTCTTGCAATATTTTGGCTATGAGGTTAATATGAATTATTTCAATGAAAGCAAAGCGGCTTGCCAGGAAAGACTCAACCAATGTTCCAAAGAACTAATAGAACAAGGAACCAAAAATGCCAAGTGTGATTTCAACTGCTTGGATCCAAAACTTATTATTAAAAAACAGTAGCAATATGAAATTAATCGTCAACATTCCGGCTTATAACGAAGAAAAAATAATAGCCGAAACAATAAAAAAAATCCCCCGCCAATTTGCAGGCATTGATGAAGTGCTTATTCAGGTTGTCGATGACGGCTCAACAGACAAAACCGCAGAAAAAGCCAAAGAAGCCGGTGCTGACTTGATAGTTTCCTACAAGCCTAACCGGCGTTTAGCTTATTCCTTCAAAAGAGCTATTGAAAATTCGCTGGAAAATGGCGCAGATATCATGGTCAATATTGACGCTGACGGACAATTTGACGCCAATGAAATACCAAAACTTTTGAAGCCTATTCTGGAAGGAAAAGCAGATATGGTTATTGGCAATAGGTTCGGAGAAATTAAAGCTAAAAATATTCCCTGGATTAGAAAAAGTCTCAATAAATTTGCTGCCAATGTTATCGGATTTTTTCTGGGACATGAAACAAATGATCTGACTTGTGGATTCAGGGCACATAATCGGGAAACCATGCTCAGGCTCAATCTGGTCAACACGCATTTTACCTACACGCAGGAAACCATTATTGATGCAATCGGAAAAGATCTGAAATTGGTTTGGATGCCAATCACGATTTTTTATTTTGACAATCGAGAAGCTAAAATTACCAAATCAATCTGGAAATTTGTCGGCAATTCATTCAAGATAATTTTGAAAGCTATTCGCGATGTCCGTCCGCTTAAGTTTTTCGGCTGGCCGGGATTGTTTTTTATATTTATCGGCCTTATTGGAATGAGCATTTTTGCTTTCCATTATTTTCAGGATTTTAAAATCAGGCCATACCAAAATTACATAATATTTTCTTCCATCAGCATTTTCTTCGGCATCCAGCTGGCTATTTTTGCCCTCATAGCCGATATGATCAAATCCAACCGCAAACTGACCGAGGAACAAATGTATCTTTTCAAAGTGGAAAAATACAAGAAATAGTTTTATACACGTTTTAAGCCGCCAATTTTCTGGCGGCTTTTTTCTTGAAATAAATCTAATAATAAGTTATAATTTAGGCATGGACAAACCAAGAATTTTGTTTATTTCCCACACATTTCCACCAATTGTGGGCGGGGTTGAAACGCACAATTTTGAGCTTTCAACGTGGCTTTCTAAACAAACGGAAGTGAAATTGATCGCTAACAAAAAAAGATGGCTGATTCCATTTTTTTTGGCGTACACCACTATCCGCGCTGTTTTATCGTCTCGAAAATATGATGTGGTTGTTTTGGGCAGTTGCATCTTGGCTAATGTCGCCTGGAGGCTAAAACTTTTTGGCAGCAAAAAACCAGTTGTAGCAATTGCTCACGGTTTGGATCTGACTTGGAAAAATCCTATCTATCAAAAAATATGGGTAGGAATTTTTATGAAAAAAATTGACAAATTTATTGCTGTTGGCAATGAGACCATAAAAACTGCCAAAGAAAAAGGAATTTCGGAAAATAAGATTGTTTTTATTCCCAATGGCGTTGATACTGAAAAACATCTGGTTGATTCTTGCCGTGAAAATCTGGAAAAAATCATCAAACAAACAGTGGCTGGCAAAAAAATTCTGCTCACTTCCGGACGCTTGGCCAAAAGAAAAGGTGTGGCCTGGTTTATTGATAATGTCATGCCAAAATTGGACAGCGATTTTATCTATATAATCGCCGGAGATGGTCCGGACAAACAGAATATTTTTGATATGATCAAAAAAAATAATTTATACAGCCGGGTGCACGTGCTTGGCTATATCACTGATTCAGTCAGAAATGCTCTACTTAATACGGCTGATCTTTTTGTCCAGCCGAATATCAAAATTCCCGGAGATATGGAGGGCTTTGGAATTTCTGTCATTGAGGCCGGTGCTTGCCGTTTGCCTGTCTTGGCTTCATCTCTGGAAGGGCTAAAAGACGCAATCAAGGACGGGCAAAATGGTTTCTTGGTTGAATCCGGTAATGCTAATGCATATGTTTCAAAAATAAACGAACTTTTTGCAGTAGGCAGTCCACGGGAAATTTTTGGAGAAAAAACACGCCAATTCATAATTGACAATTACAGTTGGGAACATATTTCGCAAAGATATTTGGAAGAAATAAAAGCTGTAATGACAAATGACAAATTCCCAATGTCAAATAAAGGCCAAATATCGAATTCGAAATAAATCTTTTGTCATTTGGATTTTGGATTTGATTTGACATTTGTCATTGGAAATTGGAAATTTAAAAAATAATAAATTATGTTTCAATTCATAACATCACAACTATTATTTTACATCGCCATTGCACTGGTTCTTTTTGTTCCCGGTTATTTTCTGCTTTTGGCGACGAGAAGGAAAAATCATTTTTCTGCTTTGGAGATTTTTATAATATCCCTCGGATTGAGCATAGTTGTTTCTGATTTTTTGATAATAATTCTGGGTAAAACCGGAATTAAAATAACTTCTTTGTCAATTTTGGCAGCCATAATCATTTTTTCCTTAATTTGTTCTGCAATCTATTTTTACTTTAAATCCAAAGAAAAAATTCAGGCAGAGCCCCAACAGGAAGAATTTTCCAAAAAATCAGTCGTTTTGGTATTAATTCTGCTTTTTCTGACAATTTTTATTAAAACTATCTACTTTCAGGATACAATTCCGCCAACTTCGACTGACCTTGGACATCATATGTATTGGTCAAAAGTAATCACAACCACCGGCCATTTGCCTGTCTACGAAAAAGCTGACATCGGCAGTGACTATACAATTGAAAGTCCTGCGCCAATTGCCGATTTCATAATTGGAGAACACTTAATCTTTGCTGCTATTGCTCTTATTTCTGGTCAGGATTTTATTTCTTCATTTCCATCATTAGTCCTTTTTCTTATTCAAATAATGTCGATTTTAGCAATTTTTATTTTAACTCGTGAAATTTTTGGGGGAGCAAAGCGCCAAGACATGATTGCTATCATGGCTCTTTTCCTTATTGGACCGCTCTATGCTTTGGCTTCCCCGCAGGCAAAATTCGTGAGCGGCGGCGTTATCGGCAACGCTATTGGCAATCTTTTTATTCCATTAGCCATGCTTTTTTACATCAAAGCCTTCTCAAAAAAGAAAGCGTATTTGCTTTCTTTGGCTATTTTCACAACCCTAGGACTCGTCTACACGCATCATCTCAGCACTTTTGTGTTTATTTTCGCAGCTATCTTTGCTCTCATATTTTTTATTGTTTTAAATTTCCGAACCATAAAATTCGAAGCGAAGGAGTGGCTGAAAATGTTTCTTTCTCCTTCAGTAATTTCAATTATAATTCTGGGCGCGGCTTTCATATTTTTTATATGCGTTCCGACTTATCTTAATTCATCGGCTATTGATACGGCCGTCGGCACGCCCAGCAAAGCTTCCCGCGCCGGCATTACATTGACGCAGCTCAAAACCACTGCCGGAGAAGCCCGCTTTGCTTTTGCCTTTTTAGGATTTATTTTGCTTTTCTTTGCGCGCAAAATCGGAAAATACAATCAGGCGTTTTTGTTGGGATGGCTGGGTATCCTGGTTTTAATGTCACTAAAACCAGATTTGCTTTTTATTGACATTCCCTCAACCAGAATTGCCAGCTATGTGGTTTTCCCCGTTGCTATTGTGGCAGCCTATGCGCTTGTCCGCCTCTTTGCTCTATTGAAAGCTGAAGAAAGAAATAAAAATTATATAAAACCGTTCTTCGTCTTGCTTTTATTTTTTACATTCATGATTTTCATTGCGGCGGACGGATTGCGTGACAATTCGCAGTCGCTCGACTTTGACAGCAGTGCCGGAAAATCCATTCAAACCTATGCGGCTTCAAAATATTTGGCTCAGCATTTGTCCGAGAGCGATATTGTTCTCAAGGATCACAACTATCTTTCCGGAGATTCCTGGATAAAATTGTTCTTTATGCGCGGCTATAACTATCCGCTCTCTCGGGGTTATTTCAAACGCTACGAGGATGAAACCAAGCCGCGCGAGCAATGCACAAATAAGATGATTTCACTCCCCAGCAGCCCGGAAGCTCAAAAATGTTTTACAGGAACAAAGACAAATTTTATTATGCTCAATCCAAAAATCGACAGCTCACAGTTCCAAAGACTTGGCAATTTCTGGCAGATTTATGCAGGAGACGAAGTTGGAGTATTTTATAAGTCCAGCTAATTATTAATAATTTTACTAATATGCAAATAAAATTATTGCCAGCATTAGTATATTAGTACTTGATTGGTAAATTAGTGGGGACATTTATAATTTCATAAATCTGAAGAAAAATGAAAACCGATAAATTAATAATTTTCTCAACAATATTCTTTTTATTTCTAAGTTTTGTTTTTTTGACTATTGTTGAATCCAGAAATACCAACCTCGACAACAGCAATGTCTGGATGCTGTATTTTACTGATCCCAAAAGCGATTCACTGGACTTTGCCGTTGAAAATCACAGTAAAAATTCCGATTTCCGTTATGAAATATTGATTGATAAAAAAGTAGTCATAGAAAGCAATTTGTCTGTTCCATCGGGTGAGACAAAAACCGTTCCTGTTCCAAAAGATACTGTGGATTTCTCCGATAGAAAAATTACCATAACAGTAACTGCCGGCGATAATAAAAAAGAGATATATAAGAATTTGTAAATTTTATAGAATTAATATAAAAAAAGTTTTTTCATAAAAGAAAAAAGGCGCTTCCTCTATTACTCTTTATATATGTCCACTCTGGGACACAAGAGATTCGAGTATAAGCGCCTAAATAAAAAAGAAAATGATGATGTGGGATTTTTCTAATCTCCTTTGACATGCTTCACGTGTTATGCTGTATCCAACACGCTACTCCCGCATTCTTCGGTAGACCACCTTTATATTTTTGTGGTGTGAGAAAAAATCCTTAAACTCTTTTAAAGAACACACACCATCACTTTCAAGTGTATATTGTAGCATATCTAAAAAAATTTGTCAATGCTTTAAACATAAAATCATAAATAATACCTAATATAAGCCAAAAAAAGCACGCCAGCAATTTGATTTTTAAACTAAAACATTGGAAATTGATTAAAAATTAAAAATTGGAAATTAAAAATTATTTTCTGAATATTATGAAGAAAATCCTACTTGTTACTCGCCCTATCACTCCCCCTTGGGATGAAGGCTCGAAAAACTTTGCCTTTTTTCTGGCTAAAAATATTTCTGATTTTAAAATCGGCCTCTTAACCAAAGGCGAACTTTCCTATATGCCAGACTCTGTCCTTCAAAAACCGATTTATACTCAAAGCGATTTTTCCTGGTGGCAAAAAGTCCGGCTAATATTGAAACTTAGAACTTTCAAAAAAGAATTCAACATTTTGCATTTTCTCTTCACGCCGACCAAGCAAAATTCATTCCTGGTTAAAAATTTCATTAAAAATAAAAAAGACCGTTTTCATACAATCCAAACAATCGCCACTTTGCGAGAAGACCTTTTTTCCGAAGCCGAAATCAAGAAAATGCTTTTTGGAGACATGCTTATAACCTATTCCGATTACACCAAAAAAAAGCTGCTGGCAATGGGTTTTCGCAATGTGGAAAGGATCTATCCCGGCATCGACCTTGATATTTATAAAAACACCGGCAAAAATCCGGAGTATCTTCAAAAATATTCTTTTGCTCCCCGTGATTTTATCATCAATTTCACCGGCGAGTATATCCGGAACGATGCCATGGATACTGTGGTGCAAAGTTTTCTGGAAATTGCCAAGTTGATTCCGGAAGCCAAGCTTTCTCTGGCTGTCAGAATAAAAAACAAGAAAGATGCAGCCAAGAAAAAAGAAGTTTTTGAAATTTTCAAACAAAATAATCTGTTAAATCGTGTAGCCTTTCATGATGACGGGCTCTATGATGTCTTTGAACTTTACAATATGGCTGACATCAGCATTTTTCCGGTCAAAAACATGCAGGGAAAATTTGATGTGCCCTTGGCTGTCATTGAAGCTATGGCTTGTGAAAAACCGGTCATCATTTCCGATTTGCCGCTTCTTCGGGAGTTCGCAAAAGAAGAAAACTCTGTTAGAATCGAAAAAGGCAGCGTGCAAAAATTAAATGAAGCTATTTTAGATCTCTATAGTAATCCGGAAAAAAGAACTGCCCTTGGCAAAAACGCCCGCGAGTTCGTGCAGAACAATTTTGACATTAAAAATGTGGCCGAACAATACAAAAATATTTATAACAAATTTTTGAAAGATAATATTATGGAATCCGCCTATAAACTCAATTCCCTGAGCGCCAATAAAAAAGAACTCCGAACCGAAAAAATGAAAATTCCGGCCGTTTTGCATGTTTCTGATGATTTGTTGCCCAGTGATAAAACGCTTTCTGAAATTGAATCCTTGGCGGGAGACCAGCGCCTTTTCCATCACGTCGCCGAAATGAGCGATGTCCATTCCAAAAAAGGACGCAAAGTTCCCACCGGCAGCGTGGTCGCAACTGAAAAATTTTTCTTGCCGCAAATCAACGACACTGCTCCCAACTGCGGCATGAGGCTTGTCAAAACTAATTTGTTTGACAATGAAGTTACTTCAGAAAGTATTGACCGGCTTTTTCAGGAATTAGTTAAAGTCGTTCCGACTAAAAAATACATAGGCACTCCGGTGCCCTACCGCACAGCCTTGAATATATGTTTTGCGGGCGCTGCTCCTTTGCTAGATCATTTCAAGATCCGCACAAAAAACGAAATTACAAACGCTTTTGCCAATGGAAATTTTTTCCGGGATGAAGCAGCTGGCTGCCGCGACATTCTGGATTCTGTGCCGGAACTTTTCATAAAAATTGGCAGCTACCGCCTGGGAATTTTAGGCGCAGCCGGCAATCATTTTCTGGATCTCATGAAAATATCGGAAATTAAAAATCCGGAAATTGCTGAAAAATTCGGCCTCAAAACCGGCCAGTATGTTTTTTTGATCCACACCGGCAGCGGCCTAATGGGCCAATATGCTTCCTATATGTACACCCCCAAAAAGAAAGAACACCTGAGCCAGCAGATTGTTTTGAAAATCGGCACCACTTTTTTCGGCAGCCAGATGAAAAAAGTTTATCAGCGCTTGGCCAAAAAAATTGAAGCTTATAAAAACAAGGAGGAATTTTTCGGTTACGAAGATGATTCTATGGAAGGACGGATGTTTTGGAACGCACATCGTGCTGCTGCCAATTTTGGGTTTGCCAACAGAATTGTTATAACCCATCATTTAGACAATGCTTTGGAAAAAGTTTTCGGTAAGCAAGTCGAACTTGATCTTCTGTATGACACAACCCATATTTCTATCGAAAAAGAAAATCATTTCGGCCAGAATGTGTGGGTGCACCGGAACGGCAGTGTGCGCGCCTTCGGACCCGCCCGCATGCAAGATCATCCGCTTTTCAAAGAAACCGGCGAACCGGTCTTTATTCCCTCTTCCATGAGCACTGCTGCCTACATCGGTGTTGGCACGGACAACAATGAATCAACATTTTTTTCAGCTCCGCATGGCACCGGACGCCGCAAACACCACCAAGAAAATGCCGCCAAGAACAAAAAAGAACTCTTCCAAAAAATGCAGCAAAGCAAGGTGAAATTATATAACGCTGCCTCCAAAGGCGTGATTTTGCAGGATAGTTCGTATTATAAAGATGTAGAAAAAGTTATAAGCGGTTTGGAAGAAAACAATATAATCAATGTTGTGGCCAAAATGGAACCGGTCGCGGTTTTGATGTACTAATAAATATGCAGAAAAAAAATAATCTTATTTATTTGTCTATTTTTTTTATAGCAATTGCGTTTATGGCTTTTTTTGTTTTTTTAAACATGAGAAGTTATATTGATGCTTTGCAAAAAAGCGCTACTTATAATCCAGTAGCAGAAAATATGACAGCGAAAGCGTCTAAGATTCTTGAAAATGATATGGAAGAACTTGCCGCGCAAGAAGAAACTGAGGAAACAAAAACCGACGCAAAGACAGATGAAAATGAGACGGATTTGTCTTCCCAGTTGCCCGACTATGTTCCCATTGCAAGAAGTTCTGACGAATTAGCGATTGGTTTTATTACCGATCTGCATGTATTTAACGGCTCTTCAACCAATACGCTTGCTGGGCCGTTTACAAATAGAATTTATCATTTTGTTAAAAAAATGAATAATGAAATTGTCCCTGATTTCATCTTAATAAACGGCGATGTTATTGAAGGAACAAAAATACCGGCCAATACGGGCCTGAAACAACTGCAATTGGTTAAAAATATTTTTAATTTATCAAAAATACAAAAATATTGGGTTTTAGGCAACCATGATTTGCGTTCGGTTACAAAACAACAATGGCAAAATGCTTTAGGCATAAATTATCTCAGAAAATCATTCGAATTAAGGAATTATAAAATAATAATTTTAGACAGCAACTTCACATCTAAAGATAAAAATGTGACTAACGGAAACGGTTATACTCGCGGTCATGTTTCAAGTGAAGAACTCAGATGGCTAGAAAAAGAATTAAAAAACACAAAGAAAAAAACTATCATTTTTATTCACCATACCCCCCTTCTAGATGTTGGTTTTGAATCAAAATTCAATTTTCTTGACAATGCCGATGAACTTAGAAAAATCTTTGCTAAACATGATGTTTTAGCCGTTTTTAGCGGACACATCGAGAATCTTTACTATGAAAAGGATGACGGGGTTCAATATTTTTCTCTCCCCGGAGTTTATAAAAATCCAAAATACCCAGGAGCTTTTGGCATTATTAATGTCAAAGAAGGCAGAGTGGATGTCAATTTAAATTATCTGACGAATGGAAAGTATACGACTATCAATGTAAAAAAATAATTTATATGAAAATCATTACCATTTCCGGCCTGGATGGATCCGGAAAATCAACCCAGATAAAACTTCTTATAGATTACCTTGAATCGCAGAGCAAGAAAGTTTTTTATTTTCATGCTGTTCATTTCGGTTTAGCTAACCGGATTTTTAAAAAAAATAAAAGCGGAATGGCTAAGAGCGTCACGAAAGCAAACTCTTTTCAGATATTTTTGCGAGGAATTTTTTTGCCCATCGATCTGTTAAGATTCAAGAAGCTTTTAAAAAAATTAGAGAGAGATGGCTTTGAATATCTCATCAGCGACAGATATTTTTATGATAACCTGATAAATTTACTTTATTTGCAAGGCAAAACCGATAATTTCCGAAAGTCATCTATCAATAGCGACATGATAAAAAAAATACCCTTGCCGGATGTTGCTGCCTATCTTCAGGCTGATCCGGAAGTTATTATGCGAAGAGAAAGAAAGCCTGATCAGGGTCTTGCCTATTTGCAAAAGAAAAAAGAACTCTACGACACTGCGGCATCAGTTTGGAATTTAAAAATCATTGACGGTAATAGAAATAAAGAAGAAATTTTTGAGGAAATGAAAAAAGCGCTTCCGGTTTTATAAACCCGAAAGCGTTTTTGCGAATTTTGCTAAAAAATCAATGACTGGCAAGAAGCCCTCTCACTCCTGCGCATAATTTTTCATCCAGCAATTTAGCCTCATCGTCGTGTTTTCCATTAAGAAAGCCTCTTAAAATAACCGTGAGGACATCCTTTCTGAGTTTGAGAGCGGAACGCATTGTAAAAATGGGTCCTCCCATAAACTTTTCGGGACAGCTTGCTTTCAATCTTTCAGTACTGTCAGGGCATCTTTCTCTGAGTTCCTTGCTATTAAAATGCGCTAAAAGCTCGCGGGTTTCTTCCTCTGCTTCTTTGGCAATTTCCAAAAGAAGCTTCCTCTTTTCCAGATTCATGTTTTTAAACAACGACATAAATATTTTCCTCCTTTATCCTTTAAATTTTTTTATATTATCAATCCACGTAAAGATAACAAATGAAGTCCGCTGGAAAAATTATCTTTCAGCAAAGCATGCATTAGCCATGCAAAAATTGTCACTGAAATAATCATTCCGCACAAAAGTCCGCCAGCATAGAAAGGTTTCTCCATTAGCTTAGCCACCAATAAAAGCTGTTCGGCATACATTATGCCCGCCACAACTGATACCAAGCTAAAGTAACCGCAACTTTCTTGACAAAATGTGCCCATGGTTACTACAATTTTGTAAGCTATTAAAACAGAAAACAAAATCGGACCAACCACTCCTACAATTTTTAAAAGAACTAAAAAAGTATTCATCAAATTCCCTCCCCATTTTTTATTTTTGATTTTTAATTTAAAATAATAGCATGTCATTTAATTTATGTCAACCAACCTAGCTAGATCAACTTTTTGGCTCGTCGTTTCGGAAATAATTTTCAATCTTTCCGGCTATGTAATCCACTCTTTGGTGGGCAGGATTTTGGGTCCTGCCGATTACGGCAGATATGGCCTAGTTGTGACCTTGACTACCATGGTCATCATTCTCATCGGCAACGGCATCCCAACCGCCATGGCCAAATATATCAGCGAGATTTTTGAAGCCAACCCGCGCTTGGTGCTGGCCATCAAAAAGAAAACAATTGTTTTGCAAACGATTTTAATCGGTGCAATTACAATTATATTTTTTCTTTCAGCCCCTCTCATCTCCCATGTTTTGGGCGACCCAAGTCTCACTCCCCTTTTCAGAATTTCAACTTTGATCATTCCGGCTTTTGCCATGGCCTCATTCTACTTTTCTTTCTACACCGGCCTCCACAAATTCAATGTCCAGTCAGTTTTAAAGACACTGCGCTCTGTTTTCAAGGTAGCGGCCATTGTCGGCCTGGCCTATGCTTTCCGTGTTCCAGGCTCGATCGTGGGTTATGCCTTGGCCGCATTTCTGGTCTTTTTAATCGCTTTTGCGCTTGACCAGCTCAAGTACACCAAGGAGCTTAAAAAAGCCGCCAAAACGCAAAATTTGGCCCTTGAGAGCCAATTTGAGACCAAAAAACTCATAAACTACGCCTGGCAGATTATCCTGTTTTTTCTGGCTTATGAACTTTTAATCAGCATCGATTTATATTTGGTCAAAGGTATTTTGCATGACGATTATTTAACCGGAGTCTATAATGGCGCTTTGACTGTCGGCCGCATTCCCTACTATATTTTCTACGCCCTGACCATCATGCTGCTGCCTGTCGTTTCCAAAACTACGGCGGAAAAAAATCATGACGAAACCAACAAAATTATCAGCCAATCAATGCGGCTGATGACGATCCTGCTGGTGCCCTCGGTAATTTTGATGTCGCAATTTGCCGAACCGATTATCCAAATTTTTTACGGACACAAATATTTAGCCGCCGCTTTCCCGATGTCAATTCTAGCCTACGGCGTCGGTTTTCTGACAATTTTTTATGTCATGAGTTTTGTTTTGAACGGCGCCGGCAAAACCAAGATTCCAATGTTTATTTCCATTTTCGGAGTCATTGTCAACACAATTCTGAATTATATTCTGATCAATAAATATGGCATTGCCGGTTCGGCAATCGCCACCACAATCACTTCTTTTGTGGTTATGCTGGCAATCCTGCACTACGTCAGACGCGATTTCGGAGTTATTCTCGAACTTAAAAGCCTGCTGAAAATAATTTTTTCCGGCGGACTGATGTTTACTGCTTCACTCTTTTTTTCCAAAGGAGAATTTATTTTCATAGCTTGGTCAGTAATACTATTTGCCGGATATCTGCTAATCTTATATGTTTTGGGCGAAATCACTAAGAACGATCTGGAATATATCAAACATATAATTGCTAAAAAGAAAAGGAAAGTTGAAATTCAGGAAGAACTTTCCGGCAACGAACCAGCAGCATAAAAAGTTCTGAGAAATATTTTAAAACGCTCCTACGGAGCGTTTTTATTATGTAAAAAATATTAATTTTTGATAATTTCTTTCTTCTGCATCATCGCTATCGAAAAGCGTCCATATGCTTCTACATCATAAGATTCGTATGTTTCTTGCATTGATTTTTTAAGATTTCCTTTCCATTTTGCGTCATCGATTATAAAAATAGTTGCGCCTTCTGGAATAGCTTCTTCTTTTAACTTTTGTCTAACGCTGACTCCGCTTTGGCTTGTGAAATATTCAATAGACTTTAGATACTTAAAAAGATATATTTGTTTCCCTTCAACATAGACTGTTTTTTGCGCTCCTGAATGAGAAATAATATATCGGGAAATAAACTCTGTTTCTCCTAGTGTTATAAAAGATTCAGCATCTTCCATTTTTTCTTCAACAGAAACTGCTGCAAAAGATTCCTGCACAGAAAAAATATTACAGCCTGCCAAAAAGAGAAGCACCACGATTAGAAATACAACAACATGTTTTCTGTATTTTTCTTTTGTCCATTCGATGATTGCCACAATCCAAAAGCCAAGAAGCATAAATGGAACAAATTCTAAAGCAAGATAAAATCTGAGTGAAATTTCATTAGCAAGCGGTATAAGCAAAACAAAAACCGCTAACAAATATGTCCCCAGTAAAACAAGGAATATTTTTTTATCTTGATTTTTTTCTTTTTTAACTGCTCTTCCCCACAGCAAAAATCCTCCAATTGAAAAAATTGTGCCAAGCAAAAGTTCCAGGATTATCAAAAATTTTTTATCGAAATGTTTTACTTTTTTAAGAGAACTTGAAATAACATCCACACCGCAATTATCACTGTTGCCGTAGGAAGAAATAATGTATGAATTTGCCTGTATCTGGCATGCCGCATCACTTGCAAGGTTTTCTAAAACAGTCTCTTTCCCGTCTGTTTTCTTGATTGTTCCTGCAAAAAATGTGCGCACATTCTGTCCTTCTGTTTTTATTTCACTTATTATTTGCGGAGTATTAAGCGCAAGAGCAATAAGAAAAATTGCAATGCAATTTTTTATTGAAATCAGCTTTTTTTTCCAAAAATATCCAAGAAATAAAACTGCGATAGCCGGCATAATTATAAGCAGCAACGTATGGAGTTGGACCCCTGCTCCAAAAGCTATCCCTGCGACAGATGCCCAAAACATTTTCTTTTTTGTTTCCAGGCTTGCCAGCATCAAGAGTGAATATAGAAAAAGAAAAACAAAAAATGGGCTGGCATTCGGATTCCAAGCAAAACGAGAATATTGCACCACAAACATTGAAACACTAAAAAGCCCTGTTAAAGAAAAAGAAACGTATCTATTGAAATATATCCTCATTAAAAAATACAGCAAAGGAATTGCCAATATTGAAAACAAAAGATCAGGATACGCTATTTTGTCAGGAGTTGTCCCGAATATTTTTGCTGACGCAATTTGGAGATAATAGAACATCGGCCCAAGACTAAAAAATGTTCCTCCGGCCTTTGGCCCTAAAAGTGGCAAATCTATTTTTCCTTCAAGAAAATTATTCACAAGCAGAGCATCCCTAGACTGATCGGCATTAAACCTGAGCCAATCATGATGGTTGTAGGTCCTCAGAAAAATACCCAGCAACAAAATTAAGGCAAATGCTATTGCAAATATCTGAGGTTCTCTTTTTTTTAGAAAATCTTTCAGAGACATGCTTTATGTATTAATAATTATTGAAATAAATCTCCCCACTGCAAGCGTGGATATTTGGATGCTATAATTTTTTCAAGTGAATCTCGCTCTTCTGGATCTTTGTTTGCCGGAGAAACTGACAGCAGCGCATTTTCTGGATACCACTGAGTGATTTTCATGTCTCCTAGAAAAAAAGGCTCGTCATGCTTTTTCTGCTGGACAAAATCAGGTAATATTTCCTTTGCAAGTGAAATATAAAAATAGCATCTATCATAATTTTCATATTTTTCTTTAAATTTGTCTTTCAATTCTATGGCGAGATTCCTGTTTCTCTGAATCAAAGCATACTCGATTGAATGGTCATAGTCTTTTGTTTTTTTAGACATCAAAAAGAAAACGGCATTTTTTTGGCAACTTTCATCCATATAGTCTGCAGCTTTTTCGAAACGCCCCCATGTCCACCAGAAACTTTTATCCTTTTCTGTCAATACTTTATAAGAAGTCTCTCTCTCGGTTTCTGATTCTTTCATTTCTGAAAACCAAGTCATTATTGACCTAGCGTTTCCAAAAATAAGCGCTATAATAAAAATTCCGATAAAAAAATTGGATGTTTTTTTAAATTTTGTTTTGCCCGCAAGTAAAGCAAGATAGCCTACCAAAATAAAAGGCATGATTATTAAAGGAAGAAAGAAGCGAGATTTTTCTATTTCAAAAGCCAAAAGAAAATATAAGACTAAATAGACAAGCATAAAAATAAAAGTCAGCAAAAGAAATCTTTTTTTCTTTTCATCTGTTTCTTTCTTAAAAAGAAAAAGATTTGCGGCTATTCCGGCAAAAACAAGAAATTTACTTGCTAGCTCCTGCCACCATTTGCCCTCAAAAACTCCGGCCCCGATCCATAAGAAATATTTTGAAAACATTTTTGTTTCTTGAACTATATTTTTCCACAATCCCCTGTTTGAACTCTTTCCATTGACTGCATCGAAAAACAAGAATGTATTTTTTCCGTGAGTTACAACTTCAAAAATAATCACCGGGATATAAAAGACAAAGATGGTTCCAAAAAATATCAGCAAAGATCTCCAGGAAAATATAATTTTTTTAGATTTTTTCCAATTAAGAATAACAAATAAGATAAATATAATTGGAAGACCCAGGAAAGCGCTAAAATGAAGCTGTGAGGCTATAGCTAGTGCACCCCCTGAAATTGCCAACCAGGCATATTGACGATTGTTTTCAGAATCATAAGCCTTAAGCAAGGAATATAAAAATAATATCGTAAAAAATGGGGTTGAATTTGGATTCCAGGCAAATCTTCCATATTCTACAGCCATATAACAAGTTGCCAGCATGGCGGTAAGAATCAAAGAAATTTTTTTAGAAAAATATCTTCGCAACATTAAAAAGAAAAGAGGAATTGCCATAATAGACAGGAACAGATCCGGAAAAGCCAGCACAACAGGGCTGGTGCTTTGAAAAATTGTTCCTGAGATATATTGGAAATAATAAAATATGGGTCCAAGATGAAGTTGTGTCCCTCCTGCACGAGGACCCAAAAGCGGAAGAAATGCTGGCCCGTCTATGATGGAATGAGAAACAAGAATTGCATCGCGAAAAGAGTCGCCTTTAAAATGGAGCCAATCATGAAAATTGTAGGTACGGAAAAATATTCCTACGGCAATAATAAAAACCAAAACCCAGACATGTCTAGGAACTAATTTGAAATAATTTATGATTTTTTTATGCATATTTTTCCTATTCCTCTCCTGTTATATTTTTAAGTTTACTATCTTATTCTTTATTATTACCAAAGACATCTTTCCAAAAAAGTCTATCTGTCTTGGTTTTTGGACGGTTAAACTTAAAAGTTGCAGACACTTTTCTATTGCTAACATTTATCTCTGAAACTAAAATTTGTCCGAACTGTTTCTGCTGAACAAGATAAATGTCATTTTCGTTAAATTTTTTAACTACTGGGTCAATTCCGTTTTTTGCAGGAGTGATAGCAAAATACTGCGCATTTGGATCTTCATTTATTTGCATTGTTTCATAAACCAAATTCGGGTCACGTTTTTCGAAAAGCAAGTAGTCAATCGGACGTACATGTTCGGGTTTAACGTAATAGTAAAGAGTTTTTCCTTGTTCATGCTGAGAATACATCCAATCAGCAGCATTTTGGAGATGCCAAAGCAAAACCCCATCTTTGGATTTCAAAATGAGAGATCTTTTTATTTCCGTTGTTTCTTTTTGTGAATTTGCTTGCTCAGAAAACCAAGCATATGTTCCATAAGAATTCCATGCGATTATCAAAATAGAGATTAAAACACTGATTTGAATTGCTCTTTTGTGATTAATTTTTTCCGCTAAATATTCATAAATAATTCCGAGTAAAATAAATGGGACTGCAAAGACCACAATAAAAAACCTTGGACGGAGTTGGAATGAAACCGGAATCATCAGAATAAAATAGACCACCATCCAAATGAGCATAAGCGCCAAAAAATTTTTCCTATCCGGATCACCCTCCTTCCTGAAAGCACGCACAATCACCATAATTCCGCCTAAAATAATTATGGCTGTGATTATCATGGCAAATTTTTCCTTATTATTTTCTTCTCCATAGCATTGCGAGGTTGTGATAAGGCAATAATAATTGAGATTTTCAGAAATGTTTTTTGTAATTTTTTTAGTAAACGGCTTCTTTTCTGCTTTTGAACTTAAAGCTGAAACAAAATTTCTTGAATTTTGTCCCCCTTCTTTTATATCACTAATTATAACTGGCGAGTAAAGAACTACAAAAATAAGAAGTGCTAACACTGCATATTTGGAAAATTCGAGAATTGTTTTTTTTCTGAAATATGAACAAATTTTTTCCTTTTTCCATACTTCCAATTTAAACAATGTAAAGAGTCCGGAAATTCCAACTAGCCCAAAAAAACCGAAAAAATGCAATTGTGAACCGACCACTATACCCAAGATCCAAAGCCCGAGCCAAAGATATTTTTTTATCTCATTTTGTTCCCTGAAAAATCTCAGCATCCCATAGAAGCTAAGCAGAAGAAAAAACTGCAACGAATTTGGATTCCAAGCAAAACGCGAATATTGGATGATAATGAACGAAAAAGCATACATCGCCATAATCATCAGTGAATATTTGCGAGAAAAATAAAGCCTGGCAAAAAAATATAAGAGAATAATTGCCGCTACCGAAAAAAATAAATCGGGATAAGCCATGACAGCCGGTTCAGTTGAATGAAAGATCTGGGTTGAAATATATTGAAAATAATAGAAAATAGGTCCCAGTCGCAAAAAGCCTTTTTCTACTTCAGTTGCTCCGGCTCTAGCTCCTAAAAGAGGCAGATACCCCGGTCCATTCTCAGCTATGTTGTCGATTAAAAATGCATCTCTTGATTGATCCATCTTAAAATAGAGCCAGTCATTGAAATTGTAGGTTCTAACAAATATTGCCCCAACAATAACAATAAATAAGGCAACCACTGTCCATTTTTTTGTGCTCTTTATCATAAGTAAATAATAGCAGAAAAAATCTTTTTGTAAAAGATGTTTATAGCTTGTAAAAAAGGCTTAAATTATGTTAGAATTGTCACATAATAATATAAAATGAACATGCTCAAAAAAATAGTTGCACCAATAATAATAGCTCTTATTTTAGCCATAAATTTATTTTTAGGTTTTTCAAGATTGGGAATATATTCTGCTGTAGACGAGCCCTATTGGACATATGGGAGAACTTCAAAATTTTGGAATGCAGTCAAAAATTATAAATGGAAATCTACAAGTGTGAATGATAAACCCGGGATAACCGTGGCAATTTTGTCCGGCTTTGGTCTTTTGAAATACGATCCGATGCAATATAAATATCTGCGTGATGAGCAAAAAACAGATGAACAACTTGGGCATATAAGAGCTATAAATTTTTATTTTCGCTTGCCAATTTTCTTGTTTTGCACAATGATGCTTTTAGTTTTTTATTTTTTTCTGAAGAAACTTTTCGGAAATACTATCGCTCTTTTTGGATTTATTCTCATTAGTTTTTCTCCTATCATCTTTGGGGTTTCCCTTATAATAAATCCTGATTCACTGCTATGGATTTTCCTGCCACTCTCTCTTTTAAGCTATTTTGTTTTCAAAAAAGAAGAAAAAAAATCCTATCTTATTTTGAGCGGATTTTTTATGGGATTGGCGCTTCTTACTAAGTATGTCGCAAATATTCTGTACATTTTTTTCTTTATGCTTCCATTTCTCGAATACATTTTTTCTGAAGAAAAACCCCCGCTTCAAAAATATCTTAAAAAATCTTTTATAAATTATCTGATAATAGTTGGTGTTTCTGTTGCCATCTTTTTTGTCTTCTATCCAGCAACTTGGGTTAATTTTAATGTGCTTTTAAAAGGAACTTTCTTGAGCCAGGCATTTAAAACAACTTGGCCGCTTTTTGTGGGCGTTTTTGCCTTTATAGTTTTTGATATTTTTGCTTTAAAAAATAAAGTGATGCAATTTATCCTGAATTTTTTCTCCAGATACAGGCACTATTTTGTCCAAATTGTTTCGGCAATTTTTCTTTTTGTGATAATTTTTGCGATATTGGACACATATCTAGGAATGAAACCTTTTGACTTTGTTTCAATTCTTTCTTCTCCGAAAGGCATTGGCGCATCAAATATTTTCAATTCTTACGTTGGAGCAATTCTTGCTGACACATACAGCTTGATTTTTGGAATATGTCCTCTGGCTCTGATTGCTTTGATTTTTGCTCTGTATAAAAACCTGAGAAGAAAAGCTACTTACAATTTGGAAGCCTGTATAATTTTATATTTTTCAATTTTTATCCTTTTCTATTATTTTGCTTCTTCGGTTAATAACGTTGCGGCAACTGTCCGATATCAAATTACGCTCTATCCTCTGGCCCTTATAATTAGTGCCATTGGGTTATCACAAATAATTTCTCTAGAAAAAATCAGAAAGTATGTTTCACGAATTCTTGCGATTATTATAGTTTTTACAATTTCACTGATTGGAATTTTTTCAATTCGTCCTTTCTATTTTGCTTTCGCTTCTCCTCTTCTTCCTCAAAAATACCTCCTAAATTACAAAGATATGGGTGATGGAAGCTATGAAACAGCCAGATATCTGAATTCCCTGCCCGATGCCAGGAGTATTGTTATATGGTCGGACAAAGGCGCTGTCTGCGCAGAATTTGTGGGAAAATGTGTAATTGGATACAGCAAAAAGGATCTTAAATCCTATCATTTCGACTATGTCATTGCTTCTTCCGGAAGAAAATCCAAGACATTTAAACTTGCTCCAGGCGTTGACAGCATCATTGATCTTAAGGAAGCATATCTAACCGAAAACTATATAAAGAAAGTTATCATAGGCGGACGAGAAGAAAACTATGTTAAAATAGTTCCGGCGAACATGCTTTACAAATAATTTCTTTAAAATATTTCTAACAAAAAACGCCCGAGTAAGAGCGTTTTTTAATTTTTAATTTGCAAATTGTCATTTTTTGTTTTTCAAATAAAACGGAACTGCTGCGAAACTGATAACCATTTGGATCACCCGGCTAAGAAGTGCCACCGCCACCACTCCCGAAGAAGCCACTCCGAAAAAACCAAAAAATGTAACGTAGGCCCATTCTTTAATGCCTATGTTATTTATGCTAATCGGAATTGAAGAAACGATGCTGATTAAAAATATAACTGTCAAATAGTTTAGCATATCAATTTCTATTCCCAAGCCCCAAAACAAAACATAGTTGGCAACCGCCAGACCAATAAAGTTAAAAATCAGCGACAAAACCAATATTTTGAACATCATTTTTCTATCGCTCACATAATGCAGCAAGTCTCTAATGATTCTAAGCACTTTTTCCGGTATATATTTGGAAATTTTTTCCCAAAAAGAAAGCCTGGCTGCGATTAATAAAATAATTACGGCCACCAAAGACGCAATTATTATACCTAAAATAATAATCAAAACTTGGTATTTTGAAACAACGCCCCAGTTAAAAAGAGCAAAAAAAACTGAGAGTAACATAGCTCCCAAAAGCCCGGTTATTCTATCCATAACAACGCTAGTAGCAGCTGAAACATATTCTTTCTTTTCTTTACCTAGCTGATAGGCTTTGTAAGTATCTCCGCCAATGAAAGACGGCATGAAATTATTGATAAAAATTCCGGCCAGATACAATTGAAAAGCTTTTTCAAGTGGCACATTGAATTTTTTAAATTCGACTAAAATTTTCCATTTATAAGAAGACACCGTAATACTCAGGATAACCACTGCTATATACAAGAGAGTTTGCCAAAGCGAAATTTTTTCAAAATAAAAAAGAACTTCCTGCCAATCAACCTTAAAAATAAGCCAAGCAACAAAAGCCAGACTGACAATTAATTTCAAAATAAATTTAAGCCATTTTTTAATATTTAGCATTTTATTTTATTCTCCTTGCTTTATCTTTGGCAAATTAACTGTTTTTTGATATAAAGCAAAATATTCATTAGCTACCACCGACCAATCGAGTTTCTCTGCTAGTTCCCGACTAGCTTGACCCATTCTGGCTTCCAAATTTTTGTCCAACAAGAATTTTTCAATTTTTTCCGCCAAATCATTAGCTTCTTTCATTTTTACAATAAAGCCATTTTGTCCCTCCTCAATCAATTCTTTTGTCCCCCCTGTATTAGTTGCAATCAGGGGCAAACCGCAAGCCAGGGCTTCCAACATGGTGTTGCTCATACCTTCGTTCATTGATGGCAAAGCAAAAATATTGGCTTTTTGATAATATTCCAAAACTTTTTCATGCAAAACAGGTCCTGTAAATAAAACTTTTTCTTTGAGTCCCAAGGTCTGCACTAAATCTTCGAGTGATGCACGTTCATTTCCATCTCCGACAATAATCAAGCGGAGATAATCATAGCGTTTAGACAAAATATTAAAAGCCTGAATTAAGAAACGTATTCCTTTGCGCGGGGTGACGCGTGAAACACAGATAATCGTAAACTTATCCGCCTCATTTTTTTCAGGAGCTGGAAAAAATTCTTTAGTATCAATGCCGTTGGGAATTATGCCGATTTCTTTTTCTGGCTTGGATTTCAGGGCAAGCTCAGCTAAACCTTGGCTATTGGCTATCACAAAATAAGCTTCTTTCCATATTTTTTTTATGATCGGAGTAATGACTTTATATAAAGCCGTGAATCTTTCACTATAGCCCGGAACGTCCGAACCTCGCAGCGATATAATATAAGGAATTCCGAATTTTCTTTTTAAAAGCAATGAGATCACGCCACATGGCACCGAAAAAAAAGAGTGAGTTAAATCATATTTATTTTCTTTAGCTAACTTCTTTGAAAATTTATAAGCTTCCCAAGTGTATTTCAAAAGTTCTTTTTGGGATTGATAGTGGATATTGTCGGGATTTTTCCCAATTGGCAATCGGTGAATTGCAATGTTGCTGCCCATTTTTTCCAGATGCTGTTTTTCATCTATGGAAGACGTGACGAAATCTACCTGAATATCAGGATTCTTGGTATATTCACGTAACATATAGAAGGAAGCGTTGCCAGCTCCACCGCCCAGTGGCGGAAATTCATAATTAAAAAAGATTATCTTCATATTGATGTTTTAGAAAAATTAAAGACTTATAGAATTATTTATACCATTTTTGGATGATTAAATCAAAAAGTTATTTTTTTATGAAATACACGTCCACAGCCTTGAATCTTTTGCCGTCGGTCACCGAAAAACCGTCAACAATTTTATCTTTTTTTATGTCTTCGGATCCTTTTTTTTGTATATAAAAAACTTCTGAAACTTCCAGATTGCTTATGCTGTTTGACTTAAGTTCTAAAATTTCTTTACCTGAGACCGAAAAGAAATAAACAAGTGGCTCTGAAAATCTTTCAACATATCCTATCCTTCCGCTGAGCAGCACCGGATTTTTTGATGATTTCTCCAGCATATAAGAAAAAATCTCTTCCACTTCTTCCAGGTCGCTGTTGCCCACATTATTATTAAGACCATTCGCATATTTACGATAAGCATTCCTGTCCACCATAAAAGAGGAGCAGAGCAGGATAAAGATAACGGCAAAAAAGACATTCCTGCCTAGATTCCCAAATTTCTCTGTCAGAAACTTATAAAAAAGCCCGAGAAGAACAAAGGGAACGAAAAATAAAAATATGAAATAATTTATCGAAATATATAAGGTTATAGGAAAAAGAAAAACCAGCGAGATGGAATTGAAAAGCAGAACGGTTCCCAAAAAATTTTTAGCTTTTTCTTCCTTCTCTTTCAAAAAATAAAAAACAAGCAACGCATACCCAAACAAGGAAAACAGTATTGAAAAAACTATTCCCGACCAAAAAACCGCCCTCCTTGGATATCTGCTGCTTATCATATCTCCCAGCTGTTCTTTTGGGGCTGGTTTTGACAAATCGTAATTCTTAGAGCAATTTTCAATTGTAGGCAAGGAAGAGATTATATTTGAATTAGCCCTTGCTTGACAAGATGAGATCAGGAGAAGTCTCTTTGTGAAAGACTCTCCTCCGCTCTTTTTTTCAATGCCTTTAAAGAAAGCTTTGGTGTTTGCTCCATCTGTTTTAATTTCATTGGCGATCTGCCCCGAATTAAGGATTAATGCAAAAGCCAGAACAACAAAAAAGCCTTTAATCATTTTCCCACCGTATTTCTTAAATAAGTAAGCAAAGACAGCTAGAGTGGCAAACGGTAAAATAACCAGAAGAGTCGTGTGAAGCTGGATTCCAATTCCCAATGCCATTCCCATTAAAGAAAACCACAGCCAATCATTATCTTTTTTCCTATTGAGCACCTTTAAAAAAGTATACAGCAAAAGTAAAACAAAAAATGGTGTAATGTTCGGATTTGAAGAAAATCTTGAATAAACAATGGAAAAATACGAAATGCTCATGATTGCCATTAAAATGAGAGAAATTTTCCTGTCAAAATATTCTCTCAAGAAGACAAACAGAAGAGGCATCGCAAGAATCGAAAAAAACAGGCTGGGAAACGCCATTTTGTCAGGCTCGTTTCCAAAAATCTTAGCGGACAAATAGGAAAAATAATAATAGGCAGGACCCAGGTGAAAGTCTGTTCCTCCTGCAAGCGGTCCCAAAAGGGGGAGCTTTTCTTCCCCACTAATTGCTTTGCTTATTATAAGGGCATCTCTCGATTGATCCATGCTGAATCTTAGCCAGTCATGAAAATTATATGTTCTTAGAAATATCCCTAGTATTAAAATACAAGCAAATAAAAACCAGAAGAATTTTTTTTCTTTAACTTTATCAAAAAATTTTTTCATTTTATGTTATTTTATTTATTCTAATGACAGCTCCTTGAAGTAGCCTTCGTAATTCATCGTAGAAACAGACGGAACAGAACAATATTCTATGTTACCCATCTGGAGACACCTATTATTCAAATGAAGGTGCCCGGAATAGACATACCTGACTTTATTGTTTGATTCTATTATTTCTATAAATTTTTTATATACAAGATTTATCCGTTCCAGCTGGATCGGTTCGGAAAATTGAGGAAAAAGAATGTTGAGGAATCCGGGACTGGGAAAAAGGGCAAATTTTTCAAAAACATTGTGATGCATCGCTATAAATATATTTTCAATATCATTTGAATCATTTTCATTTAACTCTTTTTTCAGCCATTCTAGCTGATCATCTCGAAAACCGCCTGAACTACTGGGATCAATTTTTGAAGAATCCAAAACTATTATCTTCCAATTTTCAATTTGCTTGCTGTAATAATTGGGAGTTCTAAAAAATTGCCAGGCAACTTCTTTGTCATGGTTTCCCTTCACCCATAAAACGTCATAACCCTTCATGCATTTTAGCGCCTTCTTGGCTTCTGATTCTTTCCCATTCAAAGTGTTATCCCCTAAAGACAATATATAATCAACCCCTGATTTTTTTATTCTCTCGAGATTGATGCAATATCGACTTGGGTACATAATGTTTTTCTCCGATCTTTCAACATCTTTTGAACCGCCAGCATGAATATCCGTAATTATCCCCAAACTAAAAGCTTGTGAATACGAAAATTCCAAGACAAAAATAAAAAGTGATATTAATAATATTAATACATATCTCATAGCTACATAATCCTACCCTCTTCCTATCGATTTATACTCAAACCCGAGTTCTTTCATTTTTTTCGGATCATAAAGCAGACGACCGTCAAAAATCACGGGACGATGCAAAAGTTTTTTAATTTCTTCAAAATCAGGCGCCCTGAAATCTTTCCATTCAGTCACAACAAGCAAGGCATCGGCATCTTTTAGCACGCTATATTTGTCTTCAAGATAGGTTATGTTTGGATTATCGCCAAAATATTCCGGCCACTTGGCCATATGCATAGCTTCCGGATCATAAGCCTGGATCTTAGCGCCGTGCTTAATAAGTTCGTTAATGATTGTCAGCGCTGAAGATTCGCGCATATCATCCGTGCCTGCCTTGAAAGCCAGCCCCCAAACAGAGAATGTTTTGCCTTTCAGATCTTCTCCAAATTTATCAATAACCATTTGAGACAAAACGAATTTTTGTTTTTCATTTGTAACTAATGTTTGCCTGAACATTTCAGCATCATATCCTAGATCTTTAGCAGTTTTTATTAGAGCTTTTACGTCTTTTGGAAAGCATGAGCCTCCAAATCCAGGACCGGCATACATAAAAGGTTCTCCGATTCTTGGATCTGCGCCCATGGCTTTGCGGACATTGTCAAAATCAGCCCCAGCCTTGGCGCAGATGTTTGCCAGTTCATTATTGACAGAAATTTTGGCCGCCAAGAAACAATTGGAAGCATATTTAACAATTTCAGCTGTTTTTTGATCCATGGCAAAAAACCTGCCCTCTCGGCGGGTAAACGGAGCATACATATCCTGCAATATTTTTATGGTTTCAGCATTATCTGATCCGACAACAATCCGGCTTGGCTCTAAAAAATCCTTGACGGCTGTTCCTTGCGCCAAAAATTCTGGATTGCTGACAACATTGAATTCGATTTTTTCGCCACGCTTTTCAAGTTCACCAGAGATAGTTTTCCTGACTAACTCAGCCGTACCGACTGGAACCGTAGATTTGTCAATGATAATCAAAGGGTGGTCCATTGTTTGCCCGATTGATTTTGCAACATCCAAAACATGGCTGAGATCTGCACTACCATCTTCATTTGGAGGAGTTCCAACTGCAATAAAAATAATGTCATTTTCCTTGATCGCTTCCTCCAAATTTGTAGTGAAGGAAAGGTTTTTATTCTTCAAGTTGCGTTCAACAATTTCATCCAAGCCGTTTTCATGCAAAGGAACTTTGCCGCTGGCAAATTGATCCACTTTTTTTTGATCTTTGTCGACACAAACCACATTATTGCCCATTTCGGCAAAACATGCACCGGTAACTGAACCCACATAACCTGTTCCAATGACTGCAATCTTCATATAGTTTTAGTTTTTCAAGTCAAAAGTTCATAGAGTTCATTAAAAAATTTTACTTTATGAGCTTTATGAACTTGCTATCGATTAATTGTTTCTTTTATATTATAATTCATCGCGTTTCGGTTTTTGTAATATATCTTGAGCAAAATGTCAGCCAGAAGTCCGAACACAAAAAGTTGGATTCCAACAAGCACAAAAAATACTCCGATCAACGGCCAGTTTCGTTCCGCAATCGACATTCCAAAAAATATCTTTTCCACGCCCATCCAAGCAAGGATGGCAAAACCGACAAGCGAAAAAATAATGCCTGTGGCTCCGAATAAATGGAGCGGCCTGTTGGAATATTTCCTCCAAAACCAAATAGAAATCATATCCACAAAACCCTTGATGGCTCTTCGCCAATTATATTTCGTTTTGCCATGAATTCGCGGATGATGAGAAACTTTAACTTCTCCGACCCTATATCCGTCAAACTGCAAAATGGCCGGCATAAAGCGGTGCATTTCTCCGAAAAGATCGACATTTTCAAAACATTCTTTTTTGTAAGCCTTCAAGCTGCAGCCGCTGTCATGAATATTATCTTCCACTAAAAATTTCCTGAGGAGATTGGCGCCTCTGGAAAAAAACTTTTTCATAAAAGTGTCTTTTCTTTCAAATCTCCATCCGGAAACCACATCAAATCCTTCATTCATTTTTTCCAGCAAAAGACCGATGTCCTTGGGGTCATTTTGCAAATCGCCGTCCATTGTGATGATAATCTCTCCCTTGGCCTGCTTGATTCCGGCGTCAAAAGCGGCAGTTTGGCCAAAATTCTTTCTGAATTTTACCAAGGTTAGCGGTGAAAGATTTTCGCAATCCTTAATAGTTCCGTCACTTGAGCCGTCATCAACAAACACTATTTCAAAAGATTTTCCCAGTGCCTGACAAGCGGCTAAAATTTGCTTGTGCAACTCTTTGACGTTTCCTTCTTCATTATAAAGAGGAACAACCACTGATAAATAGGGCTTTTCCATTGACCCTGTTAAATAAGATTGGGCCCCTATTATTAAGGACTCCAAGCTTACTTTTGATTAATTATTATTTCGCTTCCTAAGGAATTTTTTGTTAAAATTAGGCTAAAAAACTCCTTTCTTATTATATAAGAAATGTCGTTTTGGGGCAAATAGTGGCCATCTTTCCTGTTTTAAGATGTAATTTCAAATATAAAAATGTTTCCTGCTATTCTTCTTTTTCGATTCTGGAAACATCTGCTGTTTTTTTGTATAAATCAAAATATTTGCCAGCCACCCTTTCCCAGTCTATCTTTTCTGAAAATTCCCTGCTCTTTTCCCCCATTTTTTCTGCCAATTTGCTATCCAGCAGAAATTTTTCAATATTTTCAGCCATCTGGTATGAGTTTCTTGGTTCAACAATAAAGCCATTCTCTGTGTCTTCCACAAATTCTCTGGCTGCCCCAACATCAGTTGCGACCACCGGCAAGCCACAAGCCAAAGCTTCAACAATGGATTTCTCAAAATTTTCCCTTAGAGAAGGTGAAACAAAAATACTGGCTGACTGATAATATTCCAACATTTTCTCTTGCGGAATTATTCCGGTAAAAATAACTTTTTTATCCAGATTCAATCCCATTGCCAGTTGTTCCAAAGAAGCTCTTTCCCGTCCGTCGCCCATTATGACTAAACGCAGATTTTCATAGCGCCTTATCAGGATATTAAAAGCTTGAATTAAAAAGCGAATGCCGTTTTCCGATTCAAAAGGCAGTGAACAGACAACTGTAAACACATCGTCAGCCTTTTTTTTGTCGGGATTAGGAGAAAAATATTTCGTATCAACGCCATTGTAAATTATGCTTATTTTTCTCAAAGGCTTGCTTTTCAGCTCAACGCTGGCCAGCCACTGGCTGCTGGCAACAATAAAACTGGCGCTTTCCCAAGCTTCTATTATTTTTTTGGCAACAGTATTGTGCAAAAATCCCGGTCTGGCTTGATTTGCAATAACATCAGAAGCGCGAAGAGAAATTATGAATGGGACATTTATTTTTTTTCCCAGGCGCCGGCAAGCAAAACCGAAAGGAACCAAAGAAAAAGAATGGATCAGGTCATAGCTGTTCATTTTTGCAAGTTTTTTGGCATATTTATACATCTGCCAGCCCTGTTTCAAAATTCCGCTGTTTGAATCGCTGTTTTTGTTTTTGTTCGGAATTTCATGAATGGTTATGTTCCCTCCCATCTTCAAAACGCGCTCTTTTCCATCAATGGAAAAAGTTACGAGATCGGCATGGATCTCAGGATTTTTGGCAAACTCAGAAAGAAGACGATGCGTGATATCGTCTGCTTCATTGGTTGATGGCAAAAATTGGTGATTGAAAAACAAAATCCGCATATTTTTTATTCCGCAATTAAAATTAATCCCCTACTTCTTAATTGTACAATAAATACCGCCTGAAGAAAAGCATTATTTTTACAAACAAAAAACAACCTTCTTATGGTTGCTTTTCGAGCTTAATTTTTAATTTCTAATTTTGAATTTTGATTAAAATCCTAATTTCTTAATGTTGAAATAATTTTTCCAAAAATCAAAATTAGTTCTTGCGTTTCTTTTTGTAATCTTTCTGCGTCATTTATGCTTTCAGGATAAGCAATTGCAAGCATATTAAACCAGTGCTTGCTTTCTTGAGCCTCCTTTTTGCAAATATGTATTTTGTTTTTAAAATCTTTTTTCGAACTTGCGCCATTGGCTTCCACATAATTTGCTCCGACACTTGTAGCAGAACGTACTAACTGAGAAATTAATGGCTTAGTAATCGTATCTTGACGTATTTTTCTGCAGAATAATATTGTGTTCTCTCCAAATTTAGAAGTTCTTTCTTCTAGATCATATTTATTTTTGCTTTTTGTTTCAGTCATTTTTTCATTAAAAATTCATTCGAAATTCTAAATTATAAATTCAAAATTAATTAACCCCCTGCATTCAGTGGCACTTCCACAATAAACCTGCTTCCCTTGCCGGCGTCAGAAGCCAGTACCATCTATATGCTATATTTTTGCCAGCAGCATATCACTGTAGGATTTTTTATATTTTTTATATTTATCAAGATCTAAGAAAGAAAAAATTTCTTTATATTCTTCTTTTGATTTCTTCATATTCTTTTTAACCAAGGTTTCCAATTCCAAAAAATAACCAAGTTTTGCAACTTTATCTAAATGAATTCTTGTATTTTTATACATCCACAATTTTCTATCTTTTTTTACAATTACTTTCTCGCCAAAAGCTTTTTTAAAGGTTTTTTCGGTTTTTTGTTTTAAATTTTCTGGAACCTCCAAAATCTCATAATCAGAGACTTTGGCACTTTTTTTATCAGGTCTTGAATAAAATATCAACTCTAGATTTTTCTTATCAATCTCACGCAATTTCAATCTTCCGGTTCTGCAATTATAATACCTGTCGACTTGATGCAATTCCCCTTTATATTTAGCTCCTATTTTTTCCAATCTATGAATCACATCATTAAAGCTATTAATACAAACTTTTACTTCAATATTTTTCATAATCATACTACCATAAAAAACTGAAAGAAAAATGTAACTCCTTCTGTAGTAACTATTGACAAAATTATTGCATGCATTATAATAGAGTCAAACAGTAGCCGAACACCGTCCGTATGGCGGGTCTCCGCGAGGATAGGCTATTCCCCCTATAGACGGGGGTTTTGTTTTTTTAAAGCTCAGAAACGAGTTTTTCTTTTTTTAGTTTTTCAATAGCCTCTTTTGCCCACTTATTATTATCATTTGCATCCCGCACTAATCCACAAATAGCATCCACCAGACGAATGAAAGCATTATTTTCGTCTTTTTTTACTCCCCGAATTTTTCTCGTCTTTATTTTTAAATCTCTTAAACCCTTGCTGAAAATTTCTATCTCCTTTTTCTTAAAACCATCTATAAAAATAGTTACCTTATAATTATCGCTAGATTTTTTAAGTATAGCCTTGGCAGTAGCAAATGACGTTAGCTCAATGTATTTTTTTGTATCACTAAAAGTATCAAAAAATATTTTATTTTTTAATTCATCTCTTTTAGTTATTTCTTCAATATACTTCTTACGAAATTTATGTTTTGATTTATTCCATTTTGTATTTTTCTTGCCACTTTCATTTTCAATTTTTTCCAGTATTTGGCAAATGTTTTCTCTTTCTTTTTCTAAAACCAGAATGCTCACAATAAAAATCAAGCCTTTTGTATCTTGTCCTGACTCATCAATATATGCATACAATTTATTTTTATTCACATTATTATTTTCCTTTTGTTGTATTTTTTGTTTCATGTTTTTAAACTAAATTAGTTATAGTGATATTATATCATCAAATAAAATACTGTGCAACAAAAAAAACAACCCCTTCGGATTGTTTTTTTGTTGATTTTTGCATTTATACATTCTACATTCTACCCAATACATTATACTCCTGCATTCAGTGGCACTTCAACAATAAACCTGCTGCCTTTGCCAGCGCCGTCGGATTCGACCCAGGTGGCGCCATGATGAGCGTCAGCGATGGCTTTATCACATAAAAATTTTTCGTTTTTTAAATCTTCTAATTTAATAAAATTACAATAATCCCAAAAAATCTAACCCCCTATATCCTATTTCAACATCAGTATTTTTACCACCCTTGAGTAATTCACGAAATTCTGCAAGTGACATTAAAACTACTTCTGCAAATTCAGTTTTGTCGAGATTTTGTTCGGCAACTTTTTCACATTCAGTAACCACCACGCAATATCTGTTCATTGTAGAATATGCACAATCAAAAGCGGTGGCCACCAAATGTGTTTTTCCTTTATAACCAGTTTCCTCTAGAAGTTCTCTTTCAGCTGCATCTTCTGGTTTTTCGTTTTTTTCAATATATCCGCCCGGAAGCTCATTTAAAATTTCATTCGGACCTGGGCGAAATTGTTTAACGAGTATGACTTTCTGATCTTTTGTTATAGCTAACATTCCAACAGCAGGTCCTTCTTTTTTAATATAAAAATCTTTCTCATTCCCGTCAGGCATTTTATATATCACTTTTTCTATTTTTCTACTGTATTTTTGAAAAGCTATTTCTCTTGATAATTCTTCCCATTTTTCAACTTTATTGGACATAAAATTATTTTTAACTGTTACTAAATCTTAAGTTCATGATACCCATAATTATCAAAAAAGTAAAATGCCCCAACCTCATTTGAAGTCAGGGCACATTATGTTTTTTCTCCTTTCGCAATTTCATTGCAGGCTCTTTAAAAGTTCATCGTGGTTGCATAGACGATTAGTGGCAAGCCAACCATCTTTATGAATAATTCCTCGACCACCAAACGGCATCGCTGAGCCATCAAGCGAAGTCATTTTTCCTCCGAACTCCTCAAGTAGCAAGATGGCGGCTGCATAGTCCCAGATATTCGCCGATTTCCCTTCTTGGGAAAAATATATCCCCGCGTCAGCCTTTCCCATAAGGATAGAAACTATCTTGATGGTCAGTGTTGGAACAGGAATGGGCTTCAGTCCGCTTCTTTGAATCTTGGACTTGAATTCGGGAATTTGGACTTGCCTCGGACTTACTACAATTTTTCTCGCATTACCACTTTGTGCCTTTGCAGATAATCTCTCCCCGTTGCAAATCACCTCTTCTCCCTTACGAGCTGATAATCTCAAATTGTTCTGTGGCATAAAAAGCATACCAATATAGGGCTTGAGATTCTTAACAGCGGAAAGAGAAATTGACCATTCATGGCTTCCTCTGGAAAACTCGGCTGTGCCGTCAATCGGGTCAATAATGAAAACCCAACCCTCGTTAGGAATAGTGTTTCCTTTCACGTAATGTTCTTCGGCAAGAACCGGAATTTCTGGAAAGAACGATGAGAGAAATTTGATACAGATTTCTTCCACCTCCTTATCAACTTCGGTAACTATTTCCTCGCTTCCGCTCGCGCCAGTCTTAAAAGATGCAGTTGCCATTATCTGGCGTTCAAAGCTGAAATATGTTTCCAAAATATTAGCCAGGGCATGAAATGCTTCCATAATCTTTTTTTCAGTTTTCATGTCACCTCCCAAATTCAGTCAATGATTCGTTTATAATTTCGCAAGTTTCCGCCAATCCAATCTCTCTTGGATTGGAAGGAATATTACTACTTTGAAGTGCCTCTGAAGCAATTCTCTCAATGGGCAAATTACGAAACGGAGCAAGATGGTTAGAAATTTCTGTCATTATTCCCGATTTCTCAATAATTGAACGTGTCCATGACAGCAATTCGCCACTATAAGAAAACCCCATAACTCTTTCTGCCTCTTGAAAAGAATCCATACAACTTGGCAAGTTGAATTTCATCGAAGCCTCAAGAAACATCACAACTGCCAAGCCATGATGCATACCAGTAAATGCACCCAGGGGGTGTGATAGGGCATGAGCTATGCTCAATCCAGTTCTTGGATAAAGCAATCGCGCCGTAAATGCAATAGACTGCAATGTTTCCAGCGCCGAAATATCTTTATCCCATACGGCTTTTTCCAGCGATTCACGAACAGAGCAAAGAAGTCCTTTACTCACAATCCGAGTCATAGCCGTTGCCTTTTTGGATATATGGGATTCCAGAATATGAGTAAGGGCATCCATTCCTGTTGCAGCAATCATGACCCTTTCAAGAGAAACCAGTGACTCAGAATCAAGAATTACTGCGGTAGGCATAAGAAAACTACTTTCTATGCCTCTCTTTTTGGGAACATCGGGATTCATGATAACAGCAAATGGACTGCTTTCTGCCCCTGTTCCACAGGTTGTAGGAATAGCTACAATAGGCACTGGCTGAACTTCCGCCTTCTTGCTTTGAAAATAATCTTCGGCTATTCCTCCGTTTGCAGCAGTCAGGCCGACAACCTTGGCCAAGTCAATAGCACTTCCACCACCGACTGCAATGATGGAATCATACTTACCCTTGCGGAAAAAAAGAATTCCATCGTTTACTTGAGAAAATGTCGGATTTGTCCCAAAACCGTCAAATGAATTTTCGCAAATATCAGGAAGTCGCTTTCCAAAATTTGTTTTTTTGACTTTCGGGTCAATAATTGTGAATGGCATCTTGATGTTCAGTTCTTTCAATAGTTTGGGCAGGAAAGAAATACCTCCTCTGCCCGAAATCAGCTTCCTCGGAGTTGTTATATTCCAGTTTATCATTATTCATATCCTTTCGATTCTTCTGATGATTTCTTTGGCTGTTTTGGCAATTTCCAAAGCTTTCTGCTTGTCATTAGATTCAGCATAAACACGCAGAAGCTCTTCTGTACCAGCAGCACGGATATTAACCCAATCTCCCGACGCAAGAAAAAACTTCAACCCATCAGTTTCACTTACTCTTAAAACCTTCTGATCAGCGAATCTTTCCGGAGGCTCTTTTTTTAGTTTCTCCATGACAATTGTAGGCGAAGTGATAAGTTTCAGATTGAGTCTGGAAAAACCGGACTTTCCTGCTACTTTCTCCACTTCCGCGAAAATTGCATTGATTCCTCCACTATAATTTATCTCAGCTTCGGAAAGCAGAGTGGCTGCAAGTGTGGCGTCTCTTTCTGGCAAATAAAACCCGAATCCTATTCCGCCATTTTCCTCTCCTGCAATGAGAACTTTCTCGTTTCTCATTATTTCACAGGCATTCTTGAATCCAATAGGGACTTCCTTATAAGCAAGTCCCAGATAATTTGCCACCAGAGACAACCGTTTACTCATTGTCACACTGCCAACAACAATACCCTCTTGTTTTCTTGCTTTGACCAAGTACCACAACAGGATTACTGCCACATCCTGCGGTGACAAATAACCGACTTTCGGAATAACCGCCATAATCCTGTCTCCATCTCCATCATGGGCAATTCCCAGATCGTATTGTCCGCTAGATATAAGCTTTTGGAGTTCATGGGTATTGCTTTCCATTGGTTCAGGAGCAGTTCCGCCAAAATACGGATCAAAGTCATTATGGATTTCCGATACTTCAGCCTTGCTCCCCAAAAGCACACTTCTCAAAACGCCGCTTGTCGCTCCGTGCATTGTGTCCACAGCAATTTTCAGGGAATGACGGTTGAACGTCTGCCAATCAATTATTGTTCGTAATTTTTGGCAGTAGCTCGCTATGGGGTCATCAATCTGTAAATCTAAGTCTTCCTGAAAAGTCATATCTTTTGATGAATCCATTAAATCCTGAACTTCGAGGATATACTCTTCATCAGGAGCACCACCGTAACCCA
>Ga0116156_10000163_pt1 | contig 72572 bp, 50 predicted proteins | sample AD_UKC045_MetaG_FD_89891 | JGI IMG/M metagenome (GOLD analysis project Ga0116156, IMG submission 89891) | Active sludge microbial communities of municipal wastewater-treating anaerobic digesters from USA - AD_UKC045_MetaG | ecosystem: Engineered > Bioreactor > Anaerobic > Digestate | place: USA...
GATCTGCCGGCGGAAGCCCCTGCATCCATTACGCCCACAAGCCCTCCGGCATTAGAGGTCTGCGCTTCCACGGAGCCGGTTGCATAACATAGACTAATGCTGGACTCCCCTGTCTCCTTTCCAACCAAACCACCCGCATTATCCGCGCTGCCGGTGACCGGACAAGCGGCGCTGCACATGGTTATTTCGCTGTCACTTGCCTCGCCGCACAAACCGCCAACCTGTGATGCCCCCGCCACGCTGCCAGTGCTGGTGCAATTACTAATAGAAGCATTTGCGATTGACCCCGCAAGACTGCCCACATAATTGCCGCCCGTAACGTGTACGTCAGCCAGGTTCAGCGAAGAGATTTGCGCGCCATCGACTACCCCAAACAGGCCAATGCTGTCTAGACCCGCCCAATCGATGGTCAGGCCCGTAATGGTATGCCCCTGACCGTCAAAGGTCCCGCTAAACGCAGGGTATGCGCCGCCGCCGATCGGCACGAAGCCGCCTTTCCATGAAGCCGTTGCAGAGGCGTCAATATCGCTACTCAGAAAATAGCGGCCCGCCGGGTCGAGATTCATGTCTTGGAGATCGTTCACATCGTTAATTTCATGCCACGTCGAAATCAGCGCTGTTTTTGTAATCATATCCGCGCCGTATAAGGTGGTGATGCTCAGGCTCACCGTAAACGTACCGCCGGTGGTATAGGAATGGACCGGATTCTGATCCGTACTGCTTGATCCATCGCCAAAATCCCAATACCAGGAGTCACAATACCCGTCGGTTCCAGTGCTCGATATATCGGTAAACTGAACGGCTAAAGGCGTCGGGCCTTCCGTAACATCAACGCTAAAAGCAGCTTTGGGCGGCACGGTGGGAAGCGCTTGCAGCCAGGGATAGGTTTCGCCGGCAATATTCGTCCACACATTCGCGAAATCCCAATCCACAAAAGTAGGCATTATAAGCATTTCAGCCGTTGTCTTGCCTTCCCCCCTGGGCGAGGACCACATCCCCGAACGGTCCGTGTCCCAGTAACAATTGTTTACCCTGCTGTGATACGTGTAGTCGTCCACGCCAATCAACCCGCCGCCATTCCAGGTTACATACACCCGGCCGGTCGAAAAACAATTGGCAATGTCGGCGTCGGTGGAAAGGCCGATTAAACCGCCCGCCCAATTGCCGGAAACAGTTCCCATGGCGAAACAATCGGTCATTGTGCTTTGAGAAAAAGTGCCTGCAAGCCCACCCACGCCAGTTTCCGTGCTTGCCGGGCCTGATGCAAAACATTGGCTGATGACGGCCCCCGAGTCCATCGCGCCTACAAGCCCTCCTGCGTTACTGATCTGTGAAGACACCGCGCCGGTCGCAAAACACTGATTGATGGTACAACCCACGGTTGCATAGCCCGCCAAACCGCCCGCGGTATACAAACTGCTGGTGACGGAACAGTCAGCGCTGCACCCGGTCACCGACGTCCAGCTCATTTCGCCAATCAACCCCCCGGTCTTCGCTGCGCCTGACACGCTTCCACTGCTGGTGCACCCATTCACGGAACCCTGCGTGATGGAGCCCACAAGGCCGCCCACATTGCTGTTGCCGGTAACGTGTCCGTTAACAAGATTCACATTGCTGATTTCAGCGCCATTCACCGTTCCAAACAGACCAACGTTATCATCACTTGGCCAATTCATGGTCAGGCCTGAAATAGTGAATCCCTGACCGTCAAAGAGCCCGCTAAACGCCGGGTTTGCGCCGCCGCCGATTGGCACAAAACCGCCTTTCCAGGACTCGGTCGCCGAGGCGTCAATATCATTCGCCAGGCGATAACTGCCTGAAAGGTTGTCATTCATGGCCTGAAGTTCGTTTACATCGTGAATCTCCGTCCATACCGAAATGAGTTCTGTTTTTGTTTCCTGATCCCAGCCAAACAACGTGGTGATCGACAAGCTCACGGTATACACCCCGCTGGTGGTGTATTCATGGCTTGGATTCTGATCCGTGCTGGTCGAACCGTCGCCGAAATCCCAGGACCAGGAGTCAATGTTCACATCGGTTTTGCCATCCGAGGCATCTGTAAACTGAACGGTCAACGGCGCCATGCCATCATCAACATCGACACTAAAATCGGCCACGGGCGGCACCCCTCCGAGCGCTTGCAGCCACGGATAGCTTTCGTTTTCAGTGATGGCCCACACATTCGCAAAATCCCACCCCGCAAACGTGGCCTGCTGAACCATTTCGGCCGTGGTTTTGCCTGTGCCAAAGGGCGACGACCCTATGCCTGAACGCTCGGCGTCCCAATAGCTGTTGGTTACAACTGTTCCCTTGGATTCATCATTAAGTCCAATCAGCCCGCCGCCTGTCACCGGGAAATCCGGGTGGCCGGTCGAGAAACAATTCGTAATGGTGGCACTATAAGTGTAGCCAACCAGACCGCCCGCCTGATTGCCGGACGCGGCACCCATGGCGAAACAGTCGGAGATTGTACTTTGAACACAGTATCCCGCAAATCCCCCTGCATTGGTGACCGTGCTTGCAGCGCCTGTCGCGTAGCATTGGTTGATGGCAGCCCCCATCTCCACGCCCCCTGCAAATCCACCCGCGTTATAAGACCCGGCATGTGCCGTGCCCGTCGCGAAACACTGGCTTATCGTGCTCCCTTCGCCTGCTCTGCCCGCGAAACCACCCGCATTATTGGCGCTGCCGGTTGTGTTGCAGGCGGAGTTACACCACGTCACAGAGGCGTAACCAACCTCGCCAATCAACCCGCCGGCATTCTCTGCGCTGGACACGGCCCCGCTGCTGGTGCAACCAGATATGGAACCATTCCATAGTGTTCCCACAAGGCATCCCACACCCGTATGGCCGGTAATGGAAGCATTATCAAGCCTCACATTACTGATTGCGGCGCCATTCGCCATCCCGAACAAGCCAATGTAATTCTCATCGGGCCGGTTAATGTAAAGGTTTGAAATGGTCAAGCCCTGACCATCGAAAATTCCATTGAACGTATCTACGGTGCCAATCGGCTCGAAACCGCCTTTCCACACCGCTGTGGCGGAAGCGTCAATATCGTTTTCCAAGCGGTACATCGCCGTCAGATCATTTCTCATGCCCTGAAGTTCATCCACATTGTGAATGCCGTTCCAGGCCCAAATGAGATCCGCTTGGGTAATTGAATTCGACAGGCCATGAGCGGTTACGGTCAGGGTTACGGTAAATATCCCGGAGGTGGTGTATTGATGAACGACATTCTGCTCCGTGCTTGTCCCGCCGTCGCCGAAATCCCATGTCCATGAATCGATGGGCGCTGACCCCGGGATCGAAGCATCCGTAAAATACACATCAAAGGGCACTGAACCCACCGTCGCGGTAGTCCAGAAATCCGCCACAGGAGGTTGTTCTTCCCCTTCCCCTTCGCCTCCGCCCTCGCCTTCCGCGCCGCCTTCCCCTTCTGTTACTCCTTCCCCCTCGCCTTCTACACCGCCTTCGCCTTCTTCAACTCCTTCGCCTTCCCCTTCTGCACCGCCCTCGCCTTCGAGCACACCTTCTCCTTCCATGGCGCCTTCCCCTCCGCCTTCGCCTTCAAGCGCACCTTCACCTTCGATGGCGCCTTCGCCTCCGCCCTCGCCTTCGGTCCCGCATTCAAAGAGACTGCCGGGACCAGGCGCAAAATTGTCTTCCGAACCGCAGTCGGTATGATAGCCGTCTGAATTAAAGAACTGGATCACGCGCAGGAGTTCGGACAGATTCACGTGCCAGTCCTGTGTGTTGTAATCACTATCATGAGGCGTGCATGTCTGGTCGCCTGGCCCGGGGGCATAACCGTCTTCCGTGCCCGCTTCACAGTGGAAGCCATTCGAATTGAAGAACTTAATCACCCGCAGCAATTCTGACAGATTTATATGTTGGTCTGGTGCGGTATCCGCGGAATGATATTGCGCCGTCGCAGCGGGTAGCGCTGAAATCATAATCACTGCTGTAACAGCGAGACTCCAAATGAATGTGCGCGTGAACATACTGCATTCCCTTCTTTTTGCGTTGACCCTTGGGCAACGTAACTGCTTATTTTGTTTGCGATCGATTACACCACTTCTCTCCCATATCAAACAGCATAAGTGGGATTTCGAGGAAAGTCAATAAAATTCATATACATACCTCTCCTTATTTATTATGATATGCAAGGCGGGGGCATTCATCGCTCCAGGGAAACGTTCAGGGAGCGTTGTTTTCAGGACCTTTTTCAGCTTCCATAAGCGGCGCGCCGAGCAGCCGCTCCATCCCGGCGAGTGTTTTATGATACCCGATATGGGCCTCCAAGAGCCGGCTCCGGGTGTCATGCGCCTCCTTTAAAGCCTTCATCAGGTCGGAGAGTGGTATGGCGCCCAGAGAAATCCCCTTCTTGACCGCCTCCACGGTCTTTTGCGCCGCCGGGATCGTCTCACCCTTGAGCGTTTCGATTTCCCCATAAAAAGCAGATAACTCCTCCCGCAGACTCAATACCTCCGTTTGCGCCCGGAGCAAAGCGGCTCTTTTGTCGGCACAGGCCCTTGATAAGAGATGCCGCGCTTCCAAGATCGCACCCTGATTCCGATCGAACAATGGAAGGTCTATCGCGAATCCAAGCAAGAACGTATTATCCCTGTTGCTCTTCGAATAGATCTCCCGGTTTTCAAACTCCACCGTATTGCCCAGAGTCGATCCGGATGAACGGCGCTTCGGTATCCTGTCGCTCCTGAAAGCGCACCGCAATTCCAGGTCCGGAACGGCGTTCGCCTTCTCCAGGGCTATGACCGCCTCCCGGAATTCGATCTCCGTGGCGCATCGGGCAATGTCCGGATTTTCAGTGAGGTGCTGCAATAACTCACTTTGCGGCGGCACGGGAGCGGCGGGATCCAACGTCCCAACAACACACTCAAACTCGGGGTGGATAGAACCCCAGGCTCCCGCCAGCCGCATGCGGGCCGCCTCCAGTTGCCGTTTCGACCGTTCTTGCCGCATTTTGAACTTGGAGAGTTCGGCTTCTGCTTCTTTCACCTCAAGAATAGGGAATTCAGATTTCCTGAGATTCTCAATCAGCAGTGTCGCTTCGCGGAGAGGATCCTCGCCGGCTTGAAGATAGTTCTGCTGAGCGAGCGCCGTGGGGAATTCAAGCTTCTTAAGATTCTCGACCAGCAACGCCGACTCAGCAAGAGGCGCCGCGCAGGCCTGCACATACTCCTGCAGCGCAAGCGCCGTATAGAAAGTCACGGCAACCTCATACAGCACTTCAGATTTAAGCACTTCATACTCTTGCGCCACCACATCCCGCTCTCTTTTGGCGGCACGCACCCGCTTGGCGCGTTGGGCCCATAGTTCAAAATCCTGGGAAAGTTCCACGGTGAGCTCGGTATCCTCAAAACCGGCCGGGGCTCCCTGCTCCACGCGCCTCTCGGTCTCCAGACCATTCCCGTATCGCGAGATGTTCGTGATTGTTTTCGGCCCCCGGCGCCATCGCATCTCGTCAGCCGTCACCGAAAGCCGCGGGTTCGGATATTTGCCCTCCTGAAGCGTCCGCGCCTCGGCGGCCTGGATTTCCCAGGAGAAGGCCGTAAGCACCGGATTTCCAATCAAGACCAACGCCACTACCTGCTCCAGCGTAAGAGGTCCGGTCGGCTCTGGGATTGATGCCTCGATGGCGTCTTCTTCGGGTCCCTTCATTTTGGGAGCCGGAGAATTATCATTGCACTCGGTAACCACCGCCGGCGCGTCTGCCGTCACAACCGGTGTCCCGCTTTCGTTGGCGGCATACCCGCCCTTGACACAGAGGACCGTGGCACAGAGGATAAGGAATCTTCGATTCATACGTGTCTTCCACCATGTCCCATTGTATAAACGGTGTCCGTTTTCGCGCCCCAAGTCGCCCTGGATTGTCTCGCGATGGATTTCATTTTAGCCCCGAATGATCGCCGTTTCAAGCGTCTTCTCTCCTCCTTTTTGCCAAAAACATGGAAACTGTTTCCCCGCAGCCATCCTAAAACAAGAATAGACAAATCATTGTAAACCCCTATTGAAGGCTGTGTTCCGTAATACGTACAATTCATTCTGAAGAAAATCATGCATATCCAGGTAATACTGAAGCTTGAAAGGCACTCTTATGCGCGTGAGCACTTCTATGCTGGCGTTTGCGTTTTCTTGGGCTTGCTGCAATCCTCTTGCCGCGCAGATGGCGGAACCCTGGCAAGGCGTATATGCCGGAGAAGATGCATCGGGCAGCCATGTGATCGCCTATTGGAACTTTGAAGAAGAAGGCGGAACAGTTTCGGATGTATCCGGGAAAGGGCGCCACGGCGCGTTAAGCGGTGTTTCACGAAATGCCGAAGGGCGCTTCGGGAAATGTATCCAGTCTTTCCCAGGTTGGCCAGTGGAAGACGTCCGCCATGCCGTTGTTGTTCCCAATGCGCCGGACCTTTCGCCCCAACGCGCTTTTAGCATAGAAATGTGGATCTGCCCGGGCGAAATGCCCGCCAATTACGGCGAATCGTTTCTGTTGGACAAAAAATATGTTGCCCATGCCGACTATCAGTGGGTTTTGGAAAAGCCGGACAAACAAGGAAGGCAACGCATGAAGGTGGTGCTCGGCTTTGGCGAAGACTCGGATACCTGGTATTCTTCAGAGCCGGTGGTATTGACGAAAGGCACGTGGTCCCATATTGCGATAACGTATGACGGCGCAGGGAAAGTGACATTCTTCCAGGATGGGCATTCTCTTGGCGGTGCCACCAAGGCAGGACGGGGAAGCATTTGTCCAGGAACGCATGGTTTGTCCCTGGGCGACCGTATCGGCAGCTATTACCACGGCTTTCCCGGATTAATGGATGAAGTCCGCATCACCACAGGCGCGCGGGAATTCCGCCCCATCACCGTCTCACAAGAGCACATCCGAACGGCCTATGAGCGCATGGAACCGGATACTATATTAAGATTCCGGTTGACGAATAACCGCCGGGAGCCGATTACCGGTATAGAGGCCACAATGGGCATTACGGGGTTATCCAATCAAACCTGCCCCATTGCCGAAATAGCGCCGGGCGCCTCTCAGGTGCTTGAATACTCGTTCGATACCCAGTTGCGTCCTGATGCCTACCCAATCACTGTGGCCTTCCAATTTCACGACGGAGATCGAACCTATAGCAATACCGAACACTTCAAAGCGGATCTGGTGGGCCGCAAGCCGCCTTTCAGGATGCCTGTGGTGATGTGGGGGATCGGGGGGACAAATGGCGTGCTCGAAAACATGTCCACCCTGAAGGAAATCGGCTTTACGCATTGCTTGGGCCTGGGCTGTGATTTTCAAAAGATCTGGGATGCGGGCGCCCCCGCATCGGCGGCAAGCGGCGACGAACTTATCAAGAGTTACAAGATGCTTGATCAGGCCTTGACCCATGATCTCGGCATTATCATCAGCATTAGTCCGGGTGCATGGCTCGAACATAAACAAGAGTTTCTGCGGATAAACTCGTCGGGAAATTCCTATGAAAGACAGAATATCTGCGGTAATTTTCCCGAAGTCCAGCTATTCGCCCAAAACGTCGGCGCTTCGGTTGCGCAAACCTATGGAGAATTCCCCGCGTTCAGCGCGGCGCTGATCCATACCGAGGTCCGGGACGATTCCCAGATCTGTTTTCATGATCACGACCGGGCAAAATATCAAGCGGCGTCAGGCAAGCCGTTCCCAGAAAATCTCGGAACCAAAAATGGCGTTTCATACAGTAAACTAAACGGTTTTCCGGAAACTCGCGTTTTGCCGGATGACTACGATCTGCTCCAATTCTATCGCTGGTTCTGGCGCGAAGGTGATGGATGGAACGGCCTGCATTCCGCGGTGAATCAGGGGCTCAAATCCACCGCACGGAAAAATTTATGGTCGTTTTTCGATCCTGCCGTGCGCGTTCCCCCATTGTGGGGCAGCGGCGGCAATGTCGATTTCCTTTCCCATTGGACCTACAGTTATCCGGATCCCATTCGCATCGGCCTTGCCACTGACGAACTTTTCGCCATGGCGAAAGGCAACCCGGAAGGGCAAGGGGTCATGAAGATGACGCAAATCATCTGGTATCGCTCCCAGACCGCGCCACAGGAAACATCGCCGGACAACTCCGCTGCCAAATCGCCTTGGGAAGACGCTGATCCGGGGGCGGACTATATCACCATCGCCCCCATGCATCTGCGGGAAGCGTTCTGGACCAAGATAGCGCGTCCCATCAAGGGCATCATGTATCATGGTTGGCAATCGCTTGTGCCTAACGAAGGAACTTCCGCCTATCGCTATACACACCCTGAAACCCGGAACGCCCTGAAAGAATTGGTGGCGAACGTCGTCAAGCCACTGGGACCCACATTGCTTCAGGTGCCTGCGGTTCAATCAGACGTTGCCTTTCTCGAAAGTTTTGCCTCTGCCATGTTTGCCGGACGCGGCACGTATGGATGGGGAAGGTCCTGGGCGGGGGACGCCTATCACATCTTGATGTACGCCCATCTTCAACCTGAGATTGTCTACGAAGAAACCATCCTGAAAACAGGCCTCGAAGCATATAAAGTCCTCGTCCTTGCGGATTGCGATGTGCTGCCCCAGCCCGTCGTGGAAAAGATCCATGCCTTTAGAGCATCCGGCGGAATTATTGTCGGCGATGAACGGCTTTGCCCCGCAATAACTCCGGATATCCTGCTTAATTCCTATACACGCGCCAAAAAGGCGGATGTTGACAAAAACGCCCTGATGGAACGCGCCGCGGCGTTGGTATCGCAACTTGGCGGACGGTACCAAGCCTATGCAACCTCCGCCGCCGCCGATGTGTTGCCCTATGTGCGCCGTTACGGAACCTCCGACTATCTTTTCGCCATCAATGACCAACGCGAATTCGGAAACTATGTCGGGCATCATCATTTGGTCATGGAACAGGGGTTGCCTGCAAAAGCCGATTTCACCCTGCAACGGCAAGATGGCTTCGTTTATGATCTCGTGGAGCACAGAGAAGTTTCCATGGAAAAAGACGGGAAAATCCTTCGTATTCCCGTTGAATTGGAACCAGGCGGCGGGCGCTTATGGCTTATCACGGAAACGCCCATCGAAAAAATCACGCTTCAAACACCCCAAGAAGCGATATGCTCCGATGAAATATCCGTGCATGCGGCCGTTACTGATAACGACGGCAACATAATCAATGCGATCATCCCTCTTGAGGTCCGGATACTGGATCCTGATGGACGTCTCTCGGAGTTCAGCGGTTACTACGGAGCGGTGGACGGAAATCTCGCCATTCCATTCACTTTCGCCCGCAACGACACCACAGGCGTCTGGACCATCGAGATACGGGAACTGGCCTCCGGAATGTGCGCACGGCAATATATCCGGTTAACTTTATAATATCGATCGATTCAGGCTATTTAAGCCTCTCTATGGAAAGGATATGATCATGAACAAAAAAAAGGTTTCCCGGCGGCGATTTCTCACTATGACCCTTTCATCCGGCGCGGCGCTAACAGCAGGTACACTGAGGAGTTCATCTATGAAGATTCATGCAGCCACTGATACACATATTGCTTTCGTTACAGCAAATTTGGTCGCTCAGGTTTCCGGCTACCGCTTTGAATTGGCTCAGTGGGGCGAACAGCACAAGAAAACGGTTGCAGCCACCAACGAAACAGCCTGGCGATCCATTTGCCGTGAAATCGCCGCCCATGGATTCAACGCGGTGGAAATTTGGGAGGCCCATGCGGCGCCGGAAGTGATGAACCGTGAGCGCGGCGGCACGTGGAAATCTATTTTAGCGGATTGCGGGCTTAAGGCCATCGGGTATGGAGGCACCTTGAGCCGCAAAACCCTTGAAATCTGTCAATGGATGGATATTCCGCAAATCAATGGATGGATCGGCGACAACACGCCGGAGCAGGCAACCGCTCTATGCCGGGAAATGGGCGTGCGGTATAACATCGAAAACCATCCGCAGAAAACGGCCCAGGAGCTGCTCGACGTGATTGGCGGGGGCAACGAGTGGCTGGGGATCTGTATTGACACCGGCTGGCTTGGAACCCAAGGCGTTTCCGGGCCTGATATTATCCGCGCCTGCGGCACACTGCTACGCCACACCCATATCAAAGACGTCAAGGCCGCCGGTGCTCACCAGACATGTCTCTTGGGCGAGGGCGTCGCCCAAGTGGCAGACTGCATCGCTGCGTTGAAAAAAATTGGCTACTCCGGCTGGTATTCATGGGAAGACGAACCGGAAGACCGAAATCCGTTCGATTCCGCGGTTCGCAATCGCCAATGGCTCGAAAAACAACTCGCTTAAAACCGTCCGTATCGTTCGACAAGGTCGCGCATGATGAATATTCGATCTTCCGGAGCATGAGGCGGTACTTGATCGCCCGCATTTGCGATGAGCCGGGGGCTTTGATGCTTGAGATCCAGCCAGCGCAGCACGGCTTCCCGGAAAGTCTCAACATCGGATTCCTCTATCCACAGGTTTGGCGGAACGCCGCCGGAGAGGATCATATCAACACCGGCTTCAGCCCGGCATTGCGCTGGATCAAGGTCTCCCATGGGCGCTGGGGTGACAGCGTCGATGCAGTCAACACCGAGTTCTCGGAAGACGGAAAGGAGACCGCGCAGCCGGCCGTCGACATGGACAGCAACGTATTTGCCGGCATCATGGAGCCTCTGAATGACTTGCTCGTAGTACGCCCGGGACCATTCATTGAAGAAAGCAGGCGGTTGAATATCGCTGGAGAAATTGTCACCCACAATAACGACTTCCGCGGGAGATTGTGCAAGTAAGTCGATGCATAGAAGATTGTTCTGATTAATCCGATCGATCACCTCGCGCGTAGCATCCGGCCAGTCCATCATGGCGTTGATGGTCCCCTGGATCCCGAGCCAGTAATTGAGCAGATGCCCCATGCCGCTGTACGCGAACACCGCATACGCCACCCCGGCATCGCCAATATGATCTTTCCAGGCGAGGTAGTGATCCCAGCGGGGCCGATAGCTGCGTCGTGCAAGGGCATAACCGAGCGCACGCAGTTCCTGCTCGGTATGAATGCCCCAGGCCGGTATGCCCCACGAGTACGTATGCTCATCCCACCGCCGCGTCCGGCGAATGGAACCAAGGGGCGTCACATATTCCCACGTGATCTCATTGCCTTCCGGGCTTTTGACTACAGTACACTGGACGTCGTCAGCATAAAAGAGTTCATAAAACGAAGCGAGATTAGGAAGATAGAAACCAATGCCGTGTTGCTTATGAAAATCAATCAATTCGAACTCCGGCTGGTCATACGCCTTACTGAGATCCCATGGAAGCTGATGCTTGTGATAAAACCAGTGTGAAAGGTCGAGCATAAACGGCACGGCATCCGGGGTTTCATGCCGGTATACCGCCAGAATGCGATCCCGAAAGGTCATAGGCATATTATCCTTTCCAATAACAGGCGGAGGCGAACCAGCATACACAAAGAATGAGCGGCATCGCCATGGCCGCAATCATGAAGGTCTTGTAGGAACGCGTTTTCCCCTGCATCGGCACAAGGCTGAATACACAGCCTGATACGATATTCACGACGAGCGCGGAGGCCAGTATCCACTGAAAGCTGAGCGCGGCGCCCCCGGTAAGATCCCAGAACGCCACAACAAAAGCAGCGAATATGCCATAAAGAGAACCAAGCGTGGCCCCCGCGGGCGTGGCCCATGGGACATACATCGCCATAAAAAAAAGACCGAACATGGGTGCGACAAAAAGCCCGTTTGTTTTTGTTGTCACCTCATACAAATTGCCCGGTACAATTCCAATCAGCAGTGCCAGAAGGATTACAATGACGCCGATGACCGCTGTTGCCCATTTGCCCAGTTTCACCTTGTCCGTCTCCGAGAGATCTCGGCGAATAAGGTTTTGGACAAGGTCGGTGTTGAGGACTGTCGCGGTGGATGTCACTCCGCTGGAGAGAGAAGACATTGCGGCGGCCAGCATTCCGGATATCACCAGCCCGGCAGCGCCATACCCGGAAAAATTGACGACGAAGTGGGGGAATAAATAGTCTGCCTCCTGCTCAATAGTGAATCGCCCGGCCTGATATTGCGGATGGGCGGCGTAGAAGGAAAGAAGTGCAAAACCAAGCGCGGCCAGGATTGCCGATACGGCAACCATGGCGGCACTATTATAAAGAAATGCTCGTCGCGCCGCGTTGGCATCGCGTGTCGCAAGGTAACGCTGAATCGCAAGTTGATCGGAACCGCACGTGCTGATCCACCAGACCGTTGAGTGTATCAGCGTGCCCAAAAGCGTCACGCGAACCGCCGGATCCAGGCTGAACACCGGCTGTACATCCCACGTGGGCGACCACTCTGTCGGAATCCAGCCAAAACCGCCCATCCGTACCGTCACTATGCCAATGCAGAGGAAAGCCCCGCCGAACATCACAAATGTCTGGACTACATCCGTGAGAACCACGGCTTGCAACCCCCCCATGGATGCGTAAACAACCGTGGTTGTACCCAATATAATCACCACATAGGGCAAGGCATCAGGGCCCCAACCCAGGCAGGGAATGACAATTTTTGAGGCGCTGAAAATGACCAGCGCCATCCAGATCATCCTTATGGAAAGGAATAGTGTTGAGCCAAACAGGCGAACGCCCCGCCCAAGCCTCGTCTCAAGAATTTCATAGGCGCTTGTGATGCGCAATTTCATGATATTGGGAATGATGAAAAATCCGACTATCACAAAGATCAGCGGCAGCGCCAAAGCATCTAGAATCGCCACCGGACCATGCTTCATAATTTCTCCCGGGACCGACAAATATGAAATTGTGCTGATGAGTGTGGCAAACAATGAAATGCCAACCATAAATGGCTTCATTTTTCGTCCGCCAAAATAATAGTCGTCTGCAGTTTTGTTCCGGCGGGCGTAATACACCCCGATGCCGATCATCCCGGCCATGTACAAAAAGACAACAACCCAGTCAGCCACACTAAGACCGCCGCGGAGATCTTGTGCAATCACGCTACTGGTTTCTTCCGAAAATCCGGAATTGCAAAAAAGCACTAGGGCTGCCCCAAGGACCCAAAGCCTGTGTCGAATTGTACTGACTGACATAATTCCACTAATCCCGATATTACTGTATCAACGCCCACCGTATGCCGGTCTCATCGGTCTTCAGGCCTGCATAATAGACCAGCACGCTCCCGCCTTCTGGCAATGGCGCAACATTTGGCAGGCCAACTGAGAATGCATACATCTCTGACCACGCGTCCTGCATGGAACTCTTCTGAATAGTCTGTACTCTGCCGGATGATTCATATACCACCAGTGAATCTGAAGTGTTCCAGTTGCGTCCGCCATCGATACTGCGGCAAACCTTGATAACCGGGGGGCCTGCACGATCGACATACGGCATCGCAATCGAGTCATCGGACAATGAAAACACCGGGCCAGGTTGCCCAGATACACCGGTGGACTGCGGCGGCGGCCATGTGAGACCGCTTGGTTCAGCGCAGGAAGCGTGAATATCCAGATATACCGAGTTCCGGCGGTCAAAGGTCCAGAAAAGATCCAGAATCCGCCCATCAGGCAAGACCGCTGGCCGCTGGTCCCAGTAGAAGATGCTTGCAGCAGGATCCTGTGCGGTCACGGCGCACCGGGGCCATGTTTTTCCTCCATCACGAGAGAAGATCATCACAGAAGCATGTTTCCATGGCGCAAGATCAGTATACGGTTTGTTTAGTTCAAACTGACAGACAAGATCGCCATTCGATAAGCGCAATATGGGTCCCGTCAGGGGCGTTGGCACATTGAATGGCGTAGTATCAACGATTTGCAACGGCGACCACGTGCCGCCATCGTCGTGCGAACGTGAAATGAGAATGCGGGTATCCAGCAGACCTTCGGTGGTTTCATTGAAATAGGGCAAAGCGGGGTTTGAGGCATCCACCCAGTTCACCGCGGCAAGCAGAGAACCATCAGGAAGTGCTGTTATGCAACATATTCGCAAGGTGCCGGGTTTATCATCGATGCGGGGAGGGTAAAATGGCTCAATAGGGTCATGCCACGTTCGGCCCCGATCATCTGACCATATCAACAGGACACGTTCCCCCGCATTACGAAGTTTGCCCGGCGCGGCGCGAAACGCACAGAGCCAACGTCCTGTCGAGGTGACGCATACCATGGGAAATGTTGCGCTCGATGCATCGTCAGCGCCGGAAAATACAATCCCTTCGCCGGTCACATGCATACTTACCCGCCTTCCGTCTGTTATGCTGTTTCACTGTATAGACTGGAGTGAGGAGTTTTCAACCCGCCAAATTGCTCTGGCAAAAAGCCGCGTCTCAGAAATTGGTCTTAATACTGACCGAACCTGAAGCTACATCTTCCATGGCCTTATCCCCTGTAAGATAGGTCCAAAATTCGGTCTTGTCCAGAAGAAAGACATTAAACCACGCAATCATGTAGCGGGCGGCAACGTTCTTGGCGAGGTTGTCGTCCGTGGGGTGGCCGCCAAAGAGCAGATCGTAAACCTCCTGTGCAAGGCCTGCATAGTCATCTACAAAACTTGCATGGTCCGTGTCATGAACTAACACCTCTTCGGCCAAACAGGATGTCGCATACCGGAAGAACTCATGATAGTTTTCTTCTGCTGGATTAAGAGGTCCTGCGGTTTCAGAACCTAAAAAGCATGCGGGCGCCAGAACCTGCGGCATCAATTCGGGCGTGAATGAGCAAAATAAGGAAGTCGGCGGCAAAAATCCTGCAGAACCATCAACGGGATCAAACCCCACCACCGCGCCAATCGAGGGTTCTTTGAGCGAGGCCATAAGCGCATACTTGCCCCCGATCGATTGGCCTGCCACGCCCACGCGCGTCAGGTCCAGCTTGCCCGCAAGCACACCCCTCGCAGCATTATGTGTGCGCAACCACTGGAACAGATCTTCCATATCTTCTTCGGCATCGCGGTCAAACAATCCCGTAAAATGAGCAATCAACATTACATATCCCCAGCTTGCGGCCTGCTGGCCATAGGACCGGTAGAAAACTGGGGGTTCCAAGTATCCCGGAAAAAACAAGAGGACTGGGCATGGCGTGGCGCTGGGCGCCAACGTTACCCCATCCTCCGTGGGAAAGTACAGCACGCCATTGCAGGTTGTCTTTGCGGCTGGAAAATCCCAAAGCTTGCACGAAGCGGTTTGATATTCGCCATAAAAGCCCGGCGTGACAGGTGGCGTGCAGCCAGGCAACAATACAAGATACAATCCCAGTATTCCTGACAGAACAGAACTATATCGGCACGTTGTCATTAAATAATTTCTCCCTCCAACTCCCGTATGCGCCCCCTCACCCCGAACGTGAAGCACCCCTATGGTAAAAAATTTATTCCTGGCCCGTCAAGGCCAACCTAGCGCCCATGAACCTTTGAGAGTGATGGAACCAACATTGCGAAAACATAGTGTATACTGAGACACGGCAGGGGCAACATAGTGAATCCGGGCTTGTAGTAGACAATGAAAGGAACCGGCTATGAAAGTGACTTATTACTTGTGTCTCTCGGGGGGCATCTTTGGCCTCGTGAGTATTGGGCACTTGATGCGCGCACTGTTGAGCGTGTCAATCGTTGTGGGAGCTTGGGAAGTTCCGATGTGGATCTCATGGGTGGGATGCCCCATTGCACTGGTCCTATGCGTTTGGGCGTTCACACAGGCCCGGGAAGCAAAATAGGAACCGGAAATCATGAAGCACCGCATCAGGCTCTCACAACCGTGCATCGTGCTAATCCTCTTGTGGGCTATGTTCGGCATGAAAGAAATCATTGCCGGAGAAAGCATTGTCCCGGTGGCCACAAGTCTGCGCGGCATATGGTATGGTTGTGGAACGGAAAACACGCTGCCCGGCCGCAGCTTTGTCTATGCGGGTGGCAGTGCGACATACTCGGCCTGGCACCGGCCCATGGCTGTATATGCACCCGCGGTTAAGAAAACTTTTTTCGTGTTCGGCGATGCCGAGAATCGTCCAGCGATATGCTTCTTCGACCACGGCACAGGCCGGTTCGCCGGGCCTCTCGCCCTCGGTAAAAATCCCGACGGCAACGCCCACCGAAATCCAACACTTCTCATCGACGAGGACGGTTACCTCTATGTGTTTTATGGGTATGCCAGCGGACGGCAGCCCATTATCGTGCTCCGATCAAAAAAGCCTTACGACATTACCGGTTGGGAGCGCCGCGCTGACTTGACAGATGGCGCCGGATCATATCCACAACCGTGGCAAGTGGCGCCGGGCGAGATCCTTGTCACGCACCGGTTGCCGTCGGGGTGGGCCTATCGCATTTCGGCGGACGGCGGCGCCACATGGCAACCCACCGTGAGCTTGACCGAATTCAGTGACTTCGAAGGCGCCTCCACGGTCTATGGATTTACGATGGCCGCAACGGGCGCATATCCAAGGCGTATCCATTTCGTGTGGTCCAAACTCGGTGGAGGAAGTATCGAAGCCCAACGCAAGATGCCTCTCTGGGCACGGCGATTTAATGTGTATTACGCCGCTTCCGGCGATGGAGGAAAAACTTGGCATAAAAGTGACGGTACCCGTTACAGTCTGCCCATCACCGAGAAAACAGCCGAGAAGATCTATGATTCGGGCGAGCATGGTGTGTGGCTAAAGGACATGCAAATAGACGGGGATGGGCGCCCCTATGTGCTGTTCCTCGATGCGAATACAGCCACCTATGCGAGCACATGGAAAGTGGGACGTTGTGCGGATGGAGTTTGGACGCTTGCCAACGTGACCGAGAGCGATCATATGTACGATGATGGGGCGCTTGTCATCCTGGGAAAGGACGACATCCGCCTCTATGGTCCGACCGCACCCTCTCAACCGGGAGTTGACGGCGGAGAGATCGAGGAATGGCAATCAAGCGACCAAGGCAAAACGTGGACCAGAACGCGCGCCCTGACCAACGGCTCCGCATTGGCCCATAACCACGTCAAAACCGTGTTCAACCACGATGCCGGCGACGGCCGTTTCCGCGTGTTGTGGTCCTGTGCCGACGCCCGTACCCCACCCCTCGACCGCAATGTGATGATGTACTATTTCGGCAATAGCAGCCAAGCGACGCTCATGACAGCCGGGGAATAATCCCCCATGCAATGGAATCTTCCAAGGAACACAGAAGCAATAGCACGGTGCAGTTAACCTTTGAATCCAGGATATCGGACCTTCTGTGTGATCGCATCAAGCGCCGGGCGCCGCACCCGTAAAAGACTGAAATTCATTCTGAAGCACGCCACTCTTAATAAAACCCACCCGATCCGCAACAAGTGCGGTTTCACGGCTGTTGTGCGACACGTGAATGGTGGTAATACCCAGTTGCCGCTGGACACGTTTCAGTTCCAGGCATAGTGGATCCCGCGTTTGCTCGTCAATGGCGCTGACCGGTTCATCGAAAAGCAATATAGAGGGGCGTAGCACCAGCGCCCGCGCCAAGGCCGTTTTCTGTTGCTCACCGCCGCTGAGATCACGTATGTTCCGGTCCAGCAGGGGCGTGATATGCAACATCTCAGCCATTTGGTCCACCTGGCGCCGCCGCTCCTGGCGCGTGAGATGACGAACCCGTAATCCGAATTCTATATTTTGCGCCACGGTGTAGTTTGGAAACAGAAGGCCGTCCTGAGGCACATATCCCACATTTCGTTTCCAGGGGGGCAGTTCAGTAATGCGGCGGCCTTCGATCCATAATTCACCGCTCACCGGACGGAGCAAACCGGCAAGGAGTTTAATAAGAATGGTTTTTCCCGAACCATTGGGCCCTGTCAGCACAAAATATTCTCCGCGGGAAATATCAAGCGACACATCCTTCAGGGAAAATTGCCCAATGCTGAAATTCAGCTTTGCTATGGAAATTCCCGCAGGCGCTACCACAAATAGCCCTTTCCGCCCAACCGTTTGAAAATCGTCAGCATGACCACCGATATTAGAATCATGCCCGCGCCGATGACGAGGGCGACATCGAGGCGGCCGATACTGGTTTCAAGGAAAATCGTCGTGGGCATGATTTCCGTGTGATTCCGCATGGTCCCCGCCACCAGGATGATAGGACCGAATAATCCAAAGATGCGCGCCCAACTGATGACCGCGCCGGCCACAAGACTGGGCATGACATTCGGCAGCACCACCAGAAACAGCGCCTGTGTGCGCGTCGCGCCAAGCGTCAAGGCAATCTCTTCGTAACGCGGCTCGAATTCATCGAAGCCCGCCTTTATCACCCGCACCGCAAACGCGCCCCCTACAACAAATTGAACAAGAATGATGCCGGGACGCTCGAAAATAAATAACCCGCGGCCCGGCTCAACAAGTTGTGTATTGAACAAATGGCCCAGATCAATAATCAACTGCCGGTCCACATAATGGCCAAGCGCGGTGCGAAAAAAAATCAGGACACATAATCCGAGCACCAGCGGCGGCAAGACAATAGGCATGTCGATTATCGTATCCACCAGGAAATATCCGCGGAAGTGCTTGCGCGATAGAAAATAACCGGCGGGCACCGCCACCAGGACACTGAGCAGCGTGCTGAGCATGGTGGACCACATCGAGAGCCAGATGGCATTCAACAAGGCGCGATCCTGGAATGCAATTCGAAGGGATTCCGGGGTAATCCGAAGAAAGAGGCTTCCCACCAGCAACAGGAGCAGCCCCCCATACAAGGCGAGGGGCAACGCCATCAGGGCATCGAACCACAGGCCATAAGCGGGACCGCGCGGTTTCATGAGTTATATCGCCCCTCCCGCGAATCCATGCTTTTTCCAAATATCGCCGCAGGATTCCGTGGCATAGGCGTAAAATCGCTGCACCGCTTCTTTGCCTCGCGACACCGTCGTGACACCCACGGTAACCTTGACATGCTTGAGATCACTTATCCCGTACGTAGCGGAACTGATAGCGTCTATCTGTTCCTTGGGCACCGGAATAATATCCAGCTTGTCCTGAAACTTCTTGGCCACGGCGGACCACGTTAACGCGGCATCCAAATGTCCTTCCGCAACATCAACACAGCGTTCCGTATGGCCCTTGGTTTCATTTCGGATATTGTTACGGATGGCCTCCCCGAAGGGCAGCTTGTTCAGCAGATGTTTGATGATTACACCGCTGGTTGAATACTGCAGATTGCCCACACCCAGCCGAAGACCGGGTTTCGTCAGATCTTCAAGGGTGTGGATTTGTTGCGGATTTCCCTTGGGCACCGCCGTGGCAAGCTCCAATTCCCCCACCGCGCTCCATGTCGCGATGAGTTTTTGTTTGGCCGCCCATTCCATGAAAGGATCATGACATACAAACACATCGCACCGGCCAGTGTCCTTAATCTGGGCGCACAATTCACCGGAATCGCCATAGGTGGTCAAGACGGTGCCGCGGGAAACCGTTTTATACCGTTCGACTATCTCTTCCATCGGCCCCCGCATGGAGCCCCCGCACAATACAATAATCGAGCCGCCCCCCGAATCATGCGCCGGGGGTTTTAAGAGCACAAACGCACCCCCTATCACTATCACCCCTGCTATCAGCATCAACGTAACACGGAGCGAACGCAGGAAATTCACGTGTATGGACCTCCTTGGTGGTTCAGGTTATTTGGGCAACTCAACCGAATAATGCTGCTGACCCAGCAGCGCTTTTCCAGCTTCCGAGGTAACAAACTCTATGAACGCCATGGTGGCTTCCGGATTTGTAGAGCGTTTAAGCCGTACAAGAGGAACCGCGGATATCACATTTTTTTCCAAGGGGATGGCAATAATGTCGCCAAACGCTTCAAATTGCCGGGCGGTCGCATCCCAGCACACCACGGCGTCTAGTGCGCCAAGTTGTATCTGCATGGGCAATTCATTGACCGTTGCGCTCTTGTACCGCAGGTTTTTTTCAATGGTTTCATACGGAATTTGATTTTTCTTCAATAGCTTGACGGTCTCCTCGCCAATGGCGCAGGCCCGTTCATCCCCCAGGCCGAGACGCAACCCCTCCTGGGCGAGATCACTTAGCGTCTGGATCTTCTTGGGATTGCTCTTTTGAACGAATATCACCGGAATAAAGTACGCGGCAATACGCTTCGTGCTTGGATCGGCGAGTCCCAATTCCACGGCGCGATCCACATATTCTTCCGCACCGGGCATAAAACAATCCCCCGGCGCGCCCGCATTGATCTGAGTCAAGAGAACTTCGCTTCCCGCATAAGTGGGCCGCACGTCCACGTTCGACTGACTTTTAAAGGCGCTGATAATGGATTCCGCGGCCGGACGAATCCCCGCGCCGCAAAACAATGTCACCACGGAAGCTTTGCCTGTTTCACTTTGCCCGCCCCTTTGATCCTTCGCAGGGGAACCATTGCCGCACGCGGCAAGTGCGCCCAGCATCAGAACCACTCCCGCATGTTTCAGGGCCGATATTTGCATCCCAATGTCCTTTACCGCGTTCTGCTCTTTCGCTACACCATACTAAACATGCACACAGATGACAAAATTCTCTGATAATTCTCTGTCCAACACTCAAGGTTGGATAACGGTGGGAGTCATCGGATGACCCGGCTTCGGCCGATCGATAGCAGCCGCCACAAACGGCGTGATGGGATAATCACCCGCGCTTTCGCCATCCGGCAAACCAAAGGGGTAGAGGGAAAACTGTACATGACCGTCCATATAAAGTACGTTGGCGCCGCCAGGAATATGATTGTACGCGGCTGTGCCCACGCCCAAAACCCCTGTTTGCGCTCCACCGCTGGTGATGGTGTCAAAAGCAATCGGCAGCCTGCTCTGCACCATGGCGCTGCCGCCAGGAGTATTGATATCGGTGATCAAAAATCTCTCCACGCCCTCCCGGACGCGATAGATCGTCACTTGTTCTCCCGTTTGCCCCCCGGAACCCGTGACGCCTACGTTCTGGAAGATATTCGCAAGGCCCATCGAATCGGCTGCCGCAATAGTTGAAGGAGAAGGTTCAAAGGTCATGTCTTCCGGTTCGACGGGAGGCGTGTTGTCGGCCCCGCCATACTTTTGTCCCACCAGCATCCCGAAAAAGTCCGAATCTTGTGTTGTCACCCAACCCAGATATGCGTACGAAAGAAACTTGCCCATAACATTCCAATCTAGAAACTCCTGCACCGAACTCAGTGTGCGCGTGAGCGTGTTACCGCCCTGTGGGTAATCCACACTCAGCACATACCCCTTTTGCAGCAACACTAAGGCCTCCTTCGGGCCATCCGCTGTAGCGGAGGATGGACAAAAGAGAATGTTAAAATCCGTCAGATATTCCGGATACAACTGTTTCGGATACCAAAGGCATTTCTGAAACCCCGGCTGAAGCTGATGCTGGGCATTGAAGGTCAGTGCATTAGATGGATACAGGCTCCCGCGGGACTCGCCGGAATACATCTTGCAGATAAGCCCCAACTGTTTAAGATTGTTGGCGCAACTTGAACGTCGTGACGCTTCGCGTGCACGTCCCAGCGCCGGCAATAAAATCGCGGCCAATATGCCGATGATGGCAATCACCACCAGCAATTCAATGAGTGTGAATCCTTTCTGCCTCATTTTTCTCCTCCAGGAATATCAGCGCACCGCTATCTGGTCTTGCTTAGTATCACTATCCCGCTACATTCTATCTAATGTCGCTGCCACCGATAATACGCACTCTCCTGCACCATGGCATTGATGCCTGCTCTCCATCATCTTACGTCCGGTGTTTGTATATTTCAATCTGATTCAGCTTTATCCTCACACATATGCGCGGAATACTTCGGGCGAATGTTTTTGAGAACAAATAGTTGCCCATAAAACGCAGCAGAAAATCCGATTTCCCTGAACGATTCCGGGGTTCGCTGGTGAAGAGACAAGTTCACTCTTTCAGGCACTCAACCGACTGGGTGTCGTAAAACCGCGCGTCGCTGAAGATGTCCGACCATTTTACGGTGTCGTGGAACCGCTCCGGATCCAGTTGGTGGAGAAGCCCGAGCCCGCCGATGGTGCCAAGCACGTGATGCGTGTCCGGTGTGCCGGCAAGGTAGGGCGCATACCTTGCTAAGGCAAGATCGCCGTATCTGCGGACGGCCCCGCGTACGTCGTTGGCGCGGTGATCCGGCGCCAGAGAGTGCATAAAGGACAACCCATATAAGGCGTCGAGATCCAGGTAGCTGCCAAAACTAAGCCAACTCCCATCCGCCCGCTGTAAAGCCAGGATGCTGTCGATTACCTTCTCCGGATAGGGAAATGGGCGCGTGTGATGTTGATATATGGGCCAGAGGTGAGCGCCGCCGCCCAAAGGCTGGTTCGTATCGGAGTGCTTTTCCCCCTTGCGCCACCACCCCGTTTCAGGATCGAGATTGGCGTCCAGCCACGTGAAAACAGCATCGCGCCAGGCATCGGTGCACGCACTGCTCATGCTGTAGCAGTGCATTCCGCCCCAGAAAAGGTGAGAAGATTCCCACAGCCGGCTCCAGGCAATCTGTTCAAGCCAAGGCTCCACTTTTTCAATCGTATTAAAGTCTCCATAAAATCGGATGGGATATTTCTGTTTCCCGCCGAGAACGCCCAACGCGCCAATCACCATCCCGTTTCGATGCTGCTTCGAATGCCGTCCCCCTTTGTATTCCCCGTCTTCCTGAGCAAATGAGTTGATATGGGCAATCCATTCCTGGCGCTGTTGATCACTCAAGGTTTGCTTCAGGCTTTCCCCCATGACGGTCCGAAGGATGGCCACATCGCAGGTGGCATAGAGTTCAGCTTCGCCGGAGGGTTTCAGTCTATAACATCCATACGGTTTGCCAGGAACCTGCAAGACCGTTATATAGGCCATCACCTCTCTTCTGACCTCGGACAAGTCCATGCCGCCCCTGTCTTGGGCTAACGAGGGCGCCGCAGCGGCATGCATAGGCAAAAGAGGCTCATTTTGAGCCGCTTGAGCATTCTGATATCGTTGAGCACCAGGAAGTCCTGCCTTTGCGGCACTAACCGCCGCCACGCCCAGAAATGCACGCCGGCTCAATGGTGACATCGGTTTTAGCTCCTCCCGTCGCGTTTTCTTGCTTGACCAATCGCGTCTGCCGCTATCATGGCATGAAGAACTTTTTCAGGCGTCATCACGCCCGCCTCGTGATGGATGGACTGACCAGGCTCGCAGGTCTTTTCCGCGGCCTTCATCAGTTTTTCCCGTCCGGCGTTTTCCAAACCAATATCCGCCAGAGTAGTCGGCAAACCAACCTCCTCGCAGAACAAGAAAACGGTTGACGACTCATCCGGGGAGGTATCGGTGAGTTGGAGTCCGGCGAGAACGCCGAAAGCCACTTTTTCGCCATGATAGAATGAATGGGTTTCCGCCAACGCCGTGAGACCATTGTGAATGGCGTGCGCTGCCGCCAAGCCTGCGCTCTCAAACCCAATTCCGCTCAACAGAATATTCGCTTCCACAATGTGTTCGAATGCCGGGGTGACGATATGCTGCTCACTGGCGGCTTTCGCTGCCACGCCATAGGCCAGTACGGTTTCATAACACAGCTTGGCGATGTTCAGTCCGGCCGTGGTGCAGAGTCCCCCGCACTCATTCACCGACTGGGTGCGCTCGCAGGACCGCGCCTCGAACCACGTCGCCAGCGCATCACCCATCCCTGCCACCAGAAATCGCGCCGGTGACGCCGCAATGATATCCACATCAACAAGAACCGCCGAAGGATTCAGCTTTTGATAATACACCGTATCGAAAATCCCATCCTCCGTGTACAACACCGCGCATCCGCTGCACGGCGCGTCCGTCGAGGCAATAGTGGGGACAATGATCACGGGGATGCCTGCCCGGTCAGCCGCGATTTTCGCCGTGTCAATCGTCTTTCCGCCCCCCATCCCCACAAGAACATCCACATGCTTTTCCCCAATAACAGCGGACAGCCGCCCCAGTTCTTTCTCACAACACTCCCCGCCAAATGCTTCAAGTGAGATGCCCAGTGCATCCAAATCAATGCCGCATCCGGGAAGCACCCTGTTCTTCACCGTGGGCGAGGCCAATATCAGCCCCTGGTTGCCCAATAATTCGATCAGTACCGGCAACTCTTTAATTGCGCCCGACCCTTGTATATATTTCCCGGGAAAAACTGCTTTCTTAAACATAGATGCCTCCATCTTCGACGGATGACCGTTCAGGCCACGTGCGACAGTTTACACGCATTTCAATGCAGAAGTTTTATCACAAACGGCCTTGTGTTCCACAAGTTGGTATTATAAACTAATTTCAACAACCCAAATGGAGACCGTTTTTGATGGCAAGAAACCTGCAAAGGGATACATCGGCCTGGCGCATCAGATAATAAGCAGGCCATGCATCATATACGAGGCCCTGTTTAACGAATCCTAATCGGATGAGAGACCTGTTATGAAACAAAAGACATATCCGGAAATCTATAGGATGGTCCCGCAACCATGTGCTCAAATAATCGGCTACGGCACACACTGTGTAAATGGTGCGGGGATTACACAAGCGGGAGCGGGGTTAATGATCTGCCGCATTGGAATATGGGCATTTGGAATTCTTCTCCTTGCCCTTTTTGCAGGATGTCCGCCAGAAACGTATTTTGATAATCCGCCCTATGTCTCTTTGAGACTGGATCCCAACTACGGGGAAGCACCGCTGGACGTTGTCTGTACCGCTCACGCATATGACCCAGATGGTTATAAACTAACGTATTCTTGGGATTTTGGAGATGGCACGGTTTGCGCTGGAAAGTCGACGATGTTGCATACCTACACGCAACTTGGGCGGTATAGCGTCCGCGTAACTGTTTCCGACGGCACATATACCGTGACTGATGAACGAAGAGTATGGGTGAATAATTATCCGAGCCAATCAGGGGAAATCGGCCCAGGTGGAGGAAGTGTTGGAGAAGAGGGCATTTTTAGCTGCCGATTCGCCACAATGATTGTGCCGCCTGGGGGTGCGCCTGCACCGACGGTGTTCAGACTGTCCGAATGGCCTTCGCTGGCGGCACTGGATGCGAAACAAGCCAACTCCGAACGGTTCCAGTGGGTGGGTTCCGCGTACCGCGTGGATTTTCCATTGAAAACGTCTTTGCCCATTTCTGTGGTGATTGGCTATGACGACGCCCTTATCCCGCAAGGTTTTTTGCCCCAGAATCTTATTGTGATGCAACGGCTTATCGCATTGGAAGAATGTGCCGATAGCGCAGAGGCGGCGGGGGATCGCGCCCTGCTGGCGGACAATGTGCCCATGGCGGCAGCGATAGACACCGAGGCGCGCACAATCCAGTTCGATTTGTATGCCGGCGCACTGGTGCAACTCGCGGTGATGGAGGAGCCGTTTGAAACGGCCCAATTTGATTTTGGAGCCAAACAAGGAGGAACGGAATACTGTCCTTCGATGCGCGTGCTGTTTGAAGACCCGCCGGATAATCCGGAATGGTTTCTTTCAGTGCTGGAAGACAGCCTGCCCCAGGCGTGGCAAGTGCTGGTTTCCGAACGAGGTTTTCGAAACTCGGCGGCGCCTTTGCGGGTTATCGTGCGCGATCTGGGTGAAACGGCGCCCGGGCTTCTGTATTTAACGGACGATGCCACCATCTGCCTGAACCGGAATTGGCTGAATGCCGGTGAAATGATGAAGACCTTTGCACATTTATACTTTCATACCCTCCAAAATACAGCCAACAACTGCCGGTCGAAGATAGACAATTTCGTTCAAAACCAATGGTTTGTAGAAGGCACGGCATGTTGGGCGGCGGATGAAGTATTCGACGCACAACCAGGGGGCTACCACGCCACGCAGCCCGGCCGTTTTCACGCTCCGCTCGATACGGCGGATTATAACGGGCAAACCGAATACCAGACGGTGGCTTTCTGGAAATGGGTGGAAGCGGAAAATCCAGGGATGATTCGCGCCGCGCTAAACGCGCATTGCGGCGTCACGCATGATCTTGATTTCGGAGGGGTCTTGCGCGAAAACACAGCGCCCAAGCTGTTCAAGGATACATTTGTCGAACTGTGGCCCGAAGCCGATTTCACCGCGTTTGCCTGCACCGCGCTTTTCCGAAAACATTTTGAGAATGATGAGATACAGGCGGGTGACCTGTGGGCGGATGACGCGTTGGGCGCGTACGGCGTTTGTCCTGCGAACCCCGAAGATACCTATGTGTTGCATCCGGGATATCCAGGTGACAGTGCTGAAAATCCGTTGACGATCCACTATGAGGTGCAACCCGCACTTTCTGCGGACTGGTTTCTGCTTAAAACCGGTCCTGACTCCGCTCTCTCGGGCACAGTGCATATGGCATTTGAGTTAGTGACTGGAGAGACGCCGTTAGATGCTGTGGTGTATGCGTTCCAGTTAGGAGATATTGCGCCTATCGCCGAGTTCCGTGATCTCCGCCAGCCACATCCAGAAGCCACTGGCTGGTTCGCGGAAGGGGTGGAGATCGGAATTTTCATAGTAGACCCGCGTTGGGGGAGTATTTCAGACCGCACGCGTTGCGAAGGGCAATTCATGGTTTGGATCCAAACAGAGAAGGGTGAATAGCGCCTTGGTTTCATGGATTCACGCTATAGTTATCTCAATCACATGAAAAACCTGCTATTGCCAAGATAAAATGCTTTATGTGCAGTTGTTGTGCAGAGTAAACTAACGTCTGCACAATAGATTCGCGTAAAGACACAGAAAAACCAACCCAGGAGGTGTTCATCATGTCGAAGAATACAGGGCATTCAGTTGAGGCGTCTGGGTCGACCCGGCGCGAGTTCATGAGCCATGCAATGCTGGGGGGCGCGGCCGTCTCAATTGCCACCCAGACTGCCCAAGCTGCACCTGCTGATCAGCTTGGCGCACCTTGGGATCCTAACGGGCGCATGGGCATCGGCATCAACCTGGAATATGTCCGGCATGCCGACAAGAGCCTTGCCTACGGTGTCAAGCGCGCCGGTGAGCTTGGCTACAAATGGGTCGAACCCTGCTTTTACGACGGACGCTGCCTGCTCGCCAACGCCGGCTATTGCCACGTAACAAGTTTCGACACGGATCCCAAGGTCATCACAGACATGTGCGAGGAGGCCGGCGTGCAAATCAGCGGGCTGTCATCGCACTCGGACCTGCTTAACCCTGAATATGGCGTCCAATATGCCCGCCGGGGCATCCGCTATGCCAAGGCGCTCGGCGTAAAGATCGTCCAGATCACCGAAGACATGCATCCGCCCAAGTGGATTGACGAGACTGAGGCGTACAATCTTATGCGGATCAACCTCCGCGCAATCTCGGAAACCTGCAACGAAAACGGCGTATACATCGCCATCGAACAACATGGGCCATACACCGCCAACATTGAGCGTATGAAGCGCGTCCTGTCGCTGGTGGACTCACCGTGGATCAAATGCAACTACGACTGCGGGAATACCTTTCTCTCCGGTTCAGACCCCTGCGAAATGCTCGAAGCAGTGATTGACAAGGTAGTCCACGTCCATGCGAAGGACATCTCCGTGAAACAGGCAGAGGCGGAGCGTGGCAAGGTTACCGGCACCGCCGTCGGCTGCGCCTGCGGCGACGGTGTGATCGACTGGAAACGCCTCGTGGGGCGGCTGAAGAAGGCGGGATTCAAAGGAGTGCTTTCCGTCGAGTGCGGCACGGAAGAGGAATCGGTCCGCTCCCTCGCACACCTGACAAAGGTGCTGCAGGAACTGGATGCGTGATGAATCATTTTCGCTGATGCACTGCCGGGCACTGGTTATATCTAATAGTTACAAAATGAGTATGTCGTCTTCTGAAGTATTGTCTCTAACCCCGATTTCTCTACCCAACCCTTAATTATGCTTGTCATTGCGAGCCGCCGACCGCCTATGGCGGCGATTCGCACTAGAAAGCAACATGCGATGCCGGGAGGGCGAGGCTCCCGCCGAGCCGTGCGGCAAAACATCCCAATTTGTCATTGCGAGAAGCGCCAGCGACGAAGCAATCTCGGAGCCATGCACAGTTGATAATCAGGCGAGATTGCTTCGCTTCGCTCGCAATGACAACGTTATGCGCCGCAGTAACGCCCGGCTATTTCAAAATTGTACCATCTGTTATATTGTTGAATACCCTCATCCAGGATGAGTAAACTTTAACAAGATGAGTCGTACTTCAAGGTCGCCCTCCGCTTCAATCCCTGACCAATGCGTTGACTCAAACTTGGTGTATAGTAGTGCAATTCAACTCGGGAGATGATGGTCATGCATAATAAACACGCTTGCTATTTCTTTCTCATTCTGATTCTGGGGACGGCCTTCTTTGGATGCTGTCCGACACCAGATGACTTGCCCTTTTTTATCGAGAAAGACCGTGCGGCGCTCGTCGCGGCCACACAGGATTTGGTCCGTGTTCCCAGTGTCCAAGGCGAGGCTGCCGATGGGGCGCCAGCCGGTGACGAGGTGGCCCAAGCGCTCGATGCGGCATTGGCCTTGTGTGAGGGCATGGGATTCAAGACTATCAATCTTGATGGCTATATCGGATACACCGAATATGGAACCGGCGCCGATTATGTTGCTGTGCTTGGGCATCTCGATGTTGTATCCGCAGGCAATCCAGACGATTGGACCTATCCGCCTTTTAGCGGGGATATTCACGACAATGCGATCTGGGGTCGCGGCACGCAGGATGATAAAGGCCCGATCTTGGCTGCACTATACGGTTTAAAAGCCATCAAGGATGCCGGCCTCCCCTTGTCCAAGCGCGTGCGCGTGATCTTTGGCACCATGGAAGAAGAAACCGGGCCGGACGTCAGCTATTATCGATCTAAAGAGGAACTGCCCATCCAGGGATTCACCCCCGACGCCTATTTCCCGGTAGTGAACGCCGAAAAAGGACTTATTCGTTTTGATCTTTCTGGTACGATTGGTCCGCAAACCGGAGACCTCGCTATTACCTCCATTACCGGCGGTTCGGCCATCAACGCCGTTCCCGCGGAAGCTGTTGCTGTCGTTCACGCCAGTGATGCGAACGCCATTGCGGCCGCATGCGCCAACTTCGCTCAAGCCACAGAGTATGAACTCTCCGCTGCTGTGGATGGAAACACCGTCACCATCACCTCCCATGGCCTCTCGGTCCACTCGATGCGTCCCGAAAGCGGTAAAAACGCCATCATGCAGCTTTTGGCCTTTCTCGGCTCCCTCGATCTGCCCCCCTCAGATCTTTCCGCGGTACTCGATTTCATGAATACCTACTTCGGAATGGAAACAAATGGTGATTCAATGTTTGGACAAGTTTACACCACGGATGCCGGAACGCTGTCCATGAGCGTAGACCTTGTAACCGTCAACGAAACATCCGCCAAATTCTCCGTGGATCTGCGTTTCCCGGGAGGTATTGACGGCGATACCCAGATACGCCAACCCTTGCTTGCGCGTCTCGACGAAACGGGTGTGGGGCTTGCCTACGAAGAATGGGAAGGCGCTTCCACCCCGCTGTACTTCGATCCGGCCACCCCGTTCATTCAAACCCTGATGGGCATCTACCAGCAGTTCACCGGAGACATTACTACCCAGCCCCTTTCCATCGGGGGAAAAAGCTACGCCCAGGAACTGCCTAACATGGTCGCCTATGGCGCCCTGTTCCCGGATGAGGCCGAACTCTTCCACCAGGTGGATGAGCATGTAGACATTGAGGACTTGATCCTCTCCGCGAAAATCTACGCCCGCGCTATTTATGAACTGGCAAAATAGCACCCTGACGGACTGGAATAACGGCTGGCAAAATCCTGCACGCCACGGCAATAGTCAGCCGCGTGCCATTTCTCTTTTAACATTTCTGCCCCGTCTGTCACCTCAACTCCCAGGATTCCCATCCCTCGCACAATAAAAAAATTGTCACAAGGCAATTAGGGAATTAGAATACGGTTCGCCGGTCTTGCGAGAGGCAAATATTTCCAACAGGGGGTTTTTGCAGGAGAAGTGTATGGACATGCAGAAAATGTATATCGCGCTTATGTTTTTCCTCTATTTAATCGCGATGCTGAGTATTGGAGCGTTTTTCTACCGGCGTACGAACAATATGGCTGATTACGTGCTGGGAGGGCGCAAATTGAACAAATGGGTGACCTCTCTCAGCGCGGAAGCCTCCGACATGAGCGGATGGCTTCTCATGGGGTTGCCCGGAGCGGCCTATCTGGGAGGCGTCTCGGCGGCATGGATAGCTTTTGGCCTCCTCATAGGAACATATATCAATTGGCGGTTCGTGGCGCGCCGCCTGAGGCAATACACCGCCGTTTCGTTAGAGATCGTCACCCTGTCGGATTACCTTGAACACCGCTTTCGGGACACCTCAAAAATGCTCCGCGGCATCTCCGCCCTGTTCATCGTGGTATTCTTCCTCCTGTATACTGCATCCGGCTTTGTGGCCGGTGGAAAATTATTCAGCAGTGTCTTCGGCATATCCTATCCGGTAGCGGTAAGCATTGGAGCGGCCACTGTTGTTATCTACACATTTCTCGGCGGATTCAGTGCGGTCTGCTGGACGGATTTCCTTCAAGGTTCTCTCATGTTTTTCAGTATCATACTTGTGCCCATAGTAGGGCTGGCATTAACGGGCGGACCCGCCCAGGCGGCATTCCTTCTGACGTCCGGTGATCCTCAATTCTTCAACCTGTTGCATCTTCAGAATGCGGGCGCTGGCATTGCGCTATGGGGTGCAATTGCCTCTTCCATGGCATGGGGGCTTGGATATTTCGGACAGCCCCACATTCTGGTCCGATTCATGGCCATTCGGTCCGCGGACGACATCAAGGGAGCACGCCATATCGCAATGGTGTGGGTAACGGTGTCTCTGGCCGCCGCAGTGGCGATAGGCATCATCGGCCGCGCTTATCTAAAAATGCCTCTTGAAGGAGTTGCCGCAGAAAAAGTGTATATCCTCATGGTGAGCGATTTGTTTCCGGCCCTGATAGCAGGGGTGTTACTGTCTGCGATTCTAGCGGCCATTATGAGTACGGCCGATTCCCAGCTTCTCGTCACGTCCTCGGCCATATCGGAAGATTTTTACAAGGCGTTTCTCCGGAAAAAAGCTTCGGATGCCGAACTTGTTTGGGTGTGCCGTTTCACAGTTCTCGCTGTTGCAGGCATTGCCTTCTTCTTGGCCTTGGAACCTGAAAGTTCCGTGTTGGACCTGGTAGCGTATGCCTGGGCGGGGTTCGGCTCGGCATTCGGTCCGGCGTTTATCCTGTCCCTGTTTTGGAAAAGAATGACCCGAGGAGGGGCGCTGGCCGGTATTATTGTAGGTGGTCTTACCGTCCTCGTTTGGCGGCAATTTGAAGGAGGCATCTTCACCCTCTACGAAATGATCCCCGGCTTCCTCTTCTCCTCCATCGCTATCGTCTTGGTCAGTCGGGCCAGCACCCCCCCCCCTGACGAAATATGTACTGAATTTGATTCGCTGGCGGAAACGGCTTCTGCGTGTTCAAACGAATATTCTGGTTAATGTGATAGAATCAGGAGCGGCAAGAACACGAATCCGCCCGCATAAAAGGTGAACTCATGTCGAAAGTGCGCAACGCCGGTGTAATCATCTTATTTCTCGTTATGGCTCCTGCAATCGCCCAGCAATCCTTCGGCCACTGGCCTCCGCGGGAGTTTCTCCTCAAGAGCCTCGTTGCTGCCGTGCCAAACTATTTGGATTCCTTCCACCAGGATACCGGCCGGTTTGGCGCAGAGCCCTGGATTTGCCAGGACCAAAACGTGATCTTCCCTTTGGCTGCTGCATGGGCGATTGAGGATCCCAGCAATCCCTGGTTCCACAAACAGGAACTCCTCGATGTCATTGCAAAAGCCGGCGAAGTCCTCACCAAGGAAATGGACTCAAAGGGGAAATGGACGTTCAGGAAAAAAGACAATTCGACTTGGGGCCAGATCCATATGCCCTGGACGTACAGCCGCTGGATTCGTGCCTATCAGCTTGTTCGTGATGCTCTCCCCACAGCCGCGCGCGAATCCTGGGAAAAAGGACTTATGCTCGGATTCTCTGGAATTCGTGCCTGCGCCGGCGGAAACCTCCACAATATCCCCACCCACCACGCCATGGCCTTGTATATCGCGGGGATATGCTTCGAAAACGATGACTGGAAACAGGCCGCAAAATCCTACATGGCCAGAGTTGTCGCGGCACAGGATCCTGCCGGATTCTGGACGGAACACGCAGGGCCTGTCGTCGGATACAACCTTGTCTATATCGACGCGCTCGGCGTCTATTATCACTTTTCCAAGGACCCCCTTGTCCTCGGCGCCCTGACCCGTTCCGCCCAATTCCACGCCAGTGTCCTGTGGCCCAATGGCTCTTCCGTCCCCGCCATTGATGAACGCCAGATCTATCACGACGGAGTCAATATCGGAAATGTCGGATTTTCATGGACACCGGAAGGCCGCGGATTTCTTCTCAAACAGGTTGCCGCCTTTAGCCATGACGCCGGAAAGACAGTCGACGCCGATTACGCAGCCTCCATGTTGTTGTACGGCGGGTCCGGTGATGCAAAGTTTCCCCCGGCGGACCAGGATGTCGCCACTGTTATCATCGGCGACAACAAGGCGCTCATCCAACGAAAAAAGCCCTGGCAATGGGCGTTATCCGCCTACGCCTGTAAACCTTCGGATAGCCGCTGGATTCAGGACCGTCAGAATTTCCTCGACATCTATCACGACGCCCTCGGACTCGTGGTTGGCGGCGGAAACACGAAATTGCAGCCCTACTGGTCAACCTTTACCGTGGGAAATCCGGCGCTCCTCAAGCATGTTCCCGGAGACGCAGACCCTAACTTTGTCCCCGCTATCGATCTAAAATGGATGCCCGATGAAGCCAGCCTCACTCATGAAAACACACGCAGTTCGCTGTCCCTGAAATACGGTGACATCGAGTGCCAGGTATCCCTCTCTGTCAACGACAACCAATCCCTCTCCGTCACCTGCCATGCCCCCAAAGGACGTGGCGTGGAAGCGCATGTGCCGCTTCTGTACCGCGCGCCGGAATTCACCACCGCGCCTGGCAAGAGCATCCCCCTGACCGAAGAGGATCTCCTTCTCGAATCGGACGCACTAGGCAATTTCATCATCTATGATGACCTGAAGATCACCATTCCCCCAACAGCCCGCCTACGCTGGCCCGCCCGCCAACACAACCCTTACAAGAAGGACGGATCATCCTCCCTCGAAGCCGCCAAGCTCGTGATCGTCCTCCCATTCGACTCCATCGAGGAATATACCCTCACCATGTCGATTAACCGTTGACCCCGGTGTTCCCGCCCGCTCCCTCATCCCTGCAAAAACAGCGCGCCAGTTCCCCTCTTTTCGACAAAATTACTTTCAATCGTTGCATAAGTCGTTCCTGTCGCTATCCATCCGGAAATTCGCAATCCGCAATTCCCATTAGGTTTGTTTGTGGCTGGTTCGCGCCGTGCCCGTCCGTGCCTGTCCGTGTACGTCCATGTCCGTCCGTGTACGATACTTCCTGGTCTTAAGGTCTATACAACCGCTCCATAAAGATAGGATCTTCTTTTAAATCGGGTTGAATAACCAATTGCGGTTCTGACAGCAGCGTTTCGGCCAGGTCAGCAGCATCTTTGAAGGTCTTCATTGCGTCGGCGCTCTTCCAGACAAGCTCAAAGCGGAACTCGAAGATTCCATGACTGTCGGCAACGAAATTCGTCATCCATGTGTTGTCGAACACCAATGCACACACGCGGTTTGGACTGGGAGGCGCAGCGTTGAGATGTTTGAGCGGTTGTAGACCCCCGAAACTGACCACCGGCGCGTCACGCGTGATCCACAGCCAGTGACCGTCATTGGTGTTGTAATCGGTCCAACTGTCAATGGCCATCCAATCGCGGCAGGTATGCGGAATCTGATCCTCAAATGGTATGAACGGAATTCCTCCACACGACACCGTCGGAAGCGTATCGCCCGTGGGAAGCGCGCATCCGATATAGAACCATTCCGGCGATTCTGACGATATCCGATAGAGCCGAATGGTCAATACCGCGCGCGGTTCTTTGTGGTAGATTTCAAGCGTGCGCGTCAGCCACTTGAGCCGGGGATGCTTCATCATTTGCTTGTATACCGTCGTGTGGGCATTGGTTTCGATACTGGCCTTGCCGGCTGGCTCCGCGGATGTCTCTTTAAGCGACTGATTGCGGCGCTCCTCCTTGGGATTCTGCAGCATTTCATTGTACTTCCAACGCCCGCAAAATCCAGTCAATGCAATGGACGTGAATACGCCGGGACTTTCCGTGAACAGCGGTTTGGTCATGCCGGGCCACTGGGCCGAAATAGGCCATCCATCATCATCCACCCCGATGGTGCACCGTTGTTCAATTGACACTGGAGAAACCTCTTTGTCGCTGGGGAGTAGCCGAATCACCGAATTCGCATCCAGGTTCTCCATCCAGAATCGAAGGCTCTTGCCGGGCACATTGTCCGCCATAGTGCCATGTTCCGCCTCAAATGTAAGTTGGTCCGGATTCTCCGGTGCGGTAAATTGCGCGTAACCCGGCCGCGATTCCACGGGTGTAATCACTCCCGTTTTAGGATCCTCCAATGCACTCACCTCTTCTCGTAGCGCAGACGATTTCAATGTGACCCAGCCACTCCAGGCAGTGGGGGACGTGTTGGCGGCATAATATCCAGCCTCCCGTGGATAAATGGCCGTGCGGGCGCGTTGCGACAACAACACCTTGGACATCGCGAGTGGATGATAAGCCATCCGGGCTTTTTCGTTGTATTGCGCCCATGTGTCGATCTCATGCGGCTGCCCTATGCTGTCCGCCGATCCCCAGGTATGTTCGTCAAACAGACACAACTCCCGCAGAATTGTATCGGCGGATGAATGCGTGTTTTTATCAAGCGTTTCACCCCAGACCGGACTCAGCGCGGCTGCAAGGTTGCGTTTTGCTTGACGCGATGCTGCAACTTCGCGCGGCCCCGAAGCGAAACCGTTAACCCACCAGTCGGTGAACTCGCCCGTGTATTCCGGCAGACGTTCCGAAATATGAGGTTTCAGGTCTTCTATCGCCTGCGATACCGTGGTGAGCCGAAGTTCGGGCTGTAGTTTCAACGTATTCCAGGCGGCCACAAAATCGGCTAAACCGAGGAACGGCGGATCATTGTCCATACGCCATTCATTCGTTACCGAAAGCGGAAGCGATGGGAAATCATATCCGCGCGCCTCCAACTGCCCAAGCCGTTCGCACAGCCGCGCCTGAGCTTTTCTCAACGACGCTTCATCCGTCGGATAAAATTCGCCGCGTCTGGGCGGACGATACCGCGTATCGGTCGACTCCGGCACCGGGCCGCGCCGCCAAGAGTCGGCAAAAAAGTAATAAAACCCATTGGGATACGTGTCGCCGAGCCACACGAACAGGCGCCTGCCGTCGGGCATTTTCCACCAAAAGGCCATCGGCACTTGAAACGGCGCCTGCCCATTGGTCGGATTGATGCCCATGAAGAGATTGGCAACATTTCGATCCAGCAACGCCATCGCCCCCGCCCGGGGGAATCCGTTCACATCATTTTGGATGCCCGTCTTCGGAGACGCCGCATCCCACACTTCGTCCGGCAGCCAATGTAGTGTTGTTTGCCACTGATCGGCATTGAGCGTCGGCGTCTGATTCATGGCCAGCGCACTGATTTCCAATCGCCCGGTCCTAATTGCTCGAATCAAATCCTGGCGCCGTTCCGGCGAATTCTTCTGCCACCAATCCTCCACCGTCAGATTGGCTTCCGTCGTCCAACTGAACTGCGCTTCCCATGGCGCGTTTTCCGTGGCTAGAACGCCGTCAATGGCAATATCCAAATACCGCATCTGCTGCTCACGGCACACCGACGGGTGATCCGTGAACCCCACGTCCGTATGCGACATGTGGACGATATCCACCCGCTTGATCTTATCCGGCAACTTGGGCTCCTGCGCTATTGCATCGCCAATCACCATTATCAAGACTATCACCGCCGATACGATCACTGCAATATGGTTCTTCATATCCTTACCCTTCATTTTTCATGCACGGGGCACACGAACGTATCGTCTCTTCCAATCTGTACGATATTAGCATGGCATATTTACGTGCTTCCAAGAGGGCGTGCGATACAAACGTGACGCCGGAAAAGTCAGTGATTTATGGATCAATCTACTATACATTGCCGAATGGGCGGATACTTGCTTGGCAGAAAACATGTTCAGTGTGGACACGGCCCTTGCTGGGAATGGGGGCAATGGCGAAGGCCGAATATCCAGCACAGAAATTCGGCTGGTTTCTTCAATGTTGCTACAATACCCGCGCATCGCACGTGTGTAGTTGAGAGCCATCGAAACGAATGATCTCGATGCTGCTCAAACAATTATCCGCGAATATGACGTGGATTATTAGAACATGTTGTTGGCGGTTTAACCAACGTAAACGAGGACATGCACAATGTGGATACTCACGGTAATCATCTGTTGCATGGGCGCTGCGGAGCCCGCCGATCATGCCATACTGCTTGGTTCAGCCAAGCAACTCTTTCTCGATGACTATCTCATAGCCGAACAAAAAACCTTGTACGCCGCATTCACCCAGCCGAGAAATTCAAGGGTACAATTCTTTCAAGGCGGTAAGGCTAAGACCGATGTTCTGACAGGACCGGCTGATTCGTCAAAAGAACGGAAATACCGGCTGGAATTGGATTGTTCCAGACAAGGCCGGCTGTCTAAAACCATCACGATTTCCAGAAACCTGGTTACGGGCGATCAAGACAGGGCTGTCTCTTCTTCTCGCCTGCCAAGGTGTGACGGGCTTACGTTAACGCTATTCGGGATAAATTTCACAATATGGGCTGTTTGAGGAAAATGGCAGCCCGTCCGTATACACAAATATAACCCCCTATTGATTTTCGAGTTTTCAACCTAACACAATGTCCAGCAATGTTTTACGATTTAATCCTGTCCAAATTGGGGAATGGCTGGCCGAATTGCCGGTTCGGAAAGCCGGGGAAACAAAACGGGTCTGTCACGGTATCTGGGGATATAGCACGGTGATGTTCAGAAGTATATAACGGTAGAGAGCAGGAGGCGGTGTTGGTAGACATCTTCCTTAAAGCCCTTGACGCCGCGGATGAAATCGCGGTTGACGCCAAGGCCAAAACGCGCCTGATAGGCCAAGTCTATGTTAACGCGCTGTTTGAGGAGTAGCCCCACGCCAAGGGTTGCGCCGAAGAAACTATCGGGTTTTCCAGTTCCATGCTGCATACGGGCATGCCGTTTGTTGTTTTTCCCGGTAGCGGGTTCCTGGTCATAGAAGAGCCCGCCGCGCAGGCTCCAAAGTTGATCCATGATTTCCTGGGGTTCTTTGGGGAGGAAAACATACTCCCCGCCAAGCCTAACGGTATAGGTGGGTTTGAAATGCGTCCGTTTCCATGGAATTCCCATGTTACTGAAATCCACCAGCGAAAATTTCCTGCCTTGACCATCCGAAACATAAAAACGGTTCCAGTCGGTGCGCGTAATATCCATGGAAAGCATAAACCGATCATTAAACCGATAGGCAGTGCCCAGAGCAAACGAAGCGGGAAAGGTCACATGGCGATGTTCATGCTTCCGCCCATGAATGATATTCGATACTCCTGGGAAAGTGCCGGTGGAAAACATTATTTGATTGGTTACATCCTTAACGTGGTAATTAACGTTTCCTTTGAAAGAGGAATCATAGCGCAGGCCGATGCTCCATTTGTCAATAGGATTCCATAACACACCCAGGGTAACATTTTCGCCGGAAAAGTCTTCGTAATATTCTTTGGAACGGTAATAACCAAAGCCGGGAATTCCTTTGAACATAGAATGGGAACGTTGTTTTGTGGTTTGTTCCCAGCGATTTTCGTTGAGGAAGGTGCTGCGCCAAAGATTTACCGCTATGCCGGCGGAAATGCGTTGGGTGATTTCAAAAGCAATGGCAGGCGTAATGGCGCTTAGGCTGCCGCTCTGCCTAAAATCCATATGCAAGCGGTCGGTATATCCTTTGCTGGATCGTTTCCAGTTAAAATTTATTGCGCGCGTGAATTCATACTTTTTCTGGTAGCTCAATGACACACAGATATTCCGCCCCAACACCAAGAAAGGCAATGGGTATGCCGCGCTGAAAAAATTGATTCCCAGGGTGTCGCTGTAATGCCGGGAGTCAAATTCGCTGTGTCCCTCCGCCGTTAAAATATCCACTACCCCGTTATATTCCCCCACCAACGAAATTTCCGGCTTCTCCAATTGCACCAAGCCTGCCGGATTCCACGAGGCGGCCGTGGCATCGTCCGCCACAGCCACAAAGGCGTCCGCCATGCCGGCAGCACGCGCGCCGGACCCCACTGGTGTAGGGGAAAGAGAGAACTCGGCTTCCTGGCTGGCAGCCCACGGGCCAATCAGGATCGTAAGCAACGTCCATGCGGCTATGTTTCGATTACTTTGTAACAACGTAGTGCCCCACTTCTATGGGTAGTCCGTTTGAAGGCCGGCCTTCTTCCGCAGGTTTCATTTCAAGCGTGCAAAACTGTGGTCCCACACCATTGACCAACCCTTCACCAAGGATGATGTGTTTGTCACCTAATACCGCGCCGGTGTTAAGGTCTTTGACCGGTTCTTTCCGATACACCAGGCATTTCAGGCTTTCGCGCAGTCCTTGGCTCTCCTTCAAATCGCACGTAACCTCCGGGGCGCTCCAGTCAAGCACCATGCCATGGACACGAGGAAACTCCTGGGCGAGACGCACCCCCAAATCTTCAATCAGGCGGTCCATTTCCTTGTATGGTCCTGCCACATCCACACGCGGCGCCACGCGCACACCGGTCTCCGTGCTGGTGCCTTCCAGCACGATCTCTATGGATTCCTGATCCCGGCGGATACACGCCGCCAGCATCACATCGGCGGGCACCATCTTGCATAATTGCAGTTTGTTGCTTTTTGAGGAGAGTGCCGAGGACAACTCCAGTTCTGAAAGAATATTCTTGATCAAATCGCGGTCCACCAGGGTAAAGCGCTTTTGCACCGTACGCTCCGCCAACAATTGACTCAAAATATACTCGGTATCCTGCGTCAAACCCGGATTTTTCAGTTCCGAAACATTGCCCAGAAACGCCAAGGTAAGTTTTCCCTTGGTCATCTCAATTTCCGTGGGAGATCGAAGCACTGTCTTGCTATCTTCACCTTTCCGGCCATTGGAATCCGACGCCACTGCGCGTATCACATTTTCCCCTTCTTCCAGCCGCACCCGGCGGCTCAAGTGAACATTGTCGCGGCCTGGCACGATGGGAATCGCTTCATCATTCAAGCTTACCTTGTCAACGACGGTGGTGGTGCGTATTTCCATCGCGGCGACAATTTCGTGCATGAAATACTGTTGACCTTCCTGGAGATTGCTGAGAGAAACGGTGACAGCGCCGCCGGAATCCGGTGTCACCCCCAACACCATGGACAATCCGCCCGCCAGCATATTGAGCAACCGGGACCCAAATGGAACTATGGAAGAGGTATTTGGTTGCTGCACTGCGGAGGTTTGGAGTTCACCCCAGGTCATGTTGCCCAGCATATCCTCGCACTCATACGTCAGCGGAGTCGTCATTTCCTGTGGCGAAATATCCAAAGAAAATGTAGTGATGCCGTGGTTATCCGTGCTTAATGAAGCCTCTTTCCTGCCCACACGGAATGCCTTGACGCCTGTTCGATCTATGGCGGCGCCACGCAGATTGCCGGGCAGCGCTAACGGCTCATCAAAACTTAGCGCGGGGCCTTCAACATCCACTATGATCGGCACGTGGGTTGAGGCCGTTTTTCCCAAGAGATCCATGGCAGAGATTTCTATGTCATTCTGCCCAGGCTGGAGCGAAACGCGTTCCCGGAACGAAATCTGGCTGTCAGAAACTTTAATATCCACTGGTAAACCATTCACGGTTATCTGCGATATAAACGTGTCGTCCTGCACGGCGCCGGCCAATTCCCATTCCATGGCCGCCACTGTTTCCTCTGCGCCTTCCACCGTAATCACCGGTGGCGATACATCGGCCCCACTTCTTTCCAGCAGACGCTTCCGGGATTCGTTAAGATAGTAGGCGGCACGCGCGGAATAGCGTTGTTTCAAGCTGCGTTCCAACTGAGTTATGCTCGTTTCAAATTGATTTTGATGATAGAGGACAATACCCAGTTCCCGGTTGGGGAAATATTCCGGAATAAAATGAAGCCCGTAGGTGCGCGGCCAAAGCTGATCGGCACTCCTGCCCTTGAGTGCATTTTCCAGATCCCGTTGCGCCTCGGAATAGAAGCCACCCTCCAAATACGAACGGCCGCGTTCGTAATAGTTCCACCATCGTCCCCTAAAGCGGCCTTCCGTTACACCATACTGAACGCCATTGCGCACATATTTTTTTTCATTCTGTGGTGAAAATACCGCACATGAAGACAGGATACTTGCTTGCAATAAAAGCACTGCAATCAGGCAACAGAACGTGATATGGTGAAAAAGCCGCATTGTGATTATTTTTCCTGAAGCCTTTCCTGTACATACCAGCCGGTGCCGGGTGACGTGCCAAGCTTTGATAGGTCTACACCCGACAGTGTCACCAAAGCAGTGGCGCCGCCAGGCATTTCCACAACAGCCGAAGCCTCGCTTATCGGCGGCACGTCGGGATCCGGAAAAACATCAAAATGCATGCCTGATTGGGCGCCCGCTTGCATACCTACATTGACCTCGGGGCCTTTCGCCCCCTGATAGAGGCGTCCACGCACAGGATAAGCCCTTGCGACCGCGCGCCAGATGGCGCCTGCTGCATCAGCCACAACCTGTTGAGTGCTGCCGTGACGCTCCAAATCCAAAGCAGGAACAGCCACTGGTATGGAGGTTTCCACATCATCTATTTTAACGATGAGTTTTTCCTGCCCATCTACCGTCACAATACGGCATTGGACTACCAAACGCGCCCCAACGATTTGGCCCAACCGCAAGCGGTTAGCCCCGGAACTCAACATCCCGGAGAGTTCCTGCTCGCTTAGAATTTCGCTGATGAGTTCACGGTCCACCAGTTTCATGGGCGTTGCCTCATCCAAGCGTTCACCCAGCCATTGCGGTAGCAAGTCCGTCAATCCAGATTCCAGGGCAAAACGGCTTTGCTTGGCTTCCACGGGCAGCACAAAGAAACTCAGCGCCCGGCTGGTCCAGCTATCAGCAGAGACCTCTTCTGGAGGCTGGGTGTCCATCATCTGGCAGATGCGGTGCACCGATTCCCGCACCTGCTCCCGCCGGGTATCGTCCAGACGGCGGGCAATCTCCGCTGAATACGCCTTCGCTACTGCCGGCCCTTCCGGCATATCAGTGACCGCAAGTTGTTCAAAAATGGTTTTCGCCTCTCCAAGCTTTCCCAAGTGATAATAGGCCTGACCGAGCGTTTGCAGCGCTTCGCCATACTGCCACTTGAACTGGAACGCTTCCTCTTTTAAGTCTTTCAGCAGAGTGGCGGACTGTTCATATTCTTCTTTCAGCGCGGCAATCTGCGCCCGCAAAGACCTAAGATATTGACTGCCGGACGAACTCATGCCCTGCAGGACCGCCTCCGCTGCTGCGCCATCTTTTTCAAAGGCCAACGCAGCTTCCCCTTCCGCGCGTAACAAGGGATCCGTAATAGGCATAAACGTGGCCGCTGCTTCCTCCAGATTGCCCTCGCGGAGCAGCGTCATGCCCAAGCCATACGATACATCCGCATCCTTGGGATAGGCATCCAGCAGTTGCCGGTATTCGCGTTCAGCACACTCCAAATCTTTTTTCTCCAGACAGTCCCGTGCTTTTGCCAACGCCATTCCAGATCGCCTTTCTGGCGCTTCAACAAGGATAAAAGCACGAATAACAAGCAGGATAGCGGTCGTAATCAATAAGGCGGCCATCACCAACACAGCCCATCGCCAGGGATGTCTCTTGGGCGGTTCGGGAGGCGTTTTGGCCTCGATGGAAGGCACTTTTCCCTGCCGTTCAATCGCTTGCAATGCAAGGCGCAGTTGGCGCGCAAATTCCCCCATGGTTTGGAAACGTTGTTCCGGTTTGTGGGCGATGGCCTTATCCACAAGTTCCAGGATGCCCTGAGGAAGGTCAGGACGGCGTTCTCCCAAGGGGATGCGATCATCCACACGTATCTTCCGAAGCAATTCACGAACACTGGCTGCCTCAAAAGGCCGTTTTCCACAAATCAACTCGTACAGCGTCACGCCAAGAGAAAAAACGTCCGAGCGCGCATCCAGAGGATCGCCATCGGCCTGTTCCGGCGACATGTAGGGCGGCGAACCGCTGATATCGCCTTCAATGGTGAAATCAGAACTGGACGGCAGCCGCGCCAACCCGAAATCGGTGATTTTAGCCCTGTGTGTTTTGGGTTCCAGTAAAATATTGGCTGGTTTTATATCCCGGTGTATGATGCCCTGCTGATGTGCCTCATAGAGGGCTTCGGCGCATTCCATCGTGATGCGCAGCGACTCGATCAGCGTCAAGCCCTCCGGATTTTCCTCTAACAACTGCTCGGCATTGCTTTCCACATACTCCAGGACAAAATAACACTGCCCCCGGTATTCGCCCCATTGATAAATATCCACAATCGACGGATGTTTGCTGAGCGCGGCAATGGCCTTTGCTTCACGTTCAAACATGGCCCGGGCCTTGTCAGAAAGCACATGCTTCATGAATTTTATGGCCACTTGCCGGTCCAACGCATCATCCCACGCCTTATACACCGTGCCGAACCCGCCCGCCCCCAGCACCTGTTGAATGCGGTACGTGCCGATGCGTTCATTTAAGAGAGAATCTTTAAGATCGCTTGCTGAAATGGAAGGTTCAGAAGCTGCTTCATTTAACCCCTCTAACCCATCGGGCGAATCCGAGCTATCCATTGCCGACGTCGGATCATGCGGCCGTTTTGGGGATGAATCACTGCCATCTTGTTTCATGCACTAGATGCTCCTTTAATCACCCTTCCGTGTTGCTCCCTGATAGAAAGGTGTCTCTATTATGGCTTATATGCCCTGCGCCATGCCAGCAAAACCATCACACTCAGGAATCCGATGAAGAAATCGCCCAGAAGGCGTTGGAGGTTCTTGAGGGAGAAGCCGTTCTTGTTGCACTGGCAACTGAACGGGAGCGGGTCTTCTCCTTCCTGTTCACCTTCCACATATCCTTCGGTCACGCCTTCAAAAATCTCGCCTTCTGCTCCTTCGGTAAGTTCGCCTTCTATCCCGCCTTCTGCTTGACCTTCTTCCAGACCTTCGCCCTCCTCCGGCGAGCCTTCGGAGGGTAAACCTTCCACTTCTCCTTCAGCATTGCCTTCGGCTTGACCCTCCTCCGGCATGCCTTCGATGGACCCTTCACCTTCCAGTGAACCCTCGGAGGGTGAACCTTCGGAGGGCAGGCCGCCGCTCACGGTCACGATGCCATCGGTGGCCGTTGACGGCAGATGGGTCCCGTTCAGTTCCGCCGCATCAAAATGCAGCGCGCTGCTCTGGCCTTCCGTCCCCGCCAGCGCGCGGAAGCGCAGCACCACCACCGTCCCCGCGCCACTGGGCTCCTGCACATCATACCCGTTCATCCGCAACTGGCCCGGCTGCGCATTCACCAGCGGGGCCGCCCAGGATGCCGTCAAGGTTCCATTGCTCGTGCTCACATACTCCAGCACCGCCGCATCGTAGGTAATGTTGAAGTAGTAGTCGTGCAGATCGGTCCCGTCGTCCAGCCACACCCCCGCATCGATTTCTTCACCCGGATCCACCGTCAGATCAGTGGGAATGCTGATCTGACGCGTCGTCTGTTCGAGAGATATTTTCGCAGGCGCCGCTTTCGCCTCCGGACCATATCCGTCACCGTTCGTGTCCGCCGGAAGCGCCGAGATCAGCCGCACTTTCCAACGAAGCAATTCATACGCGTCGTCCGTGCGCACCGCGCCGTCTCCGCTCACGTCCGCCTGCGGCGGATACTGCGGGTACGTTACTTCCGGCGCAACGGGAAAACTCTCCACCAGCCCGATCACCCATTGCTGGATCAGCGAACCGTCCAAGGTCCCCGTGATGCCGTCGCCGCTCACCTCGCCCCACTTGAACGGCGCATTCTCCGGACGAAGCGCAAAGTCCACGCCGGTCTCTTCATTCTCGTATACTGGCGCTGATTTGCTCTGGGAGACATATCCCGCCTTCTCCGCCTCCACCGTGTAGTAGCCCGCGCCCAGCATGCCCCGGAAGTAATCCCCCCGGCTGTCCGTCACCGTCGTTCCCTTCAAGACACTGTTCAGTTTGCAGCGCACCGTCACACCGGCAATACCGCTGCCCGTCACTTCGTCCGTTACACGGCCCGTCACCCACCCCGGCACACTCGGGTTGTTATTGTCGAGGTCCACCGTGCGCACTTCGTTCACCGCCGGGCTCGCGCCATATTGGTCCACTGGGATCACCCGCCAGTACCGCGTCACGCCGTCCGGAAGGCCCTCCACCTGCGTGAACGTGCCCACTACGTCCGGCTTAACCACCAGGTCCTGGGTGAAGTCCACATCGCTCGCGAATTCCACCCGGTATTTTACGCTATCGCCTTCCGGGTCCACGCTCTCCGTCCACGCGAAGAAACTGTACGTCGGCACCTCCGCCCCGTCCTCCGGGTACGTCAGTTCCACCGCCGAAGGCGGCTGATTCCCTTCCAGTAACCGGTACACCGTCGTTAGCAGGTGCGCGCTCGTCTCCTCCTTGCCTCCAGGAAGTTCGGTCTTGATGTAGTAATAGACCTGGTAGGTCCCCGGCGTGTCGAACGCCGTGCCGAATTGCGACCACCGGTAAATGCCCTGGCTGAGATCGCTGATACCCGGCTCATAATCAAACTGCGGCAGGTTCAGCACCTGCTGGTATTCCGGCAACGATGGGTCAGCGGCTTCCGCGCCATCGTACAGCGGTGTCTTCACTTCCACCCACGCCGGGTAATCCCCCCCCACCTCCGTCGCACGCGCGTACAGGGCCACCGGCTCGCCGGGTCCCACCACCAGCGTGCGGGTCGCGTCGATCCAGCCCACGCCTTCGCCCGCGTTCGCGCCGAAGCCCAGGATTACTTCGTGCGCGTATGCGCCGTCGTGACCCGACACCACGGACAACTCCGGCCGCGCCGTGCCCACGCCATCGCCGTTGTCGTCCAGTTGCGGATGTTGCGGCTCGAACGCGCGGCCGATACCGTTCGTTTTCGACAGGGTGTATTCCTCGATCTGGAGCGAGGCAAGCTCAAAACTTTCCTTCAGGGTCTTGCCCAGCTTCGCGTTGCGGAACAGTTCCGTCACGAACGGTTCCCCATCCCGGACATCGTTCACGTTCAGGGGATTCTTCACGCCCCGGTGCGAGATCTCCTCCGGAGCCGTGCTGGTGAGGATGATACGATGTTCCCCGGAGGCTTCATCCACGAAGCTCCCGGAGTGGCACGCCCCTACGACCACCACGAGGTCTTCGTCCACTGCCGAACCCGCGAGGCCGCCCTGGAGCGTGTCCAGATACGAGTCCAGTTCCAAGGGCGTGATCTGGCGGGTCTCATTGTAGCTGCCCGAGTACACGTAGAACGCGTCTTCCGCGCCGTGGTCGATCAGCACCACATACAACGGGCCGGGGGCCGCGTTCATTTTACCCAGCGCCCATTCTTCGATGGCGGCCTGGACATCGCCCTGGCTCGGCGTCGTGTCGCTCACGTAGATGTCCGCCGCCGGTTGCACCGGGCCCTCGCGGAGGTAATAAATGTCATCCGTAGCAAAGCCACGTTCGCGCAGGCTGCGGTACACGAAATCCGCCGTCTTCGTGTGTTCCTTCTGGCCTTCGCCGAGGCCTGCCTTGAGTTCGTCGTTCAGCGCGCCCACGCATACCACCGCATACCCCGCGCCGTCCTTTACCGTCAGACGCGGCGTTTCCGGGGCATCGTAATTCGACGACGTCGTGCGCAGGAAATTGTTGTCGCCCGCGAATTCCGCGAGGAATTGCCACGTGCCAGGCTGCGTGAACGACACGCCCGCCGCCACAAACGCCGACGGCTCGAACGTGGCCACGCCCACCGCATCCGTCGTGCCCAATACTGGACCCGCTGGCGTGCCGTCCGGTTGACGCATAAACAACTGTACCGGCAATCCCGAAAGCAGCGGCTTCAACCCATCCGGCAGCGAGGCACTCAACACCGCCGTCGCCGTCACACTCTCGCCTACGCCTATCGCGGAGGCTGACAAAGACACGGATAGAGTGGGTTGGGCTTGGAGTACGGTTACACCTGCGGCATCACTGTCGCCAAAATTCAAACGGTCACCCAGCCATTTCGCGGCAAAGGCCCAGCTTCCTGCTTGGTCTGGAAGAAAAGTAAAGGAAAATGCACTATTGGCATTGGTGTTGATGGTTTGGGGTTTGGTCCCGGCTGAACCTTCAGGGCCTTCCGTATCATCAAACAACACCGGTACCGTGCCCACTACGGGCGTTATTCCTCCACTCAATGTCACATAACTACCTAATGTGATCGAAGCGGGCGCGGCGTTCAAGGTTAATGTGGAATCATTTAGCGCCTGAATCACTCCAGATTGCGCAACCCCGCCACTGGTTGAATAATACTGACCATCGTAGGTATGCACCGTGCACGTCCAAATTTCATGCGGACTCGTATTGGAAGCATCGAGAATGTCTACTACATCCGGCTTTGGACCATTTACAATAGTTTTTGGGGATAGTGTTGGACATTCCGTGCCGCATGCTGGATCTAGAGAATTTGTCCATGTATAGCGGTATTGTGCGGAACAACCAGGCCCTACTGTGCCGGGTTGCAGACCACATACCAAGTTATCGGTATCCATGGGATTACCCGCTGGGAAGATATAGGGTATGGGAGGTGTAGGCAAAATAAGTTGAACGGTTAAATCCAGATCCTGCACATCGGAATAACCGTCGCTCAGATCGGTCAAGGTAAGCGTGGGCGCGGCTGTGCCATGCTCATTATGTTTAGGCGTAATCGTCAATAGTTGATTGACATCAATTGTGGCGATGTAAAGGGTGGTGTTGTCCGGAGCAATGGACCAACTAGGCTGTGCGGCATAGCCTTTGTGCGGGGTTAAGTCATAGGTGAGTGGAACATTCCGTGGTGTTGTGAGAACGGGAATGGCCGGTGTAATTAATCCGGCTCGTTCGCCGAGTACAAGGCGGTTGGGGCGGTAGATAGCCTTCAGTGTCCGACCTCCTCCAAGGTCTATTCCCGTTAACGCTGTAAATTGTCCAGAGTTGTTGCCGTAAAAGACTACATCAAAACGGTCATCCACCAAAGGGACAAAGCCGTTATTGAACGTGAGGGCAAGCGTTCCGCTCAATGTGGCCAAGCCCGATATCATCAACTGATTATATTGAAAGCCGGCGGTCCTTCCGGCAATTCCGATATTCAGCTTGCTGGTGGCGGCAAGACTGCAATTGCCAGAAACCGTTAGTGTGCCATAGGCCGTGGAATCGCCTGCGGTTATCGTTCCTTGGCATAACAAATTGCCCTGAATTTCGCCACGCCCTTTAATCGTGGAGTTTGCATCCAGCGTAAAGGGTCCAGTAACAATGACACCCGCGTCAGAGGCCTGAGTATCCAATTGGATAGTGCACGAAGTAAGGTTGCTTCCCTCAGAATCAAGATATACTTTTCCGCCGTTTTTTACCGTGAGAAAAGAAGGACCATACCAAGTGGCAAGAGAAGAGAGATTGATAGTGCTATTGACGCCGGTAGCGGTTATGGAGCTTGAACTAAATGTTTGTAACTGAGATAGATCAACAAGGCCGCCATCTTTTGCTGTTATTACCAATGAGCCAGAAGTCACCGTAACGCTCGATAAATCGATCTTTGTTCCGGATTTTTCCGCGACAACATTCACCGGTGCAAGGCTTCGAGCCAGTGTTTGCACTGAACCAAGATCAAACTCAAGGCCATCGTGGGCATAAAAATTCGTATCAATGGCGGTAAGGAGATTCGGCATACTTATTGAACCATGGTCGGAAATGGTAAAACTGAGGACAAGCGGTCCGAAGTACCCAGCACTCACTTCCGTCCTTGTTAATGCGGTTAAAGGGATGCTTCCGCCACTAGTAGCTGTCAGGGTGACAGAATTCTTAATAGTTTCAATAGAAGAGAAATCCAGGATTCCATCTTCAATAGCGGAAATGCGGGTAGAGGCATAATCAGAAGTATTGTCTCCGCGCGTTTGACCCATCAGGCTTTTTAAACCGGAAAAGTCCAATTTACTTCCCATGCCTTGGACTTTAATATACGTTAAGGAACTTGTGGTCGTTGAATACGTTTGAAGGGCCTGCAAATCAAATATGGAACCGCCATAGGCAAAGAAACTTGTGTCCAAGGCGGAAATAACATTGGGAAGCAGAATTTCACCACCATTCTGAACGGTCAATCGCATTGGATTTTTCCAATACGTTCCAGAACCATCGATGGCTGGCAGGGATGACAAATCTATGACACTATTTGCATCTGTGGCTAAGAGCGCGAGATTATACCGCATTGTTGTTAAGCCAGAAAGGTCAATATAACCCCCATAGGATGCCGTTATGCCCGTCGCCAACTCATCAATTCCACGCGTCGAACCTTTCAGAACCTGCATACCGGACAGGATCAGCCGGCTATTAACACCATGGACGACAATAGCATTCCACGAGCCATTTTTAGCATCGTATGTTTGAACACTGGAAAGGTCGAGTGTGATCCCGTCATAGACATAGATGCTGGTTACAAGAACCGTTGCAAGGGATGGCATGACCAGACTGCCATGATCATGCACCACAAATTGAAGGGGATAGTAATCGCCGCCACTGGTTCCATCGGTTTGGACAAGGGCCGGCATGTCTATTTGGCTTCCTGTACCCGTTGCGGAAACGGATGTTCTCTTCCTAATCTCGGTAAGGGCCGGAAAATGAATCACACCGCCATTGGCCGCAACAATATCCAAGCAGAGAGAAGAGTCCGTTCTCGTGCCGCCCGTTATTATTGTCATCCCGTTCAAATCAATTTGACTGCCTGCCCCATCGGCTTTAATTTCTATATGCGCATCACCGGTATGGGTGTATTGCGTGGCATTGGGGACATTGATATGGCCGCCTGACGTTGCATAGAGGCAACCACTGTCAAGCATGGCCGATCCATTTGCGTTAAACGATGCAGAGGCGCCAGAAGCACGCAGGGCTGCTCCATAGGCCATAGTCAGAGCCCCATTTAGTTGTGATGCAGCTTTTATCGTTAAGCTAATTCCTGCGGAAAATGTCATGTTTTCCTGGCATTGAAGGCTGTTTATTACGGTTGTCACATTCATAGAAATCGTGATGGCAGAACCCATGTTAATGATGACATCATCATTGGTTCCTGGTAACACATCACCCGTCCAGTTAGCTGCCTGACCCCAGGAAGTTCCGTCTCCCCCGCCATCCCAGGTGATTGTGGCGGCTTGCCCTGATGAGTGGAACACCATACAAATTCCAATCAACAGGAGCGCTGCTCTCAAAAACCTTCCTTTTAACATCACTTTAAAGGACATTTGACTCATTATCGATTCTCCTCAGCGGATTTTACTCGTCTATGCAAAACTCGATTGAAAGAAGGATGGATTTCCCATTGAAAACGAGAGAGCGTCAGAATAACTCCTATCATGACGATTAATGTATAAGGATACACAGGCATAGGGTTCGGATTAACGACTTCGATTTGGCATTCCGAGCCGGCGGCGGCGATGGCGCCGTCGTTGAGTTCCGTCGCGGAGAAGGTTAAGAAGGTTTCGGAATCGAAGGGGGTTTCGGGGTTGATGCGGAAGTGTAACGTGAGCAGGGTGGGTGAACCACTAAGGGTTTGGATACCCTGTCCCGCAATCACTAACCGGTTGGGCAGGGGATTCACCAACGTGGTCCACGGCCCCGGCACCTGAAAATCCGTATTCACATAATCCAGAATAGTGCCGTCATAGGGCAATTCGAGGAAGAAACCTTGCACGCCGGTGGCATCATCGAGGGAGACGGGAACTTCAATCGTTTCACCGGGACCCGCCTGGATTGTCTCCGGTATGGATACGATGACGATGCGCCGAACCGTTATTGTGCCGCTTTGCGTGCTGACGGGGATAGCCCCATCATTCAGTTCCGCCACCTTAAAACTCAGAAGGGCCACATGCCCATTCGGGGTATCCGTCCGCATGTGAAAACGCACATACAGCAGCGTGCCAGTGCCATTGACCGGCGCGGCCCCCAGTCCTCCAACGTAACAGCGCCCCACAATACCGCTGCCCTGCGGTTCCGCCCATCCTGAGGTAAGTGCGCCCCGCCGCACCCCCACAAAGTCCATCAGCGCGGAATACCGCATCTCAAAGTAATACCCCAAAAGACCCGCCACATTGGTTATCGTCACGGGAATCTCAAAATTATCCCCAGGCACAACAATAGTATCCGCCGGCACACCTACTGTAACCGCAGCCCCGGCCATCGGCATACACACCAACCCTGCCGCTATGAGTGCCAAGAAGAAGCGCATAACCTTCCCCAGTTTCACCCGGTTTTATGAAAGTATACCCATTAAATCACTCAAAATACAACTTGTGAACCCGTTCGAATGTTCATTAAATATCCACATTCTGAGGGTTCCCGGCTTGGCCCATGTGTGCTTCGTGCAGAAATCGCGAACGCTTAGTAAAAACGGCAGGGCTATCGCAGTATTGGACAATTTGGAGGCGTTGGAGGCCGAGGATGTGACAAAAAAAGTTATATTTGAAGCAAAGAAATGGCCGCCCATAGTGTACGGTGTTTGTAACCCCATCCACATTCTCGGATTTCGAGATAAGTTCTTGTATAACAATATATTGCGATTTATTCCCATCTAAATTGGGAAATGGTTTGCCGAATTACTATCTCTGAAAGCATGAGATAACAACTCGCTTGACTTTTTTCGCCCTGCGGCATGGATTTACAGCGTAAACGTCAGGCTGGTGGCCTGGGTTCCACCGCTGTAAGAGCCTCCTGCGCGGATTCCATCGGTATTGGTTCCTCCGGTATACGTCCCGCCGAAGTACACTTTGTAAGTGATTCCTGCCACAAAGGCCGGGCTCGAAACAATGATGCATTCGTATTGCTTCGACGGTCCGAAAGTCACAATTTCTTGGCCAGTAGTGCTTTCGATATGGCAGAGCGTCCCGGCGTTTTTCCGGGTAAAGGTCAGCATCTTGAATTTCTGCGCCGAGGTGTTGCTGGGGGATGCGGGCATTCCGGAACTGCCGGCCCCTACCAGCAAACCAGCATCAACAATAATGCTTGACCCGAAATCTCCGCAGTCCAGGATGCCGTTGTTGTCTGCCGTGGGCCCATGAACGATGACTGTGCCTCCCGTCATTACGATATCGCCGTTGGAATCGAGGCCGTCGCCCTGCGCATACACCGCGAGATACCCGCCGTAAATATTCAGACAAAATTCGCTGTCTGTGGGATTCGGCGGAGGTCCCCAAGGGTCCAACCCGCCGCTTCCATCGGCGCAATTCAACCCGTCATCGGAGGATTCAACGTGAATGTTCCCGCCACGGATGGTAATAATAATGCTTTCAATGCCCTCATAAGATCTCAGCACGCTGATATCGCCGCCGTTAATGTCCACGGTGGCGTCACTGTGAATGCCATCATCCCCGGAGTAAATCTCAAAGTCGCCTCCGTCAATCTCGATGGCGGCCGCAGAATGAACGCCGTCGTCCGCGGAATCGATATAGAAGTCCCCGCCCAGAATCAGGACGCTGACCTCCGCCTTGAGCCCCTTCTTGGAGTAATTTTCCGCGTCGAAGACTGTCCCGGCGCCGCCTCCGGACTGGATGTTGAAGTCTCCGTTGTACACAAGCAGATAGGTTTGCGCTTGGATACCCTCCCCTTCCGCTACGATGTTGATCGTACCGCCTTCCACCGAGACAAATCCTGTCGTGGCGTCATCCGCATTGTCGGATTTGAACCCGTCGCCCTCGGCGGTCGTTACATTGATATCACCATCTTTTACGATGATATAATCTTTGCCCCGAATACCATCATCCAACGAGTCCACCGTTATGGCGCCATTGTTGATAATAAGCCCGTCCTTGCTTGTAATGCCATCGTTATAATTGCCGTTCACCATCAACTGTCCGCTGCCGAAGGAGCAGGCCCCAGTACTGATGGTAAGATAGTCTTTGCTGAAGAGCGCCGCGTTGGGTTCCTCATTCTCCACATCATCAAAATACGTATACGTTGCCGCGTCCGTGAGCACATTACTGGTTCCGTCGGCAAGGATGATGACCGTCCGCTCTGCGTTTGCCACATAGAAAGGCGCGCTGTAAAGGCAGGTAACGTTTATCCCGTTGAAGATGAGGCGCACAACGCCCTCGTCGCTTGAATCCACAGCCACGATGATTCTGCCATTCGTCAGACTGCCGCTCAGACTATAGGTGCCAGACGATGAAATGGTCAAGACACTGCCAACGGCACTCGCACCATCTGTGTTCTCAACTATCGAATCCCCATTGAATAGTATGTATGCAACGTCCGCGCTACTCCACGTGTAATCCGATGCCTCATAGTCGCCCAATGGGTCAAACGGCAGGTTCAGATCCTCGCCCTCGCCTTCCGCCGTGCCTTCACCTTCCTCTACGCATTCTCCTTCCTCTACGCCTTCACCCTCGCTCTGGCCTTCCACAGTGCCCTCTATGGTTCCTTCACTTCCGCCTTCGGCGGAACCTTCGGTCATGCCTTCGGCTTCACCTTCGGCTTCACCCTCCTCGACAGACCCTTCACCTTCCTCTGCGCCTTCCCCTTCAATCTAGCCTTCCACTGCGCCCTCTATAATTCCTTCACCTCCGCCTTCGGCGGAACCTTCGGTTGTGCCTTCGGCTTGACCTTCGGCTTCACCCTCCTCAACAGACCCTTCACCTTCCTCTGCGCCTTCACCTTCCGCCACGCCTTCACCTTCCGCCACGCCTTCACCTTCCGCCACGCCTTCACCTTCCGCCACGCCTTCACCCTCGCCTTCCACCATGCCCTCGCCTTCCACCACGCCTTCACCTTCTATTACGCCCTCTGATGTTCCCTCTCCTTCTGTGCCACATTCAAAAAGACTGCCAGAGCCTGGCGCAAAATTATCCTCAGAGCCGCACTCGGTGTGATAACTGCCTGCATTGAAAAATTGGATAATGCGCAGGAGTTCAGAAAGACTAACATGCCAATCTTGCGTCATATAATCGCTGTCGTGCGGGGGGCACGTTTGATCTCCGGATCCCGGCTCATATCCGTCTTCCGTACCCGCTTGGCAGTGATAACCACCCGCATTGTAGAACTGGATCATACGGAGCAACTCGGACAGGCTGATGTGCTGATCCGGAACGGTGTCCGCGGAATGATATTGCGCCGCCGCAACGGGCAATACAAATGCCAGGAACAAGGCAAAAATGACTAAACTGCGAATAGATATGCAGGGGAACATAATAGACTCCCTTCTTCTCGAACCAGCCCGCCAATGTGCGTGACTAGTTCCTGTATGTTTGGGTACTCCATCACTTTTCCTTAAAGTAACGTAGACTCCAGCTTCTGCGAAGAACTAAGAGAAGTTCTCTCCCGGGCTGTTGTAAGTGGCTTCTGCATAAAGCTACCTTCCTTGCGTGAAGCTACCATGTACAAAAGGATTAAGTTTTTGTAATCTTTCGCCCAGATTGCCGAGTGGGTAAACGAGCTTTACGAGGAAAAAACCGGCACAGCCAGTAACAAGGCTGTTACAACCGCCACAGAGCTTGGCATCTCCCGGACGCGGACAATTCAGTTCCTCAATCTGATACGGATTCCTGCCGATTTGCGGACACGGCTTAGGGAGATGCCGGACCTGACAGAGGCGAGGTTGCGGTCAATAGTCTAGATGAGCCCGGCAAGTATCGGGGCCGCAGTCGGTCGGGTTATCGGGAGTTCGGTAGCCATGGCAAATGCCGGGGAAGACGGCTTCAGAGGATGTTCGGCGCTGGTGATGGCGATAGATTGCGTTGAAAAGCCTTTTGCATGGACCCGGTGGTGTAGTATTATTCTTTTGCGACAACCGAAGATTAACATCGTTTACCATGCCCTGTGCGCCGGACCATTCAGTCTTATTCGGAATTGAATGGTCCGCAAAGGGGCCAAATTCAGACCGACATTGGCCGGTCTAAGGTCAAATGGATTTGGCTAGGAAGACATCCGTGAGAAAAAAAGTATGGATTGAGCCGCGTGGAATCGCAAAAATTGCCGGATGGAGACCGTACCGTGAATGACAATATAGCGGCAAGGATTGACTGGCGCGATATCAAGGCAGGGCTGGTGATTGGCCTCCTGTATGCAATCCTACTGGTGCTAAAAATGAAGGCGCCGGAATGGAGGGTGGGCGTATCGGCGGCGAATGTGCCGTTCATTCTCACCGTGGCGTACATTATTTGGCGTGGGCGACGGGAACCAGAGAAATTGGACACGTGGGGGCTGACGACACCCGTCACAGGGATGGCGGTGCTGGTCATGGCGGTGTTCCTGGGAATGACAGCGGCACTCTTGGGAACAACGGGACTCCTGCTCGGCGGGAAACCGGACTTTGAGCCGCAGTATGTGTTCCGCATGGTCGATTATATCATAGGCGCGTTTCCGCAACAGTTCTTCCTGTGTTCGGTCGGACTGGCAAGTCTGGCAACCTTGCCGGTGTTACGCGGGTCATGGCGATTGCCGTTGGCGGTTGGTATGTGCTTTGGTGTCGCGCACTTCTGGACGCCAGTACATTTTCCCGGTTCGGTTCTCCCGTTGCAGGTCGTGGCTACAGCACCCATGGGTTTCTTCGCGGCCTGGTATTTTCTCCGTTTCCGAAACATCCTGCCACTGACCATCTTCCACGCCATCGCCTACGTGCTGTATTCACAATGGGTGGTACACTTGCTGTGAGACGCGGCATCTCGTGAGTAGAATCCCTGTAAACGCCGCTCGATGAACTTCTCAGCAAGAACAGAAATACGGACCTTTGAGAAAGAAGAACATGACGAAATTAACAGAAAACACCGTGGTGTCTATGTCAATTACCGTTGTAGCCGTACTTTTCTTAGGTATGGCGTTTGCAAGCGCGACAGCCCTGCCGGCACCCGATTTTAGTTCAGTTCATCCACCATACAGTACAGGTGTATCCGCTGATACAGTTCCACTGCCCGGGGAAGGGCCGCTATTAACGCTGGTGCATATTGACCCGGAAACAGCCCCCGCTGTAAAGATTGCGGTTCAGGCGTGCGCCGGATTGTGCAATCGAAAACGCGGCGGGTCCGTTTTTACGCACATGGACCACAAGGACCTTCAATGGATAGAAGAACTCGCGTTACAACCGGATAGAACACTAACTGCCGGTGAATTTCTGGATGCCTGTAAGGCGGAGTTTCCCCGGTGGGTAAAGTACTCCTATGACAAGCAGCGGGCGTTACTTCCCAATATCCTCACGGTTGGCGCGGTCCTCGAAGCCATACCGATTGCCGAGGAAATGAATATCCAATGGGGCAAGCTTGTATTCGACGCAACGGCAGAGTTCAGGGAGCGTGACACGCCTTATCTCGCGACAAAGTATGTGTATGAGAACTATGTAAACGACACGACTGGACTCGCCATGCTCAACCCAGGCTATAAGGTAGACGCCAGAAACGTCTGGGATCCGGGTCTTAGCGGGTCCATGAATCCCTCAATGATTGATTTTGTGTTTTCAGAAAAACTATTCGTCATGTTCCTGGTGAACGGTTGCATCACATGCACGCGCGAGCATGATCTTCTGAACGAAATTGTCAGCGTTAACCCCTGGCCCAAACCTATCGGCGTTTATGGGTACGCGAATAATTGGATGGTATTCGGCGGATACCTTTTCGAGGCGCAGACCTTATGTGCTGCATCACGAAACATGGGTGCTATTCCAACCGAAGTCAACAACCTTTCCTTTTTTTCCACACGGCGAGAGCCGATTACCGATCCTGATGAAATACCTCAAAACAAGTTGGAGGTTGTCCACTATGACCCCGCCAAAACCTATGTCGCCCTTATTCTGGGTGATGGGGACAATATCGCTTTTATGATGGGAATGCGCATCGAGTGGTTTCGCCAACGGGCCGCGGCGTGTCGTGCTGGTGATGATTCCTGCCCGCCGCTTACCTGGACCATCTCGCCGCACCTTGCCCGCATCGCACCGGATGTTCTTACATGGTACTACAAAATGAGCCGTGACACTGGAAACGATTACTTCATGCTCCCGCCCAGTGGCCATTTGTATGCGTATCCATCCTCCTTGGAAAGCACAACCATGCAGGACAAGTTCGTCGTTGCCACGGAACAGGATGCCCGCCTGATCGGCTCCAACAGTACTGTTCACTGGGAGTTTTTTCATAATTGGCGATATACGGAAGATGAGTTTCTGCCAAAGTACGCAAAAGAGGGCGGAACCATCAAAGGTGTGTTTCCCGTCAATGTTCCTTATTTGTTGCCAACGGGCACATGGCTGCCCAACCAGTTCTTCAAGGTGATCGCCGGCCAGGACGGAGGAAAGGTTGTGTTGTTCAGACCCAGAGAATGGCGGGGGGTTAACGATAAGGGCGGACTCATGGAAGAGAAATTCTTCCTGAGTCCAGAAAAGATGGCGAAGGAACTGGGTTCCTATCCTCGGGGAACCGTTACGGGTATTTACATGACCAGCGACGGCGGGCTCAACCTCAACAACTCTATCATGGAACTGGTCAAAATACTCCCGGAACACGTTCGCCTTGTCAGCGCCGACACCGCCGTTCACCTTGCTCTTGAAGCGCCGCAAACGCAATACCGGCGGGAATACACTCTGCCTGCACCATTATTCATGCTAATCAATGCGATCATTGCTTTTGTGCCCGCACTGTTCTACTTCAAGCTCCACAGATTTCTCCGGGTGGTCCTGCATCTTCTGATACCGATTCTCATTGGCTGCGTGGCGTATTGTTTTTTGGCCCCGCGAAATTTTGAAGCCTATCCATGGACACTACTGCTTATCCCTTTCTCTTCTGTGCCGGGCGTTACCGGATCCCTGCTGGGGAGTCTGGTGAGTTGGAGCGTACGAATCTGCAAGCATAGATTGGTCCGTTCCTGATGCTTACTGAATCGCCAGCGGGAACCAGGGCCAGACTTAGGGCGTATGGCAAGGGAATTTGATCGAGGTCATGAAAGCTTTGGGTGAACTGGATTGTGTTCGGATTCTGTGTTGTGGATTGATTCCACTGACTGGGCTTGATTGTGCAGGCATAGAGTTCGAACCCCTACCGGATAGCCAGGGAAAATCGTCGTACGTAGTTGAAAATCAAGGGGAGAAAATGGCAGCCCATTATGTACGGTGTTTATAACCCCGTCCACATTTTTGAGTTTCGAGACAAGCCATTGCCAAATAATGTCTTACAATTCAATCCGGTTCAGATTGGGGAATGGTTGACTGACTTGCTGGTCCGGAAAGCGGGTGGAAACAAAACCGAACTGTCACGCTATCTGGGGATGAGCCGGACACGGGTTGTACAGTGCCTGGTGCTGGCAGAATTGCCCGTAAACACTCGCTCCAAACTCAGGCAGAAAGATGGGCTGAATGAGTATCAGGTCCGGGAGGGTGTGACAGTTGCCTCGTAAGCAAGCATGTGAATAGTTACCGTGTTAACTCAGGATTAGGCTGCGGAAACATCTTGATGTTTGGAAATGCCAAACAAATTTAGAACCTTTCCCCGCAGATAACGTTCAACATAACCATTGATAGTGCCATCTGGATACAACACGCGATTTGCCACAAGAACCTCAAAATTCTGTTGCGCTTTCTTTCTGCATCCCGTGATACGGCTGTAAAACCAGTCCTCGGAGTAGACAACATTTTCCCACAACCAACACCAGAGTGCCTGATTGTCAATAGAATTACACGCGGAAAGTTTTTTCTTTCGATTTGTCTTAATTCCCTTCCATGCGACAACGATGCGCGTCAATTCCACACTTCCAGCTACTATCAAAACTGTTTCAGGGCTTTCTTGGCGCTTTATTATCTCAAGCCTTTCCAACCACAAATCCTTCTTCATGTTCATTTCCTTCTTCTTCATGGAACCTTGACCACTTTTATCCCTGCCCGTTTAAGCACTTCGCCCGTAACGCCGTCAATATCGCACGAAGGGCTGCCACCCTTGAGATAGGCCACCCGAGCGCCAACAATCTCAGCTATTTCCCGAGTGTAGTTTGCACCATTAATGTGATAGTCCGTCACATCTCTACACGTTTCCGGCGCGATGATGCGCAATCCCTCATCCAACACCTGCGCTCCTGTACCTCCTTGCAAGGTCTCGCTCGTACGTGGTGTTGGCATCCCCCCCAATTGTTCCGGGCACACCGGTACGAGCACATATTTCTCCTTTAGCCGGTGTAAAAAATCGTCTCTCCGAACCGCCCGTTTCCCATGCCAGCGGCAGGGAATGCCCAAAAAACACGCACTAATGATTGCCGGTTGCTTCCCAGTTAAAAATGGTTCCTGTGGAAATAAAAAATCATCGTCCATCGGGTATGCTCCTAATATCACGGCGCCAAAAGCGATGCTTCCATCCCATACAGAAGGCCAACCGAAGGCACTTCCCGCATTGGGTACATCCCTCAATTTGAAGGATCTTCTTTTTTCTGTCGAAGCGTTTGTACCTGAAACATTCTATCATACAGAAGCCACAGTCAATACAGTTGAGCATTCGTCGTATGACAATATCCGAATCCCGCTGTGCTACATCCCAGAATCGAATTTCGTTGCCTTCACGATGCCATCTTCCTTGCAGAGGCATAAGATGCTTTTCAGAAATAAGCGATTCGTCCTTTATTAAGTAGACTAATGCGCCTGAAGGAAGCTGGTGTCTTAGTGCGGCAACCTCGACCTGTTCCGGAAGTCGTTTCCAGTGGATAAAACCATGTTTGCTCAGCTTTTCTTCTTTAGTTTTAAACTTTTCATCAAGGTGTGCCCTTTCAATCAGTCCGGATTTAAAAAGAAGGTTATCAATTTGCCCATAATATCTTCGACACACGTGAGGGAAATGCCGCTTGCTATACGCTTGCCTCCTGGTATCAGAGGTGTAACAACAGATGCAATAACTCCTGCTCATGTGTTCATAAATGGGATTGATCGGAAGACCATAGCGTTTTTTGCTTATGTCGATGATCTCATCCGTTGAAAACTGAAGCATAGGATTGAAACATGGCATATCAAGATGCTTGTACAACTCCAAACGCCGGTGTAGGGAATGACTAAATTCGCTGCCAGACATACCTCTGAACATTATGGCTTCTCTGGTACTGCCTGCGCCTTCATGCCTCAACCAGTCTGCCAATCCTGTTCCAATCAGCAAAGGAATACACCAGGGTTCTTTTAGCGTTATAAACCCCATTCCTCTGTTCATCAGTTCAAAATACTCCAGGTGGGGTCGAAGGATTTGAATGTTAAAGCCTTTACGGCCTCTCACCAAATGAACATATTCAAGGTTCAACGGAAATTCTAGATCATGATGAACATATAAACAGGGAGGTTGCTCCTCCCCAACCGCCTCATAAAGCATAGCGGCAAGCGCTAAACTATCCTTGCCAGTGGAAAATGCCACGAAACGGTGAAGTGAAGAGCATTTCTGCCATGATTTCCGTAACCATCGCACCGTCTCATGTACTTTATGATTTAGTGTCTTATTCATGGTTCTGCCCATCCGCCTAAAGCAGCAATCAGAACCTCACCCGCCAGGATTGCGTTATCTCTATTCCGGATACCAGATCGTGACGCAAACAATTTAATTGCCTTCTTTATCTTTCCCGCCATTTCCCTTGGCAATTTAACGGGAAGTAGTATGTAAGGTTTATCAACTTCCATGTCATTTTCGCATTTAAACTGTTCCCACGGGAATTCTTTGCCTGGGGCTAGCAGCGCCTCCAGTTGTTGTGGCGAGAAACCGAGTGCGTCTAGATTTTTTGTCGAAGTTTGAAGCCTCTTAAGAATGCGAGTGAGATGTTCCATGTCCCAGTCGGCAATTAGCGCTGTTTGATTGTCTGCTACAGCAAACGCCTCGCATAGTGAGTTATTTATCGCGACCATTACAACAGGCACCTGCTTCATCCCCAGTCTTTGAGCCGCTTTTCGCCGTGTATGACCTGCCAAGATCCTGAGTTTGTTATCGCAGATTATGGGGACATTAAACCCGAAGCTCTGTATACTCTTCCGCACAGCCTCGACTGCACTAGCGTTCTGGCGTGGGTTCTCCTTCCATGGTTTAAGTTTAGCCAATGGAAGCATCTTTAGTTCCATGCGGTATCGTGTTGGCGTTGTTGTTTTTCGTCTTCTCATCATTCTTTCTCCTAGGTTAATTTGCTTTGTGTTCCTAGGAAATTATGATGTCAACGGACTACAAAAGTACTTTGCGATTTCTCTATATTATCTTTGCATTTTCTTGTTTTTTAGAAGGGTTAAGTAAGAATTATGGCAAAGAAAAAGCAAAGAAACACCCGTAATGTGGTTTCAAATTATCTTGGGGTGTAAAAGAGGAATCGTCGCAACTCCTTGAAAATCAAGAGTTGAAAAATGGCAGCCCATTGTGTACGGTGTTTATAATCCCCTCCACATTTTTGAGTTTCGCGATAAGCCATTGACTGACTATGCCATACGATTCAATCCCATCCAAATTGGGGAGTGGTTAAACGATTTATTGACGCAGAAAGTTGGTGGGAAGAAAACAGAGATGTCACGGTACGTGGGAATGAGCCGGACGAGAGTTGGCCAGTTCCTGGCACTGGCTGAATTGCCAGTGGGGACGAGGGCGAAACTCAGGGAAATGCCCGATTTGAATGAGTGTCAAATTCGCCGACATATTGAGGAGCGGGCAACATTAGCCACGCCCCAAAACTGAAGGCAGACCAGCCCAACGGAATTTGTACATATCATGTATGTGTGCCACATATAGAATGTATGGCCCGCGAAAAACCGCTGCGTAACAAGCTGCCTATGTTACAATAAAATCCTAATTAAGCTCTATCAAAGGCTAAACATGGTATTATTGCAGGCCGAGTGCCTTTCGTTTCTTTTTGGTGGGCACTCCGGATACGTCCCAGCCGCGAATACGGTAATACGCTTTTTTCAGTTTCTGTATGGGCACATGGGTGCGGGGATCATTCTCGATTTGGTTTTCTTCCAGGAGACGCTTGGGCAAGGTGTCCGCGTCTCCTGTGAGACCCAGGCGGATGTTGAGCAGGCGCTCCAGGGTATAACCCCGCTCGCCGATTTCTTTCAGCTTGCCCACCGTCATCCGCATGCCGGTAACTGCCGACAGCGCTTTCGTATAAGGAAACATCGGCAGGTGAATGGGCATCATGCTGGCCGGGAGCCGGTCAAGTAGTCCAACCAGACCGCCGGAGAACGGTAAAACGGCGTTCACGATTTTTGCAATAGGATTGTCTTGATGCGAAATTAGCCAACCCGGATAAAAGGAAAACAAGGGAAATAGGCAGCAACCGGAAGCGGAGATGCCTTCCATCAGGTTCTGGTTCAAAATGGTGAGGGCGGCTTTAGCGTGGGTAGTGTAGGGATCCATGCGCAAGCCCAGTCCCTCCATAAGGGCCAAGTATCCCGCATTAAGATGGCAGCCACCGCGATTTGCGACAGCATAGCCCAGGCCTTGTCCCACGGCGCCGCGCGGTTCGTAGGCGGCCAGTTCAAGCCCTTTGACGTTGATAGCGAAGTCTTTTCCGCCAAATTTATCCGACAGTCGACGTGTCCCTTCCGCTAGCAGATCGCCGATGCCGCGCCGATAGGCAATGTCTTCAAAGATCTGGGGGAGCGAGTCGGTCTGGCCAAAGTGTAGTCCGCAATCCCAAAGCCCCTTCTCCTGCAGTTCCATGGCGAAGCCGATGGTGCTGCCGGAACTGATGGTGTCCATGCCGAGTTCGTCCAGCAGAACATTCCACTCAATAATACGTTCCAGGTTGTTATTTTCGAGATTGGGACCGAGGAGTCCGAGGGTCTCTAATTCCGGACCCTTTACGCGCTTGCCCTTCACCTCCACCAGCCGCCCGCAATGGATGGTGCAGGTCACGCAGCCCACATTCTTGATCAGATGCTTTTCCGCGAGAGTCTGGCCGGACAGCATCTCAAAATCTTTAAACGTGCCATGCTTGTAATTCCGGGTCGCCAACAGATTCTGCTTATTCATCAGGCGCAACAAAAAACCTGTGCCATATTTCGGCAGCGCCTCCCCCGTGAGCGGATGATTTTTAAGAAGTTTGACCCAGCCCCGGTAGATTTTCTTCGTCTTTTCCTTATGAACAGGCTCGACTTTATGGTTTCCCGCCGCAGTCACCGCCTTGAGGTTCTTGGACCCCATGACCGCCCCCAGCCCGGCACGTCCGGCCGTCCGATCTTCACTGAAAACACAGGCGTAGCGCACCAGATGCTCGCCCGCCGGACCAATCACGATTTTCCCGCTTTTTCCGCCAAGGGCTTCCTGGGTATCCGAGGTGGTCTTTCCCCACAAGCCCTGCGCGTCGTGAAACTGAACGGATTCTTCCGTAATTTCGACCCAGACCGGCGTTTCGGATTTCCCGGTCACGACCAGGGCGTCATACCCCGCTTTTTTCAGGTTCAGGCCGAAATTTCCTCCGCAATTGGAGGAAGCACACAGCCCGGTCAGCGGCGAAACCGCCGAAATGTTAAATCTACTTGACGAGGGGGCGCCTGTTCCCGAAATGGGGCCGGTGGAGACGACCAAAATATTCTCCGGCGCAAAGCCATCGGTTCCCGGTTGTATGGCGTCGTACAGAATTTTGGCGGCCATGATCTTACCGCCCAGATACCGTGCCCGATCCTCATCCGCCCATGGATACTCACCTGATGTCCGCAGGGTAAGGTCTATCTTCAACACCTTTCCCGCGTATCCGCCGAATTTCGTATCCATCGCCGTTCTCCTTGTTTGTTAACATGAGTAGCCGTGGTGCTTTACGCGCCGCAAACGCCATCCACGAATATATCTTAGCACATTCACCAATTTCCTGACACAAAGCTTAAAAAGTACCGCCTTCCGAGGTGCGCCGCCAACGGACTTTGTTTCACCGTCTGGAATTTGGTAGAATTCACCGTTATGTTTGGAGAAACATAACGCGTACGCGCAGACAGTGAACCACAATGGGAGTGTATGTTGACCCTGGGAAGGGAAATTTCCTTAGAAAGCAGACGTTTTTCAGGCCTAAACATAATTAACAAGAGGAGTCTATATCCCATGAGTACACGTGAAGAGGTGATAGTGGCGATTAACGCGGCTGTGGGCGAGCGCGAAGGCCGCACCACGTTGCGGTGCCCCGATGCCTTTCGGATTGCTGGAGAATTTTCAGTAGGCGTGGGGCTTATTGGAAACCTCTGCAATGAACTCCACATTAAAATCGTTCAATGCCAACTGGGATGCTTTAAGTGAGAGTGCCCAAATCAAAAAAGCCGGGGGAAATTACGCCTGGATTTAAGCTGTGGCTTACTGCTTCCGGCTCGGGTGTGTTCGGTCAGGGGAAATGGAAATTACTGGAGGCGATTCAGCGCGAAGGTTCGCTGCGGGCCGCCGCAGACGCCCTGTCGATCAGTTATCGAAAAGCTTGGGGCGATCTCAAACAAGCCGAGGCGGCCCTTGGCATTGTCTTTCTGGAACGGCATCGCGGCGGGAGTGGCGGCGGGGAGAGTTGCCTAACCGAAGATGGACAGAAATGGATGCGTGAATATGCCCGGTTTCATGCCGAGGTGGTTAAAAAGGTTCAACAAGCATTCAAGCAATGGGAAAAAAGGATGGAAAAATGAACTTCTTACGATACGGTTTTATTGGGGTGATAGTGGGGGTAGTGTGTTTGATCAATCCAATTACACAGGCGGCCGATTTGTCCGGGGATCTGATGATTTTTCACGCAGGCAGCCTGTCGGTGCCGTTGAAAGAAGTGTCAGAGGCGTTTGAAAAGGAACATCCGGGCGTCAAGATCCTCCGCGAAGCGGCCGGGAGCCGGGAATGTGCGCGGAAGATTTCGGATCTGGGGAAGCGTTGTGATGTGCTAGCTTCCGCGGACTATGCCGTGATTGATTCGCTGCTGATTCCGGCGCATGCGGCTTGGAACATCAAGTTCGCCGGGAATGAGATGATCATCGCCTATACGGAGAAATCCAAAGGCGGGGCGGAAATCACCGCCGATAACTGGCCCACACTGTTGATGCGGGAGGATGTTGCCTTTGGCCGTTCCGATCCGAACGCCGACCCCTGTGGATACCGGACCGTCCTGACCGCAAAACTGGCGGAGAAACACTATAAGCTGGCCGGTTTTGCCGATGCGCTTATTAAGAAGGATACCCGGTATATGCGGCCCAAGGAGACGGACCTGTTAGGGTTGCTGGAAGCCCATGCCATTGACTTCCTGTTTATTTACCGGTCTGTGGCGGAGCAGCATGGATTAAAATGGCTGCCGCTGCCCGATGAGGTCAATTTGAAGAAACCCGAATTGGCCGAACTCTACCGTTCGGTTTCCGTGGAGATTTCTGGAACCACACCGGGATCAAAGGTTACCCAAGTGGGTGAGCCAATGGTGTATGGCGTCACCATCCCAAAGAATGCCCCCAATCCCGATGCAGCGCTCGCCTTCGCGGACTTTCTCCTCAATAAAGATAAGGGAATGGCCATTATGGTAAAAAATGGTCAGCCTGGCGTTGTTCCTTCCCCAACGTCCACCTTTGATCAGATTCCCGATCCACTTAAAAAGTACGCAACAAAACAATGAATTCGTTTTCGAAATGCTCCCCCAAAACCGATGCGTTGAGCCTGGTTTTTGCAGCCTTGGGCGGCGTGGTGCTGTTGTTTCTCATTGCGCCGCTTGCCGGAATGGCCTTGGGTAGTCCTTTCCCCGAACTAGTAAAAACAGCGGCGGAGGCCGAGGTTCGCGGCAGCATTTTTCTGACGCTCTGGACCTCCCTGGCGGGAACCCTGCTCTTTAGCGTTGCGGCGGTTCCGCTGGCCTACCTTTTGGCGCGCAAGCAGTTTCCGCTTAAGCAGGTAGTCTCCGCGATCATTGATTTGCCGATAGTGGTACCGCATTCAGCCGCAGGCATCGCCATTCTCGGATTCATCGCCCCGAGCAGCCTGTTGGGCGGCGCGGGAGAGCGCGCGGGCATCCATTTTGTGGGTGGTCCGGCGGGGATCATTGCCGCCATGTCCTTTGTGAGCCTGCCCTTCCTGATCAACGCGGCGCGCGACGGATTTGCAGCCGTGCCTGAACGCTTGGAGAAAGTAGCACTGAGTCTGGGAGCTTCGCCCACCCGCGTCTTCTTCACCATTTCCCTGCCCTTGGCATGGCGGTCTATCGTGTCCGGGCTGGTCATGATGTGGGCGCGCGGTTTGAGCGAGTTCGGCGCCGTGGCCATCGTCGCCTATCATCCCATCGTGACCCCGGTGCTCATCTATGAGCGCTTTGGCGCGTTTGGCTTGAAGTATGCCCGGCCGGTTGCCGTGCTTTTCCTGGGCGTGTGTTTGGTGTTTTTTATTTTCGTCCGATTTTTGTCAAGGCGCCGTAATAATGCTGCAAGTTGAAGGAGCACATATCCGCCTGGGCGGTTTTTCCCTCCGCGATGTATCGTTCACCGTGGACGAGGGCGGCTATTTTGTGCTACTCGGAGCTTCTGGTGTGGGGAAAACCGTGTTATTGGAGGCGCTAATCGGCTTGCTCCCCCTTGACGCCGGGCGAATCCTGTGGAAAGGTGAGGACATCACGCACGAGCGTTTGCAGAAACGCAGGCTGGGGTTGGTCTATCAGGATCAGGCCTTGTTTCCACATATGCCGGTCTGGCGGAACATCGCGTATGGCATGCAGGGCGCGGGCTACGCGCGCAAGGAAACCCGGCGTCAGGTGGAGGCGCTTGCGGACGAGGTGGGTGCGGGCGATTTATTGCAGCGCTACCCCGGCACGTTGTCCGGCGGCGAGGCGCAACGGGTGGCGCTGGCGCGGGCTTTGGCGATGCAGCCGCGATGTCTGTTGTTAGATGAGCCGCTGTCGGCCCTGGACACGCATGCGCGGGGGGAAATGCGGGCGCTTCTGCGAACATTCCATCGAAAAGGGCAGACCGTGGTCCATGTAACGCACGACTATGAAGAAGCGCTGGCACTGGCCTCCCATATTGGCATTATGGAGAACGGGACGGTGGTTCAAACGGGCAGCCCGGAAGAGGTGTTTCATCATCCGAAATCGGAATTTGTAGCCCGGTTTATCGGTATCCGGAATGTGTTTCCGGGAATTCTCGAACGCAACGAGCCGCCAGATCAGGATGTAGCGCCCTTTGTCAGCCACGGCGTTCAGTTCTGGATCATGACAAAGGCAACCCCGGGCAAAGGCATGATGATCGTCCGCAGTGAAGACATTACACTTTCCCGGACCCGTCCGGATTCCAGCGCCCAAAACTGTTTTTCCGGACGCGTGGTGGATGTCGTGCCGGCACGTATTGGCCTGGAAGTATATGTGGATATCGGTGTGATGGCCGCGGCGCTGATTACCGCCGGGTCCGCGGAACGCCTGGAAGTTCGGCCGGGCCAACAGGTGTTTCTCAGCTTCAAGGCGAGCGCCGCACGGTTTATGGAAGAATAACATGCTCTACGCACCCAACATGCTGTTGATAGGCGCGGCGGACCGCAACGCCGGAAAAACGGTCTTTGCCTGCGAAGTGATCCGGCGCTTTCGCGAGGTGCCTGTATTGGGCGCGAAAGTGACCGCCGTGCAGGAGCGGGACGGAAAATGCCCCCGCGGCGGGCAGGGATGCGGTGTGTGTTCCTCCTTGGAAGGAGATTTCTGTTTGACCGAAGAGACAGAGACAAGCGGCGCCAAGGATACCCAACGCTTGTTGGCCAGCGGCGCGCAACGCGTCTTTTGGCTGCGTGTTTTAAAGCAGCATTTGGAGACCGGCACACAGGCGCTCTTGGACGCACTGGGGCCGGATACGCCGGTGATATGCGAATCCAACAGCCTGCGCCATGCCGTAAAGCCGGGATTGTTTCTTATGATTCAACATCGGGAGTCAAATACGTTCAAGGTCTCCGCCCAAGGGGTTCGGCAGTATGCTGACGAAACCCTGTCCACGGACGGTCAACACTTCGACTTCGATTTTAATCGAATCAAACTGGCAAATAAACGATGGGTGTTGGATCCTCCGGCTAATCCCGCGAACAATTCCTTTTGCGAAACAGACAAGAAGGCGAACGTTAAATGATACCGTTTGAACAAGCCTTTGAGATGGTCATGAGCCGAGCGCGGCTTTTGGAATCCGAAACCGTGCCGCTACGGGCCGCGGCGGGCAGAATCCTGGTCCAGGACGTGTTCTGCGACATAGACATGCCGCCCTTCGACAAGTCGGCGATGGATGGTTATGCCTGCCGCCGGGCCGATCTGCCGGGTCCCTTGCAGGTCATCGAGACCATTCAGGCGGGGACTTCACCGATGAAGCATGTCAGTGCCGGTGAATGCGCGAAAATCATGACCGGCGCAATGATACCGCAAGGCGCGGATTGCGTAATCATGGTGGAGTATGTTCAGCTTGACGAAGACGGCCGAATCCGGTTTAATGCAAAAGACACCGCAACCAATATTTGTTCCAAGGGAGAGGACATCCATTCGGGCGACCTAGTGCTTCCCAAAGGCATCCTGTTGAAGCCCCAGGACATAGCCGTGCTGGCCACTGCCGGGTGCGCCACCCCTCATGTCGCGCGCCGGCCCCGCGTTGGCGTGATTGCCACGGGGGATGAACTGGTGGAACCTCAGGAAACGCCCGGACCCTCGAAGATCCGCACCAGCAACAGCTATCAACTTTGCGCGCAGATGGAAGCCGCCGGTGCAGCCGTGGTGTATTACGGCATTGTGGCGGACACGGAGGACGCCTTGGACGCCGTGCTGAAAAAAGCCATGACGGAAAATGATGTGATCCTTTTGTCCGGTGGCGTATCCATGGGCGATTTCGATCTCGTGCCCGGTGTCATGGTCAAAAACGGCCTGGAGATTTTGTTCGATTCCATCGCCATAAAACCGGGCAAGCCCACTACCTTTGCCGTGGGTCCTGATGTGTATTGCTTCGGTCTCCCCGGAAATCCCGTCTCCACGTTCGTGCAGTGCGAAATCCTGGTCAAGCCCTTTCTCTATGCATTAATGGGACACAGCTATCGTCCACCCTGTTTCCGCCTACCCCTGTCTGAAACTTTCCGCCGAAAGCATGCAGACCGTGAAGCCTGGATCCCGGTGGGTATCACGGAAGACGGCTCCGTACAGTTGCATGATTATCATGGGTCCGCGCATATCAATGCCTTGTGCGGTGCGGCAGGGTTTATCGTGATTCCCACTGGCGCGACTATCATCGAGAAAGGAACACCCGTCAGTGTTCGACCGATTTAATCGTCATATCCACTATTTGAGGATCTCCGTAACGGACAAATGCAACCTGCGGTGCGTTTACTGCATGCCCGCCGAGGGGGTGCCGATCATGCGGCATGAAGATGTTTTGTCCTTCGAAGAAATAGAAGCCTTTTCTCGTGTCGCGGTCACTATGGGAATCACCAAGGTTCGCCTTACGGGTGGTGAGCCTCTGGTGCGCCGCAACGTCGTGACCCTCGTCTCCATGCTCGCCGCTATCAACGGCATTCAGGATTTCGCGATGACCAGCAACGGTGTGTGCATGACAGAGTTCGCGGAGGATCTAGCGGCGGCGGGTTTGCACCGGGTGAATATCAGCCTGGACGCCATTGACCCCGAACGCTATGCCGAAATCACGCGCGGCGGCGATGTAAGCAACGTGCTCGCAGGCATTACGGCGGCGCGCAACGCGGGTTTGTCGCCGGTCAAACTAAACTGCGTGGTACAGTACTCTCCGGAAGAACCCGATGCCCGGGCCGTCGCGGAATTTGCCCAAAAGGAAGGTCTCGAAGTGCGTTTTATACGGCGGATGGATTTGTCCAAAGGCCTGTTCTCGGTAGTTATCGGCGGTTCCGGCGGCGACTGCGCCCGCTGCAACCGGTTGCGCCTGTCGTGCAACGGCCTGGTGCGGCCCTGCCTCTTCAATGATCTGGGATTCAGCGTGCGCGAACTGGGCCCCGAAGAAGCCATCCGGCGGGCGGTGGAAGAAAAACCGGTGTGCGGTGACAAAAGCAACGCACTGTTTCATGCCATAGGAGGTTGAATATGTCCTCGTTCTCTCATGTTGATGATAAAGGCCGCGCCCGCATGGTGGATGTGGGCGGCAAGCCGGATCAGCGCCGGGTGGCGCGAGCTTCCGGCAAAATCCTTCTGGCCCCGGAAACCGTGGCATTGATTCAGGAAAACAACCTCAAGAAAGGCGACGTCCTGACCGTGGCGGAGATTGCCGGTATTCAGGCCGCCAAGAAGACTTTTGATTTAATACCGTTATGTCACACCGTGCATATCGGACACGCACAAGTCACTGCGCGGCTGGAAAAAGACGGTGTCGCGGTGACCAGCGAAGTTTCGAGCATTGGTCCCACGGGCGTGGAAATGGAAGCCTTGACCGCCGTCAGCGTTGCGCTGTTGACGGTATATGACATGTGCAAGGCCGTGGATAAAAACATGGTTATAAAGGAAGTCATCCTTTTGGAAAAAACGAAAGAGGACCTCGCGTGAGCGGGGCCAAAACAAGAACGGGAGAAAGATAAAAATGAATCGCATTAACTTGAAAAAGAACGCTGGTTTTACGCTGATAGAACTGCTGGTGGTGATTGCCATCATCGGCATTCTGGCTGCCATGCTATTGCCTGCCCTGGCGCGTGCGCGTGAAGCCGCGCGAAGGTCGTCCTGTCAGAACAATCTCAAGGAAATCGCCCTAGTGTTTAAAATGTATGCGAATGAAAGCCGCGGCGAGATGTTCCCGCCGCAATATCCCGGATACTATTCGGTCTATGACGGCACACCCGTGCCCGGTCATTCCTTTTTCTGGGGACCTGCGGTGTATCCCGAATATTTGTCCGACTACAATGTTCTATTCTGTCCTTCGGACCCAATGGGATCCGAGATTGTCACAGTGTTGCAAGAACTGCAGCAGCTAAATTTTAAAGAGCTTCCCCAGCAGTTCCGGGACTATTCCTACATGTATCTCGGATGGGCGACGCGAACGGATGATGACTGGGGCATATGGAAATCCGCGTCGGGTGACGCGCGCAACAGCGACAAGATCCTTCCCATGGACTTCGTCATGGGGGATATTGATCACGAAGATGGGCAATTGTACCGTCTCCGTGAGGGCATTGAACGCTTTTTTGTGACGGACATTAACAACCCCGCGGCAACCGCCCTGGCACAAAGCGAATTGGTGGTCATGTGGGACATCATTTCCTCCAAACCCGGCGGTTCCGGCAACCAGTTTAATCACGTGCCGGGCGGCATCAACATCCTGTACATGGATGGCCATGCGACGTTCGTTCGCTATCCGGGCGTTTATCCCTGCGATGAATACCTGGCCAAAAAGCTTGGAAAAGGCGGTCCAACGCCCCCAACGGATCCGGCTACTCTCCCCTGACCAGTATTGAGAAAAAGTAAATCAATAAACGAAAAAGGAGCACCATAATGCTGTTTAAGAGAAACATTCAGCGGATTATTTTGTTTGCGGTGGCCGTTTCGGCATGTGCGATGCCAGTTGCCGCTGAACCGGAAAAGGATGCAGAGACATTAACTATAGTGGATAGCGATGGCGCTCAATGCGCACTCTCCGAGGAAGAACTTCGCAAAATGACGCAAGTGACCGAAGCGCAGTGCATCTGTGTGGGAAAAAGCTCGGGGTATATTGGCATCTTTGATTACTCCGGGGTTTTGTTGAGCGAAGTACTGAAAAAAGCGGTCACCACGGCCACCGCCAAAGAATATCTCCAGGAAAATTCTTATGTGGTGTTCAAAGGCACGGACGGTTATCAGGTGCTTGCCTCCTGGAATGAGTTGATGGAGTCCCCCGACGGCCGCCGGGCGCTGGTCGCCCTGAACAAGGACAAATCTCCTTTACCTCCAAAAGAAGGCCGGTTCCGGCTCATCCTGCCGGGTGACAAATACGTTGGCCGGAGCGTAAAATGCCTGGAAAGGATCGAGATTCACAAGGCGGAAGGGTTTAAGGATCTCCCCAAGAAAGAGGAGAATCCTGACAGTCTGGAAAAAGTTGGCGAGGTAAAAAAACTTGATTGATCAAGATACTGTGACGGGTCAGGTGGTGTCGGTAAACTGTTCCACCGAGAAAGGGACCTCTAAAACACCGGTTCCCGAAATTGTGCTGGATGAAATGGGCGTGGTGCAGGATGCTCACGCGGGCGCATGGCACCGGCAGGTGAGCCTGCTATCCACCGAGAGCATCGAGCGCTTTGCCGCGAACGCAGGAAGGACCTTTGGCTTCGGCGATTTCGCCGAGAATATCACCACCCGCGGTGTGGATCTGCCGGCCGTTGCGGTGTTGGACCGCTTTTTGATTGGCCCCGTGGAATTGGAAGTCACCCAATTGGGCAAGAAATGTCATGGCGGCGGATGCGCCATTTTCCGAGAAGTTGGCGCCTGCGCCATGCCCAAGGAGGGGATTTTTTGCCGCGTTGTCACGGGCGGGACTGTCAAGGCGGGAGACCCCATCCGGCATGTTCCGAGACAATGGCGCCTTCGCATCATTACGTTGAGCGACCGCGCATTCCAGGGCGTGTACGAGGATCAGAGCGGCCCGCGCGCCCGCATGCATCTGGAATCCTTCTGCGAACGGAACCGCTGGCGGCCCCAAATTGAATCTATTGTATTACCCGATGACGCGGACCGGCTACGGGCTGAACTTGTCTCCACGCGGGGTCAGGGCGTGGACGTGGTGATCACCACTGGCGGCACCGGCATCGGTCCCAGGGATATTACCCCAGAAGTGGTGATGTCATTGGCGGATAAATTGATCCCAGGCGTCATGGAACACATCCGCCTCCTGTATGGCGCGCAAAAACCGAATGCGCTGCTCAGCCGATCCGTGGCCGCCGTGATGGGGAAAACCCTGGTCTATTCCCTTCCCGGCAGTGTCAAGGCAGTGGATGAATACCTGGGGGAAATCCTGAAAACGATGGCGCATGCCGTGTACATGCTGCATAGTCTAGACGCGCATTAACGAGATCGGCCATCCGGCCACCTGCCACAAGATAACATCCAAAACACGCGATGAATGCTCTGGGGGATGGTGTTCCAGGAGTAACAAATCCATTTATTGCATGGCAATACGAGATAAATGAGAAAAAGCTTGACATGAAAAAATCAATAAACTATTATTTTGCTAATTTTGTGAAAATGCCGGTGGTTTGCAGCTCAGGCGCTTTCCGGCATAGCATAGGAAGTGGGAGAATCCCGGTGATGCGTTGACGCATACATCGGGAATACACATTTTAAGGGAGAATTTTCGTATGACAGAAAACAGCAGTGCTTCTACATCAGTGCCCATCAACCGGTGGC